>Ga0315312_1000206_pt1 | contig 88366 bp, 78 predicted proteins | sample TDP7_MG_FD_203629 | JGI IMG/M metagenome (GOLD analysis project Ga0315312, IMG submission 203629) | Freshwater sediment microbial communities from Lake Towuti, South Sulawesi, Indonesia - TDP7 | ecosystem: Environmental > Aquatic > Freshwater > Lake > Sediment | place: Indonesia: South Sulawesi...
GCCACCGCTTACCTCCTGGCCGTGGTGGGGGTTTTCCTCCTGGCGAGCGCCTTCGGCAGCGGCTTCCTGGCCGATAGGTTCGGCCGCAAGCGGCTATTGGCCCTGGCAGGGGTGATAGCCGCTGGAGGGACCTTCCTCCTCTTCCTATCCACCGATATGAATGGGGTTTTAGTGAGCGGGTGCCTCATAGGGATAGGCACGGGCCTCTTCTGGACAACCAACTGGGCCTTAGGCACAGAGTTAGTCCCCAAGGCGGAGGCGGGTCGTTACCTGGGCATCTCCAACCTGGCAGGGGCAGGGGCAGGAGTGGTGGGCGCAGGCATCGGTGGCCCTCTGGCCGACTTCTTCAATACCTATCGGCCAGGCTTTGGCTATCTCGTCGTCTTCGCCATCTATGGCGTCTGCTTGCTCCTCTCTTCGATGACGCTCTTCAAGGTTCAGGAACCGAGAGAGACCACCCTTGCTGTAGCGCGGTGAGAGGCCTATTGGAACTCCACTTCTGGAGTCTCCTCTGCCCCGGGCACGGCCTGGAAGAAGACGTGGGGCTCAAAGCCGAAAACCCTGGCTAGTAGGTTGCCTGGGAAGAGGCGGATAGTCCGATTATATTCTCGCACTCTATCGTTATAGGCTCTCCGCGAACCGCGCACATCGTTCTCTATATCTTGGAGTTGTTGCTGCAGTTCTAAGAACGATTGGTAGGCTTGGAGTTCCGGGTTATCCTCAGCCAAAGCCAAAAGCCTGCTTAGAGCCGTTTCGAACTCGTTGGCGGCCACAGCCTGCTCCTCGGTAGGGGCGTCCTGGTCGATGGCTCCTGCTAATTTTGTCCTAGCCTCGGCCAAGGTGTTGAAAACCTCCTCCTCATGGACGCCGGCTTCCTCTACGACGGCCACTAGGTTGGGCACCAGATCCATCCGTCGTTGTAGTTCCACCTGCACGTTGGCCCAGGCGTTGTCCACCTGGGTGTCCAGACTTACCACCTGGTTGTAGAAGGTCCAGGGGAAGATTACCGCTGCGCAAAGCACGATCGCCAGAAGGATGAGCACCCCTACGCCAACTACGCAACCTAACCTATCCAATTTTCTCCTCCTTTGAGTGTTCTTTGTTTAAGGCGCACGCAGCTGTCTCAGCCTCGTGACAAGTTTTCTTAGAAAGCGGAGACGGATTTCATTGCGATCTTTTTTGGATATCCTTTGTCCAGTATGACCCATCCAAATCCTTTCCAGTTCACCCGATGCTACATCGCGAGCGATGCTCTCGAGGCGAGATTCTATAGCATCCGCCAAGTTGTTCTTAACTGCCTGGTGAGCAATGAAATCCACGTCTAGTTCTTTCCCGCACGTCAGAATCAAGGAAACGCAATCGACCACGTCGAGTACTCTACCGACAGGCAGGAGTTTGGTGATGAATAGGTTGTTGATAGGGAGGGTTGGTGCAACTAGTTCATATTCTCTACATTGTTGGTAGTAACTCCTAATTGGAAGCAGGGGGGCGTTGCGGTATGTATTTTCGTCAAGGGAGTACGCCAGCGCCATGCCTCTCGATTTATCAACGATGTCTCCTATGCTAATGTGGAATTTAAGTTGAACGTCCTCGGTTTCCTTCTGCCCGGCGATGTAAATCCTTCTATCCTCAACCTGGTAGCCTCGATATTTCATTAAGGCTTTGAGGGAACCCAGATCAGCCGTTTTCATAACCAGGTCGATGTCTTTAGTATATCGATATGCTCCTACATGGGCGTTAACAGCCCATCCCCCGATAAGTAGTAGTTGAATCTCCCATTCCTTCGCTTTATCCAGAATGGCCTTGAGATCTTTCAGGCTTTCACATTCGGTCTTAACTGGGTCCACTTGATCGGCTCACCAAATCCGCGACCGCTTTTTGAAAGACTCTTGGCGGGATATTCACCTCTAGGTTCCAGTTCTTCGCCAGATTATGATAATCAACTGGCAAGTCAAGCAATTCAGCGCTTATGGAAAAGCGCTTGTGCACGGTCTCCCTCTGGGCAAACTTCTTGACGAGTTTTTTGGAGAAGACCTCCTTCTCGGCCTCCTTATTTAAGGCCTCCATAGAGAAGCCAATTTCTTGGGCCACATCGCTTTTCGCCAGCAACTTCCAATCGAGCTCTTCAGTATGGGTTAAGATGATGGCCAAGGCGTCAAGCAATGAGGTATCGGTAGGGTGCCTGAAGAAGTCCAACACCAGGTCTTCGGCCGAGGTGTAATAGATGCCCTCAATTTGGATGGCTCGCGCGAAGGTCTCTTCAGTTAGGTTGGTGTGCAGATGGATGACTTGTCCCCGCTTTTCCGCCAGGATTTCATCAATGGCTATTTGTATCCCCTTTTCCTTCAAGAGAGCGATCCAGAAGCCTAAATCCTTCTTGTGAATCCTGATGTCCGTTTTGGCCGGGGTCATATAGCCGTGATACTTGTATGCGGCAGCAGCGCCGTTTACGACATATTGAAAGTCTTTGCTTGCAGCCCTTAACTTGTCCTCAATGCCCTCTGATTCCTGGGAGAGCGCAAAAGCAAGGGCGAATTGTTCTAGGGGTATGAGGTGATAGATCTTCCTTCGCAAATCGGTTGATAGCCTGCCCTTGTGGAGAAGGCCACTGGTCTCAATCTCTTGCAGTGTTCTCGCCGTCTTGGCTTTTCCGTAGCCGAAAAGTTCTTGAGCACGGGCAAAATCGAAAGGCCCATCCCGAAATCGGTAATATAGTTTTGTATAACTTTTCGCCGCCCACTCAGGTAGCCACACCATATCGTCTCACCATCCATGCAGAGGTTCTATCTCAATAACATCAAGCAGACAAATTAGTTACACAAATAGTGTAACAAAGTGAATTAGTTACACAAATAGTGTAACTATCTAGAGTATATATCAACTCTGCTGAAACGTCAAGTCCTTACCTTTACTATATGACGAGGAGCCTTGAGCTCGATTGCGATAGGCATGAGGAGGTGGACTGTATCCATCACTAGAAGGCAACAGGGGCTATTCTTGTCCTTCTTCGAGGGGTACAGTTGCCTCTTCCCTAGCCCGTTTCACATGTCTGTAGAAAAAGAGGGCGACTAAAGCCAGAAGGATAATGGCGATGGGGATGTCGAAGGGACGCATCAGTTCCCGCACCTCGCGCCAGTGCTCGCCAAAGAAGTAGCCCGCTCCTCCCAAGGCTATACACCATATGAAAGAGCCGATGAAGGTGAGGAGGGTGAATTTGGCGAAGTTCATGCGAGCCACGCCGGCGGGCAGGGAGATGAAGGTGCGGATGATGGGCAGGAGGCGGGAGAAGAAGGCTGTATGTTCTCCATACCGGTTGAACCATCGGTCGGCTAGTTCTATATCGTGTTTGGAGATGAGGACATATCTTCCGTACCTCTCCAGCATCGGCCGCCCTCCTAGGGCTCCCAGCCAGTAGGTAGCCACGGAGCCTATGGTGCACCCCAGGCCGCCATAAAAGCCCGCCCAGAAGATATGCCACGGGGAGAGGCCCCGGGCCTGGATGAGCATCCAACCCGCCAGAGGCATCGTCACCTCGCTGGGGAGGGGGATGCAGGCGCTCTCGATGGCCATGGCTACCACTATCCCTGCCCAGCCTATCGATTGGAGCAGGTTCTCCAAGAAGAGGACGATCTGTTCCTCGATGGCTACCAAAGGCTCTCCTCAAGGGGCAATGAAATGGAGCAAACTAGGCCAGATTTTACCATGAAGGGGCTCTTTGGGCAAGGTTTAGGAGGTCAAATCCATATATACTCAAGGCGTGAGAGTGGGCTTCAAGCGGAGGTTTCGGAGGAGTGTCGGGGGAGGGTTATTCGAAGGGCGTTGAGGTACAAGCTCCCTCCCAAGAGAACCCCGGCTCCAGCAAGGGAGATAACGGCTATCTGGGTCAAGTGGATGGCCATAGCCAGGAGGAGCAAAGGTTGGGGCGGCAACCCTAAAAGGGAGAAGGTGGCTACAAAGACGGCCTCATAGGTGCCCACGTTCCCCAAGGTCAGAGGCATGGAGGCGACGAGAGTCGCGGTGAGCCCTCCAAAGATATAGGCCGGTATGGGCAGTTCATACCCTCCGCTATCGAGGTATAAAGCCACAAAGGCGATCTGGAGGAGGCCGGAGAGTGAGGAGAGGGCTACTGCTTGAAGAGCGTATCGGGGGCGGCGAGCGATACCCGTACCACCCTCAATCAGATAGCCAATGAGGAGGGATGCACGCTCCCTGAGACCAGTAGGCAACCGGGCAAGGAGCGAGGAGGGGCCTTTTCCCCAGCGGACGGCTATAGCCAAAGCCATGAGCCAAGCCACCAAAAGAGCAGCGATGAGCAGGAGGATAGATCTTAGCCAGATGGGGTAGAAGCCTTGGCCTATGAGGAAGAGAGAACTGATGAGGGTTAAGGCGGCAAAGGTCGACAGGTCTATCACCCTTTCGGTGGCGATGGCAGCCAGGGCGGCGGGAGCCTTCACCCCCTCTTGCTTCTCGATCAAGGCAGCCCTGACCAGTTCGCCAAGGCGGAAAGGCAAGAGGTTGTTTATAGTGGTGGAGAGGATGTAGCCGACGAGGGTGTTGGCAAAACGGAGCTCTCCCTTGAGAGGTTTGAGCATGGTCTGCCATAAGAGCCCCCGGACCAAGTAACTGGCCAGGAGGATGGCTAGGGCGACCGAGAGTCGGCCTAAGGTAAACCCTGTCACTAACCCCCTCACCTCCTCAAGATTGGTCTGCTTTAGCATTAGTATAAGAAGAAGCAGGGCCAATCCGGTAAAGATAGCGGTGCGAACCGATCGTCTCATCTTACGACCCTGTAAAATCGGTAGCCCTCCTTTTCGAGCACCTGTTCGAAGGCCTGGTCATTGGCCTCCACGATGCCTAGGTAGAAGCGGCTCAATTCGCTATTCGAATCGAGGGGCACCAAGATGCCGGCCACCTTTTTCTCTTCCAGCCACTCCATCATCCGCTCTGCCTCGGGGTGATAGAGGGCGCTCAAGAGGCGATCCGCCACAACCCCCTGCCGCACCAGTGAGTAGGTGATGTAGACCGCATCACCGGGCACCAGGATCACCCCCTCAGGTATCTTCTCCCTTATCTCCTCAGCCAGTTGATGTTGAGCCAGGTATCTCTCTCCCCAGGGCTCATGCCAATAGAGCACTGGCTCCCAGAGGAGGGAGGTGGCCGCGAAGGGGAGGAGGAAGAGAAGGTAGGCTACCGGTCGGAAGCGACCTAATCTAGGAGCGAGGAGGTAAAATATGACCACGCTGACTGCCAAAGAGGCAAGTACATAATCCAAGAGCACCAACCGGTCGAAGAAGTTCCGATCCAGGTAGGCTTGCATGTAGCCGGTGAAGCCATGCATGTAGGAGATCAAGATCAAGGCGGAGAGGAGGGTGAAGAGGAAGGCATACCCCTTTGCTCTTTTGAACACCACCCAGGCTATCCCTATCAGAGCCAAGGCCAACATCGCCCGGAAGAATTGCTGGACCAGCGTCTCGTGAGGGGTAAGGGGACGAGTTATGATCCAGGCCCCTCGGACGTTTCCCATAAAGTTCCAGTAGAGGGGGTAGATGGGGTTGCCAGTCTGTCGCCAGAGGTGCCATACGTAGGGGGCCATAGCCAAGGCCCAGCCGGAGAGGAGAGGGGTGAAGCGGTAGGTATTCCTATCCACTATGAGTGAAAGCCCTATTATCCCTAGGCCGTAGAGCCAAAACTCGGCTCGACACATCCCCGCCAAGGCCAGGAAGACCCCCGAGAGGAACCAGCGGCTATCGAAGAGGTAAAGGCCAAGGAGGAGGAGCATGATGCCCAAAGGTTCCTCCACCCCTGAAGTGTCGGCGCCGATGAAGACCGGGTTGACGGCGCAGAGGAGGGCCAGCCCTACCCCTACCTCTCTATTGAAGTATCGGCTTCCCAAGATGTAGAGAAGGGCAATGGAGGCGCTGGCGAAGAGAGCGTTCTCCACCCTTATGGGTAAAATGTTGGTGGTATGGGTGAGAAATAGGGTGAGCGCTCCTACCAGGGGGGGCAGGGGACCCCAAAAATATTCCATCCCTCCTAGATCCCAAAGGCGGGGCCCGCGGAAGAGGCCTATCTCTTTGGTAAAGTAGGCGATCTGCCAATGGTGGTAACTATCTAGGTACCAACCGGTCTTCTCCAGGCCGTCGGAGAGGAAGAGGATGAAGAGTAGGCGGAGGAGAAAAGCCAACCCAAAGAGGCCCCAGGTCAAAGGTTGAAAGAGCGGCTCAGGCTTTATCTCCATCTGAGCGATGGTCGCCTCTCGCTTCTTACCGTATTCATCGTTTAAGAGGTGCATATCCTTCCCTTCTGCGCTAAGAGGAAGAAACCGTTGCTATAACCTTTTATCCTCCAAGGGAGGTCCAAAGCCTCTAGTAAGGGCAAAAGGAGCGGACAGATAGCCGTGGTTAGGGAGAGGAGGAGCCGGCCCAAGGCCGGGCCTATCCACGATTTGGAAAAGAGCCTTTCCGCCCAGAGGCTGGCCCAAGTTAAGGCCTCATCGAAAGCCAGGGTGAAGAAACTGTGAAAAGGGATCAGACTTCTCACCGAGAGGCGGTTTCTTTCCACCTCCTTCGCCACCTTCTCTGGGTTGAGGAAGAGCGCAGGGTTGTGGCCCGCCCTTCCGTAAAGGTAGGAGCCGATGGCCTTCCCTAGCCACCAATCCCAGGTATATTTGTTCTCGCTGCTCACCCCGTAGATGAGCAACACCCCGCCGGGCTTGAGCACCCGACCCATCTCACTAATACACCTCTCCGGTTCCGGCAGATGTTCGAGGAGATCGAAACTAAGCACATAGTCGAAACACTCCTCCTCGAAGGGCAGGCTCTCTCCATCGGCAACGGAGTAGTGGTTGGGGTGGGGGTCCTCCAAGGAGGCGGCCATGAGGGAGGAAAGCGATATATCTATACCTACCCCCGCTGTCCCATAGGTAGCGGCCAGACGGCTCAGTAGAACGCCGGAACCACAACCCACATCCAAGACCTCATCGCGCGAATGGATAGCCAATAGATCTAGCATCTCTCGCGACTTGACATCCTTCAACCGATAAAGCCTGGAAAAGCCGTAGTTTCGCAAGAGGGTGGAGAAGGGAACGCGAGAGGGGTTCTGGTCGTAGAACGACCTTTGGAAGGATTTGAAATCGGTTGATCTGTTGATAGTTAAGGAGGTCACCTTCGCTTCTACTCCAAGGCTGTTGCTGGATGCTCTTCTCTTGCCGTCGGGAGCCGTCGTGGAGGAACCTCTGCTCTTGCCCGGTAAGCCTCCTCCAAGGCGTTGCTGATGATATCGAGGTGGCTCTTCCAGGAGAACCGTTCCTTTACCGACTTCTGGCCGTTCTCCCCCAGGTGGCGTCGCAACTCCTGGTTGGTGAGGAGGAGGGAGAGTTTGGCCGCGAAATCTTGGATCTCATAGGGCTCGGCCAAAAGCCCATTGGCTCCATGCTGTATGATCTCCTTGGGTCCTCCGTACCCCCAAGCGACCGGCGGTACCCCACAAGCCATGCTCTCTATGATCCCCATGCCTAGATCCTCGTTAGGTGAGGTGTAGAGGTAGGCTAAGGCGTGGCGATACAAGGTCTCTAGATCCCGATCGTCGACGCGGCCCAGGAAATGGACCCTCTCCTCGAGCCCCGCTCCTTTCACCAGCCCTTGCAGGAAGGGGGTATAGTTGGTGAAATCGCCGGTGATCAGGAGATGCACATCTTCTTTCCCCTTCAAAAGGGACATCACCTCGATTAGATAGTCTAAACGCTTTTGGGGGTAATGTCGATTCGTGGTCAGGAGGTACCGCTGGGGCAGATGATGGCCGTTGACCTCCATACTCGATTGTGGGCATCTTTTATGCCCGTTAGCGGTGAAATTTGTGCCCGGATAGCATACGGTAGGGGTGACACCATAGACCCTCTCCACCGCCTGGGCGATCCATCGGCTCACCACGAAGAGTTCCCGGGCCGAGACCACAGAGAGGCTATCTAAGGCGGCCACGAGCGGCCTGAAAGGCTTCAACAACTGATCTAGGATGGCGAAATCCCTCTTGGTCTTCCACCCTGTCTCCTTGTCGATGGATCTGGGGTAGAGGAGGCGCAAGGGCTGGTATATATATACCAGATAGGGTTTATGAAGGATCCGGGAGGCACAATAGCCCAGCCAGGCCGATGGTTGTCCATGGCAGAGGAAGAGGTCATATTTGGCAAAGCGGGCAGCCAAGAGGGGGGCTAGGCTCGAACTGAGGAGGAGGCTGAGCATATCCCGACAGGGAAGCCAGATCCTCACCTTAGGGAGTACCCCTTGCACCTTGAGAGTTCCGATGAGGTCGGGGAAACACTCCTTCTCATCGATGGCTGGGGCGAAGAGGTCGACTTCATACCCCCTCTCGCGGAGGGCAGCGGTCTCCTCGATAACCACCCGCTCACCCCCTCCGGTATACATGAAACCCATATGGAAGATCGCTACCTTCACCTTAGCGCTCTCTTTCTAGCCTTGATAGATCTCCCTCTCGCTCTCCAAAAGATGGGTATGAGCCAGGTACCAGAAGGCGAAGAGCCAGAGGAGGATGAGGATGGTGCCCCCGTAGTCATGGAAGATTACGGCTGGGAGTTGCCCCAGGTAGTAAGCCACCAGACAAACGATGCTTATGCGCAATAGGTTCATAAGGAAGGTGCCCAAAAAGCCCAGAATCACCGTCTCTATCTTGCTGCGCCAGGTATAGGGGCCCTGGAGGCCGGTGAGGAGGGTGATAGCGAAGAGGATGAAACTCTGCCAGCCCACGCAGTTCCAACTGATGTAGATGGGAAGGGTCATGCTCCCTTTAGAGAGATATAGCGAGGTCTCGCTGACCGTGGCATAGATGCCGAAGAGCCTCAATATAACGGCGATCATCCGCACCTCGGTGGGAACTATCCACCCTTGGAGCACACTATCGAGGCCCAGCCTGATCACTATGCTGGTGAGGAACTCGTTGAAGGTGGTGATGAAGGGCAGGATAAGGAGGATGACCGAGGCCAGGATGAGTATCAGTTGATAGGTTGGCCGGCCGGGCTCAACTTTTGTTTGGCTTTCTTCGATCGTTTGCTCGCCGATCAAGCAGTTCCTCCTTTCCTCTGCATGGTGCGGCGACGGTGCCATAGGGAGATAGCCAGGGGTATAATGGGCACAACCAACGCTAGGGATAGTAGATTTTCTGGCACGATAATCGCCGGCGTGGCCAGGTTGGTGGGGTTGGTTCCCGAATCATAGGCCAGGACGAACCGCTCTCCGCCGTTGACACCACTCACGTTGATCTGGACACGAAGGCGCCTGGGATCGGATGAGGTAAAGGTCTGCGGGGCGCCGGAGCCGATGTTGAGGGCGTAGGGGTTGGAGGTATTCGCGTCAATAGTAGTGGTGGAGGAGGAGACGATGGTAGTGGCACCGGAGCCATCGGGGGCGGTATGGGAGACGGTTACAGTGATCTGGACGTTGGCTGAGGTCTCTTCACCTCCTAGGGCGGTGGTGGGCTCGGGGTTGACGTAGTTTCTCACCCGCACCCAATCCAAAGTCTCCGTCCGGCTCGCCGCATCGACCCAGACGAATACGCGTAGATTTACCGTGGGTACACTCGTGGTGATATTTGCTAATTGAGTCGAATCTTGTATGTAGCGTACCCCGCTCGTTCCCTCGCGGTCGAAGATGTAACGGTGATACGAGGTGGGCGTCGAGGGCGTGATATTCGAACTTGCGCCATTCTGTTCAGCGATGTGCTGGCTGCCATTGGTCCAATAGGTGATGTAATTCCCGCTATAGTCGTTCTGATTCGAAGCCCCCCAGTAGTTGTAATAGACGGCGTCGGCGTTGGAAAGCCGGAGTCTAGCCTCCCACCGCGTATTGACCCCAAAGGCGTATGAAGAGGTGGCAAACACCGATGAATTCGCGTTAATCGTCAGAGTCCCTCCCGATTCCGTGCATGTCCCTCGAGTACACGACCATCGCCCGGTGTCGAAAACGCCGTCGTTGAAATTGTCGTAGAAGAGAAAGATATTGGCCCAGTTCGCCGGAGGGTTCGTGGCACCGCTATTCCCGTAGTAGATGTAGTAGTTGCCGTCGCTGCTACTGGCGTTTATCGCCGCCTTGGTACGAAACCATATCCGCGTCGAGGTCGTATTCCACGATGTCTGGTCATCCCGCTGTCGGTCTAGCTCTTCCCAGTTGCTCCCATTCCAGTAGACCACTCGAATGTCGTCGCCATCGGCCTGGGACTTGCCCGCCGTAACCAGAGCAGCATGGTTGAAGGTCAGGGAGACCGAGTAGCCACTGGGAATTGCTGCGCTCCCTGCCGTGATCGTGATCTTCTGGCGGTATTGATAGTTACTGTCCCACCATGGTCTGGGTAGTTCGTTGAAGTACATGTTGAGGGTGTAAGGGCCGGCGGCGATAGTGGCGTCATCGCCTCCGGTGGGGTAGGTGATGTCGTTGTACCAGTAGGCGTTTTGTCCGCCTGTATCGAAGGCTAGAGTTGTGCCCCCTGTGCCCTGGGTATTGTTCATATATTCACCCGCTGGGCTGATGCCAGTGGTGTTAGTGTCATGCAGATAGAAGATGTCTGGTGCAGCATAGACGAGAGGGACCCTTGTGGATAGGAAGGTCAAATTAGAGATTATGAGACAGGCGATGGTAATGATGGAAAGAACCAACCTGCGCTTTCGGGAGAGGAGAGCCATCAGTAGTGGGATAAAAGGCACTAAGAGTAGGAGGGCGATAACCTTCTCTAGAAGGGTGACCACAGGAGTGTCCAGGCTGCTGGGGTTGGCTGAGGAGTCGTAGGCTAGGGTGAAACTCCCACCGCCGTTGACAGATGTGACGTTGATCTGGACCCGGAGGCGCCTGGGATCGGAGGGGGTGAAGGTCTGCTCGGCACCGGAGCCGATGTTGAGGGCGTAGGGGTTGGGGGTGTTCGAATCGATGGTTGTGGTCGAAGAGGAGACGATGGTAGTGGCACCTGAGCCATCTGAGGCGGTATGGGAGACGGTTACAGTGATCTGGACGTTAGCGGCCGTGGCTTCGGTACCCAGGGCGGTGGTGGGCTCGGGATTGACATACTTCCGGACCACTACCTCGTCAATCCACCAGGCCTGGCCCGAGGGGATATTCCAGGTGCGGAACCCAACCGAGCCACTAGAAAGCTCCGTGCCGACATTGGCCCAACCTGACGTCGGGACGATCTGGGTGCCATTCCTCAGCACCCTCATATTGGTGCCAACGATGATGGTGGTAATCTTGGTCCACACGTTTGCTTGCGGATTCTGCCCAGCCGGTTGATTCACGATTTCTGTCCAGGAGCCATTGATCATCTTGGCGATGTCCCAGCCGCTGGTCTCCTCCAGGTTTGTCTCGTATTGGTTGATGGGTGTAGTGGCACTGGTGCGGAACCCCTGGGCGAGGTCCATGTTGCTAATGGCGGACATGCGCCAGTAAGCGTCCATGAGCACATTTGCTTCGTTGACGCCATTGGCGGTGATCCATTTGTCGGTGCTGGCAACGGAGGTGGCCTTCAAGGAATAGATCCCGGAGCGCGCTTGATCCGAAGCCGCGGACCAAATCCCATCGATTTGCACAGTCCACTTGCTCAGGTTTCCGGACTCGAAGCCGTCCCAAAAGACATAGACGTTGCTCTTATTGGCCGGTGGGTTGATGGCGCTGGCGTTGCCGTAATAGACATAGTAATTGCTATCGGAGCCGTTGGCGGCGACACCGCTCTGGAGTTTGAACCAAACCTGGGTTGACGCGCTGTTCCATGAGGAGCTCTCATCTGGCGCTCGGTCCAACTCGACCCAGGTGGAGCCGTTCCAGTAGACGATGCGGATGTCGTCGCCGTCGGCCTGGGACTTCCCCGCAGTGACCAAAGCGGCGTGGTCGAAGGTGACCGAAACCGAGTAATCGGTCGGCACGTTAGCGGAGCCAGCCGTAATCGTAATTTGCTGGCGGTATTGATAGTTGGTGTCCCACCAGGCGGCGGGCAGTTGGCTGAAGTACATGTTGAGGGTGTAGTCGCCGGCAGCGATGCCGTCATTGTCACCGCCGGTGGGGTAGGTGATGTCAGTGTACCAGTAGGCGTTTTGGCCGACGGTGTTGAAGGTCAGCGTGTCCTCAGTGGACCCCTGATTGTTGTTCATGTCCTGGCCGGCGGGCGAAGCGCCGTTGGTGGTAGTATCCCTCAGGTAGAAGACGTCCGGGGCGGCGATCACCATAGGGACGGCTTGGGCTAATACCAGCAGGGCTAGGGTCGCCGCCGCGATGACCACAATCAGGGAGAAAGCGGGGCTGAAGCGCCTGCTATCCGGCAAAGGCCATAGGCCTAGGCGGGCAAAAGGGCTTCTCCTGGTGCGGGACCTCTGCCTCTTCGCTGGCTCGGAAGCGCCTTCCGGCCCCTTCGCTTCCCCTTTCACCAATTGCCAGAGCCGTTCGGCAGCGCCGTGGAGTTGGTGGAGAAGGGCCTCTCCTCTACCAGGAAGGGGGAGCAAGGTAGGTGGCACAAAAGCCGGGGTCAGGCGCTCTGAGGAGGGGGTATCCCCTTCCGCCTCGCCCTGCGAGGTGGGGCTCTGGCTCTCTCCCCCTTCATCGCTCTCACTGGGAAGGCTGGTCGCCAACCCCAGCCTCTTCTCTATGTCGATGGCGCCCGGGCGCTTCTTCCCCTTGGGCAGCAGCCGCTCCAGTTTCTTGCCCAGCCTCAGCCTTCCCAGGATCTCGGTGATGCGCCCTGACTTGGGCGTCCTATGCCATCCCCCCTCATCCTTCCCCAGGAGCCCTTGTAGGGCCGCATAGGCCTGGAAGGGGACCAAGAGGTTGCTCAGAGCAAAAAAGGAGAAGATACCGCTCCAGTTGTGGCGCACGCCCCGCTCTAGAAAGAGCCCAGAGAGGTCCGTCATCACCAAGGCGAAGGTGTTGGTGAAGACGAGAGACCAGCCGAACAAAGCCGTCCAGTAGGGAAGACGTTGATGGAGTATCAATTCGGAGGCGAACCAGCAGGTTGTGCCGATGATGAAGAAGACCGATTGGAGGTAGTAGGGAGCGTAGTAGAGGAACTCTGCCTTCTCCCGCCAGGAGATCTTGGGGGAGGTGAGCACTCGCAAGAAATATCTCTTCACATTGAAGGTATGGCCTCTTGCCCAGCGCATCCTTTGTTTCACCAGTTGCTGGAAGCGGGAGATGCACTCGGCGGGGGCCTGGATGAAGGGGGTATAGAGGACTTTATAACCGTCGAGGTATAGGCGAAGGGTGAGTTCCCAATCCTCGGTGATGGAGGTACGCCAGCCGTGTTTGCGCAAGATATCGGCTCTGATCATGAAGACGGAGCCGGCGATCATCTTCATGGAGCCCAGGAGTTGTTGTCCTGGCCTTTCGATGACGTAGGAGCCGCTGAACTCAACGCGGATGCCGCGGGTGATCCAGTTTTCGCTGGCGTTGAGCATGTGCCATTGATAGCCTTGCACCACGGCCACGCGGTCATCGGCGTACCTTTGGCCATCACCATTTTCGCTGTAGAAGTAAGCGAGGAACTGGGTGATGATATCAGGGGGAGGGATGAAGTCGGCATCGAAGACCATGATGAATTCGGCCTGAGGGTTGGTGTGCTGGAGGGCTGCCTGGAGAGCGCCGCCTTTGAAGCCGGTTCGATCTTGGCGGTGGCTAATCTTAATTCTAGGGTGTTCAGCCCATCGTTCTAGGATCTGGGTGGTTTCATCGGTGGAGTCGTCGGCGACGATGATCTCGTAGTTTTTATAATCGAGGGAGGTACAGGCGGTGAGGAGTCTCTCTACCACTTCCTTTTCGTTATAGAGGGGGAGGTGGATAGATACGAAGGGCTGCACCTCTGGTTTGAGGTGGTATCCGTTGGTGAGGGCGTTGTCCACGCCGTTGCCGAAGAACTTGCTCAAGCCATTGCGTAAGCCGTTGCGGAAGCCTTTGCCCTGGCCATTTCTGTTACCATTGGCCAGGCCGTTTTCGCCGTTAAAGAGCAAGATGAGGGCGATGGTGGCATAATATTTTAGGGCATAGGCGAAGAAGAAGAGGCCGAAGAAGAGGCTGACAGCGGCTAGCGAGTAGTTGATGAGCACTCTGGCCATTAGTTCCAGCGCCGTAAGGGGGAGGATGAGTAGGGCCACATCGCTTATGGCTAGGAAGAGGAGGGTGAAGAGGGCAATAGATAGGGCAGGGCTTAGGGCCCATAGTTTTTGGAAGGGGTTTATGAGCCGAGTTAGGGGGTAGGGGGCTCTTTCCTTCTTTTCCTCGTAGTAAATAGCCTTTTTAATGGTTTTAATTATGGCATCGAAGCCATAATCTTTGAGGAGGAAGGCTTCGGCGCCTGCTTGGAGGGCTTCTTGGTGGCCGGATTCTTCGGCGGCTAGGAAGATGATTTTTGCTTTAGGGTGATCTTTCTTGATGATTTTGGTAGCCTGGATGCCATCGAGGGAGGGCATGGCCTTATCCATGAGGATGAGGTCGGGGTTAAGGGAATGGGTATTATGGATGGCTTCCCAGCCATCGGCTGCCTCACCGATAACTTTTATATCTTTCTCCAGTTCGAGGAGTTTTCGCATCTCCTTTCGAACGGAGGCTTGGTCATCAACTAAGAGAACCCGTATCATAAACCCTCTCTTACATCGGTCCAAGGGCTAGTTTTGCATGCAAGAAGGCTGCTCCTTCTCTCGACTTCTACATTTCCTTGAGTTCTTGATGAGCATCATGGAGAGGGGGATGAAAGGCGCTAGAAGGAGGAAAGCCACCGTGTTCTCGGGCACGATGATCCCCACCTCCAGGCGAGAGGCGTTGTACTCCCCATCCCAATAGACGGTGACGGCTCCGGGAGGGGCAATTTCTAACTCCAGTCTTTCCTCTCCCTGAAAATCGAAGGCCGAATGGGTGAAGGAGCCGTTGTATAACGTTGGGTTCTTAACCTTGGCTGGGACGGTGATGCTGCCACTGCCCAAGTTGGCCACGCGGGAACCGTTTCGATAGACATAGAGGGTTACAACGATGTCCTTGGGGACATTGGCGGTGTTGGTGGCATATATGTAGACCGTGGCCGTGCCCGCATAGATCTCCTGACTGGCATCGAAGGTGTCCGAATAGAAACGAAGCCAACTTTGCTCGCTTTGGGAAGTTCCACTGGGTTGGTTTTGATACATCATGTAGGTCAGGGGGTTGGTATCATTGTAGAACCAGAAGGTGTTGGAGTTACCGGCGACCGCCTCCACATTGGTGGACATGATGGCTAGGGCGACGATGGTGGCTATAAGAACGATGATCGCTGTAAAAGCAGGACGGAGGCGCAGGTGTTTAGGGACGGGTAACCAACGGCTCAGTTTGAGAGTTGAGCCCACATCTTCCCTTCGCTCACTCTCCCTAGAGTGAGTGAGGGGCGATGGGATAGCCCTCTGAGCCAGTGCCTTCTTCAACTGCTCCAGAGATTTGGGACCGAAATTGCGTATGGAGAGCAAAGCCACCTTCTCGTTCTCCATCCGCTGTAGCAGCTCTCCTAGAGTGGTCGTCTCTGCACCTTTGAGACAATTATGAACCCGCGTGGAAAGACCGAGGACCTCCAAAGGCGCTTGGTCCAGCGCGCCCTTCATCTGCTCCAACGATGCGGGGCCGATACCCTTGATTGAGATGAGGCTTTCCTCACCTTTTCCCATTCGGGCCAGCAATTTCCCGATCCGACTTACGCGTGCTCTCCTGAGAGCCTTTACCAAGCGTTCTGACAGCCCCAACTTATCGATCGACGTGGCTCGGAGAGCGATTTGCACCTCTTCCAATGACTTGGGGCCGAACCCTCGAATCGCCAGCAGAGCCTCATCGCCTCTACGTAACCGCTCCCGAATTTCGTCCACGTCGGTTATCCCCGCCCCTTTGAGAAGGTTTAGGAGCCGGGCAGGAAGCCCCAACTCCTCAATCGCCATTTGGTTGGCAAATGCTGGTGCCCTTTCGGGGAGGTGGCTCTTCTTGCCTTTGGGCAGTAGTCTCCTGAGTTTCTTTCCGAAGCGAAGCCTCCCCAGGATCTCGGTGATACGGCCGGACTTGGGCGTCCTGTGCCAACCCCCTTCATCTTTCTCCAAGAGGCCCTTTAAGGCGGCGTAAGCCTGAAAGGGGACCAAGAGGTTGCTGAGAACCACGAAAGAGAAGATCCCGCTCCAGTTATGCTTCACCCCTCGTTCCAAGAAGAGTCCCGAGAGATTCATGATGACCAGGGAGAAGAGGTTGCTGAAAACGAGGCTCCAGCCCAAGAGTGCTGTCCAGTAAGGTATGTGAGTGTGTAACATCAGCTCGGAGACGAACCACGAAGTCGTGCCCAGGATGAAGAGGACGGATTGCAGGTAATAGGGAGCGTAATAGAGGAACTCTGCCTTCTCCCGCCAGGAGATCTTAGGGGAGGTGAGCACTCGCAAGAAGTATTTCTTAATGTTGTAGGTGTGTCCTTCCGCCCAGCGCATCCGTTGTCGGGTCAACTGCTTGAAATCGGACACGCACTCGGCGGGGGCCTGGATGAAGGGGGTATAGAGGACTTTGTAGCCATCGAGGTATAAGCGAAGGGTGAGTTCCCAATCCTCGGTGATAGAGGTACGCCAGCCGTGTTGGCGCAAGATATCGGCTCTGATCATGAAGACGGAGCCGGCGATCATCTTCATAGAGCCCAAGAGTTGTTGTCCTGGCCTTTCGATGACGTAGGAGCCGCTGAACTCAACGCGGATGCCGCGGGTGATCCAGTTTTCGCTGGCGTTGAGCATGTGCCATTGATAGCCTTGCACCACGGCCACGCGGTCATCGGCGTACCTTTGGCCATCACCATTTTCGCTGTAGAAGTAAGCGAGGAACTGGGTGATGATATCAGGGGGAGGGATGAAGTCGGCATCGAAGACCATGATGAATTCGGCCTGAGGGTTGGTGTGCTGGAGGGCTGCCTGGAGAGCGCCGCCTTTGAAGCCGGTTCGATCTTGGCGGTGGCTAATCTTAATTCTAGGGTGTTCAGCCCATCGTTCTAGGATCTGGGTGGTTTCATCGGTGGAGTCGTCGGCGACGATGATCTCGTAGTTTTTATAATCGAGGGAGGTACAGGCGGTGAGGAGTCTCTCTACCACTTCCTTTTCGTTATAGAGGGGGAGGTGGATAGATACGAAGGGCTGCACCTCTGGTTTGAGGTGGTATCCGTTGGTGAGGGCGTTGTCCACGCCGTTGCCGAAGAACTTGCTCAAGCCATTGCGTAAGCCGTTGCGGAAGCCTTTGCCCTGGCCATTTCTGTTACCATTGGCCAGGCCGTTTTCGCCGTTAAAGAGCAAGATGAGGGCGATGGTGGCATAATATTTTAGGGCATAGGCGAAGAAGAAGAGGCCGAAGGTTAAGCCGATGAGGGCGAGAACTCCTCCTCCCATTATGACGAAACCTGCTAGGAGGAGGGTCAAAGGGACTCCTAACAAGATGGATTTCTGTCTGGGGATCGAATCGATCGCTGCTTGTAGCCTTCTTCCAAGGAGGGAAAGACGGATGGCCACTTCTCTCCTGAGCCCATTGCCCTCTCTAACAGCCTTAATCAACTTTTCAGGGCTCTCCTCCTTCAGGAAGTAGGCTTCTGCTCCTGCGGCCAGGGCTTGAGCACGCCATATCTCCTCGGCGGCGAGGAAGATGATCCTCGCCCGGGGGCGATCCTTTTTGATCAGCCGGGTAGCCTCGATGCCGTCGAGGGAGGGCATGGCCTTATCCATTAGGATGAGGTCGGGTTTAAGGTCGAGGGTATTTTCAACGGCCTCCCAGCCATTTGAGGCCTCCCCGACTATTTGGATATCTTGCTCCAGTTCGAGGAGTTTTCGCATCTCCTTTCGAACGGAGGCTTGGTCATCAACTAAGAGAACCCGTATCATAGCGCCTCTTTAAATATAAACGAGCCCCCCTCTATTTTCATCGGTCGGGAGGCTAATTGTGCGTACAAAAAGGGCTGATCTTTCAATCAGCCTTGCGCCTTACCCCTTTTCTTCCTTATAGGACTCAGGTCTTAGGACTTTAGTCTATATCGACTAACTTGTGCTTGATGGCATAAACTATCGCTTGGCTGCGGTCATTCACCCCTAGTTTGCTGAAGATACTTCCCAGGTGGCTCTTAACCGTTTTCTCGGTGATGAAGAGTTCCTTGGCGATCTCCTCGTTCTTCAGCCCTCGAGCCAATGCTTGTAAGACCTCTAATTCCCGTGGGGTGAGTGCCTCGTGGGACAGTTCTCTCTCTTCGGCTCGATGAGCGAACTCATCGAGCACCTTGCGCAGGACGGAGGGAGCCAAGAGCGATTCCCCCCTCGCTACCCGGTGGATGGCCTCGCCCAGGTCGTCGGAACTTATATCTTTTAGGAGGTAGCCGCTGGCCCCTGCTTCAATGCCTTGAAAGACATATTGATCATCATCGTAGTTGGTGAGGACGATGACCCCTATCTGGGGGTTTTGGGCCTTTATACGGCGGGTGGCCTCCACCCCGTTCAGTTTGGACATGCGGATATCCATCAACACCACGGCGGGGAGCAACCTTTGGGCCAGGTCAACGGCCTCCAGGCCATCGGAGGCTTCCCCCACTACCTCTATCCCTTCTTGGAAGCCTAACATGGTGCGCAACCCCTCGCGCACGATAGCATGATCATCGGCGATCAGAACACGGGTTGTCTCATGTCTCATCGATCACTTCCGCTGCCTTCACCGGCACACGAACCTTGATAGCCGACCCTTCTCCGGGGATGCTCTCGATCTCCAACTCCCCTCCCAGGATATGGGCTCTTTCCTGCATCCCCATCAGTCCGAACTTCTTCTCTGTCCAAGCCCTTTGTATGGCCTCCCGCCAGTCAAAGCCTCGGCCATTGTCGGCCACGACCAACTCTACCCTTTCTGGCTCATAGTTGAGCTGCACGAGAACGTGCTCGGCGCCCGAATGTTTCTTGACGTTAGCCAGGGACTCCTCGGCGATGGCAATGAGGTTGCCTTTCGTTTGGGGAGGAAGTTCCCTTTCCTGGCCGGTGACTTTGAGAGTAGCGGCGATCCCTGTGGCCCGCTCGAACTCGCCAACCGACCTCTCCAGCATGTAATTCAGGCTTACCTCTCCCACGTCGGCAGCGCGCAGGTCGAAGAGAAGACGGCGCAGCCCCTGGAGACTGGCCTTGACCTGCTGTTTGATCCTCTCTAACTGGTCTCCCGCCTTCTTGGCATCTCTACCTTTTAAGCGCTCATAGACCTCTAGTTGCAGAAAGACCGCTGTCAACTCCTGGATCAAACCGTCATGGATCTCCTGGGCCAAGCGCTTCCTTTCCCAAAGATGGCCTCGCTCTTCGGCCTCGACATAGGCCAGGGCGGAGGCGATCACCTTGGCACAAGGCTCCGCCAAGGCGTTCAACTTCTCCAGGTCATCTGAGACGAAGTTCTCGCTGCCCTTTCTATTGCTGACGGAGAGGACGCCGATGACTCGATCTTCTACGATTAGGGGGACGCACACTGCGTCTTTTATATCTCTCTCCACGCCGGAGAAGCGTGGATCCTTGGCCGGCCCCACGAGCAATAGGGGTTCCTTATGGTCGGCCACCCAGGCGGAGATGGAACGCCCCAGATGCCTTCTGGCCGCCCGCACTATCGTCTTCTTCGGCCCTCCCGCTAAACCCATGGTGAGGAGTTCCAGGTCTTGGTCGAGGAGGATAATGGAACCCTCTTTGGCCTCGGTAGCACGGATGGCCACCTCCAAGAGACCACCTAATAGCGACTGCAAGGTGGTAGCCGCAAAAGCGTCAAACTCCCCCCGTTTCATCTGTACCTTTTCCGAAGGCATAAAGAATTCTCTATTACTTTATGATATTCGTTCTCTGGTGTCAAGTCTATAGGGTAAAGGCTCTCTCTTAGGCCGCCCTCTCTTGAAGTCGAGTATCCTCTCCGCCGCAGCCATAGCCTCTTCTGGGCTCTCGCCTTTTCGTGAGAGGGTGCAGGAGACCCAAATGAACTCCAGTTGTTCACCATATATCCTATTCATTTCGTCGAGAACCAGGTAGGCCACGTTGTCGGTAATGCGCTGGCCTATGCCGTCGGCATCTCCCCCTTTACATTTGAGGAGGGCTACGACAAACCGATTAGGCCCATAGCGGGCCACGAGGTCGTAGGAGCGCACGTTTTGCTCGATGGCTTGACCAGCGCGCTTAATGATGGTCTCGGTTACACCTTTTCCCCATCGGGATTTGAAATCGTCAAACTGTCCCAGTTCCAGGATCAGACAGGAGATGGGGAGTGAGCGTTGGAAGAACCGCCCTACTTCTCGTCGCAACTCTCGGAGGAAGAACTCTCGGCTATAGAGCCCGGTGCTTTCATCACGTACTACTAAGCCCTGGCGAGCCTGTTCCCTCTCATAAGCCAGCCGCAGCCTCTTGCGCAGTAGTCGCTCTCGGTCATCTTCCCACCCTTGCCAATACCAGAGGAGGATAGATGTAGCGCCGAAGGTGACGAGCATGAGGAGCCCTTTTAGGTATAGGCTCTGGGTAGTGGTTAGGGGCAAGAATTGAATGAGAACAAGTCCCAGGGCTGAGGTCGAAGCGATGGCGAAGTAGAAGCGGCGGGTCACTATCTCCCAGAAGTCGGTAGCCCGTTCCGCTCTCATCGCCTTGACGATCTCTATAGATGTCTTTCTCCCGGGGTCGTTGAGGATATCCATCTGGCGAAAGCACTGCTTGCGCCTCCATTTGCCGGCCACAACGACGCCTCGCAGGAGAAAAAGGATGATCATGGCCATCAAGCCCAATAGAGGCCAGATCGATGCCGCAAAGTAGCGGGCCAGATCTCTCAAACCCTCCTCCTGGTAATTGTAACTACAGATCCTAAAGATAATCTATGCGCTCTTTACCCTTTTGACAATCCCCCATTTGTCCTAGTGGGGAGAAAGCGTTCACCGCCAGCCTATCCCTGAAGAGAAAAGATGTTGGCTATTGCTCTAAGGTGACGGCTCATATATAATTGACCTATAGGTTTTTTGGGGTGTAAGGGGATGAAAACGGCCAGATTAGAGTCGCTTTTGAGCCCCCTTCTTCTTATGATGGCTATAAGCGCCTGTGCAGGGGTTGCCACTTCTCCTTCCCCAGAGGTGGTGTTAACACCGACCCAGGAGCCTACGGCGGCGGCGCAATCCTCCCCCACACCCACTCCTGAGGCTATCCCTGGGGGCGTGATGACCGTGACTTTGTCTTCGGAAGCGGAGTTTATCGTCGACGGGGAGGTGGAGGGCACGACCGGGTTGGCCTATTTTCTGGACTCGGCGGGGTGGCTCTATATCTTTGACGGGGCCTCTCTGGAAGTAGTCGCCAGAAAGCAGGCGTTGGCCTCCGTGGATGGGGGGGGATTTTATGATCTGGCCGTGGACGAGGAGATGGGTCGCCTTTATCTGGCTGATGGGGCTCGTGAGGATATCCTTGTCCTAGATAGCAAGACCTTATCTCCTTTAGGCCGTATCGATACTTATGGTACGATCACCGTCGACCCCCTCACCCATCTCCTCTATATCGCACAGGTGGGTGTGTACATAGCCGATGGAGAGAGCGGAGAGATAATCGACCGAATCGAGGAGACGATCCCTGAGGAGGGGACGGAGGTATATTCCGGTGTTCCCCGGGGGAGGAACGTCTATATCAACCCTGGCAACCGGCACCTTTACGTCATAACGTACAATAACACTCCCGGTACCAACGCACGGTGGTGGCTAGATCTCTACGACGCTGATAATTACACTTTGTTGGCCGAAGAGATGCCCTTGTCTCGTGGCTCGAGCGGTGTCCCGGGTTTCGACTTGGAGAGGGGGTTGGATTACATAAGTGGCTACCACCCGATTATCGGCGCTCGCAAATTGGTGGCCCTTGACGCGGAAGGCCGGGAGATGGTTCACCTCTGGGGTGTGGGTGGGAACGTCTTCTTCAGCCCCCGTCGTAACCTCATCTATGTCGCGGGCTGGGGAGGGTTAGACGTAGTCGAGGCCGAAACGATGAACTACCTGGACTCCTACCCCTTGGAAGTCACCCTCCACGATCCGCGGAACGGCCGTTTTTATTCTCCGGGTTGGCCGGAGCCTACGCTCACCATCTTCGAGGAGCCCACCGTTTCCCTCGCTTCCAGGAAGGCGACAAGCGCGCTGAGGGGGAGATTGCCCACCGATTTGGGAGGTATCGATAGCCTAATCCTCTCTCCCGCCTTTTCCAGCGATAAGAGCCTCTTTGTGGCCATAGGCACCTCCCTCTTCGCCTCTTCGGATGGAGGGGATAGTTGGAGAGAGATGACTCTTCCTTTTCTCAATCGGGGGACGATGCGAGTGGCCCTCTCGCCGGCCTACGTCCACGATAAGACGCTTTTTGTGGGGTTGGCTTGTGAGCCTACGGGGAGTGGCATCTTACGTTCCACCGATGGGGGCCTTCATTGGACCAGGGCGAATAGCGGTCTGACCGATCTGGGGATAGAGGCTTTGGTCTTCTCGCCTAATTATGCTCAGGACAGGACTCTCTTTGCTAGCGGCTGCTTCGATGGGGCTTTCAAATCCACCGATGGGGGAATAACCTGGCGAGCGCTCACCGCCGATCTCCTGATCGAGGAGTGGTGGCAGGACCGGTGGGAACGGGTAAAGCAATTGGTGGTCTCGCCCGCGTACGCCCGGGATGGAAGTCTGTGGTTTCTTACACGTTCCCACGTGTATCGGTCCAAAGATGGGGGTGAGAGTTGGCAACGCGCCGACCACGGGTTGGAAGGTTTAAAAATGGTGAGGCTGGTTCTCTCTCCGGACTATGAGGTGGATAAGACCGCCTTGGTGACCGTTGACCAGGGGGTTTACATCACCCATAATGAGGGTGAAAAATGGCAGCCCATAGGACTGCCCATCCCAGGACTGTGGGTAACCGATCTGGCCCTCTCTCCGGGTTTCGCCACCGACGGCGTTCTCTTTGTCGTCGGGAGCGATGAGCAAGGATATCACCTCTACCGCTCCTCCGATGGGGGAAAGAGCTGGTTGGCCGTGGGGGAGGAGTTTTCGAGCCAGTTGATTGGAGAACTCGCCCTCTCGCCCCGCTACCCCGCCGATGGCCTGGTTTTCGCCTCTACCGATAGAAGCGTCTACCGCTCCACAGACGGCGGAGAGACCTGGAAACCGCTGAACCTCCCAGGTGCTTGGGCCCCTCTCTTTCTTTTCTCTCCTGATTTCGCCAACGACCACACTATCTATGCCAGCCTCGATCAGGCGCTATATCGTTCCCAGGATGGCGGGGAGAACTGGATAGCCTTGCATGAATCGGCCGCGGCTATGCCTACGCCTTTGCCTACAGTGACGCCAGCGCCTACCTCCACTTTGACCCCTACTCCCCTCAGTTGTCCTGGCCTGGACCCTGGTTTCCATTCCATCGCCGACCGGGTGGAGAGCCTCCGTCCTAACTTCACCGATCTGCCTAACGTGGGCTGCCCTACAAACCCTGCACAGACTGTCAGCGGTGCCTGGCAGATGTTCTTCATGCAGGCTCCTGGTTCCACCGTCTCCAACCCCCCGGGCTATATGATCTGGCGTTCCGATAGCCGCACCATCTACGTGATCCCCCAAGGCGACAGTCTCACCGGCCGCTCTGAAGCCCTGGTTTACGATGATACCTGGAGCGAGGAGATATCTGAGATCCCGCCTTCTTGTGCGGGCCTTACCCCTCCGACAGGGCTCCAAATCCCCGTCCGAGGTTTCGGCAAGGTCTGGTGCGACAACAACCTCTACGACCGCATCGGCTTTGGCCATGGCTCAGAAAAGGCGGTTGACCTCCTCATTCAGGAGGCGGAGCGGGGCCTATATATCAGCCTGCCCGAGGTTGGTAACTTCGTTATCGACATAGTTAACGGGCTTGCCCTCTCAAAGTAGGGCCTCTGCTCACTGGCTAACGATCTTCCCACTCCAAAGATTGCCATCCTAGTTATATGCTCAACCTCCAAGAAGATGGGCTTCAAAATAGAGCAGCCTGGGTATGGGGAGGCTAGCGAGTTTTTAAGAGCGACAGCCGGAATTTTCTCACGACTGGTCTCAAGGGACCAATGAGGTTAAGAGGCAGATTATCTAGATAGATGGAAAAGCACCTCCCTTTCAAGAGAGGTGCTTTTTCTGGTTAAGAGAGCGGGTGATGGGATTCGAACCCACGACATTCTGCTTGGGAAGCAGACACTCTGCCAACTGAGTTACACCCGCACAAGATAAATTATACCCATATGTGGCCTGTCTGTCAACGCTTTCTATGCAGGTGAACTCAGAAAAGGCAGATCGTATCTGCCCTTGTCCGGTGTCAGGTTGGCTTACTTCGTCCTTGGCTCAGGATAAAGGGGTCACTCGACGGTGAACTCGATACTTGTCATCGTCTCTTGCCCGACTACAACGTCCAGCCGATAGGCGCCAAGGGGCATATCGTGATTGGCATTGATGGCTCCGCAACCTACTGGGTTGCCATCCGGACTGGTTCGAAAAGGAACAGGGATGGCTAGACTTCCCGTCTGGGAGTTGAGGACGAGTTGGAACTCGGTCGCTGTACCTGTCGGACCAGAGGCAAAGATGAATATAGTATCTGTTTGAGCGTAACTAGTCTCCCTTTCCGCCTGCGGATCTTGGACCTTACTCAGCCAAACCTCCCATCCTTCTACACCCTCTGCAGGAGGAAGGGGGGTACCTGCGGGAGGCATGGCTGACACTGGCCCTTGAAAAGGCCCGCTCGGTCCACCTTGTGACGGTGGTTGCCCAGGCCCGTATTCCCCTGGCGAAGGAGACATCAAGGCTGAGGGCAACCCTTTGAGTTCGTTGAGGATTCCAGGCAGTACACCTGCTACTAACGGGCCGGCCACGGAGCCGATTACAAAGCCTAAAGTCAAGATGATTAGCAGGCTGGCCGCCCACGCGCCCAAGCAGCCGCAGAAGCCACCACCAAAGGCCTTAAACGCTTCTTTGAACACTTTCATTTCTATGCCCTTCCTTTCGACTGACTTCCCGTGTGGGCGACTCGCCGTGGCAGAACGCCCGTACGGTATCTACTCCGCTTCCAATTGGATAATTTTCGCTGTGGTCTTTCCTTCAACTACCTCTACCGCTACCTGTTGAGGGTACGCCACGCCCTCAGGGAAGTTGAGGGCGTTGAACCCTATCTTATAACTACCAGAGGCGACTTTGAATACTGCTACCCCTTCATCGTTTGTATATGCTATCCCGGCATCGGGTGGTCCTACGGCATCGGAGGTCCATAGATCCACTTCGAGGCTCTGAGCGGGCGAGCCGTCAGGCATGAGGACCTTCACCTCTAAGGCCGTAACTACAGAAGTAGGGGTTGATGCCGGTGTAGGGATGACGGTGGAGGTGGCCGAGGGCGTCGCTATACCCTCCGCTGGGCGAAAACTCTGTGCCACAGCATCATAAGGCGCCCGATACTCCTCGAACCATTCTTGCGGGGCCGCTAGATTGAGGGCATAACCGACTCCTTGCGCTTGAGACGGTTCACCTACAACGGCGATGCAAGCGATGACCGCTTTCATCTCCTTACCATCCTGTAGGTAAGTGTATTCCAGGGCTACCCATTCCCCAACCTCAGTTGTACCCTCCTGCGTGCTTGTAATCTCGAAGGCCGCATGATCGGTTTCTATCCTATCCGCCATCATCAGAGCGAGAGCCTCGCTGGAGGTTCCGGGGGGGAGATCGGGCATCGCAAGGACGGTAAATGAGGCGTCCTCACCGACCCAGAAGAGGGTCCCCGCCTCGTCCTCCTCCACTAGCTGCCAACTCTGAGGGTGTTCCAAGGAAAAACCAAGGGTCTTGTGGGTGTAACTGGTGGTCTCGCCCTCACCTTCAACGTGCGAGGGAGCAAACGGCCTGAAGCTATCTACTACAAGATCAAAGGTAGCGCGATACCCCTCGAGGCTCTCAGAGGTGCTCTCCAGGACTAGGGCATAACCAACCCCCTCCTGGACGGTGCAGCGCAGGATCGTCTGTTTCTTTCCCCCTTCCTTCGTATAGGTAACCTCTGACTCCGCCCATTCGCCCGCCTGAGATATGTAGTTGCCTGTACCAAGCACAGCAAAATCTTCCTCCGTGCTACTCTCCAGAAGAGCCTGGTTGAGCCACTCCTTGGTAGCTTTTGGGGGGATTTCGTGAAACACAGCCACGAGCAGCCAAGCATCTTTTGGGGCTACGAACCCCACGCCATCTGGCCCCTCCTGGGCCACGAACCAGCTCTTGGGATAGTCTAGGGAGAAGCCCAAGGCCTCGTTGGTGTAGGTGGACATCTCGGGCAACGGTGTTGGCGTGGGAGTTGGTGGCATAGGCGTTGGGGTTGGAATCGAGGTTGGTGTCGGTGGCGCTGTGGCCGTGGGCGTTGGACTTGGTGAGCCTCCACAGCCCGCTATAGAGGCCATCAATATGAGGGCCATCAGCCAGTGGCAGAAAGAAAAGTTCCTCCTTCCCATATTTTCCTCCCTTTCCGGCCAATACCTCTCCTTCTCAAAACAAAAAGCCTGCTTCCTCCAGGACCCCGCACAAGCAGGCATAAACCCCCTCGCTTTCGGCGGCCTGGCGATCATAGCCCCTTGAGCCTTAGACCCATGGCTTTGCGTCCCCACCTTTCGATGGGTTTGCCATTATCGAAGCGAGAAAACGTGTCGAACTGTTTTAAGTCTATCATGAAGGCTTGTAGAGGGTCAATGGCAAAAAGGTACTACAACAGTCCGCGGTGTGAATCAATGCCCTTCGTCATGGTATAAGAGGTAGCAAGGCAAAATTGCAGAGGAAAAGGGAAGGGTGTATAATAAGAAAGTGGGTGGGAGGATGCTAGACAAGTTAGCCGATCTGGAGAAGCGATACGAGGAATTGACCCGCTATCTGGCCGATCCTCAAGTTGTTTCTGATCCTGAGAAGGCCCGGAGGTATGGCCAGGAACGGGCTCAACTGGAGGAGATAGTTACTAAATATCGTCGATACAAAGCCGTAGAGTCGGAACTGGCCTCTACCCGTGCTATGTGGGAAGAGGATCTGGAGCCGGAGATGGCAGAGTTGGTGCGGAAGGAGCTCCAAGCCTTGGAGGAAGAACGAGAGGAACTTTTCCAGGAGATGAGACTCCTCCTTTTACCCAAAGACCCTTACGACGAGAAAGACGTGATCGTGGAGATCCGGGCTGGAGCCGGCGGCGAGGAGGCGGGTCTCTTTGCCGCGGATCTGTACCGCATGTACACTCGCTATGCGGAGAATCACGGCTTGGCTACGGAGATCCTCACCTCCAACGAGACAGGAGTTGGTGGCTTTAAGGAGGTGATCTTGGAGGTGAAGGGGAAGGGTGCTTACTCGCGCCTCAAATACGAGAGTGGCGTACACCGAGTGCAGAGGGTCCCCATCACCGAGTCCAGCGGGCGGATCCACACCTCCACAGCCACCGTGGCCGTCCTACCGGAGATGGAGGAGGTGGAGGTTGATATCCAGCCCGAAGATCTACGCATCGACCTCTTCCGCTCCTCAGGCCATGGCGGTCAAAGCGTCAACACTACCGATTCGGCGGTGCGGGTAACCCATCTCCCCACGGGGATAGTAGTCTCTTGCCAGGATGAGCGTTCCCAGTTGCAGAACCGCCAGCGAGCCTTAGCCATTTTGAGGGCCCGTCTCAATGCTTTGAAGGAGAAAGAACAACAGGAAGAGAGGGAAGCGGAACGACGCTCTCAGGTGGGAACGGGCGAGCGGAGCGAGAAGATCCGGACATATAACTTCCCCCAGAACCGGGTAACTGACCACCGCATCAACCATACTAGTCACCGGCTGGAAGAGATATTGGACGGAGATCTGGACGAGATCATCGACGAGTTAGCCATTGCCGATCAAGCAGCCAAATTAAAATCCTTAGGGGTCGAATAATGGCCGAGGCCGCATCAGGAAGGGTTGCCGTTCGCGAGGCCTTGCGCCTCGCGAACTTCGTCCTAAGGGAAGCGCGAGTTGATACCCCTCGCCTCGATGCCGAGGTGCTTTTGGCCCACCACCTGGGCATTACCAGAAGCCAGCTTCTGGCTCGCCTCGATTTCGCTTTGGCTCCGGAGGTGGAGGATGGCTACCAGGCTTTGGTGGAGCGGCGGAGCCTCCATGAGCCGGTGGCCTATATCATAGGGTATAAGGAGTTCTATGGGCTGAATATTCATGTGGACCGCCGGGTGCCGATCCCTCGCCCGGAGACGGAGATATTGGTAGAGGTGGCTCTTGCCTCGGCCAGGCAAGGGAAATCCCCTATCGTTGAGGTAGGTACGGGGAGCGGAGCGGTGGCTGTCGCCCTGGCGGTAAACCTGCCACAGGCGGAGATCTACGCTACCGATCTATCCCTATCAGCCCTAGAGGTGGCGGAGGAGAATTGTCGTCGTCATAACGTCTTGGAGCGCATCTTCTTCCTGGAGGGGGATCTTTTGGAGCCCTTGCCTGAACCGGTGGCTTTGGTGGTGGCTAACCTTCCCTATCTCTCCCGCGAGGAACTAGTGGGGGCGCCACCGGAGGTAGCGAAACATGAGCCTCGCCGGGCTTTCAATGGAGGCCTCAATGGGCTGGATCACTATCGACGCCTTTTCGCTCAGGCCCCCTCCCATCTCTTGCCCAGAGCGAATATCTGCCTAGAGGTAGGAGCCAGCCAAGCCCAGGCGATAAACAGGATAGCCCGGGAACAGTTCCCACAAGCCAAAGTAGCGGTGATCAAGGATTTAGCGGGGTTAGATAGGGTGATCTTTATAACCACATAGAGAAGGGGTTCGATGAGCTATCGGCTTCTGGCTTTAGATCTCGATGGCACCGTAATGGGGAGGAGTTCGGCCCTCTCCACAAGGGTAAAGAGGGTGGTAGAGCGTGTTCTCGAGAAGGGCGTGGTAGTGACTTTGGCCACGGGCCGGGTCTTTGGGAGCGCGCTCCCTTTCGCCCAAGAGCTGGGGATCAGGGCCCCTATCATATCGTCCCAAGGGGCTATGATTAGGGCCCCCCGCAGGCGGCCTTTGGCGGAGTGGACTATACCCTTGCCCTTGGCTCATCAATTCATCGCCGTAGCCCGGGAAGCCGGGGTGAAAATGAGCGCCTATGTGGGCGATACCGTCTACTTGGAAGGCCAGTGCCCACTGATCTATCCCTCCTCCGTCGAGGTAAAGGTAGTGGAGGACCTATTCTCCTCCCTCCCTGGCGAGCCCCATAAGATGCGGCTCGAGGGCGATGAAGAGGCGATCCAGAATCTGACATCTCTTCTCTCAGAGCGGTTCCGAGGTCTCCTCAATCTATCGAGGCCCGACCCCTTCTCTCTACAGGCCACCAACCGGGAGGCCTCCAAGGGCCAGGGGGTGGCCTACTTGGCTCGTCACCTAGGGATACCCCGAGAAGAGGTAATGGCCATCGGCGACTACGATAACGATGTGGATATGGTGGCCTGGGCGGGCTTGGGGGTGGCAGTGGGCAACGCTAGTCCTCGCCTTTTGGCCGTGGCCGACGAGATAGTCCCCCCTCTGGATGAGGACGGGGCGGCGGTGGCTATAGAAAGGTACATACTGAAATGAAACTTTACCCCGCGCATCTACCCTCGGCCCTTCCAGAGGCTATTAAACTCCTCAAAGGCGGTAGCCTCGTGGCCTTTCCCACCGATACCGTTTACGGTGTGGCGGCCCATGCTTTCCTCCCCCAAGCGGTGGCCAGGCTCTACGCGGCCAAAGAGCGGCCTCGTGCGAGGGCGATCCCTCTTCTCTTAGCCAAAAGGGAAGATCTTTCCCTGGTGGCCCGGGATATACCTCCCATCGCTTGGCCTCTCATAGATAAATTCTGGCCTGGAGGTTTGACCCTGGTCCTCTTTCGGAAAGCCACTGTCCCGGAGATAGTCTCTGCCGGTGGCGAAACGGTGGCCGTTCGGGTGCCGGACCATCATCTGGCCCAGGCCCTTATCGAGGGGACGGGAGCGCCTTTGGCCGCCACCAGCGCCAACCTTTCAGGCCGCCCGGAGGCCATGACCGCTGACGAGGTGTACCAGCAACTGGGGGCTCGCATCGATCTCATCCTCGATGGTGGCCCCTCTCCTGGGGGCATACCCTCTACCGTGGTAGACCTTACGGTCTCTCCTCCTCGTGTCTTGCGGAAGGGAGCCGTAGCCATAGAAAGGTTGGCCGAACTAATCCCCAATTTAACTCTTTGTAATCCCTCCCGGGTATGCTAAAATAGTCTATATAAGGAGGGGGAACTCATGCGCATGGCCGTGGGAGCAGACCACGCGGGCTATGAACTCAAGGTTGAGATCATAAACCTTTTAGGGGAATTAGGACATACTTATCGGGACTTCGGCCCCTACGAGAAAGAGCCAAAAGACGATTACCCCGATTTCGGCGTACCGGTGGCTAGAGCCGTGGCTAAGGGGGAGTTCGATCTAGGGATCCTCATCTGCGGTAACGGGGTAGGGATGTGTATTTTGGCCAACAAGGTGAGAGGTATTCGTGCCGCCCTCTGCCATGACACCTTCTCCGCCCGCAGTAGCCGGGAGGATGACGACGCCAACGTCCTATGCTTGGGAGCGAGGGTTATCGGCGTGGAGTTGGCCAAGGAGATCGTCAAAACCTGGCTCTCCGCTACTTTTTCTGGCGCAGACCGGCATAGGCGGAGGCTGAAGAAGGTGATGGGCCTGGAGACAAGAGCCTGAGGTTGTTATGCTTCTGGGCATCGATGCCAGCCGAGCCACCAGCCCTCAAAGGACAGGTACGGAAAACTACTCCCTCTACCTTATACGCCATCTTTTGGCTCTCAACAGCCACAGATACCGGCTTTACTTCAATACCGCCCCTCCCCCGGGGTTATTTCCTCCAAGCGACAACTGGGAGGCTAGGGTGATGCCCTTTCCTCGCCTCTGGACCCACCTTCGTCTCTCTTGGGAGATGGCGCGCCGCCCTCCTGATCTCCTCTTTGTGCCCGCCCACGTCATACCCTTGATTCACCCCCGCTCCGTGGTCACCGTCCACGATTTGGGCTACATATATTACCCCCGAGCCCATAGAGCCTTTGATAGGCTCTATCTGGATCTTTCCACCCGCTTCAATGCTACCGTAGCCAGCCGGATCATCGCCGACTCAGAAGCCACAAGAAAAGATTTGGTTCAAAAATATCATGTGGCTAAAGAACGGATTATGGTGGTTTACCCCGGTTGTAACCTAGAGCCAGTTATAGATGAAGCCGGGTGGGAAAGGGTAAGGGGGCGGTATCGCCTGCCCGATAGATATATCTTGCACCTCGGCACCCTCCACCCCCGTAAGAATATCTTGCGTCTCTTAGAGGCTTTTCAACCGTTGGCTAGGGATTACCCCGACCTCCATCTGGTCTTGGCGGGGAAGAAGGGCTGGCTGTACGAAGAGATCCTCCACAAGGCAGATGAGTTGGGCGGAAGGGTGCACTTTCCGGGTTATATCGCTTCCCAGGATCTCCCTCTTCTCTTGAGAGGGGCTCGCCTCTTCATCGTCCCTTCTCTTTACGAAGGGTTCGGCTTTCCCATGCTGGAGGCGATGGCCGCAGGTACCCCGGTGGTTTGCAGTAACGCTTCGGCCTTGCCTGAGGTGGCGGGCGACGCTGCTCTGCTGTTCGACCCTCACGATGTCGAGGCTATGAGGGAAACGATAAAAAGGGTTTTGGAGGATGAGGCACTACGGGCAGAACTGGTCGAGAGGGGGCTGGAGCGGGCCAAGATCTTCTCCTGGGAGAGGTGCGCCCGGGAGATATTGAGCATGCTAGAAAAAGTGGCGGGGAGCGATGGCTGATCTAGGGATACCTCAACGCATCTTGGTAGTCAAACTGGCCGACATGGGCGACCTCCTCACCGCTGTCCCAGCGCTTAGAGCGCTCCGGGAGTCTTTCCCCCAAGCCCGTATCGAGGCTTTAGTTACGCCTCACTCGGCCCCTATCTTAGAGGGCTCATCCCTGGTGGATGAGGTCCTCACTTTCGAGAAACACCGGTATGATAGGCTCATCTCGACGGCTAAGCCCTCTGCGCTCTGGGAGATGATACGACTCTGGCGGAATCTGAGGAGCCGCGCCTATGACTGGCTCTTCATCCTTCATCACCTGACCACTCTCTGGGGGACCCTTAAATATGCAGGATTGGCCCTCTCCACTCGCGCAAAGGAGCGGATCGGGCTGGATAACGGTCGGGGCTGGTTCCTCACCCAGCGGGTGAAAGATCTAGGCTTCGGTGGTCGCCATGAGGTGGAATATTGGCTGGAGGTGGTGGGAGTGGTAGGCGCGAAGACCGAAAACCTTACTTTACCAGTGTCCGAGGGAGCGGTGGAGGAAGCCCAAGCCCTCCTCGAGGGCTCAGGCCTATGGAGGGATAGCCTGCCTTTGGTGGCCATCCACCCTGGCTCAGGCGAGTATAGCCCGGCACGTCGTTGGCCCCCGGATCGCTTCGCCCAGGTGGCCGATGGCCTCATGGAGAGATATGGGACCCAGGTAGTTCTCCTGGGCGGCCCGGATGAGGCAGAACTGACGCAATCCGTTTCTTCCCTTATGCGCCATGAGGCTATCGACCTGGGAGGTAAGACCTCTATACCTCTATTGGCCGCCTTGTTGAGGCTATGTCGTCTATTCGTGGGCAACGATTCGGGGGTGATGCACCTAGCCTCCGCCGTGGGCACGCCGGTGGTGGCCATCTTCGGCCCATCTAACCCTTTGGCTTGGGGGCCTTGGGGGCCAAGCGACGAGGTGGTGCAGATAGACCTCGAGTGCAACCCCTGTATCTATCGTGGCTTTCAATTGGGCAGGCTGGAGGGTTGTGAAACCCCAAAGTGTATAAACGAGGTCAAGCCAGAGATGGTGCTCGCCGCCGCGGGGCGTCTCTTACAAGGATGAGGGATGGTGAAGAGAGACCAGGTGGTGATTTTGGGTGTCCCCGTGGACAACGTCACCGAGGAGGAAGCGTTAGCCAAGATCGAGGCGTTCATCGAGAACGGGCGGCCCCATCAGGTGGTCACCGTGAACCCGGAGTTCATAGTTGCAGCCCGAAACGATACGAACTTCTTCCAGGTTCTCAAGGGGGCGGATCTCTCTCTGCCCGATGGGGTAGGGCTTCTCTGGGCCACCCGCTTTTTAGGAAAACCTTTATGTGAACGAGTGGCCGGGGTAGACACGGTGAGAAGGATAGCCAGCCTGGCAGCGGAGCGGAGGTACCGGCTCTTCCTTCTAGGTGCGGAGGAAGGGGTGGCCGAGGCAACGGCCATGAGGCTAGAAGGGGAGAATCCGGGGCTCAAGGTCGCGGGCACCTATGCGGGGTCGCCCGACCCCAAAGAAGAAGAGGCAATAGTAGAGATGATTAGAGCGGCCAGGCCTCACGTGCTCCTGGTAGCCTATGGGGCCCCGCAACAGGATTTATGGGTCCATCGAAATCTGAGACGGCTGGGGGTGCCGGTGGCTATGGGGGTGGGCGGGGCCTTCGATTTCATCTCCGGCAAAGCCAAAAGGGCCCCTGGTTGGATGCAACGGCTGGGCCTGGAATGGTTATATCGCCTCCTTCATGAGCCCTGGCGGTGGAGGCGGATGCTAGCCCTGCCTAAGTTCGTCTGGCTGGTAATTTGGAGTCGGAGGTAGATGGACTGGAGTGGTTTCTGGAGTGGTGTTATCGCAGCGCTCATCGGTGCTGTTGTTGGGGCAGCAGGACAGTATGTAATCATGAGTAAACTGCATGAGAAGCAGCGCCGAGCCGAGTTCTACCAATCACGGCTTGAGAAGATAGAGCCGTGGCTCGCGAAACTGGACTACGCTGTGGCGAACCTAAATATCGACGCTATAGGCACAATTCATGTGCCTGATGCGGGAGCAAACAGGCAGATGCGGCCTTATTGGCGTGAACGGCGGTTTCAGATGCTCAAGGAGAGTGTGAAAAAGATCGACGATCTAGGTGATAACCCGCCTGAGGTGCCTATTCGTTCCTTAGATCATGAAGTCGCGCAGTCTCTCGATGAAATATTTCGCAAACTAGCCCACCTCAGGACGCAAGCAGTGGGAGTTATATATGATGTAGAAGAAGCTATCCATCAGGATCAATCACTCAGCGAGGAATGGGAAAGAGAGAAAGGCCCTCAAATAGTAGAAGGGAGTGAGGCACTTCGAGCGGAGATAGCCCGCCTAGCCGGGCTCTTAAAGGACTTGACTCTCAAGACAGATGTATGAAGGAATGTATAGAAAGGTAGAACTATCATGGTCGAGAAAGAAGCCCTCTTAGAGGCCATCCCCTCTTTGGCCGATAAGCGCGTGGTGGTCATCGGCGATCTATTCCTAGATGACTACGTGGTGGGCCGTCCGGAGCGGCTCTCCCGAGAGGCTCCGGTCCCGGTCTTGGAGTTCAAGCGCCGCTTCTATCTCCCTGGCGGGGCCTGCAACCCGGCCCATAATATCGTCTCCCTAGGAGGGGTAGCCTATCAGATAGGGGTGATAGGCGATGATGAGGCGGGGAGAGCCTTGAAGCGGAAATTAGAGGAGGCGGGGATAGAGAGTTCCGGGGTGGTGGTCGACCCCAGCCGTCCTACAACCACCAAGAGCCGGGTGGTGGCCGAGGGGACCCTGGTCTTCCCTCAACAGTTGGCCCGCGTCGACCTGGTGGACCGACGCTCCCTGGACGAGGCTACCGCCAAAGCCCTCCGCTCGCACCTGGAGGAGATCGCCCCCCAGGCGGAGGCTATCCTCCTCTCCGACTATAAGACGGGGGTGATAACGAGCGAGATGATAGCCACCAGCCTGCGGCTGGCCAAGAAGCACAAGAAGGTGATCACCGTCGACTCTCAAGGCGACCTATACAACTTCTGTGGCTTTGATCTGGTGAAATGCAACCGGCGGGAGGCGGAGGCGGTATTGAGAAAGCCACTCCTTATAGATGAGGCTTTCGAGGAGGCGGGGGAGCGGTTACTCCCTGACCTGGAGGCGAAAGCGATACTTATCACCAGGGGCGGGGATGGGATGTCTTTGACCACCCGGGGTGGTGGGTCGTTCCACATCCTCGCCGCCAACCGCAGCGAGGTCTTCGATGTCACTGGAGCGGGGGACACGGTGATCGCGGTGGCCACTTTGGCCCTGGCCGCCGGCCTCGACCCCCTCATAGGGGCCTATCTGGCCAACTACGCCGCCGGCCTGGTGGTGCGCAAACTGGGGAACGCCACCGTGACGCAAGAGGAAATGAGGTGGGCGGTGGAGAACTGGTGAGATGTAACCCGAGGCAGGCGAAGAGAGTCAAAGGGGCTGGGTTCTTCCTAGCCCCTTGTTTACCTAGCGCGGAGGCTCATAAGCCAGTGGAAGAGGCGGGCCAGAAAATCAAGGAGGCTTTCGGAGAGGACACGGTGAGGAGGGGTGATCAGGAGATCTATGGCAGGCTGAGCCTCCTCTGTAACCTCATAGGCTATGCCGTCCAAAACCACGATGACCTTCTCGCCCACGGAGAAGTAGGGCCCCCACTCTGGGTGAGTACTTAGCAGTCGGAAGTAGTCATCGCTGGCGAAGCCCACCTTCTTCCTATCCTGTCCCTCGTAGGTGGTATCGGTCCAGATGCCCTCTCGCAGGATGAAGACCTTATCCTCTACCTGCTTAACGACTTGGCTCTCCGCCGCCCTTTCCGATCGCCAAAGCCCTTGTCGAGCCTCGCTATCTTTGACCGCTGCGCCTCCGGAGACGGCCGTGGGAGCCGCTACCAGTGGGGCCGCCTCCTCTAACAAGACATCCCTGCCCTCAGGGGCGAAAATCTCCATCTCTTCGTTCACTAAAAAAGAGGTGTAGGGGGTCATGATCCCGTATCTGATGCTCAGGTCGACGATCTCCTCTACCAGTTCCTGGTTCTCGCCATGCATTCTTATCTGGTTGAGGAGGTAGCCGATCTTCCGGGTAGCCCAGAGGCGGGGGATGAACTCCTCGCCCCCTTGGTCTGGGAAGTCGGCCCCGTAGCGGAACTCTTGCTCCTCGCCGTTCACCTCTCCTTTTAGGACGATGGTGGTGTGGCCGTTGTTCGAATACCGCCCTACCATCACTAACTGGCTCCCCAAGAAGAGGTCGGGCAGGGGGTAAGGGTAGGCATCCTCCACCCGAATCCCACCGAAATCCAGGTCTATATCGGCCAAGAGTGGGGTGCTTACTTTAGCGTAGAAACTGGACACCTCCTCTTCGATGCTCTCGTAGGGGCGCACGTAAACGCTGGCCCCTCGGTTCTCCTGGGCGATGGTATCCAAGAGCAGAGTGTTCACGTCGTCACCCACTCCAAAGGCGAAGATACGAGCGTTTTCGGAAGCGGCGTCTCTGACATCCTCGATGATCTCCTCCATCTCCACCACACCTTCCGTGGGGAGGCCATCGGTGAGGAAGATGATGATCTGGGGGCGCTCGCCTTTGGCCAGGGCCAAGGCTTCTAGGAGAGCGCGATGGATATTCGTCCCACCCACAGCGGTCAGCCCGTCGATGAACCATTGGGCATCACGGCGGTTGCTAGTGGGCTCTAACTCCTCAGCGTAGAGGTTGACCCCGGTGCTGAAGGCGATGATGTTGAAGCGGTCCTCGGGGTTGAGATGCTCTAAAACGTACCTGAGGGCCTCTTTCGCTTGGCTCAGTTTCTCGCCCTCCATGCTGCCCGAGGTGTCGAGGATGAAGATAACGTCCTTAGCCACTACCTCTTGGCTCTCCACTTCCATCTTAGGGGCCAGGAGCAGGAGGAAGAAGCCATCCTCTCCCCTCTCCCGGTAGGTGAGAAGGTTGACCCCGAATTCCTCATCGGAAAGGGTGTAGTAGAGTTCGAAATCCCGATCAGGGGTCACATCTGCGGCCTCGAAACCGACGTTCACATTATGGGCATCTTCCCGGTCGATGGCTATATCGTGGCTAGGGGAGTAGACCGCCTTAATGGCCTGGGAGGAATGGATGTGGACGGTGATCACCACCTCTTCCAAGGGGCGGGAGGAGAAGCGCTCGGTATCTAGGGGGTAAATGTATTTCACCAGTCCCTGATCGGCCGGAAGCACCTGGCTGTAAGCAAGTTCTATCTTCCTTTCCCCTCCTGGTGGGATAGGGAAGATGCTGGCCTGGAAGGCGTCCCGTCCGATATACTCCAAAAGCGCTGGGTCTTTGCGTTGCCTTACGATATCTTCATAGATCTCCCTGGCCTTCTCCTTGGTCAGGAGTTCCCCTTCCCACTTCTCCCCATCCACCCACATAGCGAAGTCAGATATGGTTGCTTCCTCCGGCAGAGGGAAGATATAGGTCCCTTCCAACTCCCAATTAGAATCGTTGACGAATACCTGGTCGATCTCGGTGGTGGCCACCTGATTATCGATAGTCACCTTCACCCGGTGGTATTTTATCGATAGGTTTGGGACCTCGATGAGGGGCACCCCAGGAGGCGGGTCAGGGATGATTATCCCGTCGGCGTAGGCCAGCCCGGTGGTGGAGAGAAGAAGCCCCGCAATTATCAAGGCCGAGAAGAGTACCCTTTTCATCTGGTGCCTCCTTCTCAAGTTAGGCTCTCTTGTCTAGTAGACGGTGAAGGGGGTATAATGGTTCCACAGGGAGCGTCAGAGGCGAAGCCCATTTCAAAGTGGTGTCGGGAGTTAACCCCTGGCACCACTAAAAACGAAATACGGCGTAGAGGCCATCGGGGTCATAGCGGATGTGTCCAAGGCTGGTCACATTGACCGGTTAGTCGCCAAGGTTGAAAAATCTTTCGGTGGCGCGGACATCTTGCGGATGGGAGATCAAAAGTATGAAACAAGCTGTTATGACTGCACCGGGAGTGATTCAGGTGCGCGAGGTCCCAGCGCCACAGGCGGGGCCTGGGGAAGTGCTGTTGCGGATTCAGCGGATCGGCGTCTGCGGCTCGGACGTGCACGTCTATCACGGTAAGCACCCCTACACCAGTTACCCGATCATCCAAGGACATGAGTTCTCGGGGGTGATTGAGGCAGTAGGTAAGGGTGTGAAGGGCTTGACTCCCGGCATGAAAGTCACATCTATGCCACAGATCGTTTGTGGAGAGTGTGCACCCTGCCAGCGAGGTGATTACCACATATGCGATAGTTTGAAAGTGCAAGGGTTTCAGGCTCCTGGCTGTGCCCAGGAACTATGGGTGACGACGGCCGACAAGATTGTATCTCTACCGGAAACTTTCACCTTTGAGCAGGGTGCGCTTCTCGAGCCAGCGTCGGTGGCGGTGCACGCAGTGTCGCGGGCGGGCAACCTGCCCGGCCGGCGCGTGGCCGTGCTGGGGGCCGGACCGATCGGCAATTTGGTGGCGCAGGTGGCCCGCTATGAAGGGGCCCAGGTTCTCATCACCGACTTGAGTGAGTACCGGCTGGGGATTGCGATGAAGTGTAGACTAGAGGCGATCTCGAATGCGCGTGAAGAGACCCTGTTACAAGCTGCCAAGCGTGTCTTCGGAAAAGACGGCTTCGATGTGGCTTTCGAGTGCGCGGGCGTGGAGCCTACGGTTACTGCTGCTATCGAGACCATTCAGAAAGGTGGCACGATCGTGATCGTCGGCGTTTTCGGTGAGAAGCCGCGCATTAACTTGGGGCTGGTGCAGGACCGAGAGCTGAATATCCATGGCTCGCTGATGTATAAGGATCGGGACTACAAACGGGCAGTAGAATTGATCGCCTCTGGCGGAATAGTTACTGAACCACTGATGTCGAAGCACTTCTCGCTCGACGATTATCTTGAGGCCTATCACTTCATTGAGGCGCAAGGCGACAAGACCATGAAAGTCTTCATTGACGTAGTGTAAGGAGATGGCCGTTAAACAGGCTATAAGCGAGAGCGATGGGTCAAAGAGCAATAATTTGATCGGATTTGACCCAGGAAGCAGTGCGACCAAGGTCGCGCTATATCGGCCAGACGGCACATTGGAGCAATGCCCTGAACAGTTAGAGCCGTTTTCCAGGCTATAGTTCCCTTATGATGCTCAGCACCTGGAAAACAGAATAGTTCTCATGTTTATATGGAGCATTACATAGACATGCTATCGAGAAGGCGAGGGGGTATTCAAGGTGGTATCAGGAATTAACTCCTGCACCACCAAAATGAGATGGAGGTACAGAAATGATCAGCTATCAGGAACGTTTGGCAAGATGCAGCCATCTTATGAAAGAGACAAGGCTTGACGCTTTACTGCTCACCAAACCAGCCAATATGTTCTACCTCACTGGTGATGGGCGTCTATGTGCCTATGCTATGATCACCCAGGAGGGGAAGGTCGCTTTGGGCGTTCCTGAGACCGATGTGGAGGATGTCAAGTCACTTGCTCGTTTTGACCATATCGTCGGCTTTGAGGATGAGGTGGGCATGATCCACTCCATCGCCCATCACTTCGAGCATTTTGGCATCCGCGAGGGGGTGGTGGGGCTGGAGTACACCTTCCTCACCCAAGCGATGATGGCTATGCTCACCCATCCCCATGCCAAGCCAGCGAAAGTAACGGTCAAAGACTGCACCCATATCATGTCCGAACTCCGCATGGTCAAGGAGAGCGAGGAGATCGAGCGCATCCGAGGAGCGGCGAAGGTGGCCGAGGCAGGGATGAAGGCAGCAGTGGAGGCCGTTAAGCCAGGTGTTACGGAAAGCCAAGTGGCGGCAGAGGGGGAGTATGCCATGCGACAGGCCGGCGCCGAGGAGTTCTGGCGCACTTACGTCTCCTCCGGTCCACGCACGAATATCGCCCACGGATTACCTACCCTTCGCAAACTGCAAACCGGCGATTTGGTGATGATCGACCTTCACCCCACCGTCAATGGCTACAGTGCGGATATGTGTCGCACCGTCTGCGTGGGCAAACCAACGGCGGTGCAGCAGGCGGCCTACGACCTTTATCTGAAGGCCCAACAAGCCACCATCGCCAAGGCCGGGATGGGGATGGTGGAACTGGAGCAGACCCTTCATGGCATGCTCAAAGAGGCGGGACACGGCGAGCATATCTTCGGGCCGCCCATCCACGGTGTAGGTATCGAGTTCGAGGAAGCGCCTCTGCCGCCGGGCCATGCCTTCTTCCACGGCGAGAAGGAACCACCGCCGCTGGAGGCCAAAGTGGTCATTGCCGTGGGCAATTGCGGGGTGTACACCGGTCCCTGGGGTGTGAGGGTGGAGGACACGGTGGTGGTTGGCAAAGAGAGACCAATAGTCTTGACCGGCTATCCTCGACGGCTAGCACAATAGAGGGTAAAGGGGCTCAGGTGAAAGAAAATAATCGCAAGCGAGCCTTGGGCATAGTTGGCAGTCCGCGTCGTGGCGGAAACACCGAGACGCTGGTGGACGAGGTATTGCACGGCGCAAAAGAGGCAGGTGCAGCGGTGGAGAAGGTCATCTTGAGTGAGTTGGAGATCGCCCCCTGTCTGGCCTGCGACGCTTGTCTGGAAACTGGCAAGTGTGTGCATCAAGACGATATGACGGCACTCTTGGGGCAAATGCGGCGCAGTGAAATATGGGTGTTGGGCACGCCCATCTACTGGTGGGGGCCAAGCGCGCAGTTCAAGACCTTCCTCGACCGCTGGTACCAAACTGGCCCACAGACTGAGGCGACGTTCCGAGGGCGGCGGGTCATCGTCGTCATCCCGCTGGGGGATTCGGACGTCGACACTGCACGCCACACTGTGGGGATGTTGCAAGACGCACTGGCCTATGTCGAGGCTGCGCTCTTTGCCACCGTGCTAGCCCCCGGTGTCAACGACCCCGGCCAAGTGCGCGAACACCCCGGCGTGCTAATGGCGGCCTACCGTGCTGGCTGGGAAGCGGCGACAGGGGACACACCAGGCGATGATTCAAATCAAGCGCGTCTATGACCCCCAGGCACCGGATGATGGGGCCCGTTTCCTGGTAGATGCCGTCGCCGAGGAAGTGTGGGAACGGATCCATCAGGCCCCAGGCAGCCGTTATTGTGTCATCCACGTGGGTGGAGCAGAAGTGGAGGATATTCAAAGTGGTGTCTGGAGTTACCTCCAGACACCACTAAACAACTCGCTGTGGCAATAGGTGTCAATATGGGCATAGGCGTATTCACTGATAAGCAACACCAACCCGCTGTTGATGAAATTTTGGAGGTAGTCGGTTCTAAACGGCTGATGTGGGAAGACTTGATTCAGTATGTCTCGGAAAACTACCGAGTCTATGGAGAGTTGCGGTATTATGGCAAGAACTATGGATGGGCTATGCGGTTCCGTAAAGGTGGCAAGGCTCTCTTGTCGCTCTATCCAAAACAGAATGGTTTTACCGCCCAAGTTGTGCTCAGTGAGCCTGATATACAGCAGGCTCTTCTCCTGGAACTTGGGAAAAACTCTTTGCAAGCCATTGAAGCGGCGCATCCATATCCCGAGGGACGCTGGCTATTCATTGAAATCCAATCTAATAAAGATATAGATGACCTCAAACGACTTCTAGGCTTTAAGGTGCGTCCGATAAAGCAATGATCTATTTCAAAGGGGTATTGGGAGTTAACCCTCTGACACCACTGAAGACAAAGCCACCCCTCTCTTGACGGGGTGGCTTATGATTTGGGCTAGTTGTTTGGTTTCTGGCTACTCCTCCTCCAGGTTGAAGGTCAAACTGGCAATATACCACCGCCCCTCGATTTTGGTAAAAGTCCACTTATCCCCCTTGGGAGCCATGTCCACGCCGATGGTGGTGGTAGTAGTGGCCTCGGCGGTATCCCCCCTGATGGTGAGTTCCACGTCCGGGTGGGCCGCTTGGGTGGGGAAAGATTGGAAGATGATGAGATACCTCTCCTTTATAGCCTCCGCTCCCTCCCAGACCAGATCATCACTGGAGTCATCGGGGGTATGGTTGGCGTCGGTCACCATGCCGTCGGCAGCCCATATCTCCATCAAGCGGTCTATATCCTGTTGCACTACCCCCTCCGCCTCGGCGTTCAGGAGTTGCAGGATCGCCTCCTCATCGCTGGCAGGAGTGGGGGTATCGGTCCCCCGAGGTGAGGGGCCGCTGGGGGCGATGGGAGCGGCCGCGGGCCCACAGGCGGCCACTAAAAGCAGAATCAGAGATAAAAGAACCGCACGCTTCATTTCTGCCTCCTTTGGCCTCAAATCATAGCACAGTTCACACCCCTGTCAAGGCTTCGCATTGTTTCACCTAAAATGTTACCGGAGGAACTATGCCCACCGAAAGGGGCGTGGCCAGTTGTTGGACGAGATGGAAGCGGTGACCGGACTCCACCGCAAGAGATTGATCCGGCTGAGACAACGGATGAGACATGGGTGCCTGGGGCGCAAACCCCGCCAGAAGCAACGGGGCCGCGCCTACGGCCCTGAGGTTGATGATGCCTTGCGGGTCATCTCCGAGAGTTTTGACCACCTCTGCGCTGAGCGATACATCGGATGTTTTACCCCCAATCTGGTTTGGATGGCTACTCATCAGTGAATTGGAGATCTCACCCCATCTTTTGGCTCAGTTGAGCAAGATCAGCGTCTCAACCGTGAAACGGATCCTCAAGCGCATCCGGCAAGACGAGCCCCTTCTCCCTCGCAGAAGATCTTCCAGGGGCAATAAAGTAACCCGAGATGTCCCCAGGAAGCGAATCGCCTGGAACGAGCAACAACCAGGCCACTTCGAAGTGGATTTGGTCCATCATTGTGGCCTCAGTGCTTCTGGGGAGTATCTCCATGCCATCCAGATGATCGATGTGGCTACCGGCGGGAGCGAGAGAGTAGCCGTGCAGGGGCGCAGTTACTTGGTCAGACAACGGATGTAGACTGGAAGGATACCGTAGTAGATATCGAGCTCTCCCGTGGCCGACCTTACCAGGAGAACGAGAATCGCTTCGTAGAACAGAAGCAAGCAACCCTGGTGCGGGCCTATCTGGGCGACGATCGCCTCGACTCCGTTGACCAAAACAAGGCCCTCAACCAACTCTATGAAAAGATGTGGTTGTATTACAACTTCTTTCAACCCGTCATGCGCATGAGGGAGAAGATCGCCCTCTCAAAAGAGGGCCAACCCACAGGGATCAAACGGCGGTACGACCAGGTTCGCACCCCCTTTGACCGCCTATGTGAAACCGATGTGATCCCTGAAGGAGAAAAGGAACGACCTCGAAAGATCTATGAGCTAATCGATCATATCTTCCGTTTGCCTGGCGCCCTCCCAGGGAAGACGGAGGATGTTTACAAAACCCTATCTACACCTATTCAGGACCAGAAAGGAGAGGGCATCTCGGTAACATTATCATTTGAACCAATAACTTCCGTTCTGTCACGATTCGCCATTTGACTACCATCATTCTGCCAATCCCTCTGAGACCACAATTCCCATCTGTTTTATAATTATGTAGGAGAAACGTTTTAACCATTCAAAATCACCCCCCATATCTTTGCCACTAAGCCCGAAAAGGCGACGGCTGAGAAAGCGGCGAACCCTCTAGATGATAAGCCCATTTCGATAGGGTTGATGGGGGCCTTAGCCGCGTAAGGGGTTGACCAAAGGGGGTTCGGAGGGTAGCATAAGCCAAGCAAATTTTCATCATTTGTGGGAACTGACAGGGTTTTGACGGGTAGCAGTTCGTCTGCTAGGATGTGTCCAGCATGCTAATGGTGTCTGTGCGACAAGGCGGGATTCAGATGAGAAAAGGGCTGATCATCGCCGTGCTTTGCTTGTCCAACGCTTTGTCTCCTGGCTGCATGAGCCAGGCAAAGCCTCGGCCGACATCTATCCCCTCTGCTACTCCTAGGGTTGTGGAGAATGTGACCTTCACTCCTGGCGAGACATCGGTGCCGACGGAGGCTGGGCCACTTTACTGGTGGAACGATCGCGTCTTCTATGAGATCTTCGTTCGCAGTTTCTATGACAGTGACGGCGACGGCACCGGCGACTTGCAGGGACTCATCGACAAGTTGGACTACTTGAACGACGGCGATCCGGAGACGACTGATGACCTGGGCATTACGGGCATCTGGCTGATGCCTATCTTTGAGTCGCCGAGCTATCACGGCTACGATGTCGTCGATTACCACGAGATCGAATCGGACTACGGAGATAGCGACACGTTTCGCCGATTCTTGGCCGAGGCGCACGCTCGGGGTATCCGCGTCATCGTCGATCTGGTGCTGAATCACACCTCCAGTGAACATCCCTGGTTTCTCGATGCCGCTAGTGGGCCGAACGCCGAACATCGTGATTGGTACATCTGGTCTCTGAAGAACCCCGGCTATTCAGGGCCCTGGGGAGAACCTGTCTGGCACTTGATGAATGGCCAGTATTACTATGGAGTCTTTTGGAGCGGAATGCCGGACCTCAACTACCGCAACGAGGAAGTGACTATGAAGATGCAGGATATCGCTCGCTTCTGGCTGGAGGAGATGGGGGTTGATGGCTTCCGTCTCGATGCCATCAAGCACCTGATAGAGGAAGGGCGAGTGCAGGAAAACACGAAGGCAACGCACGAGTGGCTGCGAGGATTCTATCAATTCCACAAAGGCATTAACGAAGAAGCACTTACCGTGGGGGAGGTATGGGACGAGACGAGCCAGATTTTGCCCTATTATGGCCAGCAAGTTGACATGTGCTTCGAGTTCAATCTGGCCGAGGCGATACTCAGGAGCGTAAGAGAGGAGGATCCCCGCTATCTCCAGGAGGTTCAAGCAGAAGTGGAGTCGCTATATCCATATCATCAGTACGCCACGTTCCTCACAAACCATGATCAGGATCGGGTGATGACCCAACTAGGCGGGGATTGGGAGATGGCGAAACTGGCCGCTACCATCTATTTGACCATGCCGGGTGTTCCCTTCATCTATTACGGCGAGGAGATCGGGATGAAGGGGAAAAAGCCCGATGAATACATCCGTACGCCGATGCAGTGGACGAGCGGGGCCAACGCGGGTTTCAGTCCGGCTATGCCGTGGAAAAGGGTCAATCTCGACTACGAGACGAAAAATGTGGAAACCCAACTTGCCGATCCTGATTCGCTGTTGAACCACTACAGAAAGTTAATCTATTTGCGATCGGAGCACGCTGCACTGCCCATCGGCATAAGGATACCCCTCCAGTGCAGCAGGGATGAAGTCTATGCCTACCTACGACAGTGGGAAGGCGAAGATATCCTAGTTCTTTTGAACTTCTCTGGTCGCGCTATCCATGACTACCAACTGACGCTTGCAGAAAGCGATATTCTAGCGGGTGCCTATTCGCCCCGCGACTTATTAAATGATGCCAAGGTCGCCGAACTCACAGTAAATGCTAACGGAGGCTTCAGCAACTACCAACCGGTTTCCGTACTTGAGCCCCACGGGGGGTATATTATCCTGCTGCAGCCGAACTCGGCTGACTAAGTCGGGGTTGAACGGTTACCCCCGGCACCTCCCATCCTCACTCTTCGGACTGTAACTTCGACCGGAATCCCACATGTAACCCATGAGTGAGTACAGCAACTTCGTTAGTATACTTGACAAACCAAGTCTTTTGTGCTATTATGAGATTAAAAATAAATATAGTACATCCATCGAGGAAGGGAATGCAGTCTGAACAAAGGCACACGGTTGGCGATGCCGCTCTCATGCGCGAACTGAACGCTTCACTCGTTTTGAACCTTATCTGGCAGCGGGGAAGCATCTCTCGCGTGGATATCGCGAAAGAGACAAGGTTGAGTCGCTCCACCGTATCGAGCGTCGTGGCCGACCTATTAAAAGATGGTTGGGTTAGGGAGTCAGGACCCGGTGAGTCGAGAGGAGGAAGACGTCCCATTCTGTTGGAGTTCGACTACGAGGCTCGCCATATCGTGGGGGTGGTGCTCAGCAAGGACTCGATGGCCGTGACCATCCACAACCTACGGGCGGAGGTAGTAGCGAGGACGGAAGATGCGCTCTCGATCCGGGCTAAGCCGAGGCTCTTGGTGCAGAGAGTTGCCGAGAGGGTACGCCACACCCTTGGTCAAAGCGAGATCGATTGGGATAAAGTGATCGGCATCGCAGTGGCATTGCCCAGCCCATACGACTACGTCTCAGGTGAGGTGACCTCCACAGAGATGATGCCAGGCTGGCGTGGAGTCTCATTCAAGGCGATGCTAGAAGAGGTTCTCGGGAAACCAGCGGAGGTAGACAATAACGCAAATTTAGGAGCGATAGCTGAGAAGTGGTGGGGGGCAGGTCAGGGGGCGGACAACCTGGTCTATGTGATGTTTGGCGTGGGAATAGGGAGCGGCCTGATCATAGACGGGGAGATCTACCGGGGAAGAGCCGGTAGCGCAGGAGAGATAGGACATTTAACTATCGATACGAACGGTCCACGATGCCGGTGCGGAAAGAAAGGCTGTCTGGAAGTGCTTGCAGATGCCAGAGCTATCCTCAAAGAAGCCTCATCTGCCGTGGCTTTTGGAGAGGAGACGAGTCTAAGGGAGATCCGTGCAGAGAGAGAATTGAGGATCGTAGACGTGGGTATGGCAGCGGAAGCGGGCGATCCCTTGTCGCGAAGGGTCTTGCAAAAGGCTGGTAGATATCTGGGGCTGGCGCTTGCAGATCTGGTCAACCTTCTAAACCCTGACTTGGTAGTTTTAGACGCTCCTGGCACAGGAGCCGTTCTTCTGGAGTCGGCCAAAGAGGCGCTCCATGACCATGCTCTTCCGGTTGCCCGTCAAACGGTGGAGGTCATCCCGGCTGACCTCGGTCCAAATGGGGTAGCCATTGGGGCGGCAACGATGGTATTGCAGAGATTGCTACGACGACCAAGCCTGGCGGCTCAATCTCTTGCTCGGGCCTTTTCTTTTGAGGAGAGGGGAGACTAACCCCTTCTCCCGATGCTAGCCATAGGCGCTAGAAAGAAAGCAGAATAGATACGGAGAGGAGGTGATGCGCGGGGCTGAAGCAACTTTACTTGTCCAGTGAAAGGGATTATCATTGGGAACTGGGCTGCGCGCAGTGCATCTCAGGTGCCCAAGGATTAAGTCGGAGGATCAAAAATGAAAAAGAGACTGTTTGCAGTGTTGGGTGTGCTGGTCGTAGTCTCTTTTACTGTTGTCGGTTGCGCTCCGGCCGCTACACCCACGCCTGAGGAAGTGGCGACGCCACCAGCCACTCCTACTCCTCTGCCTAAGGCCACACCCACCCCGCCACCGGCAACGCCTACGCCATCACCCGAGGAGATAACCCTTACCATTTGGGCGGATGAGACTCGCGCACCAATTATCGAGGAGATCGGCAACGCTTTCACCGAACAGTACGGCGTGGAAATCGTTGTCCAGCAGATGGGGTTCGGTGACGTCCGCGACCAGCTTATGATTGCTGGACCGGCGGGCGAGGGCCCGGATATCCTGATCGGCGCTCACGACTGGCTGGGTCAGCTGGTGATTAATGGCCTACTGGCCCCCCTTGACTTTGGGGACAAGGAGGATCTGTTCCTGGACGCCGCTATCCAGGCTTTCACCTACGAAGGGGAACTCTACGGGATGCCCTACGCCACCGAGAATGTGGCTCTCTTCCGTAACCCAGAACTGGTTCTCGCCGCCCCCCAGACTTGGGATGAGGTGGTGGAGATCGCCGCAGAGCTTGAAGCCGCAGGCACGGTTGAGCAGGGCTATGTCCTTCAGCCCGGTGACCCCTATCATTTCTTCCCCATCATGACGGCCTTTGGTGGCTACGTCTTTGGGCAGAACCCGGACGGGACCTACAATCCGGACGATGTGGGGATTGACAGCGAAGGTTCCATTGCGGCGGCAGAGTGGCTGGATATGATGGTGAAGGAAGGCCACTTGAGTGCAGACGTGGACTGGGAGGCCATGCACGTGATGTTTGAGAACGGTGAGGCCGCAATGTTCATTACCGGCCCTTGGTCGCTCAGTCGGCTCAGGGAGTCCGGCATCCCCTACGCCATCAGCCCCATCCCGGACGCGACCAGCGATGGCCGCCCCTTCCTCGGAGTTCAGGGTTTCATGGTGAGCGCCTTCAGCGAGGATGTGCTGTTGGCCCAGACCTTCCTCACGGAGTTCGCGGCCACGGAAGAGACTATGCAAGCACTCTTTGAAGCCGATCCACGTCCCCCAGCATTCCTGCCAGTGCGGGAGAAGATCGAAGATCCCGACATGACCGCCTTCGGTGAGGCGGGAGAGAATGGCTTACCCATGCCAGCCATCCCGGAGATGTCCGCGGTGTGGACTGCCTGGGGCGACGCAGTGACGCTCATCTTCCAACAGCAGACACCGCCTGATGAGGCGTTCACGAACGCGGCCCAGCAGATTCGCACCGCCATCGCAGGGCAATGAGCACTGTGGAAGCAAAGGCCAGGGGCCCTACCATGCCCCTGGCCCCCCTCCGAAGTCACATCCCCCGCATCGCATTGCGGCTACTCGGCCTCGCAGTTATAGATGCTTTTACCTTGTGGTTCCTCTACCAATTGGTTATAGATGGGGTCTGGTTTCTGGCCGCCGCGATTGCGATTATCACCCTGGGGATTAACGTTGTTTTTCTCCGGGAAGGACTGTACCCCATCCGGTGGCTTTCCCCCGGCCTGGCCCTTATGCTCTTGATGGTGGTTTACCCCGTAATCTTTACCTTCTATACGGCCTTTACCAACTACAGTGACGGCCACCTCCTGACGAAAACCCAAGCCATCCGTATCCTGGAGAAAGAGCAGTTTCTACCCGAGGGCGCCCCTACTTATCGCTGGATAGCCTTCAGTTCCCCGGACGGCGAATATGTTCTTTGGCTCATGTCAGAAGATGGGAAAGCATTCCTTGCCAGTCCCGGAGAGCCGGCCCGGGAGGTGACCCCCGGGGAAGCAGGGGTAGGGCCATTGGATGAGGAGGGCGTACCACAAAGCATCGAAGGTTATGAGCGACTGAGCCGGATTGATACCGTCCGTTTTATCTCGGAACTCGGTAAACTGGAATTCGGGGAGCCACCCAATACCATCAAGATAAGTTCTTTGGACAAAGCAGCACAATATCAACAGCGCTATGTCTACGACCCCGTGCAAGATGCCATGGTGGACCCCGCCACCGGTACAGTCTACCGGGCGGTAGAGGGCACCTTCACCTCACTCACGGGTGAGGCGCTGTGGCCCGGATTCCAAGTAACCACGGGCCGGCAGAACTTTCAGCGTCTTCTCACCAGCCCGGCGCTCCGGGGACCGTTCATTAGGGTATTTCTCTGGACGGTTGGGTTTGCCCTCCTAAGTGTCTTCTCTACTTTTGTGCTGGGTCTGTTTCTGGCTATTGTGTTTAACGACCCGACGGTCCCGGCTAGAAAATTGATCCGTTCCCTTCTCATCATCCCTTACACCGTCCCCGGCTTCATCAGTATTCTGATCTGGGTAGGACTGCTAAACCCCCATCTCGGCGTGATTAACACGAACCTGAAGGAGTTCCTTGGTTGGTCACCTCCCTGGTTCTCGGACCCCTGGTGGGCCAAAGCCGGGATCTTGCTGATCAATCTCTGGCTGGGGTACCCCTATATGATGCTGGTCTGCTCTGGCGCCCTGCAGGCCATCTCCCCTGAACTCTACGAGGCTGCCGAGATGGATGGAGCCGATGCCTGGCAGCGCCTCTGGCATGTTACATTGCCACTCCTTCTAGTATCGGTGGGCCCCCTCCTCATTGGTTCTTTCGCTTTCAACTTCAATAACTTCACCGTTATTTACCTTTTCAACAAGGGTGGCCCGCCAATGGCCGGCACCCTTACGCCGGCCGGTCATACAGACATCCTGATCAGTTATACCTTCCGGTTAGCCTTTGCCAGCGGTCGTGGTAACGATTACGCCTATGCGGCAGCCATCACCATAGCTATTTTCCTCGTGGTCGCCGCCATCACGATGTTCAACTTCCGCTACACGAAGGTGTGGGAGGAGGTTTCCGAGAGTGTCTAGTCTAAGTTGGGTGAAGGGATTCAGGGCTTCACGCCGCCGTCAAAAGAGGCTGCTTCTCTCTCTTCGCCTCATGATTGGGATGGTGGCCATCATCTTCGCGCTCTTTCCGGTCATCTGGATCGTCTCTGCTTCTTTGGATCCTGCCAACTCCCTCGTGAATCAGGCACTGATTCCTCGGAACGCCTCCCTAGTCAACTACCAGCGACTCCTGAACAATCCAATTCATCCCTTCCCACAATGGATGTGGAATTCGGTGAAGGTCTCTTCCATCTCTTCACTCCTAGCCGTTTTCCTCACCGGGCTTAGCGCCTACGCCTTCTCTCGATTCCGTTTCCAAGGTCGTCGGAGCCTTCTCCTGACCGTGTTGCTCGTCCAGGTCTTCCCCAACATGCTCGCCATGGTGGCGCTTTTCCTCCTCCTGCAGCAGATCGGGAATTACATCCCTTCAATGGGCCTCAACACCCACGGAGGCCTCATCCTTGTATACCTTGGTGGGGTCCTGGGCTTCAACACCTGGCTTATGAAAGGCTTCTTCGATTCCATCCCACGGGACCTGGATGAGTCTGCCATGATTGACGGGGCCTCTCGCTGGCAGGCCTTCTGGCACGTGATCCTGCCCTTGGTGCGGCCCATCCTGGCGGTGGTCGGCATCCTGACATTCATCGGCACCTATTCGGATTTTGTACTCGCGCGCGTTATGCTCCAAAGCACAGAGAACTTTACTCTAGCCGTCGGCTTGAGCCTTTTCATCGGCGGCCGCTTCACCCAGCAGTGGGGGGAATTTGCGGCAGGAGCCCTTATGGGAGCAGTACCCATCGTAATTGTATTCCTGCTTCTTCAGGACTACCTCGTCAGCGGTCTGACCAGAGGCGCCGTGAAGGGCTAGAAACGGAAACGGTCCCTATCGCGCTACGGCTTGACTCTAGGTTGAGGCACAAGGAGAACCTTCTTGTGCCTTCAAATTGCTCAGAGCCGCTTTGAAGTCGGTTCCTGCCGAAGACAATCGTTCGGCAAAGGAGAAGTCCACATGGAACTAGGAGGAAAGTGATGGAAAACGCGATCTTTGGCGGCTGGGCCATACCATCGCGGCTCGCTGCCCGCGCCAAAAGGACACTACGAGGGGTTTCTCATCAGAATAGAATCACGCCCAGAGACCCCCTTCCAGGCGAAGCGGTGGAGGTGATAGTCAGCATAGGGGGAACCCACGACAGAGTAACCCTCTATTACACAACCGATGGCACCATGCCACAAGCATGCCGAGGTAGGGCCTTTAACGGCGAAGTGGTAGCCATGGCCCAGAAGGGGAAGAGTTGGAATGACCTTCTATGGGGGTATGTCAACTGGTATCGAGGCATAATCCCACCTCAGAGTGAGGGAGTCAAAGTCAAATACAAGATCGAAGCCTGGCACTCAAATGGCCAGGACAGCCTATATGCCGACAATCAAGCCAGGGATTCGGAGTCGGCGACGCTCTTCGCCTATAAGGTAGACCAACTAACCCCTCCTTTGTGGGCAAGAGATGCCATCATCTATCAGATATTCATCGATCGTTTCTATCCGGGGGACTCATCGCCGGAGTTCAAGAGGCCCGATTCGCCATCAGGCTTCTATGGCGGGACCTTGCAAGGGATTATCGATAAGTTGGACTACTTGACAGATTTAGGGGTGAACTGTCTATGGCTATCTCCCTGCCTTGCAAGCCCTTCTCACCACGGCTATGACGTCACGGACTATCTGACGGTAGAGCCCCGTCTGGGCAGCAACGATGATTTGAGAAGGCTGATCCAACTTGCCCACGGGAGGGGCTTGCGCGTGATCCTCGATTTTGTTCCCAATCACACCTCTTCTGAGCACCCCTTCTTTCTCCAGGCACGGGCAGACCGAAAAAGTCCCTATTTCCATTGGTACACCTTCACCGATTGGCCCGTTGAGTATGCGACCTTCTTCGGGGAGAGGACGTTGCCTCAGTTAAACAACGAGCATGAACCCACTCGTCGATATATCATCGATGAGGTGGCCGTTAAATGGCTTTCTGAATACGGAGTGGATGGCTTTCGCCTGGATTACGCAACTGGCCCTTCGCATAACTTCTGGGTCGATTTTCTCGAGAGAACGAAGGAAGTAGCACCTGATTCCCTCTCCATAGGTGAGGTGATAGGGAATGCCGATTCGATGCGCGGTTATGAAGGACGCTTGGATGGCTGTCTGGATTTTCTGTTCATGCAAGCAGCGCGAGAGTTTTTCGCCCTCCAGTCGCGGACCGTGGAGGAGTTCGAGGGCTTCATCACCCATCACGACTCCTACTTCTCTAAAGATTTCCTACGACCAACGTTTCTTGACAACCACGATGTGAACCGATTTCTATGGCTGGCCGATGGCGACAAGAGAAGGCTCAAATTGGCCGCCCTTTGTCAATTCACTCTGCCACATCCTCCCGTCATATACTATGGCACCGAGGTGGGCCTCTTGCAGGAGAGAGATGTAAGGATGCCATCAGGTCATGACCACCACGAACATGCCCGCTTGCCTATGCTCTGGGGAGAGAAACAAGATAGGGATCTGTATGAGTACTACCGAAGGCTCTGTCGCATTCGTAGTTCGCGCCCCGCACTACGCAAGGGGGAACGCACAACCCTGCATGTCGATAACCAAGCCGGCACCTACGCCTATGCGTTGCGGACCCGGACGGAGGTCGTAGTTGTTGTGCTCAATAATAGCGATGACACAAATCGACTCAGCGTGCCGGTGGCTTCTATTGGGCTGGCGGATGGTATGGTGACCGCCGACCTTATGAGGGGGGATCGATATGTCGTGGCCGAAGGGCAAGTGCGGCTCTCTTTAGAGCCTCTTACTGGAGCGATACTTGCATTTTCAGATTCATATCTCGGAGCAAAGTCATAAGGAAAAGGCACCAGGACGAAGATGGACCCGAGTCTACGCTCCCGGAATGAGCCAAACCTCTTCCCATTGACTTCAAAACTCTCCATCTTTATGCCTGACACAAGAGATAGAAGAGTTAAGAAAGCTTGCAAGAGACAAACATAGTCATCAAATCGCACAGCCTGTCAGGCCTCTGGTCGTTGGTTTTCAGCATGTTGGCAGCGCTAAACATGTTGATGCCAGACCAAGCAATTGTCATGACAGACGATGAATTTATTTTCCCACAGTGTCCACTCAATTCGAGATAACCAGGCCTCTACTGGAGCTTACGTAGCCGCTCCTCGTTTCCGAGCCTACCACTATTCCTGGTTCCGCGACGGGGCTTTCATCGCCTACGCCATGGATCTCGTGGGCGAACATGAGAGCGCCCGAAGGTTTCACCAATGGGCCAGCCAAACTATCCTCCGCTATGAGTCGAAGATCCAGCGGTGCATCGAGAACGCCCAGCGAGGTATCGCACCCACAGGAAGCGAATGCTTCCATTGTCGGTTCACCGTGGAAGGGGTGGAGGGGGATGATGAATGGGCCAACCACCAACTAGATGGAGTTGGCACCTGGCTCTGGGCCGTGATCCAGCACCTGAAGATGTCCGGGAGTTCAGCCACACCTGAGCCATGGCATAGAGCCGTGGCCCTGGTAGGGAAATATCTGACGGCCCTTTGGCCTTTCCCGTGCTTCGACTGCTGGGAGGAGAATGGGGATAGAATCCATACCTATACTTTGGCAGCCATCTACGGGGGGCTCCAAGCAGTGGCTGACCTTTGGGGCGATCAGAGGGCCAGGCAAACGGCTGGGGAGATTCGGTCCTTTGTTCTGCAGAATGCAGTGCGTGAAGGCCACCTAGTGAAGTTTGTTGGAAGCCTGGAGATCGATGCCAATTTATTGGCAGTGGCCACGCCCTATCGTCTGCTCAGCGCGGAGGAGTCCCTTATGCGCAGTACAGTGGCGCGAATGGAGAAGGAACTGCGCTACCCAGGCAGCGGGTTACACCGGTATCGGCGCGACACTTACTACGGCGGCGGAGAATGGATACTCTTGACCGCCTGGCTGGGTTGGTATTATGTGGATGCCGGGCAGTTGGACCGCGCGCAGGCGATCAAGGCCTGGGTGGAAGCGCAGGCTACGCCCCAAGGTGACCTGCCCGAACAAGTCCCGGTCAACCTGAACGACCCCTCTTACTACCCAGTTTGGCTTGAGCGGTTCGGCACCATCGCCACGCCGCTCTTATGGTCGCATGCCATGTACCTGATCCTGTGCGACGCCCTGGAAGCGCGGCTCACCAGCAACACGCTGAAAGGCCTACAATCATGAGGGATAGCCCTGATCCTTGCGCTGTGCCCGATTGGGTGCCAGACGCCATCTTTTACCAGATCTTCCCGGATCGGTTTTGCAATGGGGAGCGGTCCAACGACCCACCGGACACGGAACCCTGGGGCAACCTGCCCACCCGGGAGAACTTCTTCGGGGGTGACCTGCAAGGAATCCTTGAGAAGTTAGACTACCTGCAGGATCTGGGCGTCAACGCGCTATACCTCAACCCGATCTTCCGGGCGCGGACCAATCACAAGTATGACACGTGCGATTACTTCCAGGTGGACCCAGCGTTTGGCAGCAACGACTTACTGAAGGAACTGGTCGGCGAGTTGCACCGCCACGATATGCGGATCATCTTGGATGGCGTCTTCAATCACTGCGGCGATGGCTTCTGGGCCTTTGAGGATGTGAAGGCACGGGGCGCAGCGTCACCCTACGCGGATTGGTTCATGGTGCGGTCGCATCCGTTCCGTGCCAGCCCGCCCTCCTACTACACCTTCGGCGGCGCCCCATACCTGCCGAAGCTGAACCTTAACCATCGCCCGGTACAGGAATATATCCTCAAGGTAGCCACCTATTGGCTGGAAGAGGCTGCCATTGATGGTTGGCGGCTGGACGTGCCATTCAAGATCCCCCTGGCGTTCTGGCGAGAGTTTCGCGCTGCCGTGAAGGCGGTGAATCCCCAGGCTTATCTGGTCGGAGAGGTCTGGCGCGAAGCCGGCCCCTGGGTCCAGGGGGACACATTTGATGGCACCACCAACTATCGTCTGCGGGAACTGATCCTCGACTATTGTGCCACGAATCTCCTGGATGCTGAAGACTTTGCATTTGAGCTGGATATGCTACGCCAAGCCCATGGCAAAGCGGCACCTGCCATGCTTAACCTTCTGGGTAGCCACGACACCCCCCGCACACTCACGGTCTTACGGGGCGACGTGGATCGTCTGCTAGTTGCCGTGGCCTTTCTCATGACCTACCTGGGGGCGCCGCTCATCTACTACGGTGATGAGATCGGCCTGTGCGGCGATGCGGACCCGGATTGTCGGCGGACGATGGAATGGGATGAGGCGCGGTGGAACCGCCGCATTCACGACGCGTACCGCAGGCTGATCGGCTTGCGCCGGGCGCACCCAGCCTTGCGACGCGGCCGCTTTGAGACTCTACTCACCTTCGAGGGGGTCTACGCCTACCGGCGTGTGCATGAGGGGGATGAGGTGATCGTCATCTTGAACCCCGGGTCTGCCGTGACGGATCTGGCGATCCCGACCCGGAGCCATACCAACGTGTGGCATGACCTGTGGACGGGCCAGAAGCGAGCCGCCGCCAAGGGCATGCTTCTGTTTGACCGTGTGGCTGCTTTCAGCTTCACCATCTTGCTGCCTGGTGCAGTGGCCAGACGGTGACCAGGAACGACATTATGGCTATGGGGTGGGCATGACCTGTCGCAGCAAACACCCCGTACGCCACCGGGTAACCCTGAAACGAGCCATATGCAGAGAGCGTCTCTCGATGGCCGCTCTCCATCAACCGCTGGGCAGATGAGGCAGTTTTTTGAGTTCCTCGAGGTCCTCATGGAAGCCAGCGCAGACCATCTGGATATAGTCTCGGTTGACCACTAGCTCTTGCACAGTGAAGGAGACGGAGGCAAGAGGCAAATACCGCACCGCCACCCCGCTGAGAGTGATGAAGGTCTCCTCCATCCGGTTCAGGGCATCCTTCACGTCATAGCCTCGAGGCAGTTTCAGGTTCCCGCTGACTTGAAAGGGCGGGGCGGAGATGAGGAGTCTGTCCTCCAACTTGCCCGCTTGGGCCAGAAGGGCCCTCCGCTTGATGACCTCGGTATGGCCCCTAACCCGGTGAGGAACAGCCAAGATGATAGCCCCCTTATCTAGGCGAGCCTCGATGGAAGAGACCGATGGTCGTTGAGCATCTTCCAGATAGTCGATGCTCACGGCTTGCAGGTCTAGGTAACTCTCCTTGACTTCATTGAGGGCATCGCGGATATGGATATGTCTAGTAGGGTATTTTCCCCTGATGCGACTGTGGGCGGTGAAAAGTTCGACGGGCATCTCCTCCAGTTGTAAAGCAGCCATTTTCTCTACCCTCTATCGGACTAGACCCTCCCGATTTCATTCTAGCAGCCGGGGAAGTCGCTGTCAACGAGACAATGGTACTACTGTCATGGGTGGCTTGCTATGGCTACCTTGAGGAAATATAATACCCATGGGTAGAGTAAAATCGGCTAAATCTCTGGAACTATCTTCGGGTATGGGGATGACTTACTCGAAAGCGGATGCCCTTCTCTCCTTCATAAGGCAAGCGCGTGCCGAGTTAAGGGAAGCCGACCCTGTGGTCTTGGCCGTCCGAAGTGGGGCCCAGCATAAACGGTTAGATGAGGAAAGGGGGGAGTTGCGGCTCACCCTCTGGGGCGAAGGGTATCTGGTCACCTACCCCGACTTCATAGCCTATGAAGGGGAGAGCGGGGAGATCTCTTCGCCCTGGAGACAGGCGTTGTTCCTTCACTACCTGCGGACCGCCGATGGCAGACCTTTAGCCGACCGCCGGGTCTCCCTGCGGGAGATCGAGGGGGGAGAGTTCTATCATCGGGCTTCTCAAGGCTACTCCGGCGATAGAGTAGCCAAACATTTCGGAAACGATATAGGGGCTTTCCGGCGGGCAGCGGAGAGGGCCGGCGGAGAGCGGCTAGACCTTGGCGATGCGGCCTACTCTTTCCTGGCTCTACCCCGACTCCCTCTCGCCGTAGTCTACTGGAAAGGCGACGAGGAGTTCTCGCCCACGGCCCAAGTCCTTTTCGACGCCTCGGCGGGCCATTACCTGCCCGTGGATCTTTTATCCGGCTTGGGGAGCGAACTGTGTGAAAGGATCATTAGGGCAGGGGAGTCCGGTCAATATCCTGAGCAAGGGAAGAGGTTTGAAAGGTGGGAGTGGCGAAAAAATACCCCCCAGTGAAGTTGGTGGTGGGGATGATTTCGGGGCGAACCTCTCTTTTCGCTGCTGCCCAGCGGGAACTTATAGCCCATTTCGGCCCCGTAGATTACGAGAGCGCCCTCATGGCTTGGGAGTTCACAGATTATTACTCTAAGGAAATGGGGGAGAACCTCCTGAGGAAGTTCATCGCCTTCGAAAGGCTCATCGAGCCCGAAAGGTTAGCCGAGATAAAGTTGTGCACCAACCAACTAGAGGGCAGGTTCTCCGAGGGGGGATCGCGCCGCATCAACCTCGACCCTGGCTACGTAGATAGCGCTAAGTTGGTCTTAGCCACCACAAAAAATCGCGACCACCGCATATATATCGGGCAAGGGATCTTCGCCGAGGTGACCTTGCACTTTCGGGGCAAGAGTTTCCAAGGGTGGGAGTGGACCTACCCCGATTACGCTACCCCCGAATATATCGCCATCTTCAACCAAATCCGTGGCCTCTACAGGAAACAGATAAAAGGAACCGTAGCCTAGGAGGGCCAGTTCCTTGGCCGAGGCCATCATGTTGCCTCCCTCACCGCCCAAGGAGCGTCAGGGTTCCACCCCCACCAGTATGAAGATATGCTTGCCGCTCCGATCCGTAAAGACCTTCTCCACCCGTATCCCTTTGCCCTCCTCGGCCACAAGGGCTTGGAAATAATCCCACCGCTTGAAGACGGTCTCCTCCGGGCTGTGAAAGATGTACCGCGTCCATGGATCGGCTAGATGAGGAAGCAACCGTTCCCGGAAGCCGGGATCTGGCTCTTCCAGGCTCTCGAAGCCAAAGACTTCTTGAGGGTCGACCCTTCCCTGGGTGAGAAATAGGACGTTGTTTCTGATCCCCCAGTCCATGGCCACCGTGGGCGCTCCCCCTTCTTCCAAGTAGGGGGCTAACTCGTATATCGCTTCGGTGTGGCCATCGAACCCGCCGGTACGAGATAGGGCGCGGTGATAGCCGATATCCACCCGCAGGTCGGAAATGAAAAGAAGCGTAGCCACAAGAAGGATTACCGAGAGAAAGAGACGCCTCGGCTCCTGGCGCACCCAGAGGCCCAGAGAGGCAGCCAGGAGGATCTGGGGCAAGGGCAAGAGGATCACGTAATGAGCCAGTTTCAAGCCGGTGGGGGTGAAGGCGCTGAGGGGCAACATGGTGAAGAGTATCGTGGCCAAGAAGGCGATCTTCACTACCCATTCCTGCTCTTTGAATAGGAAGGGGATGGTACTGAGAAGGGCCAGGAGGAATAGAGGCGGATAGAGACTATTGGCCCACACCTCTCCAAGATACCAGAACTGACCACCTTTGAGAAGGACTATGAACTGGTCAAGTCGAGTGAGAAGGTTAGCCCCAAAAGCCAAGTTATTCACCCCCAAGTAAGAGGTGAATAGATACTTCCGGATTATCTCCAATGTGCCCCCCGTTTGGAGGTTGAAAACGATGAGGGGGAAAGAGCCTAACCCAAAAAAGAGGAAAGAGAGCGCCCCTTGGACAGGGGTGAGGGGGCGAGGGAGGCTCCTCTTCCAGGCCGTTACTAGGAGTCCAGCCAGGAGGAGGCCCACAACGAACCAGACGAAAGAGAACTTAGCGAAGAGGCCCAAGCCCAAAAGGAGCGAGCCGAGATAGAGGTAGCGAGCCTTCTCCTGGCGATACCAGTGGAGGAAGGCTAAAAGGCTGCCCATACTTAGAGCGCTGATGGCCGAGGTGAGGTAAACCCCTTGACGGCTCCAGAAGATGAAAGAGGGGTGGACGGACAAGAGTAACGCTGATAAGGTGGCTACCTTTTGATCGAACATCTCTTGGGCTACACCATAGGCTAGGACGATGGTGAGAGCGCCTAAGATCAGCGCCATGAGCCGCAAAGAGATGACGTCGATCCCCAGGAGGGCGAAGAAGGGGATGACCAGATAGGTGTTAACGGTCCCCAGATAGTCGTAGATCATCAAGGGGAACGCTCGACCGGCGATCTGGATGGCCGCCCCACGGAAGGGCTCCGTGGGCTGTCCCAGGAGGAGTCGCATGGCCGGGAGCACCTCTTGGGCCTCGTCGTAATGGAGGCCTGGCAGTTCTAACTGGTATAGGGAGAGGGCAAAGAAAAGGAAAAGCGCGAGGCCGAGAGGGAGGATACCGCTTAACCTTCTCCCCACTTCTTATTCCACCAAGAGGCCTATTTCGGCCACCAGGCTATCGTAGTTCCAGCCGGAGGCGTAGATCCGGACGGATCTGATGTAGAAGGGCGGAGGTTCGAGGATCTCCAGGAGGTTGGTCTCCTCGTAGGGGTACCAGACCCCACACCGTATCAACTCCCCGTTCAAGGTGGGGTTATTGTGGACGTTCTGGCAGTAGAAGCCGTGATACCAGTGGGCGGCGCTCCCATATTCATCCTCATAGTCGATGCGCACGATAACCGGGTATTCGCTACTCAGGTAGCCACCACCCCCTAGGCTGTGGGAGTCTACCTTCACATCTAAGCGGAGTTGAAGGGAGAGGTAGTCGGAGACATCCTGATCGACCTCTTGCGTGATGCCCGCCTCGGTATGAACGCGATCCTCCCCCCGGCGGTGGAGCCTCATAACCTCTCTTCCCTCAAAGGTAGTTAGTTCGGCCTCCCCTCCTTCCCCCCCCGCCTGGCCCGAGGTGGAGTAGGTGCGCCACCCGAAGAGACCACGGCTGAAATCGTCGTTGATGATAAGGTTGCTCGCCGCAGGCAAAAGAGGTGAAGACCCTTCCCCGAGGGCCACTACTACCCTCCTGCGAGCCGGCAGGACGGTCCTTTGTCCTCCCGCTTCCACAGTAGCCTCGCCCCTTCGCACCGCTATCTCGGAAGCCTCGTTGCTCACCACAACCGAATAACTACCCTCGCTCAGGGAGATTTGGCAATGGGGGGTCACGAGTTGCCAATCTGTCGGACGGCTAGTAGGGAGAGCGGGCCCCACCCTGATCCGGCCGGCGTTTTGCTCCAGGATGGTCACGTTGGGCCGGGGGCTCAAGCCGAAGGAGGGAGAGCGCGCCTTGATGAGGCGGACCTCGCTGTTGGGGAAGATGGTGACCCTGCTATCGTCGAAGAAGGTCAAGAGCGCCTTAGAGTTAGCATCGGTCCGAATGATGCTCCCCTCAGGGATTTCCCGCTGGCTGGTCACCCCTACATCAGGAGCCATCCCTCTGAGCCTCACCAGTACGGTCCCGTTGATCACTTCCAAAGTAGCATCGTAAGAGGTGGTAGCGGTGATGATCCACCAGCGGATAGCGAGAGGGATGATCACCGCCAAAGTGCAGAAGAGGAAGCAGGAAGCCAAAAGGATCGCCCAGGCGACTTTCTGCGGATCTCTTCTCACCGGTATCGCACCTCGAAGGAGGAGAATTCGCCTCTGGGCTTGTTCCACTCCAAATCTATCTTCTCCACCCTAGCTGACGAGGGCCCAACGTAGAGTTGTTTTAGTAGGCTCTCTAGCGCTTCCCTATCCCCCTCCGCTACCACCTCCACACTCCCATCCCAAAGGTTGCGTGCGTAGCCTACAAGACCTAACCCCATAGCGTGGGTTAGGGTGAAATCGCGGAAGAAGACCCCTTGTACTCGACCGTGGATGATGGCTCGCATCCGTGCTCGTTCTGACACTCGAACCTCCACGTTTACCGGTTTCACCCCACTATATAGATACCTGCAATCGACAGATATTGATAGGCGGAATGTTTCCGCTCATATCTACCACCACCAAGCGGAGGGAATAGACCCCAGGAGAGAGCCCCGAGGTATTCCAACTTGCCAGATATCCATTAATGATTCGCTCTTTAGCCTCATCCCGCCCCGGCCCTATGAAATGCCAATCCTCATCTGCGGGGTTGGCTCCCACGGCGAACTCGACTTTGTAGTACCAGAAGTCGGCCACATCCGCCGTTCCCCATATCTCCACCATCCCCTCCAAGTGGGCTCCTGGCCTCGGCGCGGTGATCTGTACACCAGGATTGGGACAGGCCGGTGGAGGAAGAGAAGGGGTAGGGCTGGGAGTCGGTGTCTCCTCGGGGGTCGGCGTGGGGCGGGGCGGCCGAGTAGGCGTAGGGGAAGGTTCAGCCGAGGTAGGCGTGGGCGTAGCCGGTGGTATGATATTGGTGGCCGTGGATAAGGGGAGGGGGGTTCGAACACTTGTCTCTCGGGAGAGATCCATCCGCGGCAGGAGGGATAGATCTGCGAAAGCCGTCGCTCCTGCCACCAGAAGAACGGCTACCGTGAGCCCTAAAAACCGTCGCGCCCTGGATGTAGCGGCCTCTCTTTCTAGAGTGAAGAGGGAAGCATTCCTCTCTCGGATAGCGTTTCGAGTTGCGCTTAGGCAGAGAAGCACACCGATAGCACAGAACAGGTAAATCCAGTTGGCGTAACTGGAAACAAAGCGCAAGACGAGAAGCATATCTGCTGACCAACCCCCTATGAACGGCTATCAAAAGGCTGTGGTTCATTATATCAGGGCCCTCTTCTTTTGACAAGAAGAAGCCCCCATATCCGACCCCTCTTCCTATAACCTGAATATCAGCCAATGTCGGCGCTCATCGAGGCGCATAAGCCCCGCTTCTCGGGCCAGGGATACCGCTTCAGCGATCTCGGCCTGAGTGGGCGGGCGGGAGATCTCCGGGAACTGATCGGCCTTATAGCAGGGGCGGTACTGATCCATGATATTGAGGTAGGTATTAGCCGATATCTCTTTTGCCAAGAACTCCACCACCTGGGCTGTGCCAGCCAAGCCATGGGGCAAGACCAGGTGGCGGACGAGAAGCCCCCTTTGAGCGATGCCGTTCTCTTCCAGGACCAGATCGCCCACCTGACGGTGCATCTCCCTGACCGCCTGGCGGTTCACCTCTGGGTAGTTCTTAACTTTGGAGAGTCGCCGTGCTGTGGCCTTGTCGGAGTATTTCATATCTGGCATATAGATATCGATGACCCCATCGAGGAGAGCCAAGGTCTCCAGATGGTCGTACCCCCCGGTATTGTAAACCAAGGGTATGCGGAGCCCCTTCTCGGCGGCCAAAGCGAGGGCGGCCAGGATCTGGGCCACCACATGGGTGGGGCTGACGAAGTTTATGTTATGGCAGCCTTGGGCCTGGAGATGGAGCATCATGAGGGCCACCTCCCTGGGTTCTACCTCCCTGCCTTGGCCCAGTTGGCTGATCTCGTAGTTTTGACAAAACTGGCATCTCAAGTTACACCAGGAGAAGAAGATGGTCCCCGAGCCATGATACCCCACCAAGGGTGACTCCTCGCCAAAATGGGCGTGATAACTGGAAACCACAGCCCGCTCCCCGGTGCGGCAAGCGGCCCCTTTCGCACCCAAGAGCCTATTGGTCCCACATTCCCGAGGACAAAATCGACACTCCTCCAAGCGAGCATGGGCCTCTTCGGCCCTCCTTTTCAACTCGCCGGAGCGGCTCAATTCCAGATAAGAAGGTTCGAAAGCCATCTTGCCCCCAGCGTCCAGCAGGTTGTACCTACACCGCGTGCCCCCCGCCCACGAAGAGTAGTTGTCCTGTGAGCCAGCGTGCCTGCTCCGAAGCCAAAAAGACTATCACGTCGGCCACATCTTCTGGTTGACCCAAGCGCCCCAACGGAATCGTAGGCAACTCCCTTTCCTCTACTTCCGGCGTGATCCAGCCGGTTTGGATCGGCCCTGGCGCCACGATATTGACCGTGATCCCGTACTTGCCCACCTCCTTGGCCGCGCTGCGGCTGTAGGCCTCTAGCGCCGCTTTGCTAGCGCCATAGGAGACTTCACCGGGGAAGCAGTACGCCCCATCGGTGCTCAGATTGATGATGCGGCCCCAGCGCGCGCCCCGCTCAACGTGGCGACGCACGTACTCGGCCATCATCAACGCCACGGCGCGGCTGTTCACGGCGGAATGGCGATCGTGGCTCTCCGGCGTAATCGTGCGGATATGGCGCGCCATCCAATCACGAGCCTCCGGTCCCAGCGGAATAAAGGTGTCTGCCTCCGAGTGCGCCGCGTTGTTGACGAGCACGTCCACGGGGCCGAACGCTTCTTTCGCGTGGTCAAACAGTTGGGGAATGACCGCTGGGTCAGCTAAATCGGCTTCCCAGGCTTTAGCACGTCCCCCTTGGTCGCAGATAGCCCAGATAACCTCATTGGCGGATGGCGGGCCGAGATAGTTGATGAACACCGCCGCACCTTGTGCGGCGAAGGCCTTGGCTGTGGCCGCGCCGATGCCGTGATTGGCGCCCGTCACGAGGACGACTTTACCTTTCAATCCAGTGTCAATCATGTCTTGTGCTCCCTCTATTCTAGTCACGGCTGGGTTGATAAGCCCAATTCACCGGTATCCGCCGATTGATCTGTAACCCCTCATCCCAATAGAGGAGATAGCCATTTTCTCTGCCATATTCATATAACAACCGTGTGAGTTCTACATCTTGACGGCAATAGTCGATCACTAAGTCGAGCCTCCCCTCTCGAAACCACTCTACCGACTGGAGGCCGTGAGCCGACTTCCCCACCCCCAAGGTGGCCTTAGCCAAACCATCGAGCCCTACCCTAAAGCCCAGTTCTTGGTAGATATCCTCCAAGATGTCGAGGGTAGGGATAAGGGGGAGGGGCCTGTAGCCCCGCAGGACCTCGTAGTCGAACCGCTTGAGGTTGAAACCTACCACCAGATCGGCGCTCGTCAACTCCGCTATTAAGGCATCCACATCTTTCTCCACATAGACCGAGTATTCCTCCGAGGCCGAACTGTAGGTGACCGCCACGGCTAAGCCTAAGGCCTGGAAGTTCTCTCGCCCTCCCACCTCGGCGAAGGCCCTCTTAGTCTCCAGATCGAAGAAAACCAGGTTACGCACCTCTCACCTCAGAAGTCGGAGTAACAAGGTAAGGGTGACGATACTGGCCAGGGTGGTAGTGAAGACCGTCCCGGTCACGAACTTCGGTCGGGCGTCGAACTCCACAGCCAGTATAGTAGACATCACCGCCGTGGGCATGCTCGCCTCTACAACGCAGGCTTGCCTGGTAGCCCCCGCCAACCCCAAAAGGGGTGCGATCCAGAGGGCTACCGCCGCAGCCACTACCAGCCTGATGAAAGTAGCCACCCCTATCGTCCCCCACTCCTCCCCCACTGAGCCCTGAGAGAGTTCCATCCCCAAGATGAGGAGCATTACCGGGATAGCCGCGCTACCGGTCATCTCTAAAGGCTTGAAGATAGGCTCCGGGATTTGGAGGTTTCCGAAGTTGACAATTAGAGCGGCCACTACAGCATAGATCAGGGGGATCTTGAAAACGTTAGCCATCGACCCTCGCATCCCTGCTTGGCCCCGGAAGGCTAGGTATACCCCTATGGTGTTCACCAGAAAGGAACTGGTGGCGAAGAAGACGATAGCCCGTGCCAACCCCTCCTCTCCAAAGGCCAGAAGGTTGAGAGGGAGGCCGTAGTTCCCAGCGTTAACGAATAGAGTAGCCAAAAGGAAGGCGCTCTCCTTACCCTGGTCGAAACGAAGTATCCTGGCTGTCCCCCAGGAGATAATAGCCATGGCGAAAAAGGTAACCAAGGTGAAGGCCACTATCCGGCCCAGGTCATCAGCCTTGAGAGTGGATTGCGAGAGCCTGGAGAAGATGAGACAGGGAGAGAGAACGTATAGCGTGACCCGGGAGAGAGAGCGGAGATCGACGGAGATGAGACGACGCAAGGCAAAGCCCAGGGCCACGGTGACGAAGATGGGAAGGATGATGGTAGTAAATATCTGGATGCTTACCTGGATGACTAACCCCCAGTCCGTTCACTCGATGATCTGTTCGTGTAACTAGGATCAGCGCCCCTGGAGGGTAAAGGCGACCTCACTCTTCTTCCTCCCCGTAGATGGGGATCTCGAAGATGCCTTCAGTGAACTCCAGTTCGCTCAGTGCCTCCTCTGCCGCCTCGGCCACGACCTCATCATCGCTCTCGCAGCAGGCCACAAGGAGCCGACGGGCCGCTTGCCCCCCGATCCGTCCCAAAGCCCAGAGCGCCGCCTCTTGCACTTCACGATCATCATCCTCTATCAGCCGGGCCAAGATGGGCACAGCCTCCCTTAACTCCAACTCTCCACAGGCTCTGGCAGCCTCGTACCGCATCTCGGGATCTGGGTTTTTCAACTCCCGCAGGAGGGTTTCGCCCCAATAGGGATCGATGCTCCGTCCCATGGCGAAAAGAGCGCTCACCCGCATCCTTCGAGACTCATCTTGGTAGGCGGCCTCTATGATCTTGCGCACCCCCTCCTCACCGGAGAAGGAGATCGCCTCCACGGCCCGACGTCTAACCTCCAAGACCTCTTGGGGGTTGTTTATGGTATGAAAGAGCGCCTCTCGCACCTCCGCCCCCAGTTCGCTATCTAGTTCATCCAACTCCGCCAAGAGGACAAACCGTCCCAACCCAGCCGCAGCCTTGCCCCGCACTAAAACGGAGGGGTCCCCTTGCACGAGAGCGACGAGAGAGCGCAAGATGGAGATGCTCTCGTCCTCCCAGAGCCCTTCGATGGCTTGGGCTCTAACCTCCTCATCTTCATCGCTCAAACAGGAACTGAAGATGGTGTTGAAATCAGCCTCAAAACTGGCCTCGGCGATCTCCACCAAGGCGCGAAGGATGGCGCGGCGGCGCTCCACCGGGAGTCGAGGCCACACGGCGCGGAAAGCCTCCATCTCCCCCTTGGAGATCCCCGAAAGGTGATAGAGGTTGGATATAGATAGCGGGATTTCGCTGGCCCCTAGACCTTCTAGGAACCCTTTGAAGTTCAAGAAAACCTCCTCTAAATTGATTATAGCCCTTGCGCTAGAAGGCTGTCAAGGAGTTCTCGGGGGCCTCTTCTGGTGTTGACCAGAGGGCTAACTAGGGCGTATAATCTTTGGGAGGCTGAAGGTCTGGCTGGTGTCAAATAGGTTGGGTGGATTTCAATTTCGTCTTTCTCCTTCCTGCTTGGGAAGGGCATAGGGAAGCGAACCTTTACGAAGATGAATAGGTGGGACTATACCTGCCCTTTCACCTTGGAGCCGGGAGGTAAGGTGTAACGGCACACCGGGTGTGGCCAGAGCAGGACAAATGATATATACTGGTGCAAGGAAGGGTATGCCGTCTGGAATAACGACGGAGATATGGTCTTCCTTTTGGATGGGAGTGGAAGCCTAGTCAGCGAATACTCTTACTGACGAGGGGAGGCGAGTGGTTGAAGGAGTGTGCCAATGGAGGAACGGTTCTTTCAAAGGGCTGGTTCTAGTCCCAGTCGTGGTCGTCCTCTTACTGAGGAATACCATCGAATATACGCCAGCCGTATGAGCAATAGAAGGTAAAGAATATGCTTCTAGCCATAGACATCGGAAACACCAATATCGTTTTAGGCGTTTACCGGGAGGAAGAACTGGTCGTCTGCTGGCGGCTGGCCACCGATGTTCACAAGATGGCCGATGAGTACGCCGTGCTCTTAAATAGCCTCTTCTCCAACGCAGGGCTGCCCAAGTCGGAGATTAATGCGTCGGCCATCTCTTGCGTAGTGCCGCCCCTTCTCCCCATCTTCCAGGAGGTCTGCCGTGAAGATCTAAAGGTAGAGCCTTTGGTGGTGGGGCCAGGGGTTAAAACCGGAGTGCGGATCTTGATAGATAACCCGCGAGAACTAGGGGCGGACCGTATCGTAAATGCTATCGCGGCGAGAAGGCTTTACACCATGCCAGCCATCGTCATCGACTTTGGCACCGCCACCACCTTCGACGTGATCTCTAGGGAAGGCGACTATCTGGGAGGGGCCATCGCCCCGGGGATCGCCATCTCCGCCGAGGCCCTCTATCGAGAGGCGGCCCAACTCCCTCGCATCGAATTGGCCGTCCCCAAGAAGGTCATCGGCAAGAACACCGTGGCCAGCATGCAGTCGGGGGTGCTCTTTGGCTATGTAGCCCTGGTAGAGGGGATGGTGGAGAGGATTAAGGAAGAGCTGGAAGAGGAGGCCAAGGTCATCGCTACCGGGGGGTTAGCGGGGGTTATCGCCAGAGAGACCTCCGCCATCCAGGTCGTGAACCCCAACCTCACTTTAGAGGGGCTGCGTCTAATCTACGAGATGAATAGATAGCCTGGCTCCTTTAGCAACTCCAGGGTTATCACCGGCCCGGATGGTGAGATGAACTAGGCAGCTCGCCATCCCTACGACAGGAGGCTCATCCTCGGAGAACCTTCCCTTTCTATTCGCTTGCCGTCGTTTATGGATGGGCCTCTTTTGTGGCCTCAAGCCAGCCTCAACTCCTTCAACTTCGCCTCTGACGGAACCCCCTCGGCTGTCCAGCCCCGCAACTGGTAATACTCCTTCAACATGAGGTCAAGGTCAGGGAGCACCCCTTCCGCCTTGCCCGAGGGGCGAGGGTGGGTAAAGAGCCGTCGGGGGAGGGTATCGTCCTTAGCGGATACCCCCAGGCGCACGTTTATCAACCGCTTGAGGTTGAAGAGCCTCTCCCCCATCACGAGAACCTCATCCTTTGTCCACCCCCACCCCATCGCCAGATTCACCCATTCTGCTAGGTGGCTCGGTTCTACCCCGGCTTTGGCGATGAATTTGCATAATCCTAAGGGGTTATAAACGCTCATATAGTTCTGGAAATCGTAGACTAGTTTGCCCTTGCCCACGCTGGTGTGAGGGTTCGATTCCCACCCACCGTCCCAGCCAGGCCATCTGACTCCATAGCCATACCAGTAAGTTAGCCCTTCCAGGTGACAGCCGCCCCGGTTGGCAGTGGCGTAGTTGGTGGCCATACCGGTGAAGGCTCTGGGGTCGTGCATGGGGATCTCTAAGCCTTTGACCTCTATGGCCAGTTCTTCTTCCCCTAACCTCTCGGCGGCAGCCCTAGCCCCTGAGGCTAATAGATCGCCGATCCCCTCCCGACGAGCGATCATCTCCACCAGCCGAACTGCAACTCCGGGGTTCCCCCAGGTCAAATCGATACCTTCTGCGGTTATAAGCCCCCTCTCATAGGCCTCCATAGCCAGGGCTATGACTGCCCCGGTGGAGATGGTATCCAAGCCGTACCGGTTGCAGAGATCGTTGGCCTTGGCGATGGTGTTCAAATCGTCGTTGAGGAGAAGCCCACCGAAGGCGGCCAAGGTCTCGTATTCGGGACCGTGGCCTTCTAGACCAGCATAAGGCCCCTCCTCGATGCGGATATCCTTGCCGCATCCGATGGGGCAGCCGAAGCAGCGGTAGTGTTTAGAGAAGATGGTCTCCACAAGCCGTTGCCCCGAGCTCTTCCCCGCTCCTTCCTCCCACGAGCCCAGAAGCCAATTCTTGATAGGCAGGTCGCCGTAGGACTCGGCACTAGGTACCCCACCACCGGTGCCGAACTTGGACATAGAGATGGAGTTCTCCTTTATCCAACCGTTGGCCTCTCGGATAGCCCGTCGCAACCCCTGGGGGTCATGATAAGTGGGCCGCTTCGTGCCCCTCACAGCGATAGCCTTCAGGTTTTTAGAGGCCATGAGGGCCCCCATCCCTCCTCTCCCGGCCATGCGGGTCTCTCTCCCTCCAAAAACCACGCCCGCAATAGGAACGAGGTTCTCCCCTGCAAGGCCAATACAGGCCACTTGTGTCTGGGGGTCGGTCTCCTCTCTCACCCTCTCCTCCGTCTCATAACTATCTAACCCCCAAAGGGAGGTGGCGTCCCTTATCTCGACATGGTCATCTTCGAGCCAGAGGTAGACCGGCCTCTCGGCGCGCCCTTTAAAGAGAAGGCCGTCGTATCCGGCGAAGCGGAGTTCAGCCCCGAAGTAGCCGCCCACCAGGGATTCATTCCAGATGTTGGTGAGAGGGGAGCGGCCGCAGAGGGAGAGACGGCAGGCGGCAGGGGCTATACTCCCCGTGAGAAGGCCGTCCATGAAGATGAGGGGGTTTCGAGGGTCCAGCGGATCGAGGCATGGGTCCATTCCTTGGCAGAAGATTTTAGCCGCTAGTCCGCTACCCAGAAGATAGTGCTGGACATCCTCCTCGTCGATCCCATGGCTTTCCCATCTCCCCTCATCTAGGTCGATGTGGAGCAGTTTACCAGCGTATACCTTGGCCATTATCACCTCTCCTAAGCCTGGGATTCATGGCTCTGAACATGAACTGCATCTTCACTTCCCTTCAATCACTTCTCAGGAAGTCCAACACCAACCGGTTGAACTCCTCTGGCTTTTCTATCTGGGGCAGGTGGCCGCAACGGTCGAAGATATGGAGTTGGGAGTTCCTTATCATCTGATGGGCGATGTGAGCGTGGGCCACGGGGATGATTGGGTCTTGCGCGCCCCAGATGATGAGGGTGGGGGCGTCAATCTCCGGAAGTCGCTGTAAAAGTGGTTCCAAGAGCACCATATTTTGGCCCCGGAGATCGATCCCCGTCCGGGCTACCGAGAGGAGCGTCTCCTTAGCGCCGGGGAGCCTGGCCAACTCCGCCATCTCGTTTACAAACTCATCCTTTATGACCCGGGTATGATAAACGATGGACCTTAGAGTGAGTTTCGTGCCCGGCCTGGTACCCCAGGCCCAAGCTATAAACTCTCCCAGGAGCGGTATCGTAAGCAAGCGAAAAGAGAGGGGTAGTTCACTAGCCAACCCCGCACTGCTCACCAAGACGAGTTTGTCCAAATGTTGGGGGTACTGGACGGCGAACTGGAGGGAGACTACACCACCCAGGGAGTTGCCCACCAGGCTGGCCCGCTCCACCCCTTGCGAATCTAGAAAGGCGGCCACGAACTCCCCCGCAAAGTGAAGGGAATAATCGTCTATCTTCTTATCCGAGCGCCCGAAGCCCGGCAGGTCAAAAGCATAGATCCGGCAACCTTCAGAGAGAGACCGGACATTATAGCGCCAATACTGACAAGAGGCTCCCAGGCCGTGGATCAAAAGGAGTGGACTTCCTTGGCCCAAGACCCAATAGCGGGTATTGATCTTCCCCACCTTTACATACCCGTCTTCAGGGTTCTCCATCACAAAATTCCCCAGAAAAGAGTGCCCATCACCGGTGGTTCCACCCTCGATATCATAGACAGACAGGCAGCCTCTGTCAATCCCGCTATTCTCTTTTCTCCTGGTCCCGTAGGTGGTTTTTCCTATTGACAAAAACGTCAAGAAAATGTGAAAATGATCTATAGTTGAAAGCCTATCGACGGGGGCTTAGCCCCCTGTTTTAGCATCTCTTGCCCAGTGGAGGGGATAGTAATGGCTCCGGATGTTAGGGAGTCGAAAGCCGTAGAGGAAACGGGTCTCTCGGAGGAGGAACTCTTACAGCGCAAGCGGGCGGAGGAGGAGATTCGCCGGAGAAGTGAGCAACTGGCCGCTCTCAACGCTATAGCGATGGCTGTGACCAGCACCCTCGACCTGCAAGAGGTCTTACAGGCCATCCAAGAGAAGGTGATGAACTTATTGGCTGAAAAGTTTCCACCCATATTCAGCCTCTTCAACAAGGGGGATCAAACTTTTGAGGTCGTCTTGACCTATGCGCAAGAAGAGCCGCTTAGAAAAGCGGAGAAGTTAATGGGGGTGAGATTTGAGGAACTTGTCTTATCTCTTTCCACGCTGAAACCGGCGGTGCGCGAGGCCCTCCTTTCAGGAAAGCCCTATGTGACCGACGATGGCTCTGAAATCCTGGGGCCTCAGGTAAGTAGAAGTCTGATCCAGGGCGCTCAGAGAGCGTTAGGAGTGACATCTATTGTAGACTTACCCCTTTGGGTGAAAGGGAAGTTGGTAGGGACCATGGTTCTCCTCTCCCAGAAGGAAAAGATCTCGGATGGGGAGATGGACCTCCTGTCAGCAATTGCCAGCCAGGCGGCCACCGCTATCGTGAACGCGCGGCTCTATGAGGAAGCGCAAGCCCGAAGCACGTATTTGGCGACCTTGCTGCGAATCAACGCCACCCTGCGCAGTACGCTCCCTCTAAACCAAGTGCTAGAGACGATCGTCCAAAGCACTGCGGAGACTCTTGGCTATCTTGGTTGTTTCGTAGCTATGCCAGATGCGAGAGGCGAGCGGCTGACCGTGGGTGCTGTATGGGGCGGGCGCATTGTAGACGCAGTTCTCAAAGTCACACCGTTCAAACTAGACTCTTTCAGCGTGCCTGTGAAGGTCCAGGGAAACCTTATCGCTCGAGCCTTCGCGACCGGTAGGCTCCAAATCTCGAGCGGAGAGCCTGAAGGCCTGGCAGTGGGTGTCGAACCGCCCATCGGAGCCAGAATGGCCAGAGCCATAGAGCGCATAGCGGGGGCCAAAGGGGCAGCCTGTGTTCCCCTGTGTGTTGCCGAGAAGACGGTTGGCGTGCTGATTGTCATGTCTCCCAGGCAGAAACTCACAGACGAGGAACGGGCGATGCTCCTTGGCCTAGCCGATCAGGCCGGGCTGGCCATCGAGAACGCACGGCTCTATGAAGCGGAGCAGCGCCGCGCAGAGGAACTGGCAGTGCTCAACGAGATAGGCCGAGCAGTCAGTTCGGTGATGCAATTGGACGACCTCTTGGAATTGATTTGCCAAGAGGCAAGCCGAGTCCTCGACACCTCCAACCTCTACCTAGCCCTCTGGGATGCGAAGAAGAACGAGGTGAGTTTCCCCTTATATTTCGAGGAAGGAGAGAGGCGCAAACCAGAAAAGCGATCCCCAAGACGGGGAATAACCGAATATGTGATTAACTCGGCGAAACCATTGATGATCAACCGTGACCTCGTCTCGCGTTTGAAGGAACTAAATATCGAACTTATAGGCAAGCCCTCCAAGAGTTGGCTGGGCGTGCCCATGCTGTCAGAAGACCGAGCCATCGGAGTCCTCGCTATTCAAGACTACCAAAAGGAGAACGCCTACGACGAAAGCCACCTCCGCCTCCTCTCTACCATAGCCAGCCAGGCGGCCATCGCCATCGAGAACGCAAGGTCCTATCAAAACCTAAAGGAACAGAACTTGCAGACCATCTCCGCCTTGGCGGCAGCCGTGGAGGCCAAAGACCCCTATACCAGCGGCCATTCTGAGAAGGTCACTCAGGTGGCCATAGCCATCGCCCAGAAAATGGGGCTCTCTCATGACGAGGTTGAAGATCTGCGGGTTGCGGCGTTGCTCCATGATATCGGCAAGATCGGCATCCCAGATAGCGTCCTGAACAAACCCGCTCGACTCACCCCTGCCGAGTTCCTCATGGTGGAGATTCACCCGGTCATCGCCGCGGATATCGTGGGGAACATCGAAGCCTTAACCATCTTGTGCCCATTATCCGCCACCACCATGAGAGGTGGGAGGGCACAGGCTACCCCGATGGGCTCAAAGGGGATGAGACCCCTCTCCTGGCACGAATCCTGGCCGTCGCCGATGGGTTTGAAGCCATGACCGCGGAGAGGCCGTATCGCCGGGCTCGAACCGAGGAGGAAGCCTTAACGGAACTAATGAAGGGAGCAGCCACCCAATGGGATCCAAAGGTGGTGGAGGTCTTCCTTCAAATGTTGGAGGAGAGTCGCTAAAGAGAGCAAATCTCCCGTCTCTCGAAGGCCGACCCTCTCACGGTCGGCCTTTTACTATTTGCTCTAGGCGAGTAAAAGACATAAAATTATGAGTGGGAAAATATGCTTCGGCTAACGGTAATCCTCCTATTGATCTCAGTGCTTGTGGGGTGCGCTGGCCGGGTGGAGCCCCTATCTCCTACCCCCTCCCCTTCCATCGCCCTCACCCCTCCCCCCTATATCGGCGTCCCCTATAAGGGCGGGAGCCTGGGGTATATCTGGAACCTAACCGATATCCGATGTGAAGTTCAGCCCGATAGGGTGCGGCTAATTTTGGAGATGGCAGGGGGCGAAGAGGGTATCCCCTATTTTGAACTGGTTGAGGTCTATAACGACCAGGTGCTCTTTCCCGTATCCCCAGACCAGGAGGCTTATGACCCCTCCTGGGGGGAAGCCCGTATCGATATCACCATCAGCGACCTCTACGCCTACGACTATCCGCTGAATGAGAAGTTGCCTATCGTCCCTCCCGATAACCCCTTGGTCACTAAGATCGGCCTATATCCCACCTATGACGATGCGCTCCTCGGCTTCTCCATCGGCTTGAAGCGTGTCTCTCCCTACGAGGTCTCGACCTTTGAGAAGCCGACACGGATAGTTATCGAGGTCTTAAAGTGAAACAGAGCGATCTTTTCGAATATGGCCGTCGAGAGGAGATAAAAAGGCAGGCACCCCTGGCGGTTCGCATGCGGCCTCGCACTTTGGAGGAGTTCGTGGGGCAAGAGGAGATAGTGGGGCCGGGGAAACTCTTGCGCCGGGCTATCGAGTCAGGCCAACTCTCCTCCATTATCCTCTGGGGGCCGCCGGGCTCAGGGAAGACCTCTCTGGCTAACGTCATCGCTTACACCACCCCATCTTATTTCACCGGCATTAGCGCGGTCCTAGCAGGGGTGAAAGAGTTGCGCCAACTGATCGCCGAGGCCAAGAACCGGCGAAAGATGTATGGCCAGCGGACGATACTCCTCATAGACGAGATCCACCATTTCAATAAAGCCCAGCAGGACGCGCTACTCCCCCACGTGGAGGATGGGACCATCATCCTCATCGGCATCACCACCGAAAACCCCTATTTCGAGGTCATCTCCCCCTTGGTCTCCCGTTCCCGGGTCTTTCAACTCAAACCTTTGAGCGACTCAGAGGTGGAGACTATCCTAGGCTCGGCCTTGGCCGATCCCGAGAGGGGCTACGGCGACCTGAAAGTTGAGGTAGACGAGGAGGCGATGGCCCATCTGATCCGTGTGGCGGGGGGTGATGCGCGGATAGCGCTGAACGCCTTGGAGTTGGCGGTGGAGACCACCCCTCCCGATGAGGAGGGTGTGATCCATGTAGATCTCGATGTGGCTCAGGATTCGATCCAGAGGCGGGCGCTACTCTATGATAAAGATGGCGATGCCCACTACGATACCATCTCCGCCTTCATCAAGAGCCTGCGGGGTTCCGACCCCGATGCGGCCCTCTACTGGCTGGCCAAGATGATCTACGCCGGGGAGGACCCGGAGTTTATCGCCCGCCGGATGATAATCTTCGCCTCGGAGGACATCGGGAACGCCGACCCCCAGGCCTTGGTGGTGGCCACCTCCGCGGCCCAAGCCTTGGAGTGGGTAGGGCTGCCGGAGGCCCAGTACAACCTAGCCCAGGCGGCTATCTACCTGGCTACGGCACCGAAGAGCAACTCCACAGGAGCCTACTTCAAGGCTCTGGCCGACGTGGAGGAAGAGGGCAAGACCGAGGTGCCCGACCACCTGAAAGACGCCCACCGAGATAGGAAAGCCTTGGGACACGGCGAAGGGTATAAATACCCCCACTCCTACCCCGGCCATTATGTAAAACAGCAATACCTCCCCGACAGGCTCCAGGGCAAGAGATATTATGAGCCCTCGGAGCAGGGGTACGAGAGGGAGATCAAGAAGCGGCTGGAAGAGTGGCGGAAGAGAGGCAGCGGCGGGCCTTAGACCGGCGGAAAACCAGCGCTCCTTAAGGTCAAACTCCCTGGGTCTCTGCATAAGGGAGCGGAGGTATTGCCATCATGAAGAAAAGGAGACGAGCACAGAATCTTATAAGGCTCAAAGATGTCGGGGGGTTCTTTGATGAGCTTCATGGAGAAAGCGATAGAGCTGCTGCTGTTCTTGGGGCTGCTTACCTTGATGAATGCTTGAGAGAATTGATAACTAGCTTTCTCATTGACAACGAGAAGGAAGTTGATCAACTACTTAAAAGTTCACTTTTGACATTTGGCTCAAGGATAAGAGCATCATACTGCATGGGTCTGATAAGCGAGAATGAACATCACGATCTGCAAACCATTAGAGACATTCGAATCGGCTTTGCGCATGATCTACATGGTCTGTCGTTTTCTACTCCGTGGATCATAGACCTGTGCAACGCTTTGCAGCACCCAAAGGACATTCCACAATGGCCAGGTACCCCTACTGCGCGGAACCTCTTCATGCTTACCACGGATCTTCTCTCCCTCCAACTAAGGTTGAGAACTCTACAACAGAAGAGACAGCGTCGCGTGGTACCCGGCGGATTTAAGGTGGTTGAGACGGTGCGGTAGTTCAAGTAGCGTCGGGCTTCAGCCTGACGAAAGACGTCACCCTAAAGGGCGACGCTACAAAGAGAAGGATCAAAAGCGTAGGGGAGGCCCTTGTGGCCTCTTGCAGGTAGAGGACAACCCCCTACCATAACTAGTTGCCCGCCTGCGGGTTCTTACTGTAAACTCTAGCCGGAGGGCCTGATGTCCAAAATCGCCATCGTCACCGATAGCACCGTCTGTTTGCCCCAGGGGTTGGTGCAGAGATACGGTATCCACGTGATCCCCACCTGGATTCATCGGGGCAAGGAAGCCTTCCAGGACGGGGTGGATATCACCCAGAAACAGGTTTACCAGTGGCTCCGAGAGGGTTATCGCCTCGGCACCTCCCAGCCCTCGGTGGGGGAGTTCATGCAGATGTTCAAGGAAGTGAGCCGAAAGGCGGAGGCCATCATCTCCATCTTGGTCTCCGCTGACCTCAGCGGCGTCTATAGCTCGGGCTTCAACGCCGCAAAGTCCCTGGCGGGTTTCCCCATCCAAGTTATCGACTCCCGCACCATCTCCATGGCTCATGGCTTCGTCGTCCTGGCCGCCGCCAGGGCTGCCCAAGCGGGGGCGACCCTTGACGAAGTGGTGGAGGCGGCCAAGGCGATGATCCCCAGGATGAACCTCTTGGCTGTCTTGGAGAGCCTGGAGTATGCTCATCGGAGCGGGCGTGTTCCGGCTATCACGGCGCTAGTGGGCTCCCTTCTGCGAATCAACCCTGTCCTGGAGGTGAAGGATGGCCAGATCACTATCTTCGCCAGGGCGAGGAGCAAGAGCAAAGCGCTGGAGAAGATGATAGAGGAGGCAAAAAAGAGGGTGGGCGACAGCCTAATGCATATGGCTATTCTGCACGGCGATGCCTTGGAAGAGGCGAAGAGGCTAAAAGAGCGAATTACTACCCAGTTCAACTGCGCCGAACTCCATATCGCAGAAATTCCCGCCGTCTTGGGGGTACATGTCGGGCCGGGAGCCTTGGGGCTGGCCTTTTACAAAGAGGAATAGTGAATGGAAGAAACGCTGATCCTTACCGCCTTGGCCTTCCTTCTGCCCGCGGGGATTACTATGGTAGCCGCTGCCTCCTCAACAGAAAAGGAGGCCAAGGATACGGCCCTGATGGGGCTTTTAGCCATCCCCTTGGCAGTGATAGCCTACGCCTTGGTGGGGTTCGGCCTTCAGTTCGGGGGGCTAGGAGTGGTCTCCGACCTACCTGGAGCGGAGAGCCTGATGCGAGAGTGGTCGCCTTTGGACGTGGCCTGGGGGCCTGGCTGGGGGGTAATAGGTTTGGGTGGCTTCGGAGTGCTAAGAGGCAACTTTGGCGGGGATCTAGTCTCCCTCTTCCTCTTCCAGGCCGCTCTTGTAGCCACCGCCACCGCTATTCCCCTTCTCTCCCTGGCTAAGCGATTGAAATTCCCCCTCCTCTTGCTCATCTCCCTCTTCACTGGTGGTCTCCTCTACCCCCTCTTCGGCAACTGGGTTTGGGGAGGGGGCTGGCTCTCGCGACTGGGAAAGAACACCGGCTTGGGCCATGGGTTTATCGACTTCGCCGGCTCGGGCACGGTACATCTATTAGGTGCCGGAGTAGCCCTGGCTGGGATAGTGATCTTCGGCAGCCGACTCAAGAGAGTCCGAGGGCCCGTGGCTCCTCCCCCAGTTCACCTCCCCTTGCTTGCCCTCCTGGGTACTTTCCTTCTCCTGATAGGCTGGCTAGGGGTGGCCTTGGGGAACCCCCTCCTCGACGAAAGGTTGCCTTCCGCTCAGGTGGCGCTCAACCTTATGCTTTCGGCTTCGGGGGGGCTACTCGTAGCCGCCCTCTACATCTGGTTCACCACCGGGACTCTAGATGCCCTCATCTTGATCCGCGGAGGCTTGGCCGGGCTGGTGGCGGCCAGCGCCTCCTTCCCCTTCGTTCCCCCCTGGGCCTCCCTCCTCATCGGGGCGGTAGCCGGCCTTCTCCTCCCCCTGACCATCTATCTCGTGGAGGTGCGACTGAGGCTCGACGATCCCACAGCGGTTGTAGGGATGCACGCCGTCCCCGGAGTTTGGGGACTTTTAGCCTTGGGGCTTTTCGCCGATGGAAAGAGCGGCGTGGGGTGGAACGGGGTAGGCATTGGCGACTACTTGGGAGTCCCTGGACAGGGTGTCTCCGGCTACTTCGTGCTCTCCGGTTTCCAGCCCGATCCGACGCAACTCTATGCTCAACTGGTGGGAGTAGGGGCCCTCATTTTCCTTATGGGGGCGGTTTGGCTCTCTTTCCGAGGGCTGCATCGCTTGCTTGCCCTCTGGCCTCGCGCCGAGATGGAGAGCGTTAAAGGAGCGGGTTCCTCCCGCCGTCACAAATAGAAGTCCTCTAAGAACTTTCAATCCCTTAGCCACCTTGTTGAAGAGCAAAAACGCAGCCATCTCATGGCCGGAGCCAGACGGCCGAAAGATGACAACAGAGCCACCTGATGGTTCACATCAGTGCCCGCATAACCAAGAGAAGCGAGTTGGCTGCAGCGGATGTTAGGCGGCAAGCCTCCAAAAATGAAATCCTGATCGCTGAGACCATAGCCGCTCTCGATCAGTTCCTGCAACTGCTGGGTAAATCGCGCTGCCGGAGCGCCGTCGACAATATCATGATCCATAATTGCGTGCTATGTAGTCAACAACCGGCCCGAAAAGCATCGCATACCTAACAGCGTAGCCTCTTTTACTTGACGATTACCTCCAGCGTGTAGTTTGTATCCTCTCCGACCGAGACAGCTTTTATATCATAGTCTTGCGTGGCAGGTAGCTCGCCTGTCCAACTGGTTGCATCGGATGCAGACCGCACCAGCGGGATTCCATCATCGATGCCATAGATCTCTAGGAGAACATCGTTATTAGGTGATGTGATCGTGACCGTCATCGTCTGTCCCGCCATCGCTTGCAGCACATATTCGTCAATGTGACCGGCCTGGATGCTGCCCTCTATGACCGCTGAAGTCCTACCAGGATCAAACTCAATGCGGACCGGAATGATCACATCCAGCGTGTAGGGGGTACTTTCTCCACTGGCAACGGCTTTGATAATGTAGTCTTGCGTGGCTGGCAGCACACCCGTCCAACTGACCGCGTCGGAGGCTGCGCGCACCAACGGGATACCATCGTCAACGCCATAGATGGTGAGGTGAACATCGTTGTTGGGCGACATGATCCAGACGATCATCCTCTGCCCGGCCATCGCGTGCAGCACATAGTCATCCACCCCGTGGGCTGCGATCTCGCCCTCTACGACCGCCGACGTTGCGCCTGGATCAAACTGAATGCGAGTGGGCCGAGGGGCTGTCAGTTTGACCTGGGCGAACAGCGACTCGTCGGGGGCCAGTTCCGCCGCGCGGTCAACGTCGGCCTGGGCCTGCGGGTTGGTTGGATCGCTTAGATACTCGGCCCAGCCCCGCAAGAAGTAGGCTGCTGCCAGGTCTGTTTGGGCTTCAAGGGCCAGGTTTGTACTGTCGATAATCCAATCGCTTAAGGTCTCTTCCCACCCCTCGGCCACGGTGCCCACAATCAGCGGTGAGTTGGGGCTAAAGATTTGTTCTGGGCTGTAGGGGCGCATTATGTCCAGCGCCGCAGCGTAATCTCCGTAGAAGATATTGCTGAGCAACGGGTACGGGCTGTAGGTCACTTCCTTTGCCATCGCCTCGGCGTGCAGTTTGATCAGCACATAGTCCCACTCCAAGGTCGAGGAGTCCGTCGGCTCCTTGGCCTGCGCGGCCACCTCTTTGGCCTCAATGATCTTGGCCAGTGCATCCTTCCACAGTCCGGCCTCCGCTAGTTCCACGGCGCGGTCGGTCGGCTTGGAGGCGGGATGGTCTTTTTGTCCCATCGACTGTATGGTCAACTCAAACATGCGCTGGTTCGCGCTATCCCAGGTTAACACCTGGAACGCCACTTGGCGCACGCCGCAAGCGTAGCAAAAGACATAAGGAAATGTGGCATTGAGCACGACTTCCAGCGTACCATCGTCATTGACATCTGCCAGGCTGCCGGCTCCGGGGCTGGGGCTAGAGTGTGCAATCTCGACCTGGAGGGTTTCCGCGTCAAAACTGAGCAGATGATAGGTCCCACCGTGGGCACCAATGCCACCTTCGACTTGCAGCCAGATGCGGCTCGGTTCGACGAACACTTGCGTGACCGATTCTTCAAAGAGATAGTCTGTGCCGGGATCTATTGGATCGGAATCAAAGTTTGGAGCCAGTTCCAAGCGTGCTAGTTCCTGCCAGCCGGCCTCGTTATGGGTATAGATAGCCACAAAGTGGTGCTGCTCCGCCAAGAAATTTGGACTACCTAAGGAAAAGACGGCCCAGAGGGGCTGGCTACCCTCGCTAACTGTAAGCGGCAGTACGCTGACCTCCGAGATGCCACCCAGTGAAAAGCCGGACGCATCGGGGGTAGGGGTAGGCGGCAGGTTGGTTTCAACGATGGCTTTGAGTTCGGCGATCGGTGGGGGGGTAGGTGTAGGAGTCAGGGTGGCAGGTGGTTCGGTTGGCGTGGGGGCGCAGGATATAAGCAGCCATGAGAAGGTCAATACAAACAGCAGGCCCATCCAATACCGGTGGTTCACAAAACTCTCCATAATTTTCAAAACGTTCCTGCTCCTTTGTATGATGCTCGCACATACAATCTAGTTACGCCAAGTAAATTCCACCGTATAGGTGGGAAGGTCTAGGACTGCTCTAGGAGGGCTACCACCTCCTCATCGCTCGTCTGGTCGAAGGTAAGGTAGAAACTCCCCACCGCCCAGAAGATCTCTGGAGCGTGGAGACAGATCAACCGATCTACTTTCCTCTTCAGTCGCTCGACACTATCCCTGGGCCCCACGGGAACAGCCAATATCAACTCTTCTAAGCCACTCTTCTGCAAAGCGTCGATAGTGGCCTCAATGGTGGCTCCGGTGGCTATCCCGTCATCCACCAAGATCACCCTTTTCCCCTCCAAATCTGGCGACGGCTGGTTCCCGCGGTATCTCCTCATGCGCCTTTCTATCTCCTCTCGCTCCCTGGCTGATTGAGCCTTGATATATTCTTCGGAGACCCCCAACCGAGAAGCCAAAGAGCGGTCGAGGATGAGAGTGCCATCGCTGGCGATGGCTCCGATGGCTAACTCGGGGTTGTAAGGCGCGCCGATCTTGCGGGTGATGTAAACATCCAAGGGAGCGCCCAAAGCCTTGGCCACTTCTGAGCCCACTACCACCCCACCCCTAGGGATGGCCAGGACGAGGAGGTTTTCCTTGCCCTTAAGGAAGGATAATTTTTCCGCTAGGAGCCTACCGGCCTCTCGGCGATCTCGAAATATCATTTGATCTGCCTCTTTTTGCCCAGGCGATGGCCCTCTCCACCGCCTCGGCGGGGCTTTTGGCCTCCGTGATCCCGGTGTACCCCTCTTTCTTCAGGCTCCAGGTGTCCAGCCCTACTACGGGGATGCCCAGTTTACCGGCGTGGCCGATCTCCGAGAGCGTGCCATACCCTCCGCCCACGGCGATGACTGCCTGAGCCGAGGTAACCACGATGACATTTCTAGCCTGGCCCATCCCCGTGGCGATGGGGATATCGACGTAGGGGTTGGCATCGCCGGGGTTTGTGCCGGGCAGTATGCCCACCGTTGTCCCCCCGGCGCTCTTGGCTCCCCGGCAGGCGGCTTCCATTATCCCCCCCAACCCTCCACAGATGAGGATAGCGCCCTTCTCCGCTAACCTCCGCCCCACTTCCTCGGCTAACCTGGCCACCTCCGGCGCACACTCCCCCGCTCCGATGACGGCGATAATCATCTTCTCTCCAAAGGTATCGTTGCCAGGCGGCTATACTGGGCACCGGAGGGAAGGAGCACGCTTTTCATGAGGCTTATCTCCCCTACCTCCATCTGGCCCAGGTGGCCCACAGAGATGGCGGAGACGATGCCTCCTATGATGCGACGTGCTCCCCCACGAGCCTCTTTCTTGACCCGGCCCAAGGTGAGGTGGGGGCGAAAAGGTTGCCCTTCGGGCTTGAAACCCAAGATGGCTAGGTTTTCTTCCACCCGCTCCTGCAGCCGTTTCAAACTGCCCGTCTTCTCTTGCACACCCACCCAGACGACTCGGGGGTTATTCGTACTGGGGAAGCAACCGAGGCCGGAGATGGCCATGGTGAAGGGGCTAAGCCCTGCGCAAGCCTCCCTCAGCGCGGCGGCGGTCTCTTGGATTCTATCTTGGGGAACGTTGCCTAGAAACTTGAGGGTGAGATGGACATTCTCAGCGTCCACCCACCGGAGATGGGGAGTGGCGATCTTCTCCTTGAGCATCTCCTGCACTCGTGCCAGTTCGCTCTTGATGGCTGCGCTTAACTCGATGGCTACGAAGGTGCGTATCTCTTCCATCTTTGAGCCATTATATCATAGCCTGGGCTGGCTTCCAATACCTCTCACAGGGCCCTCTTTCTGGATTCAGGCTTAAGGCGTAGGCTCGCACCCGCTGTTCCATCGTTTCCCTCTTCCTGAAAAGCATAAATATCTGCGAGGCATAGAGGGCTATGGCCCCTATCTTCTCCTCGAGAGTGTCGGCTATCCCCTCTAGGGTGGGCGACCATCCTTCTCTATCGCCCAGAGCCAGAAGCAAGGCTTCTTCTTTTTTCTCGGCGTAGGGGAAATCCTCGTAGTAAGTCACGGGGTAGCCTCGCCACCACAAGGAATCCGCCACCATCCTGGCTATCTGATGGTCCACATGATGGCCTACAGCCAGGGGTGCGTAGAGCGGGGGGTTTCCAAAGCGGGCAAGGAGCCTTTTCAGGAAGGCTTCTACCTCTCCTTGCAACCCTCTATCTTTCGGATGCAAGGTCCCGAACAAGGTTCTATTTCTGGGATAGAGGGGGTAGGGAGACCGCCGATAGAGGGCATCTAAGAAGTGAAGATGAAGCGAATCCGCGCCCAGGTAGTGGAGGGCGACCTCATCTTCTCGACACCGCAGGCCTACGGGGTCAGAAGGGTTTCCCCAGGAGAGATGGAGGAGGCGGGCGAAGAGGGAGAGCCCTTCGTAGGGTGGGATGCCGGCGAAGAGGGTGACGACCAACACCCTCTCACCAGCCAGGCTCTGTTTCCTTATCAGGCCACCGCAGGAGAGGACGACGTCGTCTAAGTGGGGGGAGAGGTAGAGATGGTCATGCTCCGCTTTTGACACGAGGGGTTGCGACCTTTCTTGCTCCCTGAGTTAGAAATCAAACACCGCCAAACAGACTATCATCTCTCCTTGTCCGGGTCAAGCCCGTGTCCAGCCAAATGAAAATGTTACCGAACGGAGAGGCTGTTGAAAAGTCGCGTAGATCCTTTAGCAAGCGATAATTTCTCCCACAAGCCGTTGTAATTTGAATGATAATAGGGACAGAAAGGAGGGAAACATAGTGCGGATGAGATTTCTTTCCACTTTGCTAAACGAGGAGCTGTTTTTCAACCCTCTCGAACGGAAAGGTACGGCTAGTCTCATTAAAAATGCGACAACTGTGGTAGAGTTGAATGGGCCAATCTGACCTACACACAGGAGTCGCAATGCGTGCTTTAACACAACCTGAATTAGCATGGGAACTCCATAGGAGCGGGGTTAAAGTGCCGGTGATTGCCCAGCGGGTGAGGAAGCATCGGGCTACGGTCTATCGCTGGCTAAAGGGCATACGGCTGGGGGGCTTACGAGAGTTCGTTGAGGGCTACAAGGGAGCCAAGAAGAGGCCACGACGACGCAAGGTCAACCCCTACATTGAGGGGCGAGTACTCACCATCAGACGGAGATACCATGATTGTTGTGGGGAGGAGATAGTCTACTGGCAGAAGAAGGGGTGTATCCACCTCAGTCGCAGCACAGTCTATCGTATCCTCAACAAACACCTACGATTGCGGTCCAAAGGGCGTAGGAACCGGGCGAGAGGTCCTGTACCTACTGCTAAGGCTCCTCGTGAAGTGATCCAGATGGATACAGTGGACTTTGGGAGCTTTACGCCTATACTGCGGTAGACATATATACCCGAGAGGCCCAGGTGGTGATGCTTCCAGGCTTAACCGGTCAAGATGGACGGAAGGCGTTGGAGTCAGTGATGGCCTATTTTGGCTCTTGTGAGGTATTGCAGACTGATGGGGGGAAAGAGGTTTTGGGTGAGTTTGAGGAGAAGGTAGGTTGTTACGCTGGGCGCCACCGTATGGCCAGGCCCTACCACAAGAATGAGCAAGCCTTCGTGGAGAGTTTTCATCGCACATTGCGCAAGGAGTGTCTTGGCTGGGGCAACTATGAGGTTAGGGAGAGGGAAGAACTACAGAAGGAGGTGGAAGGATACCTAGAGTACTATCACCATGAGCGGCCTCACTGGGCCTCGATATGCGAACCCCTCTGCCATATTTGTCGCATTTGACATGAGAGATACCAAGGTATTGATTTTTTCCCAAAAATTTGCTATAATTAGATTTTGAGTAATAAACCGATCGGACGGAGTAGGGGCTTAGCGGATTGTTGCAAGGTTTATCTGTGGTCTCTTGGTTCGCCGATACGGAAGTGTCGGCCTTTTCTTTGTGGTCTATACGTCCGGGCAGGTGAGGTTGACTTGCCTCTCTTCTCCTCGAAGATCGACCGAGGTAAAAACAATACCATGTATGAGGTGGTGAAAGAGAGACTCCTAGAAAAAGGAGAGGAACAAGGCTATCTCGCCTTGGAAGATATCCTCCAGGTATATCCGGACGCCGAGTCTCATATCGAGGAGTTAGGTGATCTCTATTCCCTCTTAGAAAGGGAGGGCATACCGGTCATCGATGCCGAGGAGGTAGTGGGGGAGGCTGGGCCCTCCGATGGAGAGATGGCGGAGGTCATTGACCTGGAGGAGCTACATCTGGAGAATACCCTCGCTCTCTACCTCAGGGAGGCGGCTCACCACTCCATCCTAGACGCAGAGGAGGAGATCGCTCTGGTGAAGAAGATGGGGGCTGGGAAGAGGGCCCAAATGCGTTTGGACCAGGGAGTCCCCCCGGAAGAGAGCCGCACCCTGGAGCGCCAGGTAGAAGAGGGAGAAGTGGCACGCCAGCAGATCATCCGTTCTAACCTCCGCCTGGTGATAAGTATCGCTAAGCGGTATCGAGGGCAAGGTCTCACTTTCCTGGACCTGATCCAAGAGGGGAATATAGGGCTCATGCGAGCAGTGGATAAGTTCGACTACCGTCAGGGGAACAGGTTCAGCACCTATGCCACTTGGTGGATCCGTCAGGCTATCACCAGAGCCCTTTCCTACCACAGTCGCACTATCCGGCTGCCGGTGCATATGGGAGAGCGGTTGCGTCGCGTGAGGCAAGTCTCAGGGCAATTGGAGCGGGAACTAGGTAGGAAACCGGAAACCGAGGAGATAGCCCAACTCCTCGATCTCAGTCTAGAGCAGATGGAAAGGGTGCTTAAGGCTCCCACCTACACCATCTCCTTGGAGAAGCCGGTGGGCGAGGATGGAGAGAGTCAACTGGGTGAGTTAATAGAGGATGAGGAGGTCCCTCCACCCATGGATTTGATCCTTGACGAGGAGTTACATGAGCAACTGCAAGAGGTCCTCTGGAAACTCCCTTCCCGGGAGCGGCGGATAATAGATCTCCGCTTCGGCCTCAGCGATGGGGACCCTCGCACTCTCCAGGAGATAGCCGAGGAGTTCGGCTTGAGCCGCGAACGGATCCGTCAGATCGAAGGGGAGGTCCTAAGAAAACTTCGTCACCCCCACTTCAGCAGGAAATTGAGGGCCTACGTCAACTGAAAAGTTAGATCTTTGACCAAATTAAGGAGGTATCAAGGTGGGAGAGAGGACAAGGGGTCTAGTGAAATGGTTCAACCCGGCGAAAGGGTACGGCTTCATCCAGCATGCCAACGGCGAGGACGTCTTCGTCCACTTCTCGGAGATCCGGATGGAAGGGTTCAAAACCCTCAATGAGGGGGAAGAGGTGGAGTTCACCCTTCGAGAAGCGGACAAAGGCCCCCAGGCTGTGGATGTAGTTAGGCTGCACGCCTACCCCCCCACTATGGAGGACGAGCCCTAGATATACCCTTGACCACGAAAGAAGCCCCGAGGCTAACTCGGGGCCTCTTTAGTTATAGCGATATTGACTTTCACCTTGGGCAAGGGTATGATGCAGCGGCAATGGGCGAAAGAGCGCGGCGAGAGATCTTGCCTGGCCTAGCGGTGGCCCTGGGCCTAATAGTCCTGGTTGGTGTGTTGATCTTTTTCACCTCCGGCCCTCAGGCCCTATCTCCCTCCCCAACGGAGACCTCCATTGCCACTCATAACCCCTCTCCTACCCCCCCTCTATTTAAGGTTGGTATAGTCTCCGGCCACTGGAAATATGACGGCGGGGCGATGTGCCCCGATGGCGCCTTAGAGGTGGACATAAACTACCAGATCGCCATCGAAGTAGTGAACCTCCTGAAAGAGAAAGGGTACGAGGTCGACCTTTTAGCCGAGTTCGATCCCCTCTTAGAAGGGTATGAGGCGGACGCCTTGGTCTCCCTCCATTCCGATTCCTGCATCCCAGGGGTCTCGGGCTTCAAGGCGGCCAGAGCCTGGAACAGTTTCATACCCGATATAGAAGATAGGCTTGTGGATTGTCTCTATAGCGAGTATGAGAAAGTCACGGGCCTTCAACCTCACCAATGGAGCATTACCCCCGCCATGCATGGTTACCACGTCTTTGGAAAGGTTGCCCCAAAGACCCCGGCGGCCATTATAGAGATGGGCTTCATGGCCGATGACGGGGAACTACTACGCCATCGTCAAGAAGTAGTAGCCCAGGGGATAGTGGCCGGGATGGAGTGCTTCCTAAAGGGGTCGAGAAGCCAGGAGCAAACTCGCCCTAAGGAGTGACCTTACCCTTTTTCTCCCATAGATGGGCTCCCACCCCCAAAATCGCCGCCTCCCCCAAGGTCAAACCTACCCAGGTTATCGCTGCATCAAACCAGAAAGGGAGGGGGAAGAGTTGGATGAGGGTGTCTGAGCGGTTGAAAAGCCAGGAGTCGCCGGTAAAAAAGGTGCGGTGGAAGCCCACGAAGAAGGTATCGAAGCCGAAGGCGGCGAAGAGCCCCACCAGGCCGAAGAGAAGAAAAGTGAGGATGCTTCCCTGGAGGAGAGAGCCAGGGAGAGCCTTCCTCCCCTCCGAGTAGAAGAGCAAGATAACTGCCGCCCCCACGATTAGAAAGCCCAAGGCCTCATGGAGGAGAAGGGCACGTCGAGCCAAAACCTTCACATCCACAAGATGAACTAACTCTCGCTGATTGAAGAGAGGTCCCTCCTCATCGGCCAGTTCCCCCAGGTAGGAGATCTCTTCCGGTGAACGGAGGTAATAGAGCACCGCTTTGGCTACCCCTCTTCTCTCTTGGTCGTCGTATCTGGGGGGCAAAGGCCAACTCCCCTTCGCATACTCGTAGTCGATGTACGAAGGTATCCCTGCGGGAAAGGAGGGAGAAAGGAAAAGGTACAAGTTGCTCAAGAGAAGGAAGAAGGGGATAGAGATGACCAGAAGCCATCTAAGAACGGGGGTTTTCATTCTCCCTCCAGCATGAAGCGTAGAGCGATGAGGTTTATAAGATGTTCCACCGGTGCTCGGTCATCGGTGAAGACCGGGCCTCGGCCCTCGTACCGCCGCAGACCCCGCTCCGCCAGGGCCGCCACTTGGCGAAGGTTTGTGTCGGTAAGGCGAGTCACATTTTGGTTGAACCCCTCCAGGTCTGTATCCTGGTTGGTGCCCACTACAATCGAGTTGGGCACATGGGCATCGATGATATAGACGTCGGGGAAGACAGCGGCCATGGTGCTGGCCAGGAGATCGACAAGCCGGAAGTCGCTCTCTGTCCGCGCCACATTGATGGCCACCACCCCTCGGGGGGTGAGGTGCTCCCGGGCCAAAAGAAAGAACTCATAAGTGGTAAGGTAAAAGGGTATGTAGGGCTGGCGGTAGGCGTCGATGGCGATGACGTCGTACCTCTTTTCCGTGCGGGAGAGGAAATACCGCCCATCTTGAGGGATGGCTTTCAGGTTCGGCTCATTCATAGCGAAAAAGCGCCGCCCCACCTCGATTATAGAAGGATCTATCTCCACCCCGTCGATGGGCAAGGGGCCATAGATTTTAGTGTACTCCTTGGAGACCGTTCCTCCCCCGAGACCGATGAGGAGGAGGCTCCCTACCTCCGGGGGCGAATAGTCCTGGTTGAAATAGGGCACCAAGAGGAAATAGTCCCAGATGCCGTAACTGAGGAGGCGGTGAGGGTTATAGAAGGAGTGGAAGGCCTGCCCCTCGTTCAGGGTAAGGAGGAGGTCATCTCCATCCTTAATCACCTGGATATAGTTGTAGGGCGACTCCTCCTCGTAGATCATCCCTTCCGTGGTTTTGATCGGCCCTTTAGGGAGGAGAGCCAAGAGGAAGATGACCAAGGGCAAGGGTAGGTACCACCAGGCACGTCGAGGAGCAACAAGAAATAGTCCCACCAAGGAAAGGGAAAGGAGAAGGAGGGAGAAGATAAGGAAACTGCTTCTGGTGCCGAAGAAGGGGATGAAGACCAGGACCGGGAGAAAGGTGCCCAAGATGCTCCCTAGGGTGGAGAGGGCGTAGATCCCCCCCGCTGTATGGCCGGTAGAGACCACCGAGGCGGTCTGGAGGCGGATGGCAAAGGGAGAGACGCAACCGAGGAGGACCACGGGGATCAAGAAGAGGGCCAAGAGCCCTACCAGCGACCCGATGAAAATATCCACCGAATAATCGATGTAGCCTCGCAGAGAGAAGCGAAGGATAGGATGGGCCAGGAAAGGGATGAGCCCGATATCGAACCCGGCCCAGGCGGTGATCTGATAGAGGACCCTGCGGTGGGGGAACCTATCGGCTAGTCGTCCTCCCAGGTAGTAGCCGGCGGCCAAATAGATCATCATCAGCCCAATGAGGTTGGCCCAGATGACCAGTGAAGTGCCGAAATAGGGGGCCAAAAGCCGGGAGGCGGACATCTCCACCGCCAAAGTGGTCATGCCGCTAGTGAAAACGAGAAGGAGGAGGAATCTATCCCTTTGAAGCACGGCTCCACACCTGCTTTGAGATTATAGCCCATTACCTCGCTGGAAGCAAAGCAGTGTACTCGTTCACTACATATGAGACAGAGAGGCTTTTGAGGCCAGCTCTGGGTGGCACTCACTAATATACTCCATCGGGGTCTTCCAGTCCAGGGCCTGGTGAGGACGGATGGTATTGTAGGTG
>Ga0315312_1000207_pt1 | contig 88211 bp, 82 predicted proteins | sample TDP7_MG_FD_203629 | JGI IMG/M metagenome (GOLD analysis project Ga0315312, IMG submission 203629) | Freshwater sediment microbial communities from Lake Towuti, South Sulawesi, Indonesia - TDP7 | ecosystem: Environmental > Aquatic > Freshwater > Lake > Sediment | place: Indonesia: South Sulawesi...
GGCGGCTTCCCCCATTTCATGCTGAAAGAGATCCATGAACAAACTTCTTCCTTTCGTAATACCCTTCGAGGTCGAATTTCACCTAATAAGGATCACATTATTATGGAAGAAATCGGCATGACCGATGAGGAACTGAAAAATATAGATCGTATCTATGTTGTGGCCTGTGGTACTGCTTATCACGCCGGTTTGGTGGGTAAACGCTGGCTAGAAGATTTTGCCCGGCTCCCGGTAGAAACTGAAATGGCTTCCGAATTTCGCTATCGGGATTCTATTATTAATCCTCAAACCCTGGTAGTAGCTATCTCCCAATCAGGAGAAACCGCTGATACTATTGCCAGTATGCGCGAAGCCCGTCTCCGAGGAGCTCGCACCCTGACAGTCTGCAATGTGGTGGGCAGCACTCTCACTCGGGAATGTGAAGGGGTAATTTATACTCACGCCGGCATTGAAATTGGAGTGGCCTCTACCAAAGCCTATACCTCCCAGCTAGCGGTTATGTGTATGCTGGCCTTGCACATGGCATGGCTGAAGGAAAAGATTTCCTCTTCTTCTTTAAGGAGCTTAATCCAGGAACTGGAAAACATACCGGCATTACTGACCAGCATTTTAAAAGATACTTCTCAGATTGAGGGTTATAGCAAGAAATATCACCGTTTCCAGCATTTTCTTTATCTGGGCAGGGGCTATAATTATCCCAGTGCGCTGGAAGGAGCCCTAAAACTTAAAGAAATTTCTTATATTCACGCCGAAGGTTACGGGGCAGGAGAAATGAAACACGGTCCTATCGCTCTGATCGATAATCGAATGCCAACCCTGGGTATCGTCGTCCCGGGCAAGGTCTATGATAAAATGTTAGGCAACCTGCAGGAGATTCGTGCTCGGAGGGGAAAGGTACTGATCGTGGGAGCTACCGAAGATAATTCTTCTGAGTTACCCACTTCCGATATAATTCATATTCCTCCTGTTTCGGAACCCCTTTCTCCAATAACGGTTGCTGTCCCGCTGCAACTTTTTGCTTATTTTGTAGGAGTAAAACGAGATTGTAATGTAGACCAGCCACGAAACCTGGCTAAAAGTGTAACCGTAGAATAATTTAGATTTACGCCACAAAGCCGAAGTTTCGTCTTTTTGTTCTAGGAGTGAAAAAATCTTTGCGGGTTTTGCAACCGCTCTCGACAATTAGCGATTTACTAGTTATAATTAATTTCAGTAACTGCCAGGAGAGAAGGATTGAAAGAAAATTTAGAACAAATTTTACAGAAGGCCAAAGAAGAAATTAGAAACTGTCATAACCCTTTTGAACTGGATAAGTTCCGTATAAAATATCTGGGGAAAAAAGGTATAGTGACTCAAGCTTTGCAAAACCTGGGGAAAATACCTCCGGAAATGCGGCCTGGCCGGGGAAAGATTGTTAACCGGATGAAGAAAGAAATTGAAGATGCGCTTCAGAAGCAAAAATTAGAAATAAAAACTGCGGAAAAAACTCTTCAACTGGACAGCGAACAGCTGGACGTCACTCTCCCTGGTAGGCGTTTACTATCCGGGAAAAAACATCCTCTTACCCAGACCATGGAAAAAATTCAGGAAATTTTCTTGCGGATGGGATTTGAAATTGCCCAGGGACCAGAAATAGAACTAGATTATTACAATTTTGAGGCTCTCAACATTCCCCGGGATCATCCAGCCCGTGATATGCAAGCCACTTTTTTTATCACTGATGAAGTAGTTCTGCGGACCCATACCTCTCCGGTACAGATAAGGGTGATGGAAAAAAAATCTCCCCCTATAAGAATTATTGTTCCCGGAAGAGTTTATCGGTGTGATGATGATGTTCGAAGGTCCCCTATGTTTCACCAGGTAGAGGGATTAGTAGTAGACGAAGGTATTACCTTTGCTCATCTCAAAAGTGTGCTTACTCTCTTTGCCCAGCAGATGTTCGGCCCTCAAACCAAAACCCGTTTCCGCCCCAGTTACTTTCCTTTCACCGAACCCAGCGCCGAAGTGGACGTTTCTTGCATTATATGTCAAGGAAGAGGTTGCCGGATATGTGAGCATTCCGGCTGGTTAGAAATCCTGGGAGCGGGCATGGTGCATCCCGCGGTGTACCAGTTTGTCAATTACGATCCGGAAAGATACACCGGATTTGCTTTTGGTATGGGTGTGGAAAGAATTGCTATGGTCAAATATGGTGTCGATGATATCCGGCTTTTTTTCGAAAATGACATTCGCTTTCTAGAACAGTTCTAATACGGGAGAGGAAAATGAAAGTTACTTATTATTGGCTAAAAGAATTAGTTGATTTTAATTTTTCTCTTACGGAATTGCGAGAAAAATTAAGTCTAGTGGGAATAGAAGTAGGGGGAATAGAGGAACCTAGTCTAAAGATGGAAAAAGTAGTCATCGGAAAGATACTTACCATTAATCCCCACCCCTCTGCCGATCATCTTACTCTATGTGTGGTGGACATAGGAAAAGAAAACCTCGCTATAATTTGTGGGGCAAGAAATATGAAACCCGGAGATAAAGTTCCGGTAGCTCTTCCAGGAGCAAAATTATCCACCGGTGAAGTCAGAAGTATGAAAATCCGGGGACTAGAATCTCAGGGGGTTATGTGTTCGGAATGGGAATTGGGGATTTCTGGAGATCATAGCGGTCTGATGATTCTACCCTTCGATGCTCCCGTAGGGGAAAGACTGGATAGATATCTTGGACTGAATGATATCATACTGGACCTGGACATCACTCCCAATCGCCCGGATTGTCTAAGTGCGTTGGGAATTGCCCGGGAAATTGCTGCGTTGACCGGAAATAGGTTGAAATATCCGCCAATTGAATTTAGTGAAGATGGAGAAGAAATTTCTTCCCGGATGCGTGTGATAGTGGAAGCCCCGGATCTCTGTCCCCGGTATACTGCCCGGGTAGTGGAAGGGGTAAAAGTAGCCCCTTCTCCCCCCTGGTTACGTTATCGGCTGGAAGCGGTAGGAATACGTTCTATCAACAATGTGGTAGATGTTACTAATTACGTAATGATGGAAATGGGACAACCCATCCATGCATTTGACTACCACCGTATTGGGGGGAACACGATTGTTGTCAGGAGAGGACGGAAAGAAGAAAAGATTGTTACCCTGGACGGGATAGAACGAAGCTTAGAAAAAAAATTTCTGGTAATTGCCGATAGTCAACAGCCAGTAGCTATCGCGGGAATAATGGGAGGACAGGAATCAGAAGTAGGGGATAATACTCATACTGTAGTTATCGAATGTGCCTACTTTAATCCTTTAAGTATACGACAGACGGCCAGGAAATTGGGGATGCGCACTGAGGCTTCCCTGCGCTTTGAAAGAGGAGTAGACCCCAATGGTGTGCTTTCTGCGCAGAACCGCACTGCCCAGTTAATTAAAAAAGTAGTGGGAGGAAAGATTTGTCGGGGAGTAATTGATGTTTATTCTTCACCCATTTTCCCAATAGAAATTGAACTACGTCCTTCCCGGGTAAAGAAAGTTCTTGGAGCTACCATCGACAACAAAGAGATGATCACCATCTTGGAAAGATTGGAAATAAAAGTGGAATCTAGTCAAGGAAAATTTATGGTTAAAGTCCCTACTTTTCGTCCCGATTTAACCAGGGAAGTTGACCTCATTGAGGAAATTGCTCGTTACTGGGGTTACCATCGAATTCCGGAGACCATACCCCAATATCCAGTAGTACCTCCTCAAGGAAGCTTTGATCTGGTATTAGAAAACAGAGTTAAAGAAATCCTTACCAGCTGCGGCCTATGGGAGGTAATGCCTTACAGTTTTATTGATGAGCGTTCTTTTGACCGTATGCGACTTCCCGCTTCTCATCCCTTGCGGGTGGCATTGAAAATCAGAAATCCTCTGGATGAATCTCGGTCGGTAATGAGAACTACTCTGATTGCTGGCTTGCTGGAGACTTTATCTTTGAATCTCCGTCGAGGAACCGAAAATTTGAAAATATTTGAGCTGGGCTGGGTATTTCATCCCACCGACGGCCCTCTCCCTCAAGAAAGTCGTTGTATTACCGCTATCTTCACCGGGATACAGGAATTCAGCTGGGATCACAAGCCGCGAGAAGTGGATTTTTATGACCTCAAAGGAGTAATAGAGAATCTTCTGGATCAGTTGGGAATTAAAAAATACCATTTTCAACCCGAAAATCATCCCATTTTTCATTCCGGTCGCTGCTCCCGGATTCTGGTTGATGAACCACCAGTATTTCTGGGAATAATGGGTGAAATTCATCCTGATGTTCGGGAGGCTTATGAATTCAAAACCAGAGTCTATCTTTTCGAAATTGACTTTGAAACTTTACGAGGGTTAGTCTCGGAACTAAAAACTTATTCCCCTCTGCCAAAGTATCCTGCGGTAAAGAGAGATATTGCAATAGTAGTACCAAAAAATGTCTCCGCCCAGAGAGTAAAAGAGGTAATAATTTCCTCGGGGGGAGATATTCTGGAAGGAATCCATCTTTTTGATGTCTATCAACAGCAACCCATTCCACCGGGTTACCGGAGTCTAGCTTACACCCTAATTTTTCGGTCACCAGAAAAAACTCTTACTGATCAAGAAGTGGATGCCCAACAAAAACAAATCATTGAGGCTTTATCCCAGCAACTGGGAGCAGAAATTCGAAAATAAGGTGTAAAAATTGAATTGGAGGTAGATATAAAATATGGAATCAAAAATGCCAAAAGAACCGTTTTGCCAAAGTTGCGGAATGCCTATGGAGATACCAGAAGATTTTGGGACCAATGCTGACCAAAGCAAAAACAAGGATTACTGTGGCTTTTGTTTCCGTAACGGAAGGTTTATTGACCCCAATATCACCATGGAGCAGATGATTGATAAAGTAGCGGATATCTTGGCCACAAATATGAAAATGCCAGAAGCTCAAGCAAAGGGAATCGCTGACGCAGTTATACCGAAACTTAAAAGATGGCAAAATAAGTAAATTATTTATGCTCCCCGAAAAAAAATTGGAATGTCTGGCTAATTTTTTACTCTCCGCCCATTGGACAACAATCCTCACCGGAGCAGGAATCAGTACTGAAGCCGGCATTCCCGATTTCCGCAGTCCCGGCACCGGGCTATGGGAAAAATTAGACCCTGGGACTTTCTCCGCCGAGGGTTTTAAAAGAGACCCGGAAAATTTTTACCGGCAAGGTTTAACCCTCATTTTAAACTGGAAGAATGCCCAGCCTACTAAAGCCCATTTATTTCTCGCTCGGCTGGAAGAAAAAGGAATAGTCAGGGCTATTATTACTCAGAACGTGGATGGACTCCATCAAAAGGCAGGTTCAAGAAATGTTTACGAACTTCACGGTAATTTAAGAGAAGGAACCTGTCAGGATTGTGCCCGTAAATATTTTCTGGAACAAATACTGAGTAAACTCTCCTACCAGATACCTCCCCGATGTGATAGTTGTAAAGGAATTCTAAAGCCGGATCTGGTGCTTTTCGGAGATCTCTTGCCGGATGATTTTTATCGGGCAGAAGAAGAAGTAGCTCGCTGCGACTTTTTATGGGTAATAGGTTCCTCTCTAGTGGTGGAACCGGCTGCTTCCCTACCGGCACTGGCACTGGAATGCGGAGCCAAGTTAGCGATCTTAAATCTCCAGCCCACCTCTTACGACCGTGAGGCTCATCTGGTCATTCATTATCGAATAGGAGAAGTAATAGATTTTCTGGAGAATTATACCCCTTTAAAGGAGAAGAATCTTTGAATTATCTGCTCGGAATAGACCTGGGAACCTCCAGTGTAAGAGCGATTTTAATAAACGTGGAAGGTAAAGTATGCTCTCTAGCCGGTCAGGAATATCCTATCCTTTATCCTGAACCTGGTGCTGCTGAGCAAGATCCTGACCACTGGTGGGAAGCAACCTGTAAGTCCATTCAGAAAATTCTCCAGCAGACCGGCGTTTCTCCTTCTTCTATCACCGGCATTGGCCTTTCTGGTCAGATGCACGGATTGGTTACTATTGACGCTCAGGGAAAATGGTCGCGTCCGGCTATTATCTGGGTAGATAAAAGAACTACCCGTGAATGCCAAGAAATTAAAGAAAAAATTGGAGAGGAAAAACTCTATCTTATTACTGGAAATCCCGTAGCTACGGGATTTCTTGGTCCTTCCCTGCTCTGGCTCCGGAATTGGGAACGGAAAGTTTATCGTCGGATTTATAAAGTTCTACTCCCCAAAGACTACCTGCGGTGGAAACTTACCGGGGAAATTGCTACCGAACCCACCGATGCTGTGGGAACCGCTCTTTTCGATATAAAAAAGGGAGAATGGGCAACAGAAATTCTTGATAAACTGGAAATTTCCGAGAAAATAATGCCCGATATATTACCTTCGCTTAGTATCGGAGGTAAAATCACCCCCGTGGCTGCTTCGGAAACGGGATTAAAGGAAGGTACTCCAGTAATCTTAGGAGGAGGGGATCAGGCCATGGGAGCTATTGGCAACGGGGCAGTTAGTCCTGGTGTAGCTGCTTCCACCATAGGAACGGGAGGACAGTTAGTAGTTTGTATCGACCAGGTCCTTTTCGATTCGGGAAGACGATTACACCTGTTAGTCCATGCCCTTCCCCGAAGATGGCTACTAATGGGAGCAATGCTCTCCGCAGGGTTATCATTGCGCTGGTTGCGGGACCAGATCTTCCCTTTAGAGAAATTAATGGGCGAGTCAACAGGAATTGACCCTTACGAGCTTCTCTCCCGAGAGGCAGAGAGAGTTACTCCGGGAGCAGATGGACTCCTCTTTTTACCTTATCTTTTGGGAGAACGAACGCCTCATATGGACCCTTATGCCCGGGGGGTATTTTTCGGTTTAAAATTGGAACATCATCGAGGGCATATGATACGAGCGGTAATGGAAGGAGTGGTGTTTGGATTAAGGGACTGCTGGGAAATTTTCCGGAGTCTGGGAGTAGAAATTCACCGTCTAATAGCCTCCGGAGGAGGAGCTCGGAGCAGAGTCTGGCGACAGATTCAAGCCGATATTCTAGGAATCCCCCTTACTATTTCCGAAAGTCAGGAACATTCTGCCCTGGGAGCCGCAATCCTGGCCGGAGTAGGAGTAAATATTTTTCCTGACCTGGAAACCGCCTGCCAAAATTATATTTCTCACGCCCAGGAAACTATTCCCCTATTGGAAAATAAAGTGAAATACGAGCACTACTACCGTATTTATCGTTCCCTTTATCTTCAACTTCGAGAAAGCTTCCGGGAATTGAGTCAAATTACCGACTGCCCTGCCGGGAGGTATTCTAAATGTTGAAAATGATTACCGTAGGCCCTCTGGACACTAACTGTTACCTGTTAGTGGAAGAAGAAAAGTGGGAAGCAGTGGTAATAGATCCCGGAGAAGGGGAAGTAATCCTTGACCTTATTCATCGCCACCATTTTAATTTAAAATACATTATCAATACCCATGGCCATATCGATCATACCATGGGAAATGATTTTCTAAGAGAGCATACTGGAGCCCCGGTTCTTATCCATCCCCAAGATATTCCCGTGTTAACCGATTCCGAAAAAAACTTATCTGGCTGGCTGGGAATCACTTTTTCTTCTTCCGCCGATAAACTATTAAGCGAAGATAACCTTGTAGTTCTTGGGAAAATAACTTTGCGGGTAATTCATACCCCCGGACATTCGCCGGGTAGTGTTTGTTTACTTTCCGGAGAAATGCTTTTTACTGGGGATACCCTTTTAGACGGTTCGGTAGGCAGGACTGATATTCCTGGGGGAGATGCGGAACAGTTAATCTCTTCTATAAAAAATAAACTGCTTCTCCTTCCCGATAACACCGTTATTTATCCGGGCCATGGGACAGTTTCCACTATTGGTAAAGAAAGAAGGACTAATCCTTTTCTTATATAGAAAGGCGGAACCAAGGACAAAATGGAATCTCTTCTTTTCCGTTACCTTAATTATTTGACAGTGGAAAAGGGTATGGCCATTAACACCCGGGATGCTTATCACCGGGACTTGCAGAAATATTTTCGCTTTCTAAAAGATAAAAATATCCCCCTGCAAAATATCTCCCGGACTAACCTTCAAGACTATCTTATATTCCTGAAAAAAAATGGCCTTTCCAGTCGCACTCTGGCCCGGAATTTAGCGACACTAAAAGGATTCCACCGATTTTTAGTAAAAGAGGGTATTCTTTCCTTGGACCCTACTGCCGATTTTGAATCCCCGCGCATCGGGATGAAATTACCCCGGGTATTAACCTTAAATGAAGTAGAAAAACTTTTAACCCTACCAGATGAGTCTAATTCTCTGGGCATACGAGATCGGGCTATGTTAGAACTTCTCTATGCTACTGGGATACGTGTCTCGGAATTGATATCCCTGAAAATTTCCGATATCCACCTGGAAGGGGCCTATCTGCGTTGCCGGGGGAAAGGTTCTAAAGAAAGAATCATTCCCCTGGGTTCCGTAGCCCGCGAGAAGATAAGCCAGTATCTAAATACCGCAAGGAAATATCTGATAAATGAAAATTTCCATTTCTTCCTTTTTGTTAATCGCCAAGGGAAACCTCTTACTCGCCAGGGTTTCTGGAAAATAATCCGAGCATATGCATGGAAAGCAGGAATTTCTCTTCCCGTTTCTCCCCATGTTCTTAGGCATTCTTTCGCTACTCATCTTTTAGAGCGCGGAGCAGACCTCCGTTCTGTTCAGGAAATGTTAGGACATGCCAGCATTTCTACTACCCAGATATACACCCACCTCGGTCAAGAACACCTGAAAGAAATTCATCGCCGATTCCATCCCCGAGGACAAAAGTTAAACCATGCTCAAATTCCTAAATCCCGAAAGTAACTATCGAGCCTGGATGCAGGAAAGGCTCTCTTCCCGAATTTATGCCCGGCTAGTAAAACTGGGAGAGTTAGGGGAAAAAATGGGATACCAGGTTTATGCGGTAGGAGGATTTGTAAGAGACCTTTTGCTAATGGTAGAAAATCACGATGTAGATGTCACCGTGGAAGGGAAAGGCATTGCCTTTGCCGAAAACTATGCCCGCATGGTAGGAGGAAAACTGACCTCTCATCACTCATTCGGAACGGCGGAGGTTATCCTTCCCCAAGGCGATCGGGTGGACATTGCCACCGCCCGGCGAGAATTTTACGCTCACCCGGCTGCCTTACCGCGAGTGAAATTCAGCTATTTGCAGGATGACTTATTTCGTCGGGATTTTACCATAAACGCTCTGGCAATATGCCTTAATCCTTCCCGGTTTGGCCAGCTGGTAGACTTTGGGGAAAGACAGAAAGACCTGAGAGAAGGTATTATCCGGGTTCTTCACCCTTTAAGCTTTCGTGATGATCCCACCCGCATTTTTCGCGCTATACGTCTGGCGGCAAGGTATTCTTTCCGATTGGAAGAAAATACTCTGCGCTGGTTACATGAAGCCCTGCGGGACCAGATGATTAATCGGTTATCCGGGATCCGGCTTCGGAATGAAATTTCTCTCATTCTATCCGAAGAGTACGTCCTACCTCCTCTGAAAATGATGGCAGAAATGGGAATTTTCCCCTTCCTGCATCCTCATCTGAAAATCAGTCCCACTACCGCGAAAATTTTTGAAGAGCTATTGGAAGTTCTTTGTTGGTATTATCTGCTGTGGGAAGAAGAACGGATGGAAAGTTGGCTGGTGAATTTTATGATCCTGACCCAGGAATTGGAAGAAGAGGAATTGAAAAAATTCATGCAAAAATTACGTTTTACCAGAAGACAAACCGCTTTTATTCTTTCTGCCCACGAAGCTATCTCCCTGCCGGAAAAATTAAGTTCCCCAGGGATTTCTGCCAGCACCATCTACTTCCTTCTCCAATCGTTTCCCCTGGAGGTTCTATTTTACCTGGCAGCGCAAACCACGAATTTTTTCCTTCGCCAAAATATATTAAAGTTTCTCACCCGCTTACGCAAGGTTAAAACCCAGATTAGTGGCCGGGACCTTCAGACTCTTAACTATCCCCCCGGAACTCATTATCGGCAACTTTTGAAAGAACTTTTGGCCGCCCGGCTGGATGGCAAAGTAAAAACCAAGGAAGATGAAAGACAATTTCTTATAAAAAATTTCCCACCGGAAAAATTCGTTTCCCGCTAAAACTGGGTAACCTCCCGGCTCCTCTTGACACAATTTGGTTTAATCTATAATATGATAAAAATTGTAGGTTGAAAATACTTCAGAGAAGGAGAATTACGGTGCCCAGCCTTAATATTAAATTCCCGGATGGAACTATTAGAGAATACCAGCCCGGAACTAAGATTATTGAACTTCTCACAGGGATAAAATCGGATAAGCTGGTGGTGGCTGCTCGCTTAAATGGACAGTTAGTTGACTTGGAAACTCCTCTACGAGAGAATGGCGAATTGCAATGGATAACAATTGATTCTCCTGAGGGCAAGGAAATTTACTGGCACAGCACTTCCCACGTGATGGCCCAAGCGGCAAAGGAATTATTCCCGGAAGTAAAATTAGCCATTGGCCCTCCGGTGGAAGATGGTTTTTATTATGACTTCCAGAAAGAATCCCCCTTCACTCTCCAGGATTTGGAAAAAATTGAGAATAAAATGCGGGAGATAATTGCTGCCGATCTCCCATTCATCAGAAAAGTAGTTACCCGGGAGGAAGCCTATCAAACCTTTCGGGAGCGGGAAGAACCTTTTAAATTGGAACTTCTAGATGAAATCAGTGAAGAAACGGTTTCTCTTTATCAACTGGGAAACTTTATCGATCTCTGCCGGGGACCTCATCTTCCCCGTAGCGGATATATCAAAGCTTTCAAACTGCTCAGTGTAGCTGGTGCTTATTGGCGGGGAGATGAGAACCAGCCCATGCTTCAGCGTATTTACGGAACCTCTTTCCCCACTGAGGAAGAACTTCAGCAGTATCTCCATCGACTGGAGGAAGCTAAACGCCGTGATCACCGAAGATTGGGAAGAGAACTGGATTTATTCAGCATTCACGAAGAAGCAGGAGCGGGACTAGTTTACTGGCATCCCAAAGGCTTCTTAGTAAGGAAGGTTATTCAGGATTTCTGGACGGAAGAACATTACCGGCGGGGTTATCAGTTAGTATTCACTCCCCATATTGCCCAGATTAATCTCTGGCAGATCTCGGGTCACTGGGAATATTATCGGGAAAATATGTATTCTCCCATAGATATTGAGGGACGACAATTTATTCTTAAACCCATGAACTGTCCCGGTCATATTCTGATTTATAAATCCCAGACCCGCAGCTATCGTGATCTACCTCTTCGCTGGGCAGAACTGGGAACCATTTACCGTTATGAGAGATCGGGAGTACTTCACGGTTTACTTCGAGTCCGAGGCTGTACCCAGGATGATGCTCACATTTTCTGTCGCCCGGATCAACTGGAGGAGGAACTGGTTGGGGTGCTGGATCTTACCCGTTTCATGCTTAAAACCTTCGGAATTGAAAGTTATAAAGTGCTACTTAGCACCCGACCAGAAAAATATGCGGGAACGTTAGAAATCTGGGAAAAAGGCACCGATGCGCTACGCCGAGCCCTGGAGAGACAAGAAATGGATTATCAAATTAACCCGGGAGAGGGTGTTTTCTACGGGCCAAAAATTGATATTGGAATCCGTGATGCTCTGGACAGAATCTGGCAGGGTCCTACCATCCAAGTAGATTTTAATCTTCCGGAACGGTTTGATGCCAATTATATCGGGGAAGATGGACTCCCTTACCAGGTAGCTATGATCCACCGAACAGTGCTGGGTTCTATGGAAAGGTTTTTTGGCTGTCTGCTGGAGCACTACGCCGGAGCTCTTCCTTTATGGTTATCTCCAGTGCAGATAAAGATTCTGCCTATTACTCATCGTCACCAAGAATATGCCCAGAAAGTTAGTGAGACACTTTCCCAAGCGGGATTAAGAGTGGAAATAGACGATCGGAATGAAAAAACCAGTTACAAAATAAGGGAAGCAGAAATTCAGAAAATACCGTATATGCTCATTGTAGGAGATCGGGAGGTAAAAGAAAATACCCTGGCAGTACGAAGACGTGGAGGTAAGCATCAGGGCCAGATGTATCTAATGGAGTTTTGTCAATTGGTAAGCGAAGAGCTTCATTCTCGTAAAACAGTCTCCAACATTTCCCTTTCCGCCATGGGTCCTACCAAAGAAAATAGCCAGGGGGAATGAATTTAACAAGAGCCCCCGGAAGTTAAAAGTGGTTTCTCAATACTTGACGGGTTATTGAAAAGAAAGAGATGATGGAACTCTTGACAGGAAAAAGATTTTATGCTATCTTATCACGATGCAAGGAGGAATATCAAGTTTCTAAGTGATATTATATTCTTTTTCAGCCTTTTGGGCGGGGAGACCGGACCTTTAAATATCCGTTATTCTAAGCGGATGGTTGAGTAATCCTCGATACTATCCGCTTTTTTTAATATTCCAGGGGTGACAGCTAATCGTTAAAACAGTAAGAATCAATGAAAATATAAAAACCAAGGAAGTAAGATTAATTGGGGTGGAAGGAAATCAGATGGGGATTATGCCGCTAAAGGAAGCATTAATCATTGCCCAGAAAACCGGTCTCGATCTAGTGGAGGTAGCTGGTGATGCCAAACCCCCAGTATGCCGGATCATGGATTATGGGAAATATGTTTATGAACAGAATAAAAGAGCGCGAGAAGCTAGAAAAAGTCAGAAATTTGGAGAAATAAAGGAAATAAAAATACGCCCTAAAATTAACGAACATGATTATCAGGTTAAACTCCGTCACCTTCAGCGATTCCTGCAGGGAGGGTATAAAGCCAAAATAACATTGATGTTCCGAGGAAGAGAACTGTCCCACATCGATCTGGGACAGCAACTCCTGGATCGCTTGGTAACTGAATTGCAGGAACTGGGTGTAGTGGAGCAGAAGGCACGTTTTGAAGGACGAAATATGGTAATGGTTCTATCCCCACGGCGGGGGTCAATGAAGAGAGAACTGGAAGGGAGTAAAACTGGTGCCTAAACTTAAAACTTTATCCAGTGCCAAGAAAAGATTTCGGCTCACGGCAACAGGAAAAATTAAACGTAGAAAAGCATTTGCCGGTCATCTAAGGACTAAAAAAACTCCCAAAAGGATTCGAAATTTACGAAAACATACTATGGTAGGTTCGGAAGATTTATATAAGGTCCGGAAGATGCTACCCTATGCTTGAAAAAGAGGTGGAAATATATGCCCAGAGTAAAAGGAGGAGTAACCACTCGCTCACGGAAGAAAAAAGTATTTCAGCGGGCAAAAGGCTTCCGGATGGCCAAAAGCAAACTTTACCGTCAGACATCGGAAGCAGTAGATCGGGCATTACAGTATGCTTATCGAGATCGGAGAACACGTAAACGTGACTTTCGTAGTCTCTGGATTGTTCGTATCAATGCCGCTGCTCGCCTGCACGGATTGTCTTACAGCCAGTTAATCAACGGCCTGAAAAAGGCTAATGTGGAAATTAATCGCCAAATTTTGGCTAATCTTGCGGTAAATGATAGTAGTACTTTTACTGAAATAGTCCGCATCGCTAAGGAAAAACTATCTTCGAATCAGCAAACTGGCATTAAAAGTTAGAATTTTCTTATAAGGAACGAGTAGTTGATGGTTGACTGGGTTTAGAAACTCGCCACCATAGGATAATCAATCCAATAGACAATAGTAAGAAAGACAGCATTATCCAGAGCCGGGTTGCCGAAATAGAATGTTTGATGGGATAGCCAATCTGAATTAGGTGGCAAGAAATCGCATGCAAGTCTATTTCTCCCATATGAGACTTGCAGGCGCGGTTAAAGACTCCTTTTACAGCTAATAGATCTCCTTTAAAATTATAGGAGCCTAAAAAGGTAATAATCTTGGCGTCTTCTGTTTTCAGCCACACGCCTAAGGCGGTGCCGGAACTATCCAGAAGATTTACCCATACCCCAGTGCCTCTCACCATCTTGTCCCCGATTGCTTCACCTTGAAAGACTACCTCCTTACCGTCGTAAAACTGGGATTTTTCTATCAGTTCAGACGCGGGAATTGGTTTGTCCCATGACGGGATAGATTCTTGTTGATCGGTTGGTAGTCGTTGCTGAGGAAGTTCAGAGGCGGGGATTGGCTCGCCCCATGTATCGATAACCCAGAGAGTAAGTATTATCCCCCAGAGCAGCTTATTTTCCAACGATACTCGCATAACTCAGTCCCAACATTACCAAAATGGCATTAAATTCTAAACGGCCCATCCACATTTCCAGGAAATAGACTATTTTCATAAGCGTGGGCATAGCGGAAGAGGTGATTCCCACCGTAAGGCCGGTATTAGCCCCAGCCGAAACCGCGTCAAACATGGCATCCAGCATCGGATAACCATATAACATTCCTACTATTGTACCAACGGAGTAACTTAGTACGTAAAGAAGAACAATCAAGGCGACTGAACGCACCTGCGTATCTTCCAATATTAAGTCTTTTATATGGTGAAACCTTTGCACTATCAATACTTCAGGGGAGACCGATTTCTTTATCTCCTGGGATAGCGCTTTAGCCAATATACCCATTCTGATTCCCTTGAATCCGCCAGCGGTAGAGCAAGCACTCCCACCGATGGCCATGGCCAGGATTAATCCTACCAAAGCCGGTGCACCCCATTGGGTAATAAATTGCCGCGCATATACGCTCATACCTCCGGTGGTGGTATGGGCCGAGACGACATGGAGAAAGCCTCGACGAAGAGTACTGGATAAGTCGGGGAAGGTGTGGGCTGAAATCAGAAAAGTAATAGTCAAAGTAAAGGCTATTATCAAAGTAGTGGTAAAAGACCTTACCTCAATATTGCGGTAGATTTCCCTATACTTTCCATTCCAAATTGCATAATGGAGGGCAAAGTTTAATGAACCCAATACCATTAGGAAAGAAGATATTACCTCTATGAGTGGACTATGATAATAGAGTAAGTTTTGGGATTGCGGGGCAAATCCGCCGGTGCTCCAATTGGACATAAATAACCACAAACCATGGAAGAGAGCCTGAATCGGTTTAAGTCCCTGCGATACTCCCACCACCCACAACAAACCAGATCCTATTATTAAGTAAATAAGACTAATTACCCAGATTGCCCGGGCGGTTGCTACCACATTGGGAAGTAATCGCTCATCCTTCCCTTCCCCAACATACATGGTATAAGTTCCGGAAAGGCGTGGAATAAGAAAAGTCAGCGCTACCACCACTATTCCCTGGCCCCCAGTATAGCTAAGCAGATGACGATACATATTTAATCCATATGAAACGTGATCCAGATCCTGAATAAGCACCAGACCGGTGGTGGTATAGCCACTCATCACATCAAAGACGGCATCCAGATAAGAGTTGAAATGACCGGATAGCTGATACGGAAGAGCCCCTAATAGGGTGCAGATGAGCCAAGATAGAGCCACGGTCGACATCCCATGCATCCATTGTAGAGGCCTGTCAGTGTGAAAAAGGATTGTTAGCAGGAAACCCACCGCCAGGGATACGCTGATACTTAATCCGAAATCTACCGCTACGCTCCATTCGCCCATAATGATTGAAGTTAGTAGAGGGAGGTTCATTAAGACTGCTAAGCCAATAACAACCTTCCCGGTGTTGAACAGGATGATGCGGTAATCTTGTGTGGTAGGTCTCAAAACCACTAAGAAAGCCTCCAGAAAAGAAGAGTGAGTAGAAAACAGAGAAGAAGCAATGCTCCAGGCAATGCCAGCTCAACTAATATGCCAAGGCTGGCCTGACTCGTCCGGACCCAAACCTTTCTTATTTTCTGCTTGGAAAACATATTCTTATTCTTTTATTAGTAGGCTGTCCCTTCTACTTACGGTTTCCCAACAAGAGAATTGAGCAATTCTCGTTCATTCTCAATAGTGGTCAAGGCGATAACATCGTCTCCCACCTCCAAGCGCGTTTCGCCTTTTGGTAGAATGATCTCTTCACCCCGCAGGATGGAAACCAACACACTATCGTTGGGTAGAGCTATCTCTTTTACCAATCGTCCAACTACGGGGGATTCCTCCGGTAAATCTACCCGAACTATGGAAATTCTCCCACGCTTGAAGGTTAAAAGCGGTACATAATCAGCTAGTGAGGTTTCCTCTTCAATGATTTTAATCAGAATGCTAGTGCTGTTTATAGGCACATCCACTTTGAGTTTACCAAAGATTTCCTCGTTCCTGGGATCGTTTACCCTAGCGATGGTTCGTTTTACATTAAAAACTTCTTTGACCAGCTGGCAGGCTATCAGGTTCTCTTCGTCTATCCCGGTAACGGCAACAAAAACATCTGCCTGCTTGATGCCAGCAGCTTCCAAGTAATACTGGTCACATCCATCCCCACATATTACTATCAGACCATTTATCTCTCGTGCAATCCGGTCGCAGATAGCCTTATCATTCTCTATCAGGGATACAGTATGTCCGTCTGTTATCAACTCTCGGCAGAGAAAATAACCTACCTGTCCTCCACCCATGACTACAATAAACATACACTTACTCCTTTGTCCCAAACTAAGCCCGGAGTTAACTGGGCTCGTGGACTTGTTCTCTATGTCTCCAGTCTCTTTTCTAATTCCCCCAGGTAGCTAATCTTTGTAACAGCTACCAGTTCGTCATCCGACTTGATCCTAAGATTTGGTATAGCTAGCTGGGACTTCCCGTGACGGATGACTCCGCAGACCATGAACTCTCCCCCTACATTTAGCTGACTAACCGTTTGTCCTACCATTGACGCAGCAGAGGTAAACCTGATTATTAGAATATCTGGAAGAATACTGTAGCAACGCTTATAAGGCTTCTGAGATATTTCATTCCATATAAACTCAGTTATTAGGTGGGTGCCGCTTACTATGTGAAAACCTTGATCCTGAAAAGCTCCTTCCTTGGATGTATCATTGACCTTAGCAATTACTTTGGGGATATGGAAAATAGCGGTAGCTACCTGGGCCGCCATTATGTTTACGTTGTCTTTGTCGGTAAGAGACACAAAGACATCAGCCTCTTGTGCCTTGGCCTCCCGAAGTAGAATTTCGTCAGTGCCAGATCCTACAACCTGCAAACCATTGAAACTGGACCCCAGTTTTCTAAAAGCTTCCCGGTTGATATCTATAAGGACAACATCATGCCCTTCCATGGAGAGCATTTTTCCCAGCTCCGAGCCTGTCCGGCCGCAACCAATGATAAAAACATTCATCTTTCTCTATCTCCTTTGAAGTGATGCGGTTATGATCCCCAAATAATAAACAAGGGACCATTTTTGGTCCCGTTTTCTTTAAATTCCCGACTCACAGTTTGCTGACCAATTTATAATGGAGACTATTATTCTACCAACTTAATTCTTCACCTTTTCAAATTATCATTAAGCTATTATAACAGAGTGTTCCATTCTGTCAAGTCCGTGGGTAAGCATCGAAAATTGGGGGTTATGTCTCCTTATGCATCGACTAATCGCCTTATTTGTCCATGGGGGTATTCCTATTAAGCGAGGACAGGCTTGTTGCATAAATAAAAAGGAAATTCCCTCCGCCTTTCAGCCTTCTCCTTGACAGTGAATAGACCCCATGTTATCATTTTCTAATGAGAAATATGATCGGGGTTATAATTATTGCTCATGGAAATCTGGCTTCGGAACTCCTTCGGACAGCAGAAATGATTGTAGGTACCATAGAAAACATAGAGGTACTGTCAATTTCTCCTTCCGAGGGTCTGGACGATCTAAGACACAAAATCGAGGAAGCGATAAAGAAGGTCAACAGTTCCGAAGGAATTTTGGTTCTTACCGATATGTTTGGGGGTAGCCCAGCCAATGTAAGTATGACCCTCGCCCGGGAATATCCCCTGGAAATTCTTACCGGAGTCAATTTACCCATGATCTTGGAACTGGCGCTCAGTCGGGAATCCGGAGATTTAAAGAAAGTAGCCAAAAAGGTGGAGGAAACAGGCAAAAAAAGTATTTTTAACGCTTACGAATTTTTCCTACTTCGGCAGAAGAAATCTGGTTGATAAGACTGTGATCGTAACTATGGCAGTGGTGCTGGCCCGAATAGATGATCGGTTGATTCACGGACAGGTAGTGGCTGGGTGGGTAAGGCATACCAGGGCCAATTGTCTCCTTTTAGCTAACGACGAATTGGCAAAAGACGAACTGTTGTGTGGTTTAATTGAAGTTACCGTACCTCCCGAAATAAAAGCTAGTGTCCAAACGGTAGAGGATGCAGTCCGCAAAGTACTTTCCAGCGATAAAAATGAACGGATAATTGTTCTCTTTTCCTGTCCCCGGGATGCCTTCCGGTTTGTTAAGGCCGGAATAAATTTAAAAAGTATAAACGTGGGAGGAATGAAGTTTTCACCCGGGAAAAAGCAAATCCTGAGATGGATTTCAGTTAACCAGGAGGATATCGAATATTTGCAGGAACTACATAGAATGGGAATCGAACTGGAAGGCCGAGCTGTCCCTACGGATAACAAAATCCGCATTATGGAGTATCTGGAGAAAAAGAATTGTATATAATTTTCTTAAAATTATCGCTGTTAGGTGGAATTATCGGATTGGATACTACCGTCGTCGGTCAAATTATGATTTCTCAACCTCTGGTATCTGGAGCTATAACTGGTTTTCTTTTAGGAAATCTTCCTGCCGGTATTCTTATAGGAGCATTATTACAATTACTTTGGATAGCGGCGATACCTATAGGATCAGCTATCCCACCCGATTCTTCTCTAATGGCTATTTTAGCCACTGCTATCACCATTATGGCAGGAAAAGTAAGTCCATCTTCAATGATGCTGGCCATGATGATTTCCATTCCCGTGGGATTACTGACTGGCAAGGTGGATGTAATTATTCGCCGAATTAATATTTCTCTAGTTCACTGGATAGAAGGGAAACTGGAAATGGGTGAACCTCAAGTCCTTTCCCGAGGAGTAATTATCGGGGTATTGCTCTTTTTCTTCAAAAATTTTTTATTGCTTTTAATATTTTTACCATTAGGAGTTATCATTCAAAGAAATTTGCTTCTTATTTTGCCAGAATGGGGTAACCGGGGACTGGGGATTAGTCTAGGATTAGTCCCCGTCCTGGGAATGGCAGTAATTCTGGAAGGTTTTGTAACCCGGCATAGGGTCTCCTTTTTTCTGGCCGGGGGATTAATTAGTCTGTTAGTTATAAAAGGATTAAATTTTCCGCTATGGGGATGGGTTTTATCCTTATTAATTTTATGCGGAATTACTTTATTACCGGAGAAAAGAATTAGTGGAAAAAACACTCCCTAAAACTACACTGGCGGTTACCGTGCTACACCTTTTTTTGTTCCAGGTTGGCTGGAATTTCGAGCGGATGTTAAATCTTGGATTTGCTTATTCCCTTCTTCCGGCAATAAAAAAATTCTATAACAGCTCCCGAGGGCGGTGTCAGGTTCTCAAAAGACATTTAGAATTCTTTAATACCCACCCATATCTGGCGTCACCCATTGTGGGGATGGTAATTGCCGAAGAAGAAAAAATAGCCAGGAAATCCGATGTTGATATTCAAGAAATTAGCCAATGGAAGATTAAAGTTATGGGACCTCTGGGAGCTCTGGGAGATACTCTTTTCTGGGTGAGCTTCCGTCCTCTTTTTTCGCTAGTGGGGATTTTGGTAAGCATAGGATTATGGGAATCTTCTCTAATCTGGCTAGGACCAATTATCTTTTTGATTTTTTATAATATCCCCCACTTCTACTTTCGGGTGCTCTGGTTCTTAAGAGGATATCACCTGGGAAAGGACGTATTTAACCTTCTACGAGAATTTCATTATTCTCATCTGGTGACCAGGGCAAAAGTTATCGGACTTTTCCTTTTGGGGATCATGTGGGCAGCACTAGGAAAAGGTTGGTTAAATTTTAGTTATACGAAAACAGTGCCCTGGTTTATTATTACCGGAGCATTAGCGGGATTAATGGGATGGGCCATCCGCAAAAAAATCTCAGTAACTACGCTTTTCTACCTTTTAGCGGTGGGGGGTATGCTCATAGGATTCGGATTTTACCATTAAATTATGATAAAAAAAGAATTAATTATTGAAAATAAACTGGGGCTGCATGCTCGACCAGCAGCGATATTTGTTCAAACTGCCAATAAATTCAAATCTGATATCCGAGTGGAAAAAGACGGCCAGGAGATAAATGGGAAAAGTATTATGGGTATAATGATGCTGGCTGCTGGGCAGGGTAGTACTATAATTATTAAAGTGGAAGGCGAAGATGCAGAAGAAGCTATAAAGAAACTTGAGGAATTAATTCTCGGCAAATTCGGGGAGGAATGATTAATTATGGACAGTAGTTCCAGCACTGTGATTAGTGGAATTGCCGCTTCCCCAGGAACCGCCATTGGGAAAGCATTCCTTTATCATGGTGAAGACTTAGAGATTCAAAGAAGAGAGATCTCACCTCAAGAAATAGAAAAGGAGATTTCTCGCTTGCACCAGGCTCTGGAAAAAACTCGTAAGGATTTGGAAATGATACGCTCAAAAATAGCAGAAGAAATGGGGGAAGATCATGCCTACATTTTCGACTTTCACCTCCTGGTACTAGAAGATCCTCTCCTGATTAAAGAAACCGTGGAGGGTATCCGTAAACAAACGTTAAATGCGGAATACATCCTTTTCAAAACTCTACAGAAAATAGAGCACATTTTTGCCAATCTCGACGATACTTACTACCAGGAACGAGTGAGTGATGTGCGCGATGTGGGATGGCGGATACTTCAGAACCTGCAGGGAAAACCGCGTCTTATCCTTGCTGAATTGAAGGAAGAGGTAATCATTATTGCCCGGGATCTTCATCCTTCGGATACTGCCCAGATGCGAAAGGATAAAGTAAAGGGATTTGCCACTGATGTAGGAGGACGCACTTCCCATACTGCTATTATTGCCCGGGCACTGGAAATACCGGCAGTGGTAGGATTAGGAGAAATCTCCCATAAAGTAAAAACCGGAGACACCGTTATCATAGATGGATCCCGGGGTAAAGTGATTATCAGACCGGATGAAAAAACTGTCAAGCATTATATTGCCACTCAGCGTCAGCGAGTAACTTTCGAAGAAGAATTGCGTCAATTAAAGGATCTTCCGGCAGTTACTCTAGATGGTTATCGGGTAAGGTTAGCTGCTAACATTGAATTCCCGGAAGAACTGAATTCGGTGCTGGAACACGGCGCCGAAGGAATCGGCCTTTATCGTACCGAATTCCTCTATTTAAACCGGGATAAGCTTCCTACGGAAGAAGAACAATATGAATCTTATCGTCTAGTGGTGGAAAAGGTAGCTCCCTGTCCGGTTATTATCCGCACACTGGATTTAGGAGGAGATAAATTTTTATCTTACCTAGGTTTAGCCCCAGAAATTAATCCTTTCCTGGGATTAAGAGCTATACGTTTGTGTCTGGTCCGGGTGGATATTTTTAAAACTCAGCTAAGAGCCATCCTTAGAGCCAGTGTTCACGGAAAGTTGAAAATCATGTATCCCCTGATATCGGCAGTAGAAGAACTCCGACGAGCAAACCAGATTCTGGCAGAGGTCAAAAAAGAACTCCAGCAAGAAAATATTCCTTTTGACCAGAATCTGGAAGTGGGAGCAATGATCGAAGTTCCATCGGCAGCTTTAACCGCTGACATTTTAGCTCCGGAAATAGATTTCTTCAGTATCGGCACCAATGACCTTATTCAATATACTCTCGCCGTAGACCGGGTTAATCCTCGAATTGCATACCTTTACGACCCCCTCAGCCCGGCAGTCCTAAGACTTCTTAAAACCACTGTTGAAACTGCCCATCGGGCAGGTATCTGGGTAGGAGTATGCGGAGAAATGGCAGGAGACGTTCTATTCACTCTTATTTTGCTGGGAATGGAGATTGATGAATTTTCTATGAGCGCCGTTTCGGTGCCCGAAATAAAGAAAGTTATCCGTTCCTCCACTATGAAAGAAGCTAAAGAACTGGTGGAAAAAGTATTAAAACTTCCTACCGCGCAGGAAATCAAAAAAATTGTCCGTCGGGAGACATCTCGAAAATTTAAAGATTTGATACCGGCTAATCAATATAGAGGGAAATTGTAAATATAAAGGAGGGATGGGTTTGTATCTACTCGGCATTGACATTGGAACCACAGGGGTTAAAGCGGTACTGATAAATGAAGAAGGAGAAGTAGTAACTAGCGTCCTGAAAGAGTATCTTCTTTATACCCCCCAGCCCAGCTGGGCGGAACAGGATGCGGAAGACTGGTGGCAGGCAACTAAAGAGTCCATCCGAAGAATCCTTACCCAGTCTCGAATCCCTCCTCAAGAGATAAAAGGAATCGGCCTCTCCGGACAGATGCACGGGGCGGTGCTCCTGGGCAAAAATAATGAGGTTCTCCGCCCTCCGATTCTCTGGTGTGATCAGAGAACTGCGGAGGAATGTCAGTGGATGAGTGAAAAAATAGGTAATGAATTAAGAGAAAAAGCCTGCAACCCTGCTCTTACCGGATTTACCGCCCCTAAGGTGCTTTGGGTCAGACGTCACGAACCGGATACTTACCGAAAAATTACCAAAATACTACTTCCCAAAGATTATATTCGCTTACGGCTTACCGGTGTTTTTGCTACTGAAGTGTCCGATGCCTCCGGTACTCTGTTTCTGGATGTTAAAAAGAGGAAGTGGTCAGAGGAAATACTTACTCTCCTGGAAATTCCCCGGGAATGGATGCCGGAAGTGTATGAATCTCCCGTTCCCAGCGGAGAGATTACCCGCCAGGCTGCCCAGGAAACCGGTCTGCATCCCGGAACCCCAGTAGTGGGAGGGGGAGGAGACCAAGCAGCAGGGGCGGTAGGCAACGGAGTAGTAAAATCAGGAATAATTTCTTCCACCATCGGAACTTCCGGGGTAGTATTTGCTTTTACTGACGAAGTAAAAGTTGATCCCCAGCAAAGAGTGCATTCCTTCTGTCATGGCGTCCCGGGAAAATGGCATATTATGGGAGTGATGCTGGCAGCCGGTGGTTCATTCCAGTGGTTTCGTAATCAACTGGGAGGATTAGAAAAAGAATTGGCCCGGATTCTGGAAATAGACCCTTACGAAATCCTCACCCAGGAAGCCAGTCGGGCTCCGGTAGGAAGCGAAGGACTGGTTTTTCTCCCTTATCTTATGGGGGAAAGGACTCCTCACGCCGATCCTAACGCTAAAGGCGTCTGGATTGGCCTCACCATGCGCCACACCAAAGCTCACCTTACTCGGGCCATCATGGAAGGGGTAGCTTACGGTTTACGAGATTCCCTGGAGATCATTAAAGAACTCGGTACCCCCATTCAGCAAGTACGGGCTTCCGGTGGGGGAGGGAAAAGTTCTCTCTGGCGTCAAATTCAAGCAGACATTTTTGGCTGCGAAATGGTAACCATCAATGCTACTGAGGGTCCCGCCTTTGGGGTAGCACTGCTTGCGGGAGTGGGAACGGACATTTACTCCACGGTAGAGGAAGCTTGTGAAAAAACTATTAAAATAACCAGTCGTACCCAGCCCATCGAAAAAAATGTTCGGATATACGATGAATATTATCGTATCTATCGTTCCCTTTATCCGCCACTAAAACCAGTATTTGATAATCTCTCCCGGATAGTATTGACTGTTCAGAAAAAATAAAAGAATGCGCAATCTTAAATTAACCATCGAATATGATGGCACTGACTACCATGGCTGGCAGATGCAACCTAATTTACCTACCATTCAGGAAATTTTACAAGAAAAAATACATCATATAGAGCAAGAGAAAGCCACTCTCATCGGGGCCGCCAGAACTGATGCTGGAGTTCATGCCGAAGGACAGGTAGCTAATTTTCTTACCCGCACTGATATTCCTGCGGGTAATCTTCTAAGAGCTCTCAACCGCATCCTTCCCCGGAATATAGTAATTAAAAAAATTGAGGAAGTGCCCGAAAATTTCCATGCCCGTTATGATGCCCAGAGCCGATTATATCGTTACACCCTTCTCAACCGCCAATATTCTTCCGCCTTTCGTTACCGTTATCTCTACTTGGTCCCGGTTCCGCTGGACCTGGAATCCATGAGAGAAGCTTCCCATCATCTGCTAGGCACTCATGATTTTTCCTCTTTTGGTAACCGGGATGGGGAATCAAATCCTATCCGAACGATAAAAAATTGCCGCTGGGTGAAACGAGGTAATTTTATTTACTTTTATATTGAGGCGGATGCTTTCCTTAGGGGAATGGTAAGAACTATTGTAGGTACCCTTTTAGAAGTAGGGAAAGGTAAATTAACTCCTCCGGAAATAAAACATATTCTGGAAGTCCGGAAGCGAAATTGTAGCGGCCCTACTTTACCTGCCAGGGGACTTTGTCTGGTGAAGGTTCGTTATTAAATAATAAGAAGGGATAGCGATGGAAAAGAAAATTATAGATTTACGGAGTGACACCGTAACCAAACCCACGGAAGAAATGCGAGAAGCAATGCGAAATGCGGAAGTGGGAGATGATGGTTTCAGTGAGGATCCTACCGTAAACCAGCTAGAGAAAATGGCAGCGGAAAAGATGGGTAAGGAAGCGGCTATCTACGTAGTCTCCGGAACCATGGGCAATCAAGTCTCCCTAAGAGCTCACACTCAACCCGGGGACGAAATAATTGTGGAAAGCCAGTCTCACATTTACAATTATGAACTGGGGGCTATGGCCGCCCTGGCAGGAGTCCAGCCCCGTACTATTCCGGGGAAATATGGCATCTTGGATCCGCAAGCTATTGAAGAGGTCCTCCAATCTCCTCATCCTGTTTGTCCCCCCATACGGGTTATAAGTATAGAAAGTAGTCATAATCGGGCAGGGGGAACAGTCTATCCTCTTCCTATAATAAAACAAATCTATAAGATAGCCAAAAAACATTCTCTGATGGTTCACTTAGACGGTGCCAGAATTTTCAATGCTGCCATCGCCCTGGGAGTAAAAGCTAAACAAATAGCCCAATATGCCGATTCGATTATGTTCTGTCTCTCTAAAGGTTTAGGGGCTCCGGTAGGTTCAATAATCGCCAGTACCCAAGAGTTTATTGAGAAAACTCGCCGATTCCGGAGAATGTACGGAGGAGGGTGGCGTCAGGCAGGAATTATTGCTGCCGCTGGTATTGTAGCCCTGGAAAAAATGATTGACCGGTTGGTGGAAGACCACCAGAATGCCCGCATTCTGGCCGAAGGTATCAATCGCCTACCGGGATTAAAAATCGATTTTTTTACTGTGCAAACCAACATTGTAGTTTTTGAGGTCGCCGATTCGGATATATCGGCAAAATGGTTAATGGAAAAATTAAAAGAAAAAGGAATACTTATATCGGGATTTACACCGCGGGTCTTACGAATGGTAACTCACAAGGACGTGGATAGGAAAGATATTTATCAAACGCTTAATATTTTAGAAGAAATCCTCCGGAAAAAGTAAATTAATTAAAGCGATCCATAGCTACCCCAATTCCTTCCTGGATAACCACCTGGATCGCTTCCACTACCCGATCTATTGTTTCAGCAATCAGCAATTTTTCTTCCCCGATAAAGGGAGAAAGTACGTATTCTACTATTTCCAAAGAAGAAGCTGGTCTACCGATCCCGATTCGTACTCGCATAAAATCTTTACTTCCCAGCCAATAAATGATAGAACGCAAACCGTTATGTCCTCCATCACTACCCTTGCGACGAATACGAATCCTCCCCAGGGGAAGATTTATATCATCACAGACTACTATTAATCGGGAGAAATCCAGCCCGTAGTTCTTTTTTATCCTTACCATCGCCTCCCCACTGCGATTCATGTAGATAAGAGGCTTTATCAACAGAACTTCTTTTTGTCCTATTCTACCCCGCCCAACCCAATAATAACGTCCCTTGCGGTGGGATTGCATAAATACTTTTTCTTTCAATCGGTCGACAACCATAAATCCCACATTGTGACGGGTAAAAGCATAACCTTCCCCTGGATTCCCCAATCCCACCACCATAAACAAATCCTTCATTACTTTTCAGCTTCTTCCTCTTTTCCCTCCTCTTCTTCCTCCTTGCCCTTACTAATCACTTCCGGCTCAGTTACGGTAGGAGCGGCCACTACTTCTTCCGCTTCCAGTTTGGAAGGCACTCCAATAGTTACCACTACCTGATCAGGATCACTCAGGACTTCAATACCCTCGGGAATCTTTAAATCCCGAACATGAATTGATTCTCCTATTATCAATTGACTTACATTTACCTCGATATGATGAGGGATTTCCAGCGGAAGACATCGTATGGTAAGTTCCCGCAAGAAATGTTCCAGAATACCGGCTTCCTTTACTCCCGGGGCCTCCCCCACAAGCACCAGCGGGACATGGGCGGTTATTTTTTCCCTCAAGGAAACCCGAAGAAAATCAACGTGCAGGAAGGCACGGGTAATGGGATCTTGCTGGAAATCTTTGATTAAAACCGTCTCCACCGGATTTCCATTTACATTGGAAAGTTGCAAATTAATAATAACATTGCTTCCTTCCCCAGTAAGGAAAATCTTTTCCAGATCCCGAACATTTACTTCTACCGGAAGAGACTCTTTCTTCCCTCCATAAAGAACAGCAGGAATTAAACCTTCTTTCCTTAATTTTCGAGAATAAACTTTACCTTTTTTCGTCCTAAGTTTCGCTTCCAGTAATTGCTGCTCCATTAACTACCTCCTCTAATTCTTTAACTCGGCAAGTTTCCTCAAGTAAAAAGAGAAGTTACCGAGGCCTCTTGATGAATCCGACGAATAGTTTCCCCCAGTAAAGGGCCCACCGAAAGAACTTTTATTTTAGGACATTTCTTATTTCCCAAAGAAATGGTATTGGTTACCACCAGTTCCTTAATGGGGGAAGCTTCTATCCTTTCCACTGCCGATCCACAAAGTATGGGATGAGTAACTCCTGCATAAATATCCCGAGCACCGCTTTCCTTCAAAGCTTGAGATACTCCTACCAAGGTCCCGGCAGTATCTACCTCGTCATCAAAAATAATGGCATTTTTATCCTTTACATCTCCGATAACATGAATGATTCGAACGATAGCGTCATCGCTCCTTCTTTTATCCACAATAGCTAAAGGAATATTGAGTTTAACTGCGAATGCTCGAGTACGATTTGCCCTCCCGGTATCCGGAGCAACGGAGATAAAATTGGAAAGGGATAATTTGGAAAAATAATCTACAAATATAGGAGCGGAATAAAGATGATCCACCGGAATATCAAAAAACCCTTGAATTTGTCCAGCATGGAGGTCAATAGTCAGTACTCGATCAGCCCCGGCTACGGTTATCAGATTAGCCACCAATTTGGCAGTAATAGGTACCCGAGGTTGGTCTTTCTTATCGGAGCGGGAATAGGCATAGTAGGGGATTACCGCCGTAATCCGCCAAGCGGAAGCACGATGAAGAGCATCGATCATAATCAAAAGCTCCATCAGGTTATCATTAACCGGATAGCAAAAAGACTGGATAACAAATACATCAGCTCCGCGAACACTTTCATTAATTTTAACAAAGGTATTGTCGTTACTGAACTTAAAAACTTCGGCTTTTCCCAAGGGAGTCTGTAAGTATTCGCAAATCTCACGAGCCAATTGGGGATTAGAATTACCAGTAAAAATTTTTAAATCTTTACCCAAAATTCTCCCTCCTTGACATTAAATTCTGGATTTTACAAATTTTTATTTACGGGTATAGCTTTTTTGCCGCTTAGTTTTATTTTTATATTTTAAAAATTTTGCCGGAATTCCAACCACAATCGCATCCGGGGGAACATCTTTTCCCTTCGGAATGACTGCTCCCGCCCCGGTGATGGCATTTTTCCCCACTTTTACCGGAGCTATTAGAATAGTCCCACTACCAATAAATGCACGGTCTTCTATCACGGTGGGATTCTTTTGTAAACCATTGAAATTACAAGTTATGGTTCCGGCACCGATATTTACCTGGTCTCCTACCGTAGTATCACCAAGATAACTCAAATGACCGGCCCGGGAACGTTTGCCGATAATGGATTTTTTTACCTCCACAAAGTTCCCTATCCGGGCCTGCTTTCGTACTACCGTTCCTGGTCGAAGATGAGCATAGGGCCCAATCTTAGCTTCTGCCTCTACCTGGGAACCAAAAACTACCGAATGAATAACCTCCACTCTATCTGCGATAATAGAATCACGAATGTGTGTATAAGGACCAATTTCACATTTTTTCCCGATCATCGTCTTTCCTTCCAGAACAGTGAAGGGGCCAATAACCGTATCCTTTCCCACCTTTACTTCTGTTCCGATAAAAGTAGTGGCGGGATCAATCACTGTCACCCCATTTTCCATCAAAATTTCCAGATTGCGGTCACGTAGTATTTTTTCCGCCTGGGCTAATTCCCTCCGGGAGTTGATGCCCATAATTTCCAAACTATCTTCTGTTTTTACCGCTCCCACCGGTAAACCCCGCTTACGGAGTATTCCAATGGCATCAGTAAGATAATATTCTCCAGACCAGTTATCAGGCTTTATTGCCCTTAACGCCTCAAATAGAAAGGAAGAGTGGAAACAATATACTCCGCTATTAACCTCCTTAATTTTCTTCTCCTCAGCCGAGGCATCCTTTTCTTCTACAATTCTCTCCACACCTCCCCGGGCATTTCTCACAATCCGCCCATACCCTGAAGGACAGGACAGAAAGGCGGTCAGCAAAGTAGCCGCATTTCCACAACGACGGTGTTCACTAAGTAATCGCTGCAGAGTTTCTATCTTCAAAAAGGGGGTATCGGCATAAACTATTAATAAATCCCCAACAAAATCTTTAAACAGTGGACGAGTGGATAAAATCGCATGACCGGTACCTAAGGGTTCTTTCTGCTCCACATATTCCACTTCTTCACCAAGAATTTCCTTTATCCGAGCAGCCTGAAAGTTCACTACAATAACCATTCTTGCCAGAGGTAATTTCCTCAAAACTGTCCCTACATAACTAATTAGCGGCTTCCCTCCCAGGAGATGAATCACTTTGGGGAAGCGGGATTTCATGCGTACTCCTTTACCCGCTGCCAGAATAATGCCCACTACTGGATATGAACTAGTTCCCATAAATCTCTCTACTCAGATAAAGACAATTTATCTTAACATAACCTTTTGTCAAATGCAAGTTGCGGCATGGAGGGGGAAATCTTATTTACTTCTACCAAGGGGTATGTTATAATCTCCACCAATGAAATTTCCCACGCGAAAGATCCGATATTCGTCGATTCTACTTCTAGCCTTTCTAATTCCTCTTACCTCTTCTGGTTCCCAGAATCAAATTATTCAGCAGATTGAAATTGTCGGTAATAAAAGGTTTAAGACTCAGGAGATACTCGCCGCTTTGAAATTAAACCCAGGTATGACTCTACCAGAAACTTTTAATGAACAATTTTTAGCCTTAGATAACCTGGGAGCTTTTGCGGAAATGAGTGTTGAGGTTTCCGATTTACCCGAAGGAGTAAAAGTTACCTTCATTTTGAAAGAAAAACCTTCCATTAAAGATATTATTTTCCATGACCACCGCGCTCTATCCCGGGAAGAACTCCTCGCCGAATTAGGGTTGAAACGTAATGATTTTTTTGATTCTTACCGATTGCAAGAAGGAATGGATAAAATAACTCACCTCTATAAAGAAAAAGGATACTTATTTTCTTCCGCAAATTGGGAAATCAAAGAGAGCAAAGAAGAAAATCAGGTAGTGATAGATATTTATATTCAAGAAGGAAATAAAATATACATCCAGGAAATAAATCTGGTAGGGGTTAAAGCTTTTCCCCCGGACCAGATTCGGAATCTAATGAAAACCAAGATTAAACAGTGCTATCTCCTGATTTCCGGCGGCCAATATCGGGAGGAGGAATTTCAACAGGATTTAAAAACTATAGTTGATTTTTATAAAAATCGTGGCTATCCTCATGCCCGGATTGAGAATTATCAGATGAGCTACGATTCGGAAATAGATTTAGCCAAGGAAAAGATGTACATTCGGATTGAATTGGAAGAAGGTTCTCAGTTCCAGTGGTCATCGGTTGAGGTATCTGGTAACCAGGAAGAAGTGATGTCCAATATCGAAATCCTCCGTTTATTAGATCTTCTCCCGGGAAGTCTTTATCAACAGGACAAACTGGAAAAGGGAATGTTTAAGGTTCAGGAAGCCTATCTGGAGAAAGGATACGTTTACATTCAGACTCTCCCTCATATTTCCTTTGACAATGAAAAACGGGAAGTAAGCCTCCATCTGGAAATAAGTGAAGGGGAACCTACCCGCATAGGAAAGATTATTATTAAGGGGAATACCAATACTCGAGAACATGTCATCCGCCGCGAGCTTTTGCTTTCTGAGGGTGATATTTTCTGCTTATCAAAGTTTCGGCGTAGTTTACAAAAAATTAGCAATTTGGGATTTTTCAAAAGTGTAACCCCCCAGCTTCAACCCGAACCCCAGACCGGCCTAGTAAATATTATAATCACAGTAGAAGAACAAACGACCGGTAACCTTATCTTCAGTGCTGCTTATAGCGAAATAGAAAAATTTACTGGCGGTATCGAAATCGTCCAGAACAACCTTTTTGGTAACGGCCAACGATTAAGCGCCGGCGGAGAATTTGGCGGATTGCTTACCACCTACCAAATAAGTTTTATGGAACCCTGGTTTCTCAATACTCCTACCCGACTAGGACTGGAACTTTACGATACCCGCAGAGACTACCAGCTATATCACTATAAAGAAAGAAGACAGGGAGTTAGCCTTCGCCTGGGGAGGCCGTTAGACGACTTTACAGAAATTTCCGGCGAGTATCGCTACGAATCGATTGAGATTTACGATGTAGAACCCGAAGCCGATCCCGAAATTGTTGCCCAGCAAGGAATAAACATTACTAGTAGCATTACCGGTGTTTGGGTTAGGGACACCCGGGATAATATTTTCATACCCACCCACGGATCGCGTTACAGTTTATCTTTAACCTATGCCGGAGGGATTCTAGGAGGAGACAGTAACTTCATTAAACTGGTAGGTAAAGCGGGATGGTATCAAAAAAGCTGGTGGAAATCCGTTCGGGGACTGCATTTACAGATGGGCATTGCTTCCGGTATTGGAGAAACTGATATCCCTCCCTATGAACGATTCTACGTAGGAGGAGCCACCACAGTAAGGGGATATCCGGAGAGAGCTCTTTCCCCGGAGGCAGGAGGAAGACTTAAATTAGTTATAAATACCGAATATTCCTTTACCCTGGTGGAAAATATGTTAAGTTTAGTTTTATTTGCCGATGCTGGGAGGGCCTGGGAATATGTGTATGATTTTAATTTGCAGGATATAGGTTGCAGTGTAGGAGTAGAACTTCGTTTTACCATGCTCGTTTTCCCCTTACGCTGGGGAACTGGATATAGTTTCCAAGATCAGCGATGGCTCACCTATTTCACCTTGGGACCCATTTTCTAGACCGGCTATAAGGAGGAGAAAAAAATTGAAAAAGTTTATTATAAAAACTTTAGGACTTTATATTATTTTTCTAGTTCTGGGATTATCTTACGGGGAAGGATTGGCTGATCCAGAAAATAAAATAGGGTTAGTAGATCTAAACACTTTGTTCCGGCAGTACTTTAAAACACAGAAAGCCCAAACAGAATTTGATTTAAAAGTCAAAAATTTTCAGGAGGAATTCGATAAGTACAATGCGGAGGTTGTTCAGCTGGAATTGGAACTTAAAACTCAGGAATTTATGTTAACCCCAGAAAAGAAAAAAGAAAAAGAAAGGATTATTCTGCAAAAACGTCAATCTCTGGAAAAGTTTCATCAAGAAGGGATGGCTCGATTACAGCAAGAAAATAAGAGGATGGTAAATGAAATTTTGAAAGAAATACGGGAAACGATTGCTCGATACGCTCAGGAAAAAGGTTATGATTTCATTCTTAATCGACGCATAGTCTTTGAACCAAGGCCGCAAGAAACTAGTGAATGGGATATTGTACTTTATTCAGCCGAGAAATTTGATCTTACTAATATTATTCTAGATATTCTCAATAGTGCGGAAAAGAAAAAGTAAGAGGTCGGTGTCAAAATGATTAAAAAACTAAAAGAATTGGCGGAATTAGTAGGAGGGGAATACCTCGGCGATGGAGAAATTGAAATCCGGGGAGTAGGTAGCATTCAAGAAGCAAAAGAAGGAGAAATTACCTTCCTGGCCAACCCTCGACTCTCTTCTTTATTGGACACTACCGGTGCTTCCGCGGCTATCGTTCCCCGAGAAATTACCGAAGCTCCCTGCTCTTTACTACGAACTTCTAATCCCTATCTGGCTTTCGCTAAAATTCTTACCCTATATGCCGAAGATAAGATAAAAAAACCCTCACCCGGTATTCATCCCACCTGCATCTTGGGAGGAAACGTAAAATTAGGCAAGGATGTAAGCCTTCAAGCTTACGTCGTAATCGGCGATAGAGTGGTAATTGGTGACCGCACAGTGATCGGAGCGGGAGTTTATATTGGCGATAATACCCGAATTGGTAAAGATACCCTGATCTATCCCCATGTTACTATTCGGGAAGAAGTAACCGTCGGTGATCGGGTAATAATACATAGTGGCTGTATAATAGGGAGCGACGGATTCGGTTATACCCGGGATGGAGAAAGACACTTCAAGATTCCTCAAATAGGAACAGTAGTTATCGAGGATGATGTGGAAATAGGAGCCAACACTGCTATTGACCGGGCTACCCTGGATAAAACTATCATTAAACGAGGAACCAAAATTGACAACCTGGTCCAGATTGCTCATAATGTAATTATTGGTGAAAACTCTATCATCATTGCCCAAGTCGGAATCTCCGGAAGTTGTATCATCGATAAGGGAGTGATAATTGCTGGCCAGGCAGGGGTGGTAGAACATATAAAAATTGGCCAAGGGGCTATAGTAGCAGCCCAAGCAGGAGTGGATAAAAATATTTCTCCGGGAACGATGGTTTCCGGTTCTCCTGCTCGCCCTCATCGAGAGGAACTTAAGCGGGAAGCTTTAGGTCACCGATTACCCCAACTCTACCAGCGAGTCCGAGCTTTAGAGGAAAAATTATCTCGGCAGGAAAAGAAAAACAATCCTACCTGATCGTCTCCGTCCAAAATGGATGTTCAGAATACTATCGCAAAAGAAATCCATTGTGAGGGAATCGGTCTCCATAGTGGCCAACCGGTAAATTTAAAATTTCTACCGGCGAAACCAGACACCGGCATTATGTTTAGAAGGACCGACCTACCGGGATCTTCCGCTATTCGTCTCCGGGAAGCCAATTTACGTGCCGGTCCTTATTGTTTGTTACTGGAAAAAGGAGAGGTTCGGATTCAGATGGTGGAACATTTGCTGGGTACCCTGCTAGGGATGAGAATTGATAATTTGGTACTGGAAATAGACTCTCTGGAAGTTCCCATTATGGACGGTAGTGCTCTTTCTTTTGCTTCTCTGATTGAAAAAGCAGGCGTTATTTCCCAAACCGGGGAAAGGAAAAAATGGTTTCTCCAAGACCCAATTTGGTATTTCGAGAATCAAAGGGGGATAATTGCTCTACCCTGGGAGGAGCTACGGATCAGCTATCTGGTCTTCTATTCTCATCCTTTTATCGGTGTCCAATACGCTGAATTTATGGCTTCCTCATCAAACTTTATTAAGGAAATCGCTCCTGCCCGAACTTTTAGCTGGTGGGAGGAAATTCAAAAGCAAAGGAAAAGGGGGCTGATAAAAGGAGGAACATTGGATAATGCCTTAGTTTTCGGAGAGGAAAAAATTCTTAATCCCGACCTATTGCGTTTTCCTGACGAGGTAGTCCGCCATAAAATTCTGGATCTAATGGGTTCTTTGGCGGTGTTAGAAGGAGATTTATACCTGCATGTTATTGCTCTTAAATCAGGACATGCTTTAGATAGGCAATTGGTCTATCTTTTAAAAAAGAAATTTAATATTATTCCGTAAAGGAGAAGTTAAAGATGGCTAAAGATATTAACGAAATTTTAAAGACATTACCTCACCGCTACCCTTTTCTATTGGTGGACCGGATTATAGAAACCCAGGAAGATCAAAACCGATTAGTGGGTCTAAAAAATGTCACTGTTAATGAACCCTACTTTGAGGGCCATTTTCCAGGACGACCGGTAATGCCGGGGGTGCTACAGATTGAAGCTATGGCTCAAGTAGCCGGTTTTTTAATGCTGAAACGTACCCCTTCTCCAGAAAAGAAAATTCCCTATTTCATGACTATTAATAAGGTTAAATTTCGTCATCCGGTAATTCCTGGAGACCAGTTAAAAATTATAGTTACGGTCTTGAAATTAAAAGAGAGTGTGGGACGGTTTAAATGTGAGGCTTACGTGGATGATCGGGTAGTAACCGAAGCAGAATTAACTTTTATCCTTAGAGATTAGGGAGGTAGATAAATGGTCAAAAGCCATCCCACAGCCCTGATAGATCCGCGTGCAGAATTAGAAGATGTAGAAATCGGTCCTTATTCAATTATCGGAGATGGTGTAACCATCGGAGAGGGCACTAAAATTGGCTCTCATGTGGTTATTGAGGGGGAGACCCGCATCGGCAAAGGATGCCAGATTTTTTCCGGCTGTATATTGGGTACTTCTCCCCAGCATTTAAAATATGCTGGTGAAAAAACTTCGCTCATTATTGGAGATAATAATATCATCCGGGAGTATGTAACTATGCACCGGGGAACTCCTTACGATAAAGGAATTACCCGGATTGGTAACCATAATTACTTCATGGCTTATGTCCACATTGCTCACGATTGCGTTATCGGAGATTACAACTTACTGGCCAATCTTGCTACCCTAGCCGGTCATGTTACCCTGGAGGATAATGTCCGAATCAGTGGATTGGTGACCGCACACCAGCACGTTCGCTTTGGTCGTTATTCCATGACCGGAGGAGCAGCCAAAGTGGTAAAAGATATTCCCCCTTATATGCTGGCCGATGGAAATCCGGTAGAGGTTCAGGGAGTGAATATTGAAGGATTAAAAAGAAGTAACTTTACGGATGAAACCAAATCTGCTCTGCGTAAAGCTTATCGTTTACTTTATCGTTCGAATTTCAATGTCTCCCAAGCAATGGTAAAGATTGAAGAAGAATTAGGCCAATTTCCGGAAATTCAACATCTGATAGAGTTTATCCGTAGTAGTAAGAGAGGAATTACTCGCTAAATTAAATTAGTTCCAGAAATAAAAATGGTTGCCGACAGAGATAAGACCTATCGAATCATGAACAGAGATAAGACCTATCGAATCATGATAAGTACGGTGGAAGTTTCTGGCGATCTACAAGGAGCTCAATTAATTCGAGAGATAAAAAGACGGAAAAAAGATGCTTACTTTTACGGTTTGGGAGGAACCGAAATGGAATCCGGGGGAATGACGCTGGAGGCGAATCTTATTCCCTATAGTAAAATTGGCCTGATAAATCTTAGAAATATTTACCTATTCCGAAGGATCCTGAGCAGAATGAAAAAAATACTGACGCGGAAATTCCCCACTGTTCTGGTACTGATTAACTCTCCAGAAATTAATCTCCCTCTCGCCCGTTACGCTTTTCGGAAGAAAATTCCAACCGTCTACTATTTCCCTCCCGAAGTCTGGATCTGGGCACCCTGGAAAACCCATCGGGTAGTTAAATATTCCACCCGGATTATTACTCCCTTTTTACAAGGTTTTAATTTTTATCAGAAAGCAGGGGGACAAGTAAATTATGTGGGACATCCACTGAGAGACTTTGTTAAGACCCGCTGGAACCGTCTTCAAACCTTACAGTATTTTTCTCTTCCGGATCGTCAACCGATTATCGGTCTACTTCCTGGTAGCAGAGAAAAAGAAATTTTTCTGCATCTCCCTCTTCTTATGGAGTCAGTAAAACTGCTTAAGAAAAAATTGCCCCAGGGACAGTTTCTTCTCTTCCTTGCTTCACCTTTTTATAGTAACTTTATTCATAATAAAATAGCCACTACTCGGGCAGAAATCAAACTAGTAGAAAAAGAAAAATACGAAGCTATGGCTATCTGTGACCTGCTTATTTGTGCTTCCGGCACTTCTTCACTGGAAGCAGCCTGCCTGGGGGTTCCCTTGATTGTAATTTATCGGTTACCAAGACCCTCCTATTTAATAGCGCGGATGTTGGTAAAAACGCCCTTTATTAGTCTTCCTAATTTGATTACCGGAGAAGAGATAGTGCCGGAACTTATCCAAGGGAAGGCCCATCCTGTCCAAATTGTAGAACTGGCCTTGAAGATTATGCAGAATAAAAATCGGGAGTTGATGGTAAAGAATTTAAAGAGAGTAGTTTCCGAAATGGGTCCTCCGGGGGCTCTGGGCCGAGCAGCAGAAATAATTTTGGAGGTGGCAAAAACTGGTAAATGAGTCAAGTAGTCCTGGTTAAATGCGATGATTATCAAGAGAATAAGGTAGTGGAAGCAGTTAAAAAAGGGTTCCCCTTACTGAGTGAACTTACTCAATTAATTAAACCCCGGGATCGGATTCTTCTTAAGGTTAATATGCTGCGAGCGGCGAAACCAGAAGAGGCGGTCACCACTCATCCTCAAGTTCTGAAGGCAATAATCCACATCCTGCAGGATCTAAGAGCAATTCCGTTCATTGGAGATAGCCCCGGTAACTATATGGAAAGTCCACAAAGGGCATGGGAGGTGACCGGATTTCAAGAAGTTGCCCGGCAAACGGGAGCAAAAATAGTCTCTTTGGAAAAATCGGGAATACTGGAAAAAGAATATCCGGAGGGACGCTGGATTAAAAAATTCCATTTTTCCTCACCAGTTTTTGACTATAAAATGATTATCAATCTTCCCAAACTTAAAACCCATAATCTAACGCTCTTTACCGGAGCAATAAAGAATATGTTGGGGACCATCTCGGGATTTCACAAAGCCCGCTACCATGTTGCTGCTCCCCGCCCGGAAAATTTTGCGGAGATTCTAGTAGACATTTATTCTCAAGTAGTGCCCAGTCTAACAGTAATGGATGCTATCGTAGGGATGGAGGGCAATGGACCCAGTGCAGGAAATCCTCGGAAAATCGGAGCCCTTCTTTTTAGTTTTGACGGAGTAGCGCTGGATGCGGTAGCCTCTGCTCTGATAGGTTATCATCCTCTGGAAATTGATACTACTCGCATTGCCGCCGAAAGAGGAATAGGGGTCGCTCATTGGGAGGAAATAAAAATTCTGGGAAGTGCCTGGGAAGAATTGCTGGTGGAGAATTTTCAACTAATTAAGACTCCGTACCGGATACTGCAAAGTATCCCTTCTTTCCTCAATCCGGTCCTGCGCCGACTCGCGACTTTTACCACCCGGATTTATCCTTTTCCGATTAAAGATAAATGTACCTCCTGCGAAGTTTGCCTTCAGAATTGCCCAGTAGAAGCTATCCGAATGCACCAAGGGTTTCCAGTAATTGAATATCCAAAATGCATTCGTTGCTATTGTTGTAGCGAACTCTGTCCCTATCGAGCAATAGAGTTCCGCCGACGCTGGTTTCCTCCTCGCTCAATTACTAAATGAACCTCGAGGAAAATTCTGTGGATATCGTAATTACTACTAACAGTCCGGGAGAACTTTCCGGATGGGTAAAACCAGTGGTGAAACAAATTCGACTTCAGCTCCCGCAGGCGCGAACCATTATCTTTATTCCTCCCTGCCGCTATGCCAGCGGTATGGAATTCGAAGTCGCTCGTAATTTTCCGGAAGTAAATCTGGTGATTAATCCTCGTAATTATTTGAAATTTATCTCCCGACTATGGCCCTACAGAATTTATTCTCCTTCACGAAAAGGAGTAGTTATATTCCTGGGAGGGGATCTCTTTCATGCGGTTCTTATCTCCCAACGTTTACATTATCCCGCATTTGTTTACTGCACAGGTAAAGTCCGGTGGGAAAAAAGTTTTTACAGATTCTTTGTTCCCCATGAAAATCAGTTTCAAAAATTGTGGCAGCAAGGTATCCCTCGGGAAAAAATTACTATTATCGGAGACTTGATGGTCGATGGAGTAGAACCAGAAACTAGCCAAGAAGAAGCCTTTCGAATCTGGCATCTCCGAACGGAGAAAAAGATAATAAGTTTTTTTCCTGGAAGTCGTCCATTTCAAGTTCGCTACCTAGTCCCCTTTTATTTGAAGGTAGCGGAAATGATTACTCAGGAATATTCCGAGGTACAGTTTCTATTAAGTCGTTCCCCTTTCATTCCTCCTTCTCTTTTTGAAAAAATACTATATCAACCAATTTCTCCAGTTATAGAAGGGGAAACCGGAAAAATATACCAGCATCCGAATTATCTGAAGATAATCACCCCTGGGGGAATAGAAATGGTGGTAATCGGAGAAAAACCTCATTCGGTAGCCAACATTTCTGATCTGATAATCACTATCCCCGGAACCAACACAGCAGAAATTGCCTGTCTGGGGATACCCATGATAGTGATTGCCCCCCTTAATAAACCAGAGGAAATTCCCCTGGAAGGACTGTTGGGATATGTGGATAAAATACCCTGGGTAGGGAAATCATGGAAACGTTATGCCGTATATCGTCTCCACCAATCTTTACCATTTGTAGCTTTACCCAATATACGCGCTGGGAGGTATCTGGTGCCGGAAATCCGGGGAGTGATAAAAGCGGAATCGGTAGTAAAGGAAGCATTGGATTTACTCCGTAACCCAAAAAAACGCCAATCAATGAGTCAGCAATTAAAAGCTATCATGGGAGAAAAAGGAGCGGCTTCCCGGCTGGTAAAAGTAGTCTCGGAATATATAAAGGATAATAGCTCTTGAACATTAGGGAAAGACTGATTGTCTTACCTTTGATTTTTAAGTGCTAAAATAATATAATTATATTAGAAAATGCTTAAGTTTTATCGACAACTTTTCCATTTTTTGAAACCATACTGGTTATACTTAGTGGGTGCCCTGCTGAGCACCATTGTGGTCACCATTCTGGTGGGAGTGGTTCCCCTGGGAACCCGCTATCTGGTGAATGTCATCAGTCAGAAAAATCTCCGGGTATTGAATCTAGCTATTGGTGCAGGAATCTTACTGGTAATAACTAAGGGTATCTTTACCTATCTGCGTAATTATCTCATGGCTTTTGTTGGGCAGAGAGTGGTAGCCGATCTGCGCAGTCAAGTTTTTGCCCATCTGCAAAAACTTTCTTTTGCCTTTTACGTTAAATGGCGCACCGGGGAGTTAATCTCCCGGATACTTAATGACGTCTCTATTATTCAGACCACATTAGTAGAAAGTCTAGTGGTACTTCTTCCTCAGAGCATTCTATTATTAGGCCTTCTGGCCATTATGTTCTATTTTAACTGGCGGCTGGCCTTAATTGTAATGTTAGGAATGCCGGTTATTAGCTATGCCATTGCCCGTTACGGCCAAGAAATCCGAAAAATTACTAATCGTATTCAGGGTAAAGTAGCGGATATTTCTTCTATTCTTCAGGAGACCATTTCGGGAATTCGCGTGGTCAAATCTTTTTCCCGGGAAGATTACGAAATCAAACGATTTCAAGTGGAAAATGAGAAAAATTTCTCGGTAGCGTTAGAGAGAGAACGGATTATCGCTGCTCAGTGGCCAGTGGTGGAATTTTTATCTTTGATGGGAGTTTTTGCTGTGCTCTGGTTCAGCGGGAGAGAATTAATTAGCGGACGAACTACTGCTGGCAACCTGGTAGGTTTTTTTACCTGCATACTTATGTCTACCGACCCGGTTTTATCACTTAGTCACAGTTATGGCCGCTGGCAGCAGGCAATAGCTGCTATTCAAAGAATTACCGAATTACTAGAAACTAAAAGTGAAATCCGGGATTCTCCTCGGGCCATTGAATTACCCCCTATTAAAGGAAGGGTAGAATTTGACCGAATTTATTTTGAATATGAATCCCAAAAAACTGTTTTGCAGAACCTTAATTTCGGTTGTCTTCCCGGGGAAATAATTGCTCTAGTAGGTCCCAGCGGAGCGGGAAAAACAACTCTCATGAATCTGATTCCTCGTTTTTATGATCCTACTTCTGGAGAAATAAGAATTGATGGTTATCCTCTTACTGAGGTAAAAATCGTTTCTTTACGCCAACAGATTGGCATCGTTCCGCAGGAAACAATTCTTTTTAGTGGAACTATTCGCGATAATATTCGCTATGGTAAACTGGAAGCTACTGAGGAAGAAATTGTTGCCGCTGCTGTAGCTGCTAATGCTCATGATTTCATCATGGAACTCCCCCAAGGTTATGATTCCGAAGTGGGGGAGCGAGGAGTAAAATTATCCGCCGGTCAACGCCAGAGAATAGCTCTGGCCCGGGTAATTCTAAAAGACCCTCACATTATTCTTTTAGATGAAGCTACTTCCGCTCTGGATAGCGAATCCGAACACCTGGTCCAGGAAGCTATTACCCGACTGCTTAAAGGACGAACAACTTTTATCATTGCTCACCGTCTTTCTACGGTCCGCAAAGCCGATCGCATAGTAGTATTGCAGGATGGTAAAATCGTGGAAATGGGAACTCATAAAGAATTGATGGAAAAAGAAGGACCTTACTGCAAACTATACCGCAACCAGCTTCAAGATTTTGTATCCGTAGAAACACCTACCCAAAAAGGTTCCTCATGGTAACTACCACCAATAGAATTAATAGTTTATCGTTAATTCTTCCGGCTTACAATGAGGAAAATAACTTAAGAAAAGTAGTAGAACAGGCCCTTTCTGTACTCGGTGAACTAATTGATGACTACGAAATCATTATCGTTAATGATGGTAGTTATGATCGTACCGGAGAAATTGCCGAAGACCTGGCGCGCAAAAATCCGCACATTCGTATTTTTCATCATCCTTACAATCAGGGCTACGGAGCGACATTGAGAGACGGAATCTTGCAGGCGAGGAAGGAATGGATTTTTATCTGTGATGCGGATCAACAATTTGACTTGCGAGAAATAAATAAATTTTTACCTTTAGCGGGAAATTACGACTTTGTGATCGGTTATCGTATCCGACGAAGGGATCCTGTATACCGCCGAATTCTCGCTTTAGTATATCGTTATTTCCTCCTTCTACTATTTGGGCTTAAAGTCCGGGACGTAGACTGCGCTTTCAAACTAATGCATCGACATATTCTTCAAAATTCAACCCTTATGAGTGGGGGAGCTTTTGTAAGTGCTGAACTTCTCCTCCGTAGTCGTGAGAAAGGAGCAAAGATTAAGCAAATTGGAATACACCATTATCCTCGTTTGACAGGTAAATCTCACGGAGCGAATTGGAAAGTGGTTATGCAAACCTTCCGGGAAATGTATAAATTTAAAATACAAAAATTTCCTTCTGGAAAATGAAAGAAAAAATATCTCGCGGTATACTCTTTATCAGCAACGGATACGCTGAAGACCTTATTGGTTCCTTGCTGGCAGAAAAACTGCACAAAACTCTTATTTCAGAATCTTTCCGGACAAACACTAAAGAAGAAGAGTATCTAATAATTGCTCTTCCGCTGGTAGGAAAAGGTGATTATTATACCCGGAAAGGAATCTTTACTATTGGTCCCCGGACTCTTCTTCCCAGCGAAGGATTTGCTACCAAACGCTGCCGAAATCTGCTCACTGATTTAAAAGCGGGATGGTTACGAGTTACGCGAGAACAAATTAAAGCCCTACGCCAAATCCGATCACAAGTGCATCTGGTAATCGTAGTAGGGGATTTTTATCCTGTATTCTTATCGGTATTATTCCTTCATCGCCCTCTGATATTCATCCCCACTGCCAAGTCCGAATATATTCAACCGCACTATCTGATCGAAAAATGGTTTCTTCGCCGATGCTGCCTCTTGGTATTTCCCCGAGATCCTTACACAGCAGAATCCTTACGGAGTAACGGTATCCGGAGCCAATATGTGGGGAATGCTATGATGGATTGCCTCACTTTCTCCCGGAAACCTTTACCGGTAACCTCTCAATCTTATGTGGTAGGAATTCTTCCGGGAAGCAGGAGTGAAGCTTATCAATATTTTCCTACTTTGTTCTCGACGGCCCAGGAAATTAGCAAACAAAATCCCACCGCCCGGGAGGTCCGTTTTCTCCTTGCCCTCCCCCCATCCCTCGATCAGGATAGAGTTATAGAAATTGCTCGAACACAAGGAGGAGAGTTCCATTCACCTTGGAAGAAAGAAAAACTTCCCGGAGTAAAAGGAATTTTGACCTTCAAAGAAAAAATTCCTTCTTCCCTTACCCATAAAATGAGAGTATTAAACACTCGGATTTTTTTGATTGAAGGTCGCTTTGGAGATCTGGTGCATAAATCTCAAGTAGTGATCGGACTCTCCGGGACTGGTAATGAGCAGGCAGTGGGATTAGGTAAACCAGTAGTCGCTTTTCCGGGAAAAGGTCCACAGATTACCGAAAAATTCCTTCATATCCAGCAGCAACTACTGGGAGGCGCGGTCATCATTGTTTCTCCGCAAGCAAAAGCAGTAGCTCAAGAAGTATGGTCTCTTCTTTTATCACCTTCCCGGCGAAAGGAAATTGTCCACCGCGGCCAGGAAAGAATGGGGCCACCCGGAGCCATTTCACGAATGGTTCATCTAATCAACGAAACTTTTATGCTGAGAAACTAAATTTTCAATAAAATAATACTTGATTTTTGAGAAAAAAATGTTTAAAATTTCATAAAGGATAGGAAAAGGAAGGTGAGAAAATGAAGGCTTGTGGTAAAGCTAAAGAAAAAGCAAAAGAAAAACCCAAGTCCAAAGAAAAATGTAAGTAGGGAAATGCTCTTCCGAAGCGGGGTAGATACCTACCCCGCTTTTTTGTTGTTTCGCCACCGAGATAGTTATTGCGATTAATCTATTCTTAATGGAGGGAAAATTTTGAGAGTCGTTAATAATTTTTTCCGGTACGGCCTAAAAGTTTTCGGTAATAGCACCGAAATAAAAATCCTGATCCTGATTCTTTTAGCAGGAGTTATGACCATACCTTTTGGCATATCCTGGGGAGTGGAAAAAGAAGGAAGTATCAACCCTTTTCCAATCGGAGAAAAATTGGTTTACGATGTTAGTTTTCTTGGTATACCAGCGGGCACGCAGGTGAACACTGTGCGGGAAAAAACCGTCCTCAATGGTTATGAGGTATACCATATTGTTCAGGAGACAAAGAGCAACGCATTTGTATCTCTTTTCTTCCGGCTTCATAATGTAGTGGAATGCTACATTGATGCCGAAAAATTTTATCCCCGCCTTTTACGCAAAGAGTTCAGAGAAGGTAAAGTGCATAAAAAATTGACAATCGAATTAGATTGGGAAAAAGGCGAGGCTCGATTCCGCCAAGAAGTTCCAGAATTTTTTGAAACCTCGGTTCCTCTTCCCGAATTTGCTCTAGATACGGTCTCGTTAAGCTATTATCTTCGAACTCTGGACCTGGAAGTAGGAAAGAAGATAAATCTTAATATGATTTTGGACCAGGAAATAAAGCCGGTAATTGGAGAGATTAAGGCCAACGAAAAATTAAAATTTTCCTGGGGGACAGAAGATTCCTATCTCATAGTTGAGGAAAAAACGCGCATAAAGATCTGGCGCATGAAAGAAGGCGAGAAAATTCCTTTAATAATCAAGCAACATACTGATTATGGGGATCTAGTAGGGGTTCTGCGAAAATTACCCTGAGGAATAAAAATAAGATATAGATTAGTAAAGGGAGGACTGGAGGGATGACAAAATACATTTTTATAACTGGAGGAGTAGTTTCTTCCATCGGAAAAGGAATTGCCGGAGCTTCCATTGGATGCCTCTTAGAAAGTCGAGGACTCACTGTTACTCTCCAGAAATTTGATCCCTATATTAATGTTGACCCAGGGACCATGAGTCCCTTTCAGCACGGAGAAGTTTATGTTACTGATGATGGAGCGGAAACGGATCTGGATTTAGGCCACTATGAACGTTTCACCCACGCAAAAGTGGGGCAAAATAATAGTGTGACGGCAGGCAAAATTTATCATTCGGTAATTACTAAGGAACGACGCGGTGATTATCTAGGAGCTACCGTGCAAGTCATTCCTCACGTTACCGATGAAATTAAAGCCCAGATCCGTTTGGTGGCGGAAGAAAGTAAGACCGATGTGATGATTGTCGAAATAGGAGGTACGGTAGGAGACATTGAAAGTTTGCCATTTCTGGAAGCCATCCGTCAACTCTATTTAGATGTATCAAGGGAAAATGTCCTTTACATACATTTGACCTTAATTCCACTAATTCGCATGACGGGTGAACTCAAAACTAAACCTACTCAGCATAGCGTAAATGCTCTTCGGGAAATCGGTATTCAACCCGATATACTTCTTTGCCGGACGGAGAAGGACCTTACTCGAGAAATAAAAGCTAAAATTTCCCTTTTCTGCAATGTTCCTGTGGAAGCAGTAATTACTGCCAAGGACATCAGTCCCATCTATGAAATTCCCCTAGCTTTTCACCGGGAAGGACTAGACGATATTATAGTTAAATATCTCAATCTCCCTACTCGCAAACAGGATTTGCGAGACTGGGAAGAGATGGTCTCTAAGATTAAAAATCCTTCTCGTTCCGTGGATATTGCCGTGGTGGGCAAATATGTTCAGTTACGCGATGCTTACAAAAGTATAATCGAGGCCTTCATCCATGCAGGAGTGGTTAATGATAGCGCAATAAATATTCACTGGGTGGAAGCGGAGGATGTGGAAAGGGAAGGACCGGAAAAGGTCATTGGCCAGGTTAGAGGAATTCTAATTCCGGGTGGATTTGGAGAAAGAGGTATCCAGGGAAAGATTGAGGCCGTTCGTTATGCCCGAGAGAAAAAGATTCCTTTTCTGGGAATCTGTTTGGGAATGCAATGTGCGGTAATTGAATTTTCCCGGAATGTTTGTGGACTGAAGGGAGCTAACAGTACGGAATTTGATCCTTCTACTCCTCATCCAGTGATAGATCTATTACTGGAACAACGCGGAATGACTAACAAAGGAGGAACTATGCGACTGGGTTTATATCCCTGTAAACTGCAGAAAAATTCTCGGGTCTATTTAGCTTATGGTGAAGAAACAGTGTTCGAACGACACCGGCATCGTTATGAATTCAATAATGCTTACCGGGACATACTAACTCAGGCAGGATTGCTAATTAGCGGTCAGTCCCCTGATGGCAGGCTGGTAGAAATTGTTGAAATCCCTGATCACCCCTGGTTCGTGGCGGGACAATTTCATCCTGAATTTAAATCTCGCCCTATGAATCCTCATCCTTTGTTCCGGGAATTTGTTCGTGCTGCTCTGGAAGTAAAGGAACATGAAGTTATCCGACTTTAATTATCATCTTCCCGGAGAATTAATTGCTCAACTACCCCTTCCTTGCCGGAGTGAATCTCGGCTAATGGTCCTCCACCTTGACCGGCAAGAAATAGAACACCGCAAATTCTATCAATTAACAGAATATCTTTCCCCAGGGGATGTTCTGGTTATTAATGATACCAGAGTTATTCCTGCCCGTATTTATGCCAAGAAAAAACTCACCGGAGGAGAAGTGGAAATCACCCTTTTAAGAAAAGTAGAGGAAAGTGTCTGGGAGGCTCTGATTCATATGCGGGGAAAACCCCAGCCAGGACAGGAATTGGTCCTGGGAGAGGGAGAGTTCACTGGAAAAATTCTTTCCATCTGCCCGGAAGGATGCTACCGGATAAAAATATTCGGGAATGGAACCATGGAAAATGTTTTAGAAAGATACGGGGAAATGCCCCTTCCACCCTATATTAAAAGAAAAAAGGAAAATTCCCATTTGTGTCTCTTAGACCGGGAAAGATATCAGACTGTGTATGCTCGATACAATGGCTCAGTAGCCGCTCCCACTGCCGGGCTTCATTTCACTGAGGAATTATTGAAAGAACTTAAAGAAAAAGGCATCAGGCTTGCTCCTATCACATTACACGTGGGATGGGGAACCTTCCGTCTTATAAGGATGGAGGAAATAGAAAACCACCAGATGTATCCGGAATACTATGAGGTATCCCTAGAGAACGTAAGCATCATTAATCAGGCTCGAGAAGAAGATAAAAGGGTAGTGGCGGTTGGAACTACGGTCACTCGAGCTCTGGAAACAGTAGCCAATAGTAAGGGAAAGGTCTATCCAGGAAAGGGATGGACTAATCTTTACATTTATCCCGGTTATCGCTTCCGGGTAATAAACTGTCTGGTAACTAATTTTCACCTCCCGCGTTCTACTCCCCTTATGCTAGTGTGCGCATTTGCCGGAAAAGATTTTGTTTTAAGAGCTTACCAGGAAGCCATTCAGCAAAAATATCGTTTTTACAGTTATGGTGATGCTATGCTCATTCTTTAGTTTCTTTTTAAAAGAGGAGAAAAATTGCTAGCCGCAGTTTATGAAGGAATAGGAAAGTTAGAACTTAAGGAATTGCCGCCTCCCAGAATTGAGGAGGATAATCTATTAATTAAAGTAAAAACCTGTGCTATCTGTGGTACCGATGTTAAAGCTTTTACTCGCGGGATCAGCCGTATTACCATTCCCGTAATTTTAGGACATGAATTTGTAGGAGAAGTAGTGGAAATCGGTAATAAGGTAAGGGATTTCAATATTGGCGATCGGATAACTATGGCCACCACCATCTCCTGTGGTAAATGTGAATATTGTACAACGGGACTGGGTAATCTCTGTGCTGATGTTCTTCCGGTAGGTACTGTTACTGACGGGGCCTTCTGCGAATATATGGCCATACCCTCTGCCGGAATTCAAAGAGGTAACGTGCTAAAAGTACCCGAGGAAATCACCAATGAAGAGGGAGCTCTTTCCGAACCTTTGGGGTGCGTGATTAACGGGCAGAACATTGCCGAAGTAAAAACTGGAGATACCGTGGTGATCATTGGAGCAGGTCCAATTGGCTGCATGCATATAGAAGTAGCCCGGGCTCGGGGAGCTACCCAAATAATAGTAGTGCAAAGATCAGAAACCCGTTTAAAACTAGCCGCTCAGTTCGATGTTGATGCTCTGATTAACTCTTCCCGGGAAGATCCAGTAGCCCGGACACTTACTTTTACCCAGGGAAAGGGAGCAGATGTAGTAATTGTAGCCGCTCCTTCTAACGAAGCCAGTGAAAAAGGGTTGCAAATGCTGGCTAAGGGGGGTCGCTTAAGTCTTTTTTCCAGTTTCTTTAAGGATAATCCTTATCTCCATTTAGATGGAAACCGGATTCATTATCGCCAGATAAAAGTCTGTGGTGCCTCTGATTCTACTCCCTTCCACCAGCGTATAGCACTTGATCTATTAAGAAAAGGTAAGATCAATACCGGAGCTTTGATCACCCATAGATTTCCTCTATCCCAGATCATTTCCGCTTTCGATACCGCCGTCCAAGGTAAAGGGTTAAAAATTATAATTCAACCGGAAGGGAAATAGGATTAAATAGGTGGATTTAATGTATCAGCGATTAAAGAGCAAAATCGCCCTGGTAACCGGAGCAGCCCAGGGCATTGGACGAGCCATTAGCCTCCGCTTTGCTCAGGAAGGAGCCGACATCGTTATTAACGATCTCCATAAAAAGGATTTGAAAATTTTACAAAAGGAAATTCAAAATCTCGGGAAAAAATCGCTAATTGCTATCGCTGATGTCAGCCAGCGTCAAGAAGTAGAAAAAATGCGTGACCTGGTAAAGCAGGAATTCGGAAGACTGGATATTCTGGTAAACAATGCTGCTATTTCCCGGATTATTCCCTTCTGGGAAATGACAGAAGAAATCTGGGATCAAATCTTGGATATTAATCTTAAAGGCACTTTCCTCTGCTGTCTGGTTTTTGTTCCTATGATGATGGAAAAGCGCTCGGGAAAAATCATTAATATAAGTTCCAAATCGGGCAAAGTAGGAAGTAGTGCCTTTGCTGCCTACTGCGCTTCCAAATTTGGTGTAATCGGACTTACCCAGAGCCTGGCTCTGGACATGGCTCCCTATGGAATTACCGTTAATGCTATCTGCCCAGGAATTGTTTTCACTCCCCACTGGGAGAAACTTAAGATAGAATATGCCCGAAAAAAGGGAATTATGCCAGAAGAAGTAAAGGCCCATCTAGAATCAAAGATACCGTTGGGAAGGGCCCAAACTCCCGAAGAAGTAGCGGCAGTGGCAGCTTTTCTTGCCTCTTCTGAAGCAAATTGTATGACTGGTCAAGCAATCAATGTTGCCGGAGGGCAGGAGATGCGTTAATCGGCGGCTGATAATCCTTCCGGGATTTGATAAAAATAAATCCGGCTTTCATAATCCATATTTTGGGGCTTCCATTTTCCTAAAGGCCAGTAATAAGAAACTACCCGGGTTCCCGGGCGTAATTCCTGGCAGAATTTCCTTTCTAATTGGCTATTAGCCCGTGAAGAAAGGAAAATAGTTATTACGGTGGCGGGACGCAAATTTTGATAAAAAAAATTCCCCCAGATCAATTGAATTTTATTATCCAATTTACGTAGGCGAATCCGCAATTGGACTATAAAATAGCGGAGAGGATCAACTTCTATTCCCACTGCCCGGGCCCCAAACTCACTAACCGCAGCAATAATAATCCTCCCATCTCCACATCCCAGGTCATAAACCACATCCTGAGGTTTTACCTCCGCCAGAGAAAGCATACGATAAACGACAGGCATAGGCGTGGGCTCCCATCCTGCACCCACCAACACCGTCCAGAAGGTAAAGATAAAAAAAATTATTACTATCAGAGCAAAAAATAGCATCTCATTGTCCAGTGATTTTTAGTAAAATATCATTTAATCAGGAAGAGGTAGCCGCTTCTCCACCGGTAGAATGTCAAATGGTTGGTGGGGTTCGGTCTGGTACCAATATGCAGTACTGGAATAATCATCGGAGCGATGATTGGCGTGCCCATGCTCAATGGTTACCCGGATAGATTTCTCGAAAGAAACAGGATCTTCAATATGAAAACGATAAAGAGAAATCTTACCCGACCAGTTAGGACCTCCGGGAAGAACAAGTCCGTGATAAAGGGAATGATATTCCTGCTGGGGGCACCAGGCCATATTAAAATAGTCTTCAGTACCCGTACCATGGAGAGAAGGTGGAAAGGGTTCCCCATCAATAAATATCATATCATCACCTTCTCCGTACCAATTGAATTCTTTCGTCTTTCGCAGATTATGAACATTTAGATTACAACCGACATAGTGTCCTTTCCCTTCTGCCTCCAGAATTACGTAATTACCTTTCCCGGTTAAACTCTGTCCGCCAAATTGATATTCTTCGTTGGACATACCTAAATCAGAGATGCCATCGCAGGGATTCTCTCTCCGCCACTGAGCGTGAAATCTCCCCCAGCCATCATCCAGTGCCGAGAAGGATTCATAATCTATGTAATAATAAAGGGACTTTATTTCTTTCTCCCCCTCATTAATTATCTGGATTGAGGCCTTGCGGGCAAAAGGCATGGGGAAAAAGCAGTTAAAAGCCTTTCCGTCCTGGGGAGACATAGTAAGAGGAAAGGATATAAAGTTACGGGTTACAGCATGCCCAAGACCAAAGAAGTCTCCCACCGGAACCAGAACACTGGGTTTGGTTTCTTCATCCCAGTTCATTTTAAGAAGAACCTTTCTTAAATAATGCTCTTCCTCGGAAGAAATGGTTATCCAGATATGGTTAATACATCCCGCTCCTGAAATATCTGCCATGGTGTAAGTTTCTCCTGCTTTCACGCTAACAAAATCTTTATTACCACCAGTTCGATCCCAGCTGGAATATCTCTTACGCTTAGCGCTTCTTAACCGGGCAATTCCCATTAACGGTCCCCCTGGCAGCAATCCCTCCATCCTATCTCTTACCCCTTTCCCATTTAAATTTGAATATTTACTGAGCATATTGCTTCTCTTTATTTTTATAAAATTCCTCTTGCGTTATATTTTTAACAAATACTTCTATATCAAAAATCGCATCTAATATATCCTGAAGATAGGCTCTATCTTTTTTCATAGATCACCTGCATTTCCTTTTTTACATCTTCTATTATGTATGGACTTATACTACTGAAAATACCAAGATCTACTTTTATTTTAAATATCTTCGATAATTCATACTCTATATGAACTAAATCTAAAAGGCTTTTGCTCTTGTCTCTATCAAATTCTATTGCTACATCAATATCACTTTTCTTTTTTTGTTCTCCCCTAACAAAAGAACCAAATATACCCATAAAGACTATATCGTTTTCATCACAGACTCTATTTAACTTTTCTACTAAATCTTTTCCCTTTAATTGCGCTGGCAAATTTTCAAGTTTAATCATTTTCCCTCCTTTCCCTCTCTAATTCCCTGAGCCTTTCTAAAACCGCACCTTTATCGTCAATATTCTTAGTTAAGGCCATTTGATATAATCTCTTTGCTTTTTCATAATCGAGAGGAATCTTATCGTTCATCCTTGATAAATAATACATGTCACCCCATCCAATATACCCCCAGGCAGAGTTAGGAAATTCCTCTATTAGGGCCTGGAATGCCATCTCACCCCGTTCTAACATCCCTATTGCAAAATAGGACTCTGCTTCGTCTCTTCTCATATTATGAATTATTAGACTATCTGACTCCGAAAAGTAAGTGCAGAATTCCCGGCAGTATTCGATTCTCTTCTCGAAAAATGATATGTCTTCCTTCCCCGCTTTTTCCAGCATCATTTCCAGATCCTGGCACCAATTTAAAAGAAACTCCGTTCCCGAAAAAACTTGCTCCGCATCCTCGATGGATTTCATATCGGGAGAAAACCGCCCTTTCAAAAATTCCCATACCTTTAACCAGAGAGTACAAGCTTCTACCACTTTTTCTTCCTCTAAAAGATCATACCCTCTTTGCATCATATCATCTATCTGTTCTGAATTAACTACCTGAGGAGCCAGTCTTTCCCATAGAACTATCGCTGCCATCCAGATAAAGTCTTCATCAAGACCTTCCGCAGTAACCGGATAGATTTCTCCCCAATAATCAGCAAGATCACTAGCTGAGTAGAATTTCTTCACATCCTCAAGGAATTGTTCTTCTCTAAAATCAACACCAAAATCTTGCAACTTCTGTATAATTTGTTCAGTAGAGAAAGCTCTAACCTCCTCCAAACTCCAGTGTACCGCTCTCATAACTCGATACTTAGGTGTGTTTTCGAAATTCTCTTCTGAACTTAGTTGTAGCTGATTAATAGAATCGTTCTTTTTCAGCTTGTTCAGACAACACTTCTTATATTTCTTTCCACTACCACAGGGACATGGATCATTTCTACCGATTTTACCCATTTTAACCTCTTTATACTTGTGGGGAACAACCAAAACCAATTGGTGTCAATTGTCTATTGAGAAGGTCACCCTCAATAGCTCTTATAACCTTTTTCATTCATAGCTTAATATTTTTATTAATCGCCTTACTCTTCTAACCATTCCAGCAAATTTCCCTCTGTGCGAAGGAAATTCGCCAATAAGCACTGTTTCTAAATGATGCGCAAATTCATGACTGAAACAATGCAACACAGCTTCGTCTGAATATTTCTTCTGTATTTTTGGGTTTAATGATTCCAATACAATCATCCTCTCACTAGGTATGTAGAACCCATTACCCTTCTTGCCTAAATGGTTACATGAAATATCAGCATAAAAATAATCCGGTATACTATCCCAAAAATCAATATGTGGTGAGGGAATATTAAAATATTTTGATAACTTAGATGCAATTTCCTCTAGCTTAGAACGTTCCATCTTATTAACTTAAGTGAATCACCTAAAATTATCTTATTAATAAAATCTTCCGGCCATCTAAGATTTTCTACGGGTCTATTTTTAAACATTATGTCCCTTCATCCTAATGATATAGGTTCCCGTATCTATCCAAAAAAGGGATATACAAACTTCTTTCACGTATATCCCCCATGAAAGTTATTGCCTTCATTGTCAGGCGGAGCAGAGACGCTGCAACAGGAAGTCAAGAAATCCGGGAGCATTCACATTCACACAAACTTCTACACCTGTCTCTTCCTTTTTTACTGGAAGGGCAATAGTCATCCCGGTAGTATATTCTCCGCGATTTTCCAGAAGAATTTTCACCGGGCGGGTAGTGACCAATTCGGGTTTGAAAGCAGTAGCTACCGCCAGAGGATCGTGCAGGTGACAATAATCACGATTTATGAATTTTAACCAGCGATTAATTAAAATTACCAGGGCATTGGTAAGAGGGGTATTCACCCGGGTAAGCCGATCAATATCTTGGCGGTGTAGGGGAGCCTTCATGGTTACATCCAGTGGCACCAGGGTAATAGGAATTCCTGAATTAAAAACTATTCGGGCAGCTTCGGGATCGGACTTGATATTATGTTCCACAAATGGTAACTCCCAGGCATTATCACCCAGACGAACTACTCCCCCCATAATGATCATCTTTTTAATAGCGGAGATAATTTTCGGCTCCTTTATAATGGCGGTAGCAATATTGGTTAGCGGACCGATGGTAATTAGCGTTATTTCCTCTGGCTGAGCCAGTACCCGTTCAATAATAAAATCTACCGCTGACTGCGGAATTGGGGTTAATTGTTTATCTTCGGGAGTCAGGATACCTTCCCCTTCGTGTCCTGCCCACCAGACTTCTCTTTCCCGGAGAAGAGGTTTTTTTATCCCGACAGCTACCGAAATATCTTTCCGACCAGCTAGCTGGAGTAACTTGAGAGCGATTCCAGCCCGCAAATTAGTATCACCATAAACCGTGGTTATACCCACCAGGTCTATTTCCGGAGATCTCAGGCATAGAGATAAAGCTATCGCATCATCTACATCGGTTCCAATATCGGTATCCAGAATAGCTGGCAGCATTAGATTTTCTTCTATTCCCATTCGATAGTGCTGGGAGGCTTGGAACTGATATCGTAAACTACGCGGTTGATCCCTTTAACTTCATTGATAATGCGATTAGAAATTCTCCCTAAGAGATCGTAGGGCAAATGGGCCCAGTCAGCAGTCATGGCGTCACTACTGGTTACTGCTCGCAGAGCAATTACTCTTTCGTAGGTGCGTTCGTCTCCCATTACCCCTACAGTTTTAATTGGTAATAAAACCGCGAATGCTTGCCAGAGCTGGGAGTAGAATCCGGCTTTCTTAACCTCTTCCTCCACGATGGCATCTGCTTCCCGAAGGATAACCAGTCTCTCGGGAGTCACTTCTCCCAATATCCTTACCGCCAGACCAGGACCGGGAAAGGGATGTCTTTCCCAGGTGATTTCTGGAATTCCTAACTCCCGAGCTAATTCTCGTACCTCATCCTTAAAAAGTTCCCGTAAAGGTTCAATCAAACGAAATTTTAAGTCGGGAGGTAAGCCGCCTACATTATGATGAGTTTTAATAGTAGAGGAAGGACCGCGGGTGGAGGTACTTTCAATTACATCGGGGTAAAGAGTCCCCTGGACCAGAAATTCAATTTTACCCAGTTTTCTGGCTTCCTCTTCAAAAATGCGGATGAACTCTTCCCCTACTCGGCGTCTTTTTTCCTCCGGTTCCTCTACACCTTGCAAGCAGCGAAGAAATCTTTCTTGCGCATTCACATACTGCAGTGGAATATGAAAATGTTCCCGAAAGGTCTGGAGCACCTGTTCCGGTTCACCCTTACGCAACAGTCCATTATTAACAAAGATACAGGTCAACCGGTCTCCAATTGCCCGGTGAACTAGAACGGCTGCCGTGGAAGAATCCACTCCTCCACTGAGAGCACAGATAGCTCTTCCTTCACCTGTTTTCTCCTTGATTTTTTTCACACTGTCATGGATGAAGGATTTCATAGTCCAGTTGGGGGTGCAACCGCAGATGGAGAAAAGGAAATTGGCTATAATCTCCTTTCCCCGGAGGGTGTGAATAACTTCAGGGTGAAACTGAACTCCGTAGAATTTGCGTTTACAATCCTCCATCACCGCTACCGGAGAGTTCGCCGTCCGGGCTACCACCTGAAATCCCACAGGTAATCGAGAAATACGATCTCCATGACTCATCCATACCGGAAAACTAGTCCTCAAACCGGCAAAAAGTGGCGAAATTGGATCTATCATCAGATCAGCATATCCGTATTCCCTTTCACCTGCTGGCGCCACTTGCCCTCCCAGTTGATGGGCCATCACCTGCATTCCGTAACAAATTCCTAATACGGGAATCCCCAGTTGAAAAATACCCGGGTCAGGCAGAGGAGCTCCCGCAATATAAACACTGGCCGGACCTCCGGAAAGAATAATCCCCGAGGGATTTCGCTTCTTAATTCCCTTACTGGGAAGATTATAAGAATGAATTTCGCAGTAAACCTTCTGTTCCCGAACCCGACGAACAATTAGTTGACTGTATTGAGAACCAAAATCCAGGACTATTATTGTCTGTCGCATAATGAATTAACCTACTTTAAAAATTTAATCGCGTCTCTTTTTAAAAATTATACTTTAATCCCTGACCAAATACAAGTTATTTTGTCTCCTATTTTTCTTATCTTTGTCAAAATTTGAACACCTGGGCGCAGTCTCCCCTAAAATCATCTTCTTTTCCTGGGTGGATAAAAAATCACATTCCTCTCTTATTAAATCCAGAGTCTCCCGATAGGAACAATTCATAAGAATTCCCGGATAATTGGATCCCCACATAATTTTTTGCCCACCCACTTCTTCTACTGCCTGCCGGATGCATTCCCGGGCCCGAGAATAAGGGTAGCAATCTACCGAAAAAAAGTAGGGAAGAGCAGATAATTCCAGGAATATTTTTTCATGGTAATCCGCCGGTCATACCCGCAAATCGAGGAAATAAATGAACATGGGTATCAACAATCATTTCTAACCCATCGGATTTTATTTACCAATACAGAATTCGGAAAAAATATAGTCGAGAATATCCTCGACCACCGTCTCTCCGGTAATCTCCCCCAAGCTATTCAGAGCAGCTCTTAAATCTACACTAATCAATTCCTCCGATAACCCTTGTCGAGTCGTCTCGATAGCTCGCTGGATACTGGAATGAGCCTGTCGCAAGGAATTTTTATGGCGTACATTAGTTATTAATGCCCCATCGGAAACAATTACTTCTCCCCGCCAGATCATTTCTACAATGGTTTTTTCCAGATCCGGGAGACCGATTGCTTGGGTAGCGGAAATCTTTACCAGGGGCTTTTTGATAGCTAATTCTTCGACTTTCTTTAGTTCAATCTTCTGAGGGAGATCGATCTTGTTGATCACTAAAATAGCTTCCTTATCCCTTATTTCTTTTAATAATTCCCGATCCTCGCTGGTCAGTGGTTCCGATCCATCAAGCATCAAAAGGATTAGATCCGCTCGCTGCATATAACTCCGGCTGCGATCAACTCCTTCCTTCTCGATAATATCCTGAACGGGACGAATACCAGCAGTATCGGCAATTTTTAAAGGAATTCCTTGAATGTTTATTATCTCTTCAATTACGTCCCGGGTGGTTCCGGGAATGGGGGTGACGATAGCCCGCTGTTCCTGCAATAGTGCGTTGAGCAAACTGGATTTCCCCACATTAGGACGGCCAGCGATCACGGTACTGATACCTTCTCGCAAAACTTTTCCGTAATCAGCAGTAGCCAGCAATCTTTCCAGTTGCTCCCTGATATTTTCCAGTTGTTCAAGAATCTCATCTCGAGAAATAATTTCGATATCTTCCTGAACAAAATCAATAGCTGCTTCAATAGAAGCTAGAACTTTTAACACAAGTTCCTTTATTTGTCTTACCTTGGCGGACAACTCTCCCTTTAGCTGAGAGATTGCTGTCTGCAGTGAAAGATCAGTCTTAGCGCGGATAATATCAATCACGGCTTCGGCTTGCGCCAAGTCGATCCGGCCATTGAGAAAAGCCCGGCGGGTAAATTCTCCCGGTTCCGCCAGTCGAGCACCCAGCTGTAAGACTATCTCTAAGACTCTTTTCAAGGGGACAATCCCCCCGTGACAGTTAATTTCTACAATATCCTCACGGGTATAACTGCCAGGAACACGCATCACGGTTAAAATAACTTCATCAATACTTTCTCCTTGGAAGACAATATGACCATAGTGAGTGGTATAAGTGGGAAAATTCGAGGGCTTCCCCCTACCTACAAATATCTGATCGACAATTTCTAACGCATGTGGTCCACTAAGTCGTACTATACCGATACCTCCTTCTCCCACGGGAGTAGAAATTGCCGCGATAGTATCTTCCAGATAAACTTTCATTTTTCTTTTACCGAATTTCCAAAATATTATATCACACCGGGAGGATAAGGTTATCGGGGGCTAATTAAACGGGAACCGGTTTCCGGAGCAATTTCAGCACTTCTCCCACTACGTAGAGAGAACCGGTAATACAGATTAAATCTTCCGGTTCTGCCTGCATTCTGGCAAAAGTGAGGGCAGACAATACATCAGTGGTAATTACCGGATCAGAACAAACATCTTTCAAAACTTCCTTTAGAAAATGGGGATCTGCTGCCCGGGCATTGGAAGCGCGGGTAAGAATCACCCGGTTAGCAAAAAGACAGAGTTCCTTTCCAATCCCCGCAATATCTTTGTTAAGCGAAATTCCCAGTATCAGATAAAGATTCCGATAGTGAAATAAATCTTGGATAGCTTTCCTTAAACAGTGAGCAGAGGCAACATTATGAGCACCATCCACCACAATCCATGGTTTTTCCTGAACTATTTCCAGACGGCCCGACCAGTTTACTTTTGCCAATCCATCTCGAATAAATTCTTCTCCTATCTCTAGAGAATGCAATTTTAATAATTCCACCATCCCCACCGCCGTGGCGGCATTAATAATTTGATGATCCCCCAGGAGCGGAAGAGTGAGACTATAATAATTCCGGAAAAGTCCTTTCACATGAAAAATCTGTCCTCGATAATCAGCGTAGACTTTAACTGGCACAATTCGATCTTTTCCCTCGGGTGAACCAGGGGCCACTACCTGGTAAATCCGGGCTCCCATTGAGGAAGAAATCTCTTCCAGAACCGATAACACTTCCGGAGGCTGAGGAGATGTAATAATCACGCCATTTTTCTTGATAATTCCTGCCTTTTCTCGGGCAATGGAAACCAGGGAATTACCCAGTTTGTCAGTATGATCATAACTAATTTGGGTAATGGCGCTTACCAGAGGATTAACCACGTTAGTAGCATCCAATCGGCCTCCCATCCCAACTTCCAGAACGGCAAAATCTACTTTTTGCAGATAGAAGTAATAAAAGGCAAGAGCAGTATAAACTTCAAAAAAGGTAAGTTTTCCCAAGGAGGAATCTTCCCTTAAGAATTCAATATTGGACTTGACTTTATTTACCAACTCTACCAGTTCTTCGGGAGAAATCAGCCGATCTCCGATACGAATTCTTTCTCGGAAAGAAACCAGATGGGGAGAAGTATACCATCCCACCCGATAGTTAGCACTTCCCAGAATGGAGGCCACCATGGCTGCGGTAGACCCTTTACCCTTAGTACCGGCAATATGTAAAGAGGGATACTTCTGATGCGGAAAACCTAAAAGACGCAGTAAGGCTTCCATGCGGACTAGATTATAGTAGCGGTTATCATAGGGATGATCAGTGACTTTTTCGTAATCTACAAAACTCTCTAAATAGCGAAGCGCTTCTTGGTATAGGGAAATTCTCATGACCGGGCTTAAGAAACTTTATCTATAAATACCTTCCAGATCCTGGTAGACAGGAAATTGAGTGCAAAGCTCTTTTATCTCCTCTCTTACCTGACTTCTCACTTTGGGATCGTCGGGATGATGGAGAACCCTACTGATCATTTTTCCGATAATTTTCATTTCTCCCTCTTTCATACCGCGGGTGGTAAGGGCAGGAGTGCCGGGACGAATTCCACTAGTCAGGTGCGGAGGCTGGGGATCAAAAGGAATAGGATTTTTATTGACAATTATTCCTGCTTCTTCCAGTAAGTCTGCTGCTCGCTGGCCGGTCAATTCTTTAGAAGTCAGATCTATTAAAACCAGGTGGTTATCAGTACCACCAGAAACCAGGCGAAATCCTTCTAATAATAAAACTTCTGCCAGAGCCTGGGCGTTATGAATAATCTGTGCCTGATAAGCCTGAAAAGAAGGACTCATGGCTTCTTTAAAAGCTACTGCTTTAGCAGCGATCACATGCATCAACGGTCCGGCCTGAATACCGGGAAAAACTGCCCGATCGATAATTTCTTGATATTCTTTTTTACACATAATAAATGCTCCCCGGGGACCACGCAAAGTTTTATGAGTAGTGGAAGTAACTACATCGCAGGAAGGTACCGGATCGGGGTGTAATCTGGCAGCAATTAAACCAACAATGTGAGCTATATCCGCCATTAAGTAAGCACCCACCTCATTCGCGATCTCCCGGAAACGAGCAAAATCTATCTGACGCGGATAGGCGCTGGCTCCGGTAACAATTAGTCGGGGACGGAATTCCCGCACCAGCTTGCGAACCTCTTGATAATTTATCCTTTCATCTTTGCGATCCACTCCGTAAAATACTGCGCGATAATATCTTCCGGAAAAGTTAACCTTACGACCATGAGTTAGGTGACCTCCGTGTTCTACCGACATCCCCAGAATCGTATCTTCTGGCTCCAGCAGAGCATAATAGGCCGCCATGTTTGCCTGAGAACCGGTATGTAACTGGACATTAACATGATCAGCCCCAAATAGCTCTTTTGCTCGTTGAATGGCCAAACTTTCTGCCATATCCACATACTTGCAACCATGATACCAGCGATTACCAGGATAACCCTCAGCGTACTTATTAGTCATTATGCAACCCTGAGCTTGCAGGACTGCTTTACTGGCATAGTTTTCAGAGGGTATCATCACCAGACAAAATTGTTGCCGCTGTAATTCACCATCAAGAACTTCGGCAATTTCAGAATCTACTTCCCGCAGGGAACGATTCATAGTTATTGCTTCTCCCGGCATCGACATTTAATTTCCCTTCCTTTTTTCTATGACCTCTTTTTCTGAAGTCAACTTCTGGTAAATTATAGAAAAATCAAATTCTTTTGCCACCAGTCCCCAAGCTCGCTGAATTTTTTTCTCTCCGTGAACTCTCTGTCGTCCCAGCAAGCCTTCTAATCTTTCCACCGTTGTAAAGGTATCGTCCTTCACTACTATCAGGGGAACCTTAATCTCTTTGGCTCGAGTCAGGATAAGAGTACTGGGATAAAGATTGCCAGTTAAAATTACACATCGAGTGGAGGTTTCTAAGGCTGCTAATTGAATATCCGGGCGATCTCCACCAGTGATTACGGCTTTATTTTTGGTGCGCCGAAAATAAGAGAGAGCACTTTCCAGACTCATGGCGCCAATACTAAAATTTTCCACCAGTTCTTCTATTCGATCTTCACAACATAGAACTTTTCCCTCTAAATGCTGACATAGTTCTTTTACCGTAACGGCCTCTAGTAACCGGTCTTGGGGGAAAATACCTAAAACTTCCACTCCTTTGCTTTTAAGAAAAGGAGCAATCTCCTGCCTCACAATCTCAACTCTTTCTAGAGGTACAAAATTCAAAACTACTCCTACCAACCGTTTCCCAAAATTTTCCTGGGCGGCCAGAATATTATCAATCTGGATTTCTTTGGCAATTCGATGCACTAGAATTACCCAGACATTGAGCAATTTCGCCAGTTTTACTCCCGAGAGGCCAAGAAAACCTCCTTCAAAGGGGTCGCCCGCTCCCCCTATCAATAGCACATCTTTATTCTCGGAGATCTTCTGGTAGGTAGAAAGAATCTTATTTTCTAACCCCTCTATTTCTCCCCGGTAAGCTGCCGTTGTCAAATCGGGAGTGATTACTACCGGACACATCCAATCTAAAGGATCATCTAGTTTTAAAGCCTCCCGAATTAGAACGGCATCCTGATCTGTCAAAACTTCACCTATCTTAACCGGCATCTTCCCCAAAGGTTTTAAATAACCTACCCGGAGTCCATCGGCTTTGAGTTTTAACCCCAGACCTATAGCCAGTAATGTTTTCCCAGAATATTCGTTGGTAGATGTGATATAGAAAGGGATCATAGCATCTCCCACAAAATTTCCATGGCCAGATAATCCTCTACCAATTTTATGACTGCCTGGATTTTTTCTCGATCTACCGGCCGTATCTTAACCGTAAGATCATTAATTTTGGAAGCGGTGGTATAGGTATCGTGTTCCACCAAAATTACCGGTAAATTACACTTCTTTACCAGTTCCAGAATAGTATAATGGGGAATTAATCCTCCGGTCCAAACCATACCTACTAACCGCTTTTGACCTTCATGGGGAACCATCAAAGTGGAAATAGCGGCCAAAATGATGTCCTCCCGGTCTCCAGGGGTAATAACCAGACTCTCATCCTCAAAGTAACTCAGAGCATGATGGGGTTCCATGGCACCTACTACCATCTTCCTGGCCATACGATCCAGTTCATCGCCACCGCAAACGATCTCCCCTCCCAGTTCCTCCAATATCTGCCAAAGGGTAGGCCAGGTTAAAAGAGAATGAAAAGGAATCACTCCCCAGACTTTAATTCCTCTCTTTTCCAGTCCTTTCCGCAACAGTTGATTAATTTTATCATATTTCTCCGGGAATACTTTGTTAACTACTACTCCTAATAATTCTGCTCCTTCTTTTTCGAATAACGCCTTATTGAGTACAATCTCATCAATTGCTCGACCAATGCCCCCTCCTGATACCAGAAGCACTTTCGCCCCCAGAAGACGAGCTACGGTAGCATTAGAGAGATCAAAAACCGAGCCTACTCCGGCATGACCAGTACCTTCGATCACCACTAAATCACGGTTCTGAGACACTCGAGCAAAGGAATTTAGAATTCGTTCCGGGAGGTCTTTTTTCTCCCCGCGAATGTGACTTTCGGTAAATCCTTTCTCTACCGCAATAGGACTCATGTCACGAAGGTGACAATTAATTCCGCAGGCCCTTTCAATCAGAACCGAATCTTCGTCTACTTTGTAACCCTGTTCTTCCAAATACCGTTGACCGATAGGCTTGATATAACCCACCTTCCACTGCTGAGAGAAGTGAGCAATCAAACCCAGCGAAACTACTGTTTTCCCTTCGTTCTGTCTAGTAGCAGCAACAAATATTTTTTTCATAACTAGACTTTCAACATCTCTTGCCGGTAGGCATTGATGTATTCCAAGCAGTATTCATCTTTTCCCAAAATAGTTTTTACTGCCCGGAGGATGGACATCAATTTCTGATCGGTGGTATCGAGGATAACCGCATCCAGTCCCGCTCCCATCACTAAAGAAAGAAAAGCGTGGTGGAGTAGATTTCTTTGGGGAAGCCCAAAAGAAATATTGCTCAATCCCAGAATACAACACGCTCCGGGAAATTTCTCCCGGAGTTCCTTAAGGGTAAGTAGAGTAATTTCCCCTTGACGATGATCGGTGCTTATGGGGCAAACCAAAGGATCAAAAAATAAATCGGACAGAGAAAGTTCATAAGCCTTAAGTGCTTCCACTATTTGGATCGCTATTGCTACCCTTTCTTCCACCGTTGGCGGAATCCCTTTTTCCCCCATGGTAAGCCCTACTACCTGACAATTATATTTTTTAACCAGGGGCAAAATGGTGTCTATTCGACTTTTTTCGGCGGTGATGGAATTAACAAGGGCTCTTCCTTGATGAACTTCCAGAGCAGCCTCAATAGCCCGGGGATTGGGACTATCAATACAGAGAGGAAAATTTACCGCCTGCTGAACGGTTTTTACCAACCATACCAAATCCGCCGGCTCGTGTTCCTGCCGATTACCAGCGTTTACATCTAACATGGTAGCTCCCCCTTTTATCTGATTGATAGCTTCCTGCTGAATAAAATTTAAGTCCCGGCCGATTACGGCATCATAAATTGGCTTCCGACTGGTATTAATTCTTTCACCTACTATGAGCATGCTTCTCCTTTCTTAAATATCCTATCACCGCCGCCGATAGGCATCAAGATAAGAATCACAGTAAATGCTCTTATTCAAAAGAATCTCGGCGGAAATCATAGCATCCATTAATTCCCGGTCGGTAGAATCCATTATCGCTGCATCCAGCCCCATCGCCATGGCCATTACCAAGTAAGTTCGATTTATCAGGGAACGATTAGGAGTCCCCTGGGAGACATTACTTAAACCCAGTACGGTTTTAGGGGGAGGATCGGAGAGAGTCTTAAAATCATGGATGGCTTTTAAAACCTCCACCGAGGTAATCTGGGTTACATTTACGGGAAGAATAAGAGGATCCAGATAAACGTTCTCTATTGGAACTCCCTTATCCATAGCGGCAGCAATAATACTCACAGCAATTTCGCTCCTCCCCAGAGCATCCCGCGGAATTCCCTTTTCATCCATGGTTAATCCAATAATAGAGGCCCCGTATTTTGCCGCTATTGGAAGCAGAACATCCATTTTTTCCTTCTGGCCAGTAGTAGAGTTAATAACCCCTTTCTGCTTACAAAGGCGCAAACCGGCCTCGATCACATCCGATTTAGTACTATCCAAACAGAGAGGAACATTTACCACTTCCTGGATGCTGGTTACCAACCATTCCATCGCCGCTAATGGATTAGCAGAAGCGGGACCGGTATTAACATCCAGTATATGAGCTCCTGCCTCCACTTGTTCCCGGGCCAGTTGCTGAATAACTTCTTTATTCCGTTTCTGGATAGCCTTCCCCACTTTGCGGTACATGCCATTAATCCTTTCACCAATAACAATCATTCTTTACCGGCCTCCTTTCCCATAAGTTGGCCAATAATGCGCTTCACCAGATTGATAGATTTTGGATGCCGCATAACTAAAATCTCGGCGCCCGCTATTAAAAGAGCAACGGCAGTAATAGCCTCCCACATGGGACCCCTCTCGCTGGCTTTCCCCCATTGGGGAAATTCGCTTTCTTCCACTTTGGCTTCTTTTGCTCTCCAGGCCTCCGGTCCCACAGTGCAGATAACCGGCATAGCTAATAGTTTATCTTCTGAAAGTCCGGCCAATCGCCCGCGCTCCATTATGGAATATGCATACTCCAGACCGTAGCCTAGTCCTCCGGTGGTAGGAAAAATTACAATTCTTTCTAAAGGGAATCCCATTTCCGAAATCAGAATATTCACCTGTTTTTCAATATTTATATCTAATGGGGATTCGGCAATAATACTTTGTTTATCCGCCAGACAGGAAGCTACCAGCGTTTTATAATTATCCTTGGTGGCAGTGCCAAAAAGACAATTTTCTCCTGCCGCCACCTGGGTGCATCGGGGTAAGACTTCATTATCTTTTTCCGCATTTCCCGAACCCCAAACAATAAGGGGAACCCCCACTTCCGAAAGGATAGCCTTTAATATCTGGCTTGCTTCTTCAGCAGAAGCATTTTTAGTATCGGGATGGATGCTCATAAGCCGTAAGCAAAGCAACTGCGCTTGGTATTCTTGAACACATTTCTTTGCCCATTTCACGGGAGAGTCAATCACATCAGCAAAGGGAGCCACCGCCTCGGGAGGCCACTCGGGAGGAACCATATCCCAGACTTCCATGGCAATAACCGGCGAATAAGGCATTTCTCCTTCAAAGGTCAAAAATGGCAAAGCAGTGATACCTCCAACCTGAACCACTGATTCCCGGGTCCCTCCTTCTGCCGGAGTAGCTCCGATAGTTAGAGTATAAATTTTCTGGGTCCATTTTTGCTTATATAATTCCAAAGGCATTTTCCTCCTCCTCTCTTAGATTCCCACCTTAGCACAAATTTCCTCTACCACTCGCACCAGAGGTGAATCCCCAGAAAGGGAAAGCAAAGAATTTCCCTCCAACTGAAGTTTAAGCACTCGCTCATCTTCCGGTATAACTCCCGCCAAACCCAATTCTTTATCGTCAATTTCCTGCTCCACCTCCCGGGATAGTCCATTTCTAATCCGGTTTACTACTAAATAAAACTTCTTAATTGCCAGATCCAGTTTCTGCGCTAAATCGCGAATTTTCCTCGCCGAACGAATTCCGATAATAGTAGGATCGCTCATAATAAAAAGAAAATCAAGATTGCGGGTAGTTTTACGACTCAAATGTTCCATTCCCGCTTCGTTATCCATTATAATATAACGATAAGGTCGGCCCAGCCGGTCAAGATAAGTACGCAGAAGACTATTCACAAAACAATAGCATTCCGGTCCCTCGGGGCGACCCATCACCAATAAATCCAAACCGGGGGTCTCCCGCAAACATTCCTGTATTCGATATTCTAAATAACTACCTTTATTCATTCCCGAAGGTAAATCCCGCATTCCTCGTGCTTCTTCCAGTACATCGCCAATAGTAAGGGGAGTATCTATTCCCAGAATCATATTTAAATTGGAATTGGGGTCAGCGTCTACCGCCAGGATAGGCACCTTGTTTTCCTTCAATAAATACTGGATAATCAACGCGGCGAAAGTTGTCTTCCCCGTCCCTCCTTTTCCTGCTACCCCAATGGCTAATGACAATAGCGGGTACCTCCCATAAATTTAAATCTTTATTTTCCCCTGGGTGGAAGGGAAAAGGGCCAAATTGGTATGGGGAAGAAATAGAGCAGAAACAAATTCTTCCATAAAGGTATTATTAACACTGAGTTCGAAATAGGTGGTCCTCCGGGCAATCTCCTTCGCTTTTTCCCTGGCTTCATGATAAAGCAGACAAAGTATCGCTCCAATAATGGCACCATTCCCTATAAATTTAAATTTTTTTTCATCAATATCTGGTAGAAGACCAATATAAATCGCCCGCTTTATATCCAGATAATTACCGAAGGCACCAGCAATGTAAATACGATCCAGATCTTTAAACTCCAGTCCTGTACTTTTTACCAGAACAGTGGCTCCGGCATAAACTGCTGCTTTTGAGCGTATAAGATTTCCAATATCTGCTTCGGTAAGTACTATATCATCTTCTCTACCTGCCTCTTCCCCCCAGACCAGAACGAATTCCGGCCCTTCTTCACCCTGATGAATCCGGGAAGTAGGAAGTTCAAGATTCATTCTCCCTCCCCGATCAATTATTCCCGCTTCCCAGAGAGCTGCCAAGGCATCTACCAACCCCGAACCACAAATTCCCCGCGGCTTTCCTCCTCCAATAGTACTAACTTCTACGGTATCATTTTCTAAATTTATTTTTACTCGTTCGATTGCTCCAGGAGTAGCAGACATTCCAAAACGGATTCCCGAACCTTCAAAAGCGGGGCCTACCGAGCAGGAACAAGAAACCAACCAGTCTTTGTTTCCCAAAACTATTTCCCCATTGGTTCCCATATCAATTAAAAGAAAATTACCTTCATCTTCGTAAAATCCAGCCGCCAGAATATCCGCCACCACATCTCCTCCTACATAACTACTGACCGCAGGTAAACAGTGAATGATACCTTTTTTACTCATTGCTATTTTCAAGTCGGAAGGTTTTACTAACGGAAACTGAGTCACCAGAGGAATATAAGGTTCCCGACGAATCGATCCCGGATCTAGTCCCAGCAGAAAATGAATCATTACCGTGTTACCAGCACAGGTAACGGCGTGAACATTCTCGGGATTGATGGAATTAGTCCGCATAAGATCCAGAATCAGCCGGTTTAGGGTATCCACAATTGTCTGCTGTAACGTCTGCAGACCATTCTCATTTTCACCGCTGTAAATGATCCGGGAAATTACATCTTCTCCAAATTTAATCTGTTCATTATAGGAAGTACCAAGGTCCCTTATTTCTCCTTTCTTCAAATCCACAAGGTTCACCACCACGGTAGAAGTTCCGATATCGATAGCCAGACCATAAACCTCTGCGGAATCTACCGGACCTATACTCAGCAACTTCCCCGTCCCATTTTCATCTCCCACCAATACCGTAATCTGCCAGTTATTGTCCCGCACTATGCGCGCTAAAGAGGCGAGGTCAGAAAGTTCCACTGCCACCCGGGAAACTCTCGTTAGCTTTTTAATCTCCCGCTCCACTCTTTGAAAATCGCTAACATTATCCACTAAGGAAGGAGGGGGCAAGGCAAGAGATAACCTTCGCACCAGAGGAGACAAAGGATAACAAGAAAAGCGGGAAAGTACCTCTTTAGATTCCATTTCTCCGGTAAGTATTCGGTAACCAGTAAGCTGAGATCTTACCGGTACTTCTACTACTACATCTCCCTGGATAATGGTTTGACAGGCTAACACATAACCTTGTTTTACTTCCCGAACTGTGAGATGAACGGTAGGTTGAGATTCTACCTCTCCGTGTCTCATACGAACTTTACACTTACCGCATACTCCCTTCCCCCCACAGGTACTATCAATAATTATCCCTGCCTGGTGAGCAGCTTCCAGCAGATTTGTTCCGTAAGGAACCTGCACCAGTTTCCCTTCAGGATAAAAAACTACTATTCCTTCCGATCTAATCTGGTAACTCATAATGATACTCTATTATCCAGAAACTGATTCTCCTCGGTATTTAGCCCGTACTTCCTTTATTTTTCCGCAGGTCATTTCTCCTTCTGGACAGGAACTGTAAACACAGGTCGGTCCGGCATTCCGGAAAATATTGGGGGCTACTTTTTTAACTTCCATCAGCATATTTTCTGCCAGTTGAACAATTTCCCACTGCGAACGCAAACAGCAACGGAGGCAGAAAAAATGTAACAGTTCCCGAGCATTCATGGTGAAAACAATTTTGGTTTCGGTAGCGTTGGGAAGGACATAACGGGCATCTTCCGGAGAAATACCTTCCTGCAAGAATTGACGATAAACTCTCTGCAGTTCCTGCATAGTATTTTCGAATATATTTTTCAGAGCAGGTTTCTGGCTAATGAGAGGAGGAATAACATAATCAAACTGACTTTCTTTTACGTAGCGCTGACTTTGCTGGGAATAAGAAGCTATGCGATGACGTACCAGTTGATGAGAGGTTACTCGGGAAATCCCTTCTACTGCGAAGGTGAAACTGGCGTGTTCGAGGGCGGAATGATGTCCCAGAGAAAGTAGTTTCTGAATAAATTTAGCGGTAGCCTCTTCATCTACTTTTTGGGAAAGAGTCTCCACTTCCGCTGCCGAATAGCATCGCCTTCCGGCAACGGCAACAGTTTTTTCTGGCTGGGAAGTATAATTTATTAGTTTTACTTTCATGATTTCTTATATCTTTTAATTCATACCCCACAATCTGATCTCAGACCTGCCAGCGGGTTTTTAAAAAGTTTGGTATACCGGAGGCTTCTCGGGGACCTACTAATATCTGCCAGCCAGAAAGCTCTTCCAGTTTACCACTAAGCACCGCTACATATCCTGGAATGATAACTTTGCGATGGGCAACCACGTTCTCTACGCCGTTTTTCTTAAGTGCTTCCACAATCTTCTCGGCGGTAAATTTTTCCGCGGCATAAGCAGTAAGTACCGAAGTCCCTTCGGTATCCACTACCAGAATATGACTGGGAACTTTACTGGCCTCAACTTCTCCTTCTACGGTAAAGTAGGTGAGGGAGAAATTAGAGGTTACTAGAAGGGGAGAACTTTTATCCGGATTACCCACAGCATATAACTTAGCTTCCACCTGGATTGGTTTCTGGGGATCAGTGTAAATATTTTGACGGAGAGTTAGAAGCGGTAAAATCTCCCAGGGTTCGGTTCCTTTTAAAACAATAATCCCTGCATATTTAGTAATAAAGATGGCTGCCCAGGCAGTCTCCTGATAGATGTCACCATCACTAGCGAAGGCTATGGTAGGATAGCCCAGAGGACGATAATTCCTCTTCAGCGCCAACCGACGAATGTGGTTCAAATCCCAGAGGGCAGATTGTAAACTACGACTACCGGAATCCAAAATCAGATCAGTAACTCCCTGGGAGACAATTTTGGGAGTAAGCCCCGCTATTTCCTCCAGATCATTCCCCTTTACCACCAGTGGACAGTTATACTGCTTGGCAATATTAACTACTTCATTATAATTTCCCACAGTAGCAGCGTAAATAAGAGGACGCCTATCAGAAACTATCTTCAATCCTTCATTTAGAGAAGAAATATTTTCCGACATCAAAATGAGAGGTAAGGGGGAGTGTTCTTTCACTAATTTTACTGTTTGAGCATAATGTAAAGGATCATTGTCTTTATCCTGCAGGGCAATCAATTCTACCTTTAATTTCTGCCCCACTCTTTCAAAAGTGAAACTATTAATATGATTAACTTTTTCTTGCAACTGTTCCGAAGAAAGATTACTTTCTACCAATACCGCCAATCCCGGAGGGTGATAGAAAGTAGCTTCATGACGAAATAGCACTGTCTCATTTCCAATTTCTAGTTTATTTTCTCCGGTGCCGATAGTTACCAGCCGGATAGGAGGAGCCGAGGCAGATTCCAGAATTGCCTTGGCTTCTTCAGAAACATGGGGACATTCTTCCAGCGCAGCCTTCTTACCTGCCAGTCGCATGGCAAAAGCCAGACAGGTAGGAGAACCACATTCCCCACAGTTGGTTTTAGGAAGATGTTTATATATTTCTATAGCACTTAGGGGCACCGTTACTCCCTCCTTTTACTTACTGTTAAAATAATGGGGGCATGGTAAGGGCAGGATGTCCAACTTTCTCAGCAAAAGCTAGCAACTCTTCAGCTGTGGTAGCTATTGTCTCATCAGCGATCTTGTCCACAAAATCTGGCTCTCCTATTTCCTGAGCCCGAGCTTTCAGTCGCTCTAATACAGCATCTTTAAGTTCCTTGGTCATCCAGACGATACGTCGGAATCCACCATCTCCCACTATAAATTTTCTACTGGTAAGGTATAACCTTCCCACACCCAAGAATCCCGGGGTCTGGTTTCCCCCTCCTACACTTCCTGCCAGGGTACTGAAGGTCATACCCACCGGGGTCATCACTGTGGAGCCGCGATTTACAATCATCACTCCGTTTACTTCAGGTACCACTGACATGATACATTCGAAGCAACCGCAAGAAGTCATAGGATATTCCATCATTGAATATAGATAAACTCTTTCCACCGTTCCGTTTGATTTTAACCGGACAAATTCATTAATTCTCCGGAACTCTCCCTTTTCTGGATTAAAGCATTCCCCTTTAAGAACTGGTTGGTTAGGTCCGGCGGGATTAATTTCATAAGCTGCTCTACCATCAAGCCAGTTGTAAGCACCACAGAGGCCCAGTCTTTCGGGAGTGATGATACACACATGATTAGGAGCATAAGACTGACAGAGAGTGCAGGAATAGAAAATATCCACACTCTCATCGGTCATCTGAGCTACACGGGCATCCCTTTCTTGATAGGCCTTCTGGGCTTGGGGTAGAAAACGAAGAATATCTTCCTCCTGGGTGTAGATGGTCACCTGAACTTTATCTACAATAGCCGGGAATTCATTTAGCAATTGGGCACGAATAACCACCCCCAGATGATGAAATTTCAACCCTGCCTTTTTGGCATCATGGCTTATCCTGATCCAGTTCATATCTCGTTGCCCGATATGCATTACTCCCATAATTTCCGAAACAAAAGTGTGAATACGCCGTTCGAGAATAGATTCGAACTCTGGCCGCATCTTTCTTCCCGCTACTTCCACGACAATTCCCATGGGGACTGGTCCGCCTTCGGGAATAATATCAATTTCCGGACCCACTACCATTATTTTATTATCCTCTACCTCCTCCAGGGCCTTGCCGCGAAGATATTCAAAAGAGCGGGAGACCTTACCACCAATTTCCACCGCCATCTGTTCCTTCCGAACTCTTTCTCCTTCAAAAGCAGGACCAAAAGGTACGGGAATGGGAAGCTTGGTAACCTTTACTTTTAGACCCCGGACCTCAATAGCTTTGGAGACAATTTTTTCATGAGAAATTCGGGAAACCACATGTTCATAAGTACAGATACCACTGGGAAGAATCTGAGGAATCTCGGTGTCCGCAATAGTGGGAAAGCCAAAGTTAATTGCCCCGGCAGCGGTAGCATACTTTTCATCATCTACCTCTCCCAGGGCTAAAACAAAGGCATGAACCCGATTTTTATTATAGAGAAGAATCTCTCGGGCCTCTTTAATCCCTCCGGGGGTAATCCCGCCGAAGGTCATGGCCGCCCGGGCAGCAAAATTTAAAGCGTGTACGGTAGCAGTTATATCCTTCCCGTAGGGTACCAGGTAAGTATCCCAACTCATCTCTACCCCTTTTTCTGCGAGTTGCTCTGCCAGACTTCGGCCATCAGTTTGAGCAGAAAGAAATATAAGAATATTTCTTTCCTGCAATTCTCTTATTATTTTCACCGCTGCTTCGTTGTTGGGCATTGCCCCAACACAGGCGGCGAAACCGGGCATCCTTCCATCAACTAGTTTGATTCCCTGTTCCCGCAGGGTGGCATCACTCGTGAAACCGAGCCATATTCCACCCGGAAAAGCAGGATCCAAATATTTAACAGCCTCCATAATTTCTTCGGCAATCAGAGTAGCGATACCGGCATCTAGAGCATCTCCTAAATAAGGAAGCCACAATTTTTCTGATGGTATGGGTGGTAAAAGAGTTTTAGCATGTTCCAGAGCAGTAACAGCATCTCCCAGAGTTTTTATCTTTATACCAGTAAGAGCATAGATTAATGGTAAGTAAAAGGCAGTGTCCTTAAATTCCAGCGAATGTTTTTCTCCCCGCTCCTTTAATGCCCGGCCCAATTCCTCTTCTGCCCGAGCGACCAGTTTATGAGCTCCCCGAATAGCTGCCGTGGCAATAATTCTTGACAAGACTTCACGCCTCCCTTACTCTAAGGTAATCGCTTCGTAGCGGCAAGCCTTTACACAGGCTCCGCATTTTATACAAAGAGAATAATCAATGCGGTGGGGCTTTCTTCTTTCTCCAACAATGGCTTCCTGGGGACATACCCGACGACAGGCTCCACAGCCAATACAAATTTCCTCCTGGATACTAAATCTTTTTATTAAATTTACTAGATATCGGGACCCTTCTGCTTTATAAAGCTTCTCCCCTTTTTCTTCCCAGGGAATAAATTGCAAGGCACCAGTAGGACAAGCCTCTACGCAGGCAGGAATTTCGTCTTTCTGTAATCTTTCGATACAAAGATCGCATTTGATAATTCCCTGGCCCTTTCCATCCCAGTTGATAATGCCAAAAGGACAAGCGGAAATACATTTTTTACAGCTATCACAAAGTTCATTTTTAATAATCACGGGACCCGTGTTTTCTTTTTCCAAAGCATGTGTAGGACAAGCTTCTACACAGGGGGCATCCTTACAGTGCCGGCAAATTTTAGGCCAGGTTAATTTCCCAATTTCCTCAACTTTTATCCGGGGGAGCGGAATACTTTCTTCTTCCAGTGCCTGGAAAAAAATTTTAGTCCGGGAATGAGATACTGCACACTGAATCTCACAACTCCTGCAGGCAAGACACTTTTCTGGTTCAATGAAAATTAACCCTTGCATAAATTCCCTTTCCCTTAGTTAATTCTTTTGCCAGAAGTACAATACTTCCTTTCCAACTCCTGATAGATCTTTTCTCCCTCTTCTATCGGGAAATAAGGAAGGCCATCTTGATCTGCCTCCCTTACTGCTTTTTGATAAGAGATAAAACCAATTATTTCCTCTCCTGCTAATCGCTGTCGAAGAAATTCTATGTCTTTCTCCTCTTGAATTTTATTACCTACAAAGACTATCTTCTCCAAACCAATATCCCCAGCCAGGGTCTTAATTTTTAACCCTACCTCTACACTGCGTCTACTTGGTTCCACTATCACTAACAGCAAATCTACCGCCCGCACGGTAGCCCTACCCAGATGCTCAACCCCCGCTTCCATATCCATAATTACTACTTCTTCCGGATGCAGCAACAAAAGTTCCATTAAGCGTTGGAGAAGAACGCTCTCCGGACAAGCACAACCCGCCCCTCCCTTTTTAATCCCTCCCATCACCAGCAATTTAATCCCCTGGTGTTCCCGGATAAAACGTGGAGGAATGTCATCCACTTCCGGATTCAGACGAAAAAAGGGTGCTGGCCTTCCGGAAGAAGCCCCCGTTTTCTCCTCGATAAGTTTCTGCATTTCCATTATGGGAATTATTTCTTCCCAATCTGGAAAACCTAAAACTGCCCCCAGATTAGCGGAGGGATCGGCATCTATTGCTAAAACCTTATATCCTGCTTTTAAAAAAAGTCTTGCTAGCAAGGCAGCAACCGTAGTTTTACCTGCTCCACCCTTCCCGGCAACAGCAATTTTCATTTACCAATTCCAGCTTATTGAAAATATCCCTTATCAATTCAGAATAACACAAGATTAAGACCCGGTCAACCGTAACGGGTGACCGGGGATAATTACCCAAAATTATAGCCCGGCAGCATCGAGAATGGCAGGAACTTTATCATCCCAGCCCAGGGGCATGAGATGAATTCCTTGACAGTGAGGTTTAAGCTGCCGGATTAAATTGGCAGCAATCTCCACTCCCACTTCTCCTGATTTAGTCTTCTCGGGATTTTCCTTTAATTTTTCAATAATCTCCTCGGGAATGTAAACTCCGGAGACATTATTGTTCATATAGCGGGCCATTCCTACCGATTTTAAAACCACAATCCCTGCCAGTACCGGTACTTTCAAATTTTTGACTTTTTCCATAAAATCAATAAATTTATCCACTTCGAACACTGCCTGAGTTTGGAAAAACTGCGCCCCCACTCTTACTTTTTTCTCCATTTTCATTATCTGCGGTTCTAAAGGGTCGGCTCCCGGGGTTACCACTGCTCCCAGAAAAAATTTGGGAACGCCATCCAGTGGTTTCCCTGCCAGGTCAAATCCCTCTTCTAATCTTTTAGCAGCCGTTAATAATTGCACTGAATCCAGATCGAATACCGGTTTAGCATCAGGATGATCACCCAGGGTGGTGTGATCACCGGTAAGACATAGAACATTTTCAATACCAAGAACGGCTGCACTGAGGAGATCGGATTGCAGGGCGAGACGATTTCGATCCCGGCAAACCATTTGGAATACAGGCTCCAGGCCGCGTTCCTTTAATAGATGACAAACCACCAGAGAACCCAGTCGCATAACTGCGCTCTGCAAATCGGTAACATTAACCGCGGAAATCCTATCCCGGAAATAGGTTTCGGCTTCATGAAGGTATTTTCCGATATTAACTCCCTTGGGAGGACCAATCTCACTAGTAATCACAAATTTTCCTGATTGTAAGGCTTCACTTAACTTACTCATTTTATGCCGCTCCCTCCTTCTTTCCGGTTTCCAGCACAATTCGATGTGGTCGAGTCATTACTCGGTAATTTTTAGGAGGTTGAGTTTCCTGCATAAAGCTGAGATCTCCCAGTTTGCTCAGTTCTTGATAAATTAAAGTCCAGGCACAATCCCTCTCTTTATCAACCTCACATTTGCCGTGATTGGTTCCCCCACAGGGGCCGTTTAGTAATCCTTTAGGACACCGGGTAAGCGGACAGATAACACCAGTGCGATCCAGTAAGCATTCTCCACAAGCGGAACAACGCTCTTCCAGGACTCCGGTTCGATCTACTAGAGCAGAAAAAACAGTATCCGAGGCAGGATGGACTCTTTTACCCCAGCGTTCATTTTCCCGTACACACTGAACACCAGAGCCGCAGGCCATGACCAAAATAGCATCAGCAGCGGCAATTTCTTTCTGCCGCTGGGCAAAGGCTCGAATTACCTGAGCAGAAATGCAAGGGGTAATCACTATCCAGCCGGTAACCATTTTACCCTCTTTTTCTAACCTTTCTTTCATTGCCAGGACCTCTGGTTCACCGCCAGTCCGACAAACAGTACTACACTCATCACATCCAATAATAAAAATTTTTCCATCTCGGCTAAGTGACTGAAGAATTTCTTCAATAGGTTTGGATTTGGTAGCCAGCATTTATTATCCTCCTTCCTAACCCCGGGCCATCTTGGTACATTCCACTACATTTCGCAGCAGCATAGCAACGGTCATCGGCCCCACCCCTCCGGGAACCGGTGTGATGTAGGAACATTTCTCCTTTGCCCGCTCAAACTCTACATCTCCCACTATTTTCATCTTTGGTTTCCCTCTTTCATCTAATACCGGGTTCCCGCTGGCATCTCGCACTGGAACCCGGTTTATTCCGATATCTATAATCACCGCTCCCTCTTTAATCATATCGGCGGTTATCAAGTTAGGTTTACCTACCGCCACTATCAGTATATCCGCTCTGCGGGTATGAAATGCCAAATCCCGGGTAGCAATATGACATACAGTTACTGTGGGAGATTCGGTAGGGGATTGTAATAAAAGTAAAGCCAAAGGCTTCCCCACAATCTCGCTGTGGCCTACCACCACTGCTTCCATGCCTTTAAGAGAAATCCCGGTGGACTTCAAAAGTTCCATTGCCCCTAGAGAAGTACAGGGACCAATGAAATAGGTGCCATAGACCAGTTTCCCCATATTTAGAGGGTGAACTCCTTCAACATCTTTATCCGGGGAAATCTGAATTTGAATTTCCCGAGCATTTAAATTAGCAGGAAGGGGCATTTCTAAAATTATTCCTTTAACCAGGGTATCCTCATTAAGACCTCGAATAACTTCCAGTAGTTCCTGTTTGGTTATAGTAGCCGGTAATTCCCGTAGTTCGTATTTTATATCCATTTCTTCACAACTTTTCCGCTGCTGATTAATATAAACCCGGGAAGCAGGATTTTCTCCTACCTGAATAGCGGAAAGATGGGGAATTCTACCGGAAGATCTAAGAGTTTTAATCTCTTCCTGGAGTCCCTCCCTTATTTTTGCCGCCAGCGTTTCTCCATCTAGCAATTTTGCCGACATTACCATCACCTGCCTTGCTTAATGTAATTTCATTCCTAAGAAAATATCGACTGCGGAGTTTAAAATATATACCCCGGTTAATCTTTACGAATAACACCTATAACCTGCTTGCAAATTTCCTCCGTTACTCCATTTATCTCCTCCATCCATGGCTGAAAAAGATGGCGAATTTCCTTTCGGTATCCGATATCCGAGAGATTAGCCAGATTAATTTCGATATTTAAAACTGCGGTTTGAAAAGCATCTCGGGCCAAAATACCTGCTACTCCTACATCGGAAATGAGGTTAGGATTACCAATTTCCGCTAATTCCTGATTTAGCAACAGAATTTCCCGGCTATAACGGGCAACTTCTAATGGAACTTGGGTAGCATTACGGAGAGCACGATCAATGGCTTCCCGGCGCCTTTCCTTCTCTTCATCAGTCTGACGCGGTAACCGATAAGCTGCCGAAACCTCATCATAAACTTCAGTATCCTTCTCTACCAGTCGTGTCAGGTCCTGACGAATCTCCTCTGCCCGAGTGAGAATCTCTCTTACCCGGCCTTCCACTGTCCGAAATTTTTCTCTCCCCACGGTAAAATTAGCTACCATACAGGTCAGGGCAGCCGCCAGCGCACCGGCAAGCGCAGCAGCACTTCCTCCCCCCGGACTGGGAGTACCAGCCGCCAGACGGTCAAGATAATCCTTTAATGGTTTATCCAGGTACACCAATAACCTCCTTTCCCGAAGTTAGAACAACCCGGTAATTTTACCAGTAGCATCAATGTCAATATTTTCTGCCGCCGGGCGTTTGGGAAGTCCAGGCATGGTCATCATTTCACCGGTTAGAGGAATCAAAAAACCCGCTCCTGCCGAGATCCTTACTTCGCGAACAGTAAGGCGCCAACCCCGCGGAGCTCCTTTCACGTTGGGATCATCCGTTATTGAAAGCTGAGTCTTAGCCATATTAATAGGAAGTTTTTCCAGCCCCTCCCGAGTGATGGTTTTTATATCACTTTCTGCCCGCGTGGTATAATTTACTCCCTCAGCTCCATAAATTTCCGTCGCTATAATATTGATTTTCTCCTGGATAGGTAAATTATGATCGTAGAGAAGCTTAAAGTTAGGTTTCCCCTTCTCCAGAGTCTCCAATACCGTGTGGGCAAGTTCTAAACCTCCTTCCCCACCTCTTTCCACCACCTCTGACCAAACGGCTTTTACCCCCATTTTGGCGCAATGGTCTTTAATCAGTTCAAACTGGTCATCCCGGGTCATGTTAAAAGCATTTACATTAACAATTACTGGTAAACCAAACTTTTTAACGTTCTCAATGTGCTTATCTAAGTTAACCAACCCTTTTTCCAGAACTTTTAAATTCTTTTCGTTCATTTTCTGCTTGGGAGCCCCTCCATGGATATTCAAAGCTCGGATGGAAGCAACCAAGATCACCACATCGGGATGCCATCCCATTAGAGGACAAACTATATCGAAGAACTTTTCTGCTCCCAAATCAGCAGCAAATCCACCTTCGGTTATGGCATAATCCGCTAATTTAAGAGCCATTTGAGTAGCAATAATACTATTATTACCGTGAGCAATATTGGCAAAAGGACCACAGTGGATAAAAACTGGCTGCCCTTCCAGAGTTTGAACCAGATTGGGTTTCAGGGCATCTTTTAGAAGAATAGCCATGGATCCAACTGCTTTCAGTTCTTTAGCCCTCACTGCTCTTCCATCATAGTTATACCCAATAATAACTCTTCCCAATCTCTCTTTAAGATCATCCATGCCCTTGGAAAGGGCAAGAATAGCCATTATTTCGGATGCTACGGTAATATCAAATCCCGTTTCCCTTGGGAAACCGTGGGCTTTGCCTCCCAGTCCCACTACTACATTCCGGAGTTGACGATCACTGATATCCACTACCCGACGCCAGAGCATTCGACCAGGATCAATTCCCAGTTCATTTCCGTGATAAACATGATTTTCCACTAAGGCAGCAAGGAGATTATGCGCAGCTCCAACGGCATGAATATCTCCGGTAAAATGTAAATTTATGTCTTCCATGGGTAACACCTGGGAATAACCTCCACCGGTAGCCCCTCCTTTAATACCAAAAACCGGTCCCAGAGATGGTTCCCGGAGGGTAAGCATAACCCGTTTATTTAATTTCCCCAGAGCCTGGGTTAACCCGATGGCACAACAGGTTTTACCCTCTCCCGCGGGAGTAGCAGTAATAGCGGTGACGTAAATTAATTTACCATTCGATTTATTTTTTAGTCTTTCCAGAACTTTAAGGGAAATCTTAGCTTTGTATTTACCATAAAATTCTAAGTCTTCCTCCGCCAACCCTATTTCCCGCGCGATCTCAATTATAGGACGAAGTTTTGCACTCTGAGCAATTTCCACATCAGTAAGCAATTTTCCCTCACCCTCTCTTTCAAATATTAGTGGCAACTTCCCACCAAAAGTTAAATTTTAACACAGGGTATAATATGTGTCAAATAAAAGAACGCTCTTGTTAATTTATTCATGATTTCCTCTCCGAAGGCCTATAAAAGGACAACTCGGAGAAAATCGATAAATCATCCCGCAGGGGGAAAATCCCAGATTAAGAAAGTGGGTAATCATTTCTGATAAAGGAAGAGGTAGTTCCAGGTAAATCTTCTGGTGAAATTCTTTTGTCTCCTCAAGAAAGGTTATCAAGGCGGATAGTAATTCCGTGGGAAGTGAAGATTGCATTATGCAGATTCGATCCACCACACAAGTTTTTCCCAGCGTAAAGTAAGCAAGAAAACCCAGTGGTATTCCATTTAACCAAACTACCAGCACTTCCTTTCCTCGAAGATAATCCTGAAAGTCATCTATTGTTTCCCACAGAGGAGGAAATATAGGAAAAAATTGCTGGTAACTTTGAAAAACTTCTCTCTGAATTTGGTGAAGAGTTCTAATCCCTCGAGAATTTAAAGGTTCTACCTTTATCATATTCCCCCCTCCAGAATAATTAATAAAAAAGCCGTGGACTCTTTTGAAAAAGTCCACGGCTTTAAAATATTACTTACTAAAAATTAAACTAGGAAAAAATTTTGGCTAAAAAATAATAAAGCCGTGGACGTAACAGGTGAAGTCGTCCACGGCTGATATTTTTAAAGAGAGGTTTTCAAGACCCCCGACTAAGCGGTGGACGATCTTCACCGCCAGTAAAGATAAACTGGCTCAATCGCCACCACCATCGCCAGGATTTTCTTGAAAGCGCTGAATCCTTCATCTTTTCTCTCTGGTTTAATATTATATCATTCCCAAGAATTTGTCAATAGCTATTAGCCAGTTGGGAGAAAGCATTGACAAATTAATATTATTAAGCATAATAGACTTTTACCAAGAGAGGCGGGAAAAACTCAGCCAAGGCAGGATAGTTTACCATAATGGAAGAGAAAAAGATAATTCATTTTTATGCCGGTGTTTTCCTGATGGATGCAACCCTAAGCATGATAATGCTGACCGTTCCTCTTTATGCCATTAAAATGGGAGCGGGACCAGTTTATCTGGGTTTTTTAGGAGCAACTTATACCCTTTTTTACATCATTTTTTCTCTCTTCTTTGGACACAAATCTGATTTTGGTAACCACCGGACTTTGGTGAGTGCCGCTTCCGTGTTGCTCACAATTCTATATATTTTAATTGCCGCCACGTCCTCCCTACCCATGCTTTTTATTTTTTATTCCCTTTCGGGCATAGGGGTGGCTATGTTCTGGCCGGTAATGGAATCCTGGATGGTAAGATTTACTCCTTCTTTTACACTTCCTTCCCGCGTCGGCCACTTTAATATTTCCTGGAGCCTGGGGTCAATGATGGGACCCACACTAGGGGGGTTCTTTTACGAGATACAATACCGGTTTCCATTTATAGTAGCTATTTTCTTCTGTATTATCATTTGCTTTTTAATCCTGCACTTCCGTCCCTCAGAATTCCTTTTAGCTTCCGAAACCTCTACCCCAAAAACATCTTTGACTTCCAATAGCGAAGCTTCAGAAATGGCTATCCCACCTCTTCTACGGGTCGCCTGGGTCGCTAACTTCAGCAGTTGGTTTTCTTTAGGGATTGTTCGCTATCTTTTCCCTAAGTTGGCGGTGGAACTAAAATTTCGTCCCGCCTTTACCGGTTTTATGATGTTTATTTTATATGCCTCCCAATCCCTAATGTTTTTACTGCTCAGTAAAAGAGTCCGGGGGGAATCTCGCCTCGGGATATTGATCAGCTTCCAGCTACTGGGTTTACTCTCCCTTTTTAGCCTCTCCCGGGTTCAATCGCTATTTCTTATTCCTCTGGCTTTTGCGGGTATGGGAATGATGTGTGGAATAACTTATTTTTTTAGTATCTACCACAGTTTGGCAGGGGGTAAAGAGGCGGGACGTAAGAGTGGTATTCATGAAGGAGTACTGGGGAGTGGAGGACTTCTAGGTCCCCTGCTGGGTGGATTACTAATCTGGCGCTGGGGTTCAAGATCCCCCTACACTTTTGCCGCTATGGTTATTACCGGGAGTATTTTCCTGGAAAGTTATATTTTCTCTTTCAGACCTAAGTCCCTCCAAAAAAAAGACTTACCTCGGCAATAATTTATATTTGCCCCCGGGCTTGGTTTTCCTTTATAATTTAGATAAAGAGAAACTAGGATCAGAGGTTAAATTATGTTAGAAGCCGAGAATCAACAATATACTCTACCCCCGGGGTCTCACTGGATTCCGGAAAGAATTCTGGATGGTCTGGATTCCGCTCAAAAAGAAGCAGTTACCCATGATCAGGGCCCTCTTCTGGTAATTGCCGGAGCAGGAACCGGGAAGACCACCGTTATTACTCGTCGGATTGCCTACCTTATCGCTGCTAAAAAGGCCCAACCGGAGGAAATTCTCGCCCTTACCTTCACTGAAAAAGCAGCGGCAGAAATGGAAGAAAGGGTAGATTTACTGGTTCCTTACGGTTATACCGGGGTATGGATCGGTACTTTTCATGCTTTCGGAGATAGGGTTCTCCGGGATCATGCCCTCGAACTGGGCCTGACTCCTGATTTCCGGGTTCTGACCAGGCCGGAACAGATTATATTTTTCCGGGAGCGACTGTTTGAATTCCCTCTTTCCTATTATCGTCCTCTGGGAGACCCAACTCGTTATATAGATGCCATTCTCTCCCTTATTAGCCGAGCCCAGGATGAGGATGTCAGTCCCGAGGAATATCTAGCCTACGCCAAAAGTTTAGAAGAACAGTTCCGACAAGATCCGAATAATAAAGAATTAGCAGATATTGCTGCTCAGCAAATGGAAATCGCCCTTACTTATCATAAATATCAGGAACTCAAAACCCTGGAAGGTAAAATTGATTTTGGAGATCAAGTAAATGCCGTGCTAAAACTTTTTCGTAATCATCCTGCAATTTTGCGTCGCTATCAGGAAAGATTCCGTTACATTCTAGTAGATGAATTCCAGGATACCAATTATGCTCAATTTGAACTGGTAAAATTACTGGCGGCTATTCATAATAACATTACTGCGGTGGGAGATGACGACCAGAGTATTTATAAATTTCGGGGGGCCTCGATCAGTAATATTTTGGGGTTTATGAATATCTACCCCCAGGCAAAACAGATAATTTTAACCCGAAATTATCGTAGTCCCCAACCCATTCTTGACGCCGCCTACCGACTTATTAGCTACAATAATCCTGACCGACTGGAAGTTAGAAACAATATCGATAAGCGACTTAAAGGACTTTTAGAAAAGAAACCCTCTATTTTTTATCTTCACTTTGATACCCTTTCCAGTGAAGCCGATACCGTAATTAAAATCGTTGCCGAAAAAGTGGCTTCTGGAGAATATACTTACCGGGATTTTGCTATCCTAGTTCGAAGTAATAATGATGCCGATCCTTTTCTTCGTTCCTTTAATATGCGGAGGATTCCTTATCGCTTTACCGGAAGCCAAGGATTGTACCAGCGGGAGGAAATTAAGTTACTAATAGCCTTCCTGAAAGCAATCACCAATTTTGATGATAGCATAAGTCTTTATTATCTGGCCAATTCGGAAATCTACCGGTTGGATTCACTGGAATTAACTAGATGTATGAATTATGCCCACCGGAAGAATCGAAATCTGCTGGAGATTTTTCAAAAAATTAACCAGATTCCGGAATTAAAAGATATTTCCGCGGAAAGTAAAGCCACTATTGCAAAAATTGTTTCCGATATTGAGTCCTACGTGAAACGAGCACGGGAATATTCTACCGGACAGTTAGTTTATCAATTTATTACCGAAAGCGGCTATCTTAAACGACTGAATCAAGACAATTATCAGGGAGACCAGGAAAAACTACAAAATATCGCCCGGTTCTTCGATTTACTCTGGCGGTTCCGAAATTTGTCGCTGGAAGATCATTCTATCCAGTTTGTAAAACATCTAGATATGCTAGTGTCAGTTGGGGATGATCCGGCAGCGGTCGAAGCCGATCTGGACGCTGAGGCGGTTAATGTGCTTACTGTGCACAAGGCTAAAGGATTGGAATTCCGGGTGGTATTCATGGTGAGTCTAGTTAATGGTCGTTTTCCCTGGCCGCGAAGGAAGGAACCTATTGAACTACCGGTAACTCTGGTAAAGGAAGTATTACCCCTGGGGGATTTTCACCTTCAAGAAGAAAGGCGTCTATTTTATGTGGGCATGACCCGGGCCAAAGAAGAACTATATCTTACCAGTGCACGTGATTATGGGGGAAGTCGCGCTCGGAAAGTAAGTCCGTTCGTATTGGAAGCACTCGATTTATCAACGACAAATATGGAAGTTTATAAAGCTTCTGCTCTGGAAGCCATACATCGGAATGCTCCTCCCTCCGAAACTTTATCTCCCGAGTTAAAACCTATTCCGGATACTTCCATTCTCACCCTAAGCCACTATCAAATTGATGATTATCTCACTTGCCCATTAAAATATAAATATGTACATATCCTCCGAGTGCCAATACTTCCGCATCATACAGTAATTTATGGTAAAGCCCTGCATGATGCTATACAGGAATACCACCGAAGAAAGCTCAATGGTCAGAAAATCAGCTCCCAGGAACTCATTGCCATATTTGAAAATTGCTGGATAAACGAAGGTTTCCTTACCCGGAAACACGAGGAACAACGTCTAGAAGAAGGAAGGCAAGTCTTAAAGCGATTTTATGCTGCTCAGGAAGCTAGTGGCGTTATCCCTACTTATGTAGAAAAAGAATTTAGTTTCTGGGTAGAAAATAATCGCTTAATAGGAAGATGGGATCGGGTGGATGTAAGAAACGGGGAAACCATAATTATTGATTTTAAATCTTCCCAAATTAAGCAACAGGAGGAAGCCGATCGAAGAACCCGGCAGAGTTTACAACTTTCTATCTATGCTCTTGCCTATTCCCGGATATTCGGCCTGATTCCTGATCGGGTAGAACTACATTTCCTGGAATCTGGCCTGATAGGCAAGGCGGTAAAAACTCCTGAAGACCTGCAGGATACAGAAACCATAATAAGGGAGGCAGCGGCAGGAATTCGTTCCCAACGTTATCCGGCACAACCAGAATATCTCGCCTGTCGCTACTGTGCTTACCGACAAGTATGTCCTAGCGCTATCAGTTAAAAAATCAAGGAGGAGTGATGAAGATTAAATTTCTCCATACCGGGGATATCCACTTAGGGAGAAAATTTACAGTTCTGGGAGAAAAGGGAAGATTACAAAGAGAACAGCTCAAAGAGACTTTTGCCCGAATTGTCAGATTGGCTATTGAAGAAAAAGTAGATCTATTACTTATTTGTGGCGATTTGTTCGATTCTCAGATTCCTCCTCTTTCTACCGTCGAATTTGTAATTGAACAATTCCAGATACTGGAACGCGAAGGTATTTTTGTGTGTCTTATTGCCGGGACCCATGATTGTCTGGATCCCCGTTCCATTTATCGAAAAATAAAGTGGGCGGAAATATGTCCCGGGCTTACTTTATTTAATGAATCCACCATTACCAAAGAATTTCCTCATCTAGGTCTTACGGTATGGGGAAGATCTTTACTTAGTGGACAAACTCCCAGGAATCCGCTTTCCCATTTAGGGGGTGAGAAAAAATCTCCTTATCAGGTGGGGATGATTCATGGAAGTTATTACCTGGAAGGAAAAATTGATCCTCGGGATCCTACCTTTACTCGCCAGGAGATAGAAGACAGTGGCTTCAATTATCTTGCTCTGGGACACTGGCATCGAACCGGAGATTATTCCGTAGGAGGGGTAAAAGCCTTTTATTCGGGAGCCCCCGAGATGGTAGACGTCGGAGAAGGAGAACAAGGTAATGTCCTTTTGGTAGAGATTGAAGACAGTGAAACCCGGGTCAATTTAAAGCTGGTAGGAAGACGTCATTACCGCCGATTAGAATTAATGGCAGAAGATTTCCCATCCCTGGGAAAATTAAAAGAAAGGATTATGAAGGAAGCGGACCCGGATTTGGCTCTGGATGTAATTTTTATTGGTTTACAGCGGTGGAATCAAAATCTTAATTTTGATTTACTCCAGGAGGAAATTGAAAAAAAAATTTTCCGTCTGCGATTGTTGGATCGCTCCCATCTCCGAATAACGCCCCAAGAATTGGTAAATTATCCAGAAAACCTAATCATCGGCAAGTTTATCCACTTAATGGAAGAGAAAATTTACCGTGCCGAAAACGAAGATTTAAAAAAGATTGCTGAAGAAGCCTTACAATATGGTGTTTCTCTCTTAGAGGGTAGGGAAGTGCTGGGATGATATTACAGAAAATTAAGCTGCAAAGGTTTAAAAAACTTATCCAATTTGAAGCTGATTTTGTACCGGGATTAAATGTATTACAGGGACCCAATGAAGCGGGTAAAACTACTCTTCTACTCGCTATTTACGCCGCACTCTTTAATAATCCTGCTAGCCAAGCGCGGGAAGTAAGGAATTATCAAAGCTGGAACGAAGAAGAAATGGGAAATATTACCCTTCAGTTTAGAGCAAATAACCTGGAATATCTTCTTTATAAAGATTTCTCTGAAGGAAGAAGCACTCTGGTGGATAAAACCAGGGGTAGGAAATGGGAAAATTTCCGTGAAATTCAGGATAAAATAGGAGAATTGTTAGGATTCACCACCGAAGAAATTTTTAAAAATACTGCTTTCGTGGATCAATTGGCAGTGGCAGAAATTTCCCGTAATGATAAAGGGAAAAGAAAAATAAGTGATAGTTTAACCACAATTATGACCGGGGGAAAAGACGAAGTCAACGCTACCGAGGTAATTAATAAACTGCGAAAAGTTCTGTCAGAGATGGAAAAGGGTAGAAATCATCTTGCCAAGGAACCCGGTATCCTCCGCACTCTGGAAGACGAATGTCAAGAAGCTCGAAAGCAGATAGAAATCTCTTCTCGAGCTACGAAAGAAGTAGAAAATTGGCAGGAGGAATTGAATCAGATCGAGGGAGAAATTCAAGCTCTGGAAAAAGACCTGGAAATAAATAAAAAGCTCATAGAAAATAACCTCCAACGCCAAGAAATTGAACAACGCATCCAAGATTTAAAGGAAGAGTACCGGCTATACGAGGAGCGAGTAAAAAATTTTCGAGAAAACCAGCGACGATTGGAAGAATTAGAGGAGCAACTGCCCAATTTAGGGGAAATAATCAAATTAAATCAGGATCAAATTGAGAGTTTCTATCAATTATCAGCTCAGATGGATTACCGGCAGAAGGAAGTGGAAAATCGGGAAAAAACTTTAGAACAGTTGACCGAGAAAATCCCCACGAAATTGTCTCTTATCCTCCTACGAAAACCGATGGTTTTAATTTCTCTCCTGCTATTCCTGGTCAGTATTGTAGGCGGAACTTTATTTTCTCCCTGGTTCTGGACATCAGCCGGTCTAGGATTCCTATTAATAATTATATTCCTCGCAGGGATGGGAAGTGATATCCGAGATAAAAAAGAGCAACTACGAAGAATAAAATTTGAGCTTACCGAATTACAAAATTTTCTTTACCAATTAGAAAATTCTGCTCGAGAAAAATTGGCTATTTATGGTGTATCTTCGCCGCGAGAACTAATTGCTCGCTGGAATGAATACTTGCAACTCCGGGAACAGAAAAATGCTCTAGAAAATCAGATTAAAGAAGGAAAAAACCTAGCCGATCTGGAAGAAGAAGGAAGAGATATTCGTCTCCGACTGCGTAAAGAAGAAGATCATTTACAGGAGCCGGAGATGAAGAGTTCCCAGTTAGATCCCTACGAATTCCAGAGGCTGAAGAATCGCATTGTATCTCAAGAAAAGAGATTAAAAGATTTACAGCATCGAAAAATTGCACTAGAAACCTTGCTTAATCAGAGCCGGGTTTCTCTGGAAGAAGTAGCGTTCTGGGAGGAAAAAAAGGCGGAACTGGAGGAAAGATTGCAGGCTATAAAGAAGCGTCACGCCATGTTAACCCTCATTAAGAATACCCTGGAGGAAGCAAAAAACCACACCCTCATTCCCGCCAAGAAAATTCTAGAGGGAAAAAGTGGCGAATATCTCTGTCTCCTTACCCGGGGAAGATACTCCCAGGTAGAGGTTGAGGAAGGTACCCTTGACTTCAAAATTTATCTTCCCCAGTACCGACGCTGGCAAAATCCCGAAGGGTTAAGTAAAGGGACAATAGATCAGTTTTATTTTGCTGTCCGGTTGGCTCTGGTAGAGATAATCAGTCAGGGAAGGAAGCCTCCCCTGTTGTTAGACGATCCTTTTGTTACCTTTGATGAAGAACGCTTACAGGGAGCAATTAGGATCCTGCAAGATTTTTCCCGCAGCCATCAAATTTTTCTTTTTACCTGCCGCAAAGATTACAATTCGTTTGCTGATAAGGTTATTTACTTACCGGCTCCCGGCATCCCGCAACAGTCGATTTAGTATTTCCTTTTTCTTGTCTTTCACTTTGGGAAGAACCTGATAAATTCCCCAAAGTCGCTTAATAATGATTAAAATTACTACCGCGGTGCAGTAGATTATTAAAGCTCGTGAACGGTGCCCTATTAAAGCGAGAAAGGGCAAGAGAAAAATACCCAGTCCTACCCCCATAGCGGTATTCCGTAGTGCAGCGAGGACAATCATAGGAATAGCGGCTATCAGAAGTTCTCGAGGAACCAGTGCTAAGAGGGTGCCGATACTGGTGGCTACTCCTCTTCCGCCTTGAAATCTAAGAAATACTGACCAGTTATGTCCGACAATCACCGCCAGACCTCCCAGTATCAACACTGTCTCCGTAAATTGTAATCTTTTTCCTACCAGGATGAGAATAACCCCTTTGCCTATGTCGGCCAATGTTACCAGAATACCGGGAAATTTTCCTACCGAACGGAAAACATTACTTCCACCTATATTTCCCGTACCATGTTGTCGAATATCGATATTTTTTATCCAGCGCCCAGCGAGATAGGCGAAGGGAATAGAACCCAGGAGATAGCTTCCCACTACGAAACTTAATCTCCCTAGCAACCTTCATCCCACCCCCGGCATTAAATTAGCTCACCGAAATGATAAAGAAATAATAAGGCTGGCCTCCGTATTGCAGTTCTACTTCTAAGCGGGGATATTTTCTTTTCAATTGATCCTGAAGTCTTTCTAATTCTTGGGGAGAGACCTGCTGATTATAAAAGAGGGTCATGATTTCATTTTCCGGAGTAACCATTTTTTCAATTAATTGCATAGTCACCGGAAAAGTATCTTTCCCAGCGACTACCATTTTACCGTCCAATAGACCAACAATATCTCCCGGTTCCACCCGCAGATTCTCATAGCGAGCAAAACGAATGGCACTGGTTATTTCGCCCGTTTTTGCCATCCGAAGAGCATGACACATATTCTTTCTATTCTCTTCCGGACTGCGGGAAGGATCCAGTGCTAATAAAGCAGAAAGGCCCTGAGGAATAGACTTAGAAGGAATAATAATTACTCTCCGAGCACTTATTTTTTTTGCCTGTTGGGCAGTCAAAAAAATATTACGATGATTAGGAAGAATGAATATCGTGGGAACGTTCAAACTCTGAATGGACTCGCTTAATTCCGCTACCGAGGGGTTCATAGTTTGTCCCCCATCTATTACTATATCCGCCCCCAGGCTTTTAAATATCTTTTTTAGTCCCTCTCCGCTGGCGACCGTAATTATCGCCATGGGGAAGGTAACCTTGGTGGCGAGAAAATTCCTCCTTTCAGCTTCAATATCATTTAACTGCACACTGGAAACTAAACCGAAAGAGGTCATCCGGTCAAGAATTTCGCGGGGCTGAGTGCAGTGAAGATGGATTCTTACCAGTTGTTTATCTCCCGCCACCACCAGGGAATTACCATACTGGGCCAGGTGGTCTTCGATTTGGGAGAGGTCAAGATTTTTTCCATCCAGGGTAAATTCCAAGCAGTATACTCCGGAAAGATTAGTGGATAAAATCTCTAATTTCGGTAACGAACACTCAATTTTTATCTTTGGCAGACTAGGATTTATCCGCCGCACTGCTCCTTCCAGTAATATATAAAATCCGCAGCCTCCGGCATCCACCACTCCTGCCTGAGCCAATAACGGGAGAAGACGGGGGGTCTCATCCAAAGCTTCTCTGGCAGCCGCTACCATGTCACTGAGAATTTCTTCTATTTCTTCATCCTCCTGCTCTAAAACTATTTTCCCTTTTTCCCCGGCTTTTCTCATAACAGTGAGAATAGTTCCTTCCACTGGTCGAGCAATAACTTTATAAGCTAATTCCACCCCTTTCTGATAACATTCTATGAACTCTCGGGCGTTAATTTCTTGACGGTCTCCCATTTCTTCCAAAAATCCGGCAAAAAACTCCGAAAGAATAACTCCCGAGTTCCCGCGGGCCTGGCGTAAAGTTTCTGAAACAAAGATTTTTGCCGAATTGGAAAGAGTGGAGTTAGCGGTGGTAATCTTTTTGAGACCATTACTAATGGTGAGGTAGAGGTTTATTCCTGTATCACCATCGGGAACAGGGAAAATATTGAGACTATTAACCAGAGATACATTTTCTCCTAACCAGTCTCTGGCATCCATTAACATTTCCCAGAAAAGTGGTAAATTGATTTTTTTCATGGGAAAGTTACCCCGTTTATTATAGTCCCTCTCTCAATATCTGTCAACTTAATGTCTTCGTCCACTACCTTAGTGACACATTACCTCCCTTTTTTGGTTACTTGCAACCATTGTTGATAGTACTCATAAGGTGTTAAATAATCAAGCGCTTGGTGAGGCCTGATATGATTGTAAATAT
>Ga0315312_1000208_pt1 | contig 88050 bp, 80 predicted proteins | sample TDP7_MG_FD_203629 | JGI IMG/M metagenome (GOLD analysis project Ga0315312, IMG submission 203629) | Freshwater sediment microbial communities from Lake Towuti, South Sulawesi, Indonesia - TDP7 | ecosystem: Environmental > Aquatic > Freshwater > Lake > Sediment | place: Indonesia: South Sulawesi...
CCCACATATCCGATGATCTGTTTCTGCTTTACTTGAGCCCCCTTCCTGATCCCAGGACCATAGTTAGAAAGGTGACCATAATAGGTCATATATGCATTTGGATGTCGAAGGGCCACCTGTTTCCCATATCCTCCGTTCCAACCGCACGAAAGCACTGTGCCATTCGCGACCGCCCATATCGGCGTTCCAGTTGGCGCCGCATAATCAACGCCAAAATGGGGTCGAACCCCACCGAGGATGGGATGTCTTCTCGCCCGACTGAATTTCGAACTGATACGGGTAAACCGAAGCGGCGCCTTTAAAAAGGCCTTTCTTAACGAAACCCCGTTCTCATTGTAATAGTCACCCTGATACCCGATTCCCCTGATCCTCTTCTCCCCCCTTTGATACTCGACAGCGTGGATGGGCCCGTATTGAATGAACTGGTTTCCTTTATAGACCTTTTCTACCACCACTTTGAACCAATCTCCCTCTCTCACATCTTTATAAAAATCGATCTCCCAGGCCAAGATTTCGGCGAAGGCGATCACCAACTGGTCTCCCTCGCCAATCGCCTCCATCGCTTCGAAGAGAGAGGAGTGAATCCCCCCCACCACCTTCACCAGGTAAGTCTCCAGGAGGATCTCCTTTCTTTGGGTGGTATATCCTTGGGAATCCTTTTCGATTTCGTAGACCTCAGTCGGGCCCACTTCAAAAATAAACTTGACCAAGCCTCCTTTCACATCGCTGATAAAACGGTAAGTCCCCGCTTTGATCTTTTTAAAATTCACATAGGGCTTCAATTTTGAGATGACCAGATCGATCCACTGAAGAGGAATGTTCTTCTCGACCAAAGATTTAAAGAGGGTGCTCCTTTCTTTGACTCTCCCTTCAATGACTTGGTATTGAGATTCCTGAGATTGTGACTCTTCCATCGGGGGACTGACCCGGCCGATGAGTTCTGTTGAAGGCGGGAGTGGTTTAGAAGAGAATATGAAAAAATAGGCCACGAGAAGGAGCGCGACCAATAGGGTTCCCGAGAAGATCGCCCATCTTCTCCTCCTCTTCCAATCTTCTTCCTTTCGTGATTTGTAATATGTGATTCGTGATTCGTTATTCATCACCCGTCATCCTTCATTCTTCACTTTCTACTCCACGCTCCTCAAGTAGGCCGCCGCATCCTCAGGGGGTGTGGGATTCACGAAAAAACCAGTACCCCATTCAAACCCTTCCCTCAATCCGATGCGCAACCTGGTCTCAATATGCCAATGGTATTCCGACCGATGGAATCGATTCTGAACCGGTGAGGTATGAAAGGTGAGGCTATAAGGCGGATCGGAAAGCAATTTGTAGTAACGCATGAAGAGGGACTGGATCACCACCGAAAGATCTTCCATCTCCTCTTCGCGAATGTGATGAAAATCAGGGCAGTGAGTCTTTGGGATGATCCAGGTCTCAAAAGGATATCGCGAGGCAAAGGGTGAGAAAACCAGAAAATGGACGGTCTCCAGAACAACCCGCTTCTTCATCCATATCTCTTCCTTAATGATGTCGCAGAAGATGCAACGCTCCTTGCGCTGATAGTAATCCAATGTGCCCCAGATCTCCTCATCGATCCTTCTGGGGATGACGGGCATGGCCATAATGTGGGAGTGAGGGTGACGATTGAAAATCCCTGGGTAGTTCTTTAGGATGAGAAACTGCTGAAATCGTCGATCCCGCTCCAGGTCGATCAGTCTTTCCCGATAGGCAAAGAGGATCTTCTGGATCTGAGATGGCTCCAGGGTCGCAAGGTTCTGATCATGTTCTGGCGCCTCCACTGCAATCTCATGGGCACCAATCGCCTCCATCACGTCGTACATCCCCTCGGGCCTTCGGTCGAAGTCTCCCTCGATATGGAAAAAAGGGAACTTATTAGGAATGACGCGGACAGACCATCCCCCACCTTGGCGGCTTAAAGAGAAGGTCTCTCTGGGGGTCATCCCTTCGTTCCCAGGACAGAAGGGACAGACCCCTGTTCCTTCTTGAGGCTGGTAAGGAGGTTTAAAAGGAAGGTAGTCGGATGGGGCCTTGGGGTGATCGGTAGTGACCAACACCCACATCCTTGTGATCGGCTCTCTTCGAAGCTCTGCCAATGGGCCCTCCTACTGGAGAAGGGGTTGGTAGACGAACGGCCTTCCTCGATAGAGATCGTCCCTTCCCGTCACCGACCCTTCCATTCTCGCCACGAGCCTTTTCTTATAGAGGTTGAGGAGCCTCGTTCCGCTCGTGTTCATCCCTATCCCTTCTTCCTCTGACAGTTCTCTCAGTGTCATATGTCCTTTCTTCATCACCTGATCTAAGGTATGGGCCAAGTAATTGTTAAGAGAACCGATGATCTTCCATCCCTCCGACCCTATCGCCAAAGCGGCTAAGCGTTTTCTTTCCAAAGCGACACCGATGTTCTCCATTTGGGAAGCGTTGAGGCTTTTCAAGACGAGGAATTTCTCCCCATACTCGCCGCTCCACAATCGCGATATAATTTTGGCCACCACCTCATCAGCCCACGAAAAATCGACGGATCCGGCTCCGGAAAAATCGAGGATGACAAGGAGGGGCTCTCTCTCCCCTCTGAAGATCTTCTCGATAAACTCCCGAATCTTTGCGCCCCGAGAACGACCGGTCATCCCCTTCGACCCATTTCTCAGGAGGCCAGAGGTCAATTTTTTTAAGGACACCATTTTCTTCTTCATCATTCTGTTGATTCAATTGATTCAGTTGAATAAATTTAAAACAGAGATTTGGACTCTTGTCAAGACATTTTTTAGAGAGCTCTAAAAAAATCATTGGAGATCTGTGTAATCAGGGAATTCTGGGCCTTTCCAGAAATCTCTTCTATCAATGGACGATTCGGTCAGGGTCCTTCCGGATCTGGAACGGCCCCTCCCAGGGATGCTCGATTTCATCTAAAAATCGATCCCGACAACTTTTACAGACAAGTAAGGTAAACTCTTCATAAACCTCTTTCTCCAGTTCCTTTGGATCCGCTCTCTCAATCTGATCCATGAGGCGTCTCAACTGGTTGTCGATCTCCTCCTCCGGTTCCAAAAGCAACCCGTCAAAACCCGCAAAGACTTTGATATGGATCACATAGTTTAGGTCCCCGGGTGGAAGCTCTTTGCCACATCTCCAACAAGCCCGCTCACTCATTTATTTATCCTCTCTCCAAGTGACACACCCAATTGTCTTAAATCCCCATCTGATCCTTCCACCTCTTCATCTCATTTAATGCCCGCTTCGCCAAGAGTCGCCGCCTCTCACGACCTCTTGTCTTTCCCTGTATAGGAGGGAAGAGTCCGAAGTTGATATTCATGGGTTGAAAAGGAATGGTCTGAGAATGGGTGATATAGTGGATGAGAGCGCCAATGGCTGTCGTGGGAGGAGGAAAAAGGGCGCTCATCCCACTTGTCTCACAAAAGGCGTTGATCCCCGCCAGAAGTCCCATCGCTGTGGACTCCATATAGCCCTCCACACCCGTGATCTGGCCGGCAAAAAAGAGTTGAGGACGATGCCTCAATTGGAGGGACTCTTTCAGCAATCGAGGTGAATCGATGAAGGTATTCCGGTGGACGGAGCCCAATCGAACCAATTCGGTCCTCTCCAAGCCCGGTATCATTCGAAAGACCTTCTTCTGGTCATCCTGCTTCAGCCGGGTCTGAAATCCCACGAGGCTAAAAAGTGTTCCGAATTGGTCCTCCTGTCTGAGCTGAACCACAGCAAAGGGTTGTTTTCCGGTTTTGGGGTCGATGAGACCAACCGGTTTGAGGGGTCCAAAGGCCAAGGTGTCCTTTCCACGGGCCGCCAACTCCTCAATCGGAAGACACCCTTCGAAGAGGTATCTCCTCTCAAAATTCCGGATGGGAACCTTTTCCGCTTGATTGAGGGCATCCACAAATCGGTAATACTCATCCTCCTCCATCGGGCAATTGGCATAGTCATCGCCGCCTTTTCCATACCGAGAGGCTTTGAAGGCCTTCCCGAAATCGATCGAATCCGCGCTGACGATGGGTGAAATGGCATCGTAAAAGAAGAGGTGCCGATTCCCCGTGATCGCCTGGATCGCTCTGCTCATAACTTCGGAGGTGAGAGGGCCTGTGGCAATAATGGTAATCCCATCTTCAGGAATGGCTGAGACCTCTTTTCGGATGATCTCCACATTCTCCAATCTTTCCATGATCTCAGTCATCCTTCTCGAAAAGGCTTCTCGATCGACTGCCAACGAATCCCCAGCGGGTACCCTCGTCTCCTTTGCCGTTTTTAAGATCAGGGATTCCAAGAGTTCCATCTCTGCTTTTAATACCCCTGGGCCATTCTCCAAGGATTCCGATTTAAAAGAATTACTGCAAACGATCTCTGCAAGGAAAGGAGAGCGGTGGGCGGGGGAATAGACCTCTGGCTTCATCTCATAGAGGATGACCCTCCCCCCTCTCTTCGCAATCTGCCAAGCGGCTTCGCATCCTGCCAAGCCAGCACCGATGACGACAATGGGTTTCATGATTTTCTACTTTGCGTTTTCTATTTCAAATTTGTAAAATAACCCCCCACCCTCCCCTCCCCCTCAAGGGGGAGGGGAGGGTGGGGGTGAAACATCGTGGGAAAGCGAAGATATCGAATCCATTCATTCTGAGACACGATATCCGCATTCCTTTTTGGGGCATCGCTTAATGATCCCAATCTTTCCTTCCTTCTCAACCAGGAATGGGAAATCGCACTGAGGACATTTCTCTGGAATGGGTTTGTCCCATATGGCGAAGGTGCAGCGGGGATAGTTGGTACAGCTGTAAAAGGTCCTTCCTTTACGGGTCCTTCGTTCAACGATCATCCCGTCACATTCCTCCTGAGGACACCGGATACCGGTGGGGATGGGCTGAGTGAATTTACAGGTGGGGTAATTGGAGCAGGCCATGAATCTCCCAAACTTTCCGTTTTTGATGACCATGGGGCTGCCGCACTTCTCACAACGGACGTCGGTCTCTCCGTTTTTCTCCCCGTTCTCTTCCACTTCCCTCGTATATCGGCATTTTGGATAAGTCGAGCAGCCTAAGAAGTAGCCCCGCTTTCCCCACCGTTTCACCATCTTTGAACCGCATCTTTCGCACACCGCATCGGTTGGGATCTTCTCCCTCTTCACATCCCTCATGGAGGTCTTCGCCATCTCCAAGTCCTTCTGAAAAGGAGTGTAAAACTCTTCCAGTGTCTCAACCCACCCCTTCTCTCCCTCTTCAATCTTATCCAGATTCTCCTCCATCTGGGCTGTGAACTCGACATCGAGGATGTCCGGAAAGTTCACCACCAGGAGGTCGTTCACCAGGAAACCCAATTCCGTAGGATAAAATCTTCCCTTCTCTAATCTCACATATTCCTTTTCTTTAATGGTGCTCAAAATCATGGCATAAGTGGACGGCCTTCCGATTCCCTTCTCCTCCAGTTCCTTAATCAGCGTTGCCTCGGAGAAGCGGTAAGGAGGTTGGGTGAAATGCTGCCTCGGGGTGAGACTCAATAGCTCCAAAACTTCACCTTCCGAAAGGACCGGTAACCTCTTTTCTTGATCTTCGCCCCCATCCTGTTTATCGGCGGAGAGGCGATTGTCTTCTCCCTCCACATAGAGGGTCATAAACCCCTGGAAGGTCAGGACGGTTCCAACTGCAGTAAAGATGGCGTCGTCTGCTTTGATCTCCACAGTGGTCTGTTGAAAGACGGCAGAGGCCATCTGAGAGGCGACGAAGCGATCCCAGATCAACTTATAAAGGGCCCAGTAGTCTCTATCTAAACGACCCTTCACCTTGTCAGGTTCTAAATCGATCATCGTGGGCCGGATCGCTTCATGGGCCTCCTGGGCACCTTTCCGGCTCCTATAGAGATTCGGCTTAAAGGGGAGGTAAGGTTCGCCGAAACGATCCTTGATCCACCGCCTCACTTGATGAACCGCCTCGAACGACACCCTGACCGAATCCGTCCTCATATAGGTGATCAAGCCCACTGTCCCGATCTCACCCAGATCCACCCCTTCATACAGCCTCTGGGCGATCCGCATCGTCTTCTGGGCCGAGAAGGAGAGCTTCCGGTAAGCCTCTTGCTGGAGTCGACTCGTGATGAACGGCGGGAGGGGATGCCGCCTCTTCTCCTGCTGCGCGATCTTTGAAACGGTGTAAGGGACGGCCTCGAGGGCCTTCTTCATGGCCAATGTTTCGGACTCATTTACCAATCCAGCCTTCTTTCCTCTCCATTTCACCAATTTGGCATCAAAGGCAATCGGCGAGTCCTTTCCTTTTAGGGTGGCGGTGAGGCTCCAATACTCCTCAGAGACGAAGTTTTCGATCTCCCTCTCCCTTTCGCAGATGATCCGAACTGCCACCGACTGCACCCGACCCGCGCTCAACCCCCGCTTCACCTTTTCCCAAAGGAGTGGGCTGATCTGGTACCCCACCAACCGGTCCAAGATTCGCCTCGCCTGCTGGGCTTCATATTTGGACTGCTGCAATCTTCCCGGATGCTTGAGGGCCTCCAAGACCGCCTTTTCAGTGATCTCATTGAAGAGGACACGGTAAACATTCTTATTGCCGTCTCCGATCTCCTCGGCCACATGCCAAGCAATCGCTTCCCCTTCCCGATCGGGGTCAGGACCGAGATAGATATTCCCCACAACTTTGCTTGCCTTTTTTAATTCACGAATGATCTTCCCCTTTCCGGTGATGATGACGTAGCTGGGCTTAAAGTCTTTCTGGAGATCGACCCCCAACTCATCCTCTGGAAGATCTTTGATATGCCCTAACGAGGCCTTGATGACATAGTCTCCGCCCAAGAATTTTTGAAGGGTCTTCACCTTCGTCGGAGACTCGACAACGATCAATCCTTTCGACATCTCTCCTCCCCTAAAATAGTGACAGTGACTCTCACCAATCACCATCACCGATTACATCTTCCTGGTGAAAGATTTGCCTGGCCACTGGGAGATCAGGCCTTTGAGTTCCAAATTCAAAAGGAGACTTGACACCCTTCCCGGATCGAAGCGGCTCTCCCTTATCATCGCATCGATATGCAGAGGTGTTTCACCCAAAAGCTCATAGAGAACCCTTTCCTCTTCGGTGAGAACTGGTTTTGTGGTCTCGACCTTTTCGGTTACCTCTCTCTCCCTCCTCCATTGGGGCAGTATCTCCTCCAGGATGTCCTCGCTCGATTCTACCAACTTCGCCCCCTCTTTGATCAACCGATGCGTTCCGTGACTACCTTCCGTTCCAACATTTCCAGGTACAGCAAAGACCTCTCTCCCCTGTTCCAGTGCGTGACCCGCTGTGATCAAAGAACCACTCTTTTCGCCCGCTTGAACGACAACCACTCCAATGGAGAGACCGCTGATGATCCGGTTTCTTCTCGGGAAATGGCCTCCTTCTGCAGGCGACCCCATGGCGAACTCAGAAAGGATGGCTCCATGGTCAATGATTTTTGCAAAGAGGTTCCGGTTCTCTGTAGGGTAGATCACATCCACTCCACAACCCAAAACCGCAATCGTCCTTCCCCCTCCTGAAATAGCTCCCCAGTGGGCCAGCGAATCGATCCCTCTTGCCATTCCGCTGACAATCGTCACACCATGGCGGGCAAGGTCTTGGCTTACCTTCTCTGTGAACCACCTTCCATAAGGAGTGGTCTTTCTGCTACCTACAATGGCAACAGCCAACTCATCCTCTTTTTTTAATTCTCCCCTCACATAAAGAAGTGCCGGAGGATCGTAAATATCGCTTAAACGCTTAGGATATTCTTCGTCCTTGAAAGTAATCACTCTTCCCCCGACCTCTCTTAATAAAGATAGCTCCTTTTGAACTGCCTTTTCCAAAGGCCCTCTCCGGATTTCTTGAGCCACCTTCTCTCCCAATCCTTCAACGGCCAGCAATTCTTTCATAGGACCTTTAAAGACAGCCTCTGGACTCTTAAACCGGTCCAAAAGCCGTCTCATGAGGGTGCTCCCGACACCGGGGATGAGACTCAAAGCTAACCAATAGAAGACTTCTTCAGTCATAAAGCCCTTGTCAAAAGTTGCTTGAGCGAATCGATGATAAAAAAGGCTCAGGAGATATAGGAATATCTCCAAAGCCCAAGAAAGGAATCCCGTTAACCAAATCCCAAATTAGCCTCTTATCATCCATTTGTCAAGGAGAATACGAAGCAATATCCATACCAAATCGTATCATCCTCTCTCTAAAATTAACGAAAGATATTAGAAATTTTCAGAAATTCACGAAAGAGGATCAAGGTCCTAAATCCCAGAGATGAGTAATTTCTATACAATTTTTTTCATATCCGTGAACAAATTTTACCATTTTTACCAACGGGCATGGCTTTCTATCTCACCAGAATGGGCTGGTCGTTGAGGTTCGCTGGGAAGATTCCCATGAATTGACAACCGAGGTTTTGCTGTGGTAATAATTTTTGAAGATTCTTCCATCTTTCCGCCATCGTTATTATCGTTATTTAGGGGGACTATCCTTTTATGAACCCTCTCCCTGCAGAAGATGAAACCCTCGACACTTTTTTTAATGGAAAACTAAAAGTCCTACAGAAGAAAAGGGGATACCGGTTCTCCATCGATGCCATTCTCCTGAGCCAGTTCATCAAGATCCGGAAAAATGAAAAGGCCATCGATCTTGGAACAGGCTGTGGAATCCTCCCTCTCCTGTTATGCCACACCACAAAAGCCCACCCCTTTGTGGCCGTGGAAATTCAGAGAGGGTTGGCAGAATTAGCAAAGAAAAATGTGCTGCTCAACCGCCTTGGCCACCGAATATCAATTCTCCACCAAGACTTTAGAGACTTGAAGCATACCTTTGCTCCGGGTTCCTTCGACGTCGTCTTCTCCAACCCACCCTATCGAAAACATCGGACTGGCAGAATTAATCCTGTGATGGAGAAGGCCATCGCACGCCATGAGATTAAAGGGACCATCGAAGATTTGATATCGATCGCCTCCTACCTTCTATCCTCCAAGGGCAGATGCTACCTGATCTATCCAACCTCAAGAGTTGTTGACCTGCTCTTGATTTTGAGGGGTCAAAGGTTAGAACCAAAACGACTGCAGTTGGTCTATCCCCGTCTCAATGAAGGAGCAAAATTCATCCTTATTGAGTCCGTCAAGGCCTCCGGTGTAGAACTAAAGATCATGGAACCCTTGATTCTCCATGGAACCGAGGAACCGAAAAAAGTTTTGACAACGAGCAACGAATAGGATAATAATTTTTTGTTATGAACGTGACAGAAAATGTTCGACCTCTGAGCGAAGAGAAGACCACCTTGTTGGAAGGGGTTTTTGAACTGATCGGCGACGATTTAAAAAAGGTTGATCAGGAATTCAGAAAGAACTTAAAATCGAATGTGCCCATTATCTCTGCCATCGGAGAACATCTTCTCTTCAGCGGAGGCAAACGATATCGAGCAAAGCTCCTCCTCCTTTCAGCCAAATTGTGCAAGTATCGGGGAGACCGCCATATCTCCATGGCCAGCCTCATCGAGTTTATCCACACCGCCACCCTGCTGCACGATGATGTCGTGGACAGGGCTGAGCTACGGAGAGGAATTCACTCAGCGAATTCTATCTGGGGCAATGAAGCCAGTGTCCTGGTTGGAGACTTCCTTTTTACCAAATGTTTCTCGTTGATGGTGGAGAATGGCAACTGGAGCATCCTTCAGGCCATTTCCAAGGCAACCACGATTATGGCTGAAGGCGAGCTGGAAGAATTGATTAGGACAAATGACCTTTTATTGACGGAGGAAAATTATCTCTCCATCATTACTCGTAAGACCGCCTCTCTCATTTCAGCCGCAACACAGATCGGGGCGATCCTTGGAAATGTTTCAAAGGAAAGAGAAGAGGCTCTCTCTGACTTCGGGATGGATGTCGGCATCGCCTTTCAATTGATCGATGACAATCTCGATTACACCTCAAAAGAAGAGGAATTTGGAAAGAGGATCGGCATCGATCTCCAGGATGGCAAGATTACTCTTCCTCTGATCTTCACCTTGAGCCACTGCCGCGAAGAAGAGAGAGACTTTATCCGAAAGACGGTTAAGTCCCATCCTATTCCAAAGGAGGCTTTCTTCAGGGTGGTGGAGATCATTGAAAAATATCATGGGATTCACTATGCTTGGACAAAGGCGAAAGGATATGTTGAAAGGGCGAAGAAACATCTCCATCTCTTCCCCCATTCGAGAGAGAAGGAGGCCCTTTGGGCAATGGCCGATTATGTCTTAGAAAGGAGATTATAGATTTCGGAATTCGGATTGCGGAATGCAGATTATAGAGAAATTTTAGAAACAAAAGAGGAGCGTAAAATGACAAAGGAACCAGGTTTGCTTCATGTGAGTGATAAGAATTTTGCTGACGAAGTCCTCAATGCAGACCTTCCAGTACTGGTCGATTTCTGGGCGACTTGGTGTGGCCCTTGTCGCAGCATCAGTCCCATGGTTGAGGAGCTGGCAAATGAGTTCACAGGCAGGATCAAAGTGACGAAACTCAACGTGGATGAAAACCCGGCAACTCCAAGTCAGTACGGTGTGAGAGGGATCCCTACCCTTATCCTTTTCAAAGGAGGAAAGGTTATTGATCAGATTGTCGGCGCGGTGCCGAAGGTTCGCTTGGTCGCCATGATCGAAAAGGCCCTATAAAAAATCCTGAAATCCAAATTTCAAAATCCAAATGTCAAATGAATATCAAATTCCAAAATGGGATTCTGAAATCGGAGACCCTGAACTTGTTTCAGGGCAAGGTTCAGAATGACAGTCTTGTCATGCCGAACTTGTTTCGGCATCTCATTTAAATTTTGGATTTGATTTGACATTTGAACTTTGGCATTTGACATTTTTGATATGAAACGATCGTTCTTTAGATGGCTTGTGATCCTCAGTCTCTGCCTGATGTGGATATTCATTCTTCCCCATTGTGGAAAAGAGAAGAAGGAGCCCGCTCTGCCCTCTGCTCCCGATTTCACGCTCAAGACCCTCGATGATGAGGAAATCGCCCTTTCCAAGCTTAAAGGAAAAGTTATCCTCCTCGACTTCTGGGCGACTTGGTGTGGTCCGTGTCGGGAATCGATCCCCCACTTAGTTCAACTCTACAGGACTTATCAAAAAAGTGGGCTTGAGGTGATCGGGATGAACGTGGATAGGGGCGATATGAATATTGTCCGACACTTCGTCAAGTCGATGGATATCCCCTACCCCATCGCCATGACTCCAGAAAATGTGGAGAGAGGTTACGGAGTCACTGGTCTTCCAACCACTATTCTGATCGATAAGCAGGGGAAAATCAGAGAAAAGATCGTTGGATTTACGAGCGAGATCGCTAAAAAGATGACAGCCAGAGTGGCGGACCTCACATCGGAAAAACCCTAAAACATTTTGGGAACCAGGAGATCAGGGTACCAGAGGATCAGGGAAAATCAATCAAATGATTTATTAAGCTGATATCCTGATAATCTGATATCCACTACCTGATAACCTGATATTCTGATGCCCTTTGTTTATAATTTGAAATTCAAGTTTTGGTGGAACTATTTCTTCTTACTCTCTGCCAGAAATTGAAGATATCCCTCAATCACTTTTTGGGGATCCAAGCCAAGGGACCGAGCATACCCTCTTAAAAACCCCTTCAGATAAACCAGGGCGGGAAGTTTCTCCAGGGCCTCCTCCTCAATCCATTCCAGGATCTTCATATTAATCTTCGTCTCAATAGAGACGGTCTTGAGATTGATGCCCATCCTCTCCCGAATCTGTCTCAGGGTCTTTCCGCGATAGATCTCCTCTCCGCCATGGACCGAAAGATCTGTCAAGGAGAGGGAGACCTTTTTCTCCCAAGGGATATCTTCTATCTCAGAAGGTTTCTCCCATTTCTGCCCACCAGCCGTTTGAAAGTGGGACTGGTCGTAACTCTTCCTGAGTGCCTCGTCCATCAGGATCCGATAAGCCTCTTCGATGGCGGTTTGAATTTCATCGATCTCCTTCTCAGAGAAGAGGGAATAGATGGCCAGTGACTCGGAATGGAAGGTCTCCTTGGCATGCTCATAAGCCATCTGGATCTCCTTGGCGGTAGCGGTTGGGCTCACCTCAAGGATCTCATAGTAGGTTTGCTCTTCAATCCGCTTCATGATTCACCCGTTACTCCATCAAATTTAGGCTTCCCCTCCGCTAAAATCGGAAAGACATCTGATGACGATTGGCCAACTTAGCGGCAATCTCCTTCACGCATTTCGCAGCCCTGGATTGTGCATTCTCCAGAACCAAAGGCCTCCTCTTACGGACAGAATTGGTCACCTCCTGATCATAGACCACATATCCCAAATAATGAAATCTGATCCACCCTTTGACTTCCTATAACTTAGAAATGACGTGACTTGTGACTCATCCCCACACGCCCTCGATCTTTGTATGGCAATGACGGCATTCAGCCTTTATAACATCACTTTTTACTACCCGAAATCCGACCCTTTCGATCACCCGCCGGCCACATTGAGGGCAAAAGGTATCTTCGCCCTCCTCCCCTGGAATATTACCACAATACACATATCTGAGTCCTACCTTCATGCCAATCTCTCTGGCCCGATGAAGTGAAGAGGCAGGGGTTCGTGGAAGGTTTAACATTTTGTAAGTGGGATAGAAGGCAGAGATATGCCAGGGGACCTCCGACCCCAAAGAGAGGATAAATTGGGCAATCTCCTCGAACTCCTTATCCGAATCGTTCAAAGTAGGGATGACAAGGGTTGTGATCTCTACCCAGATCCCCATCTCTCTCATCAATCTGAGGTTCTCTAAAACCGGCTTCAATCTCGCTCCACAGACCTCTTTATAAAATTTCTCTTGGAAACTCTTTAGATCGACATTGGCCGCATCCAAATAGGGTTGGATCGTCTTCAAGGCTTCCTCGGTCATGTAGCCATTCGTAACGAAGATATTCTTAATCCCTTCGGCGCTGGCCAAGGCAGCGGTCTCATAGGCATATTCAAAATAGATGGTGGGTTCTGTATAAGTGTACGAGATCGATCGACATCGGTATTCCTTAGCCAATGAAACGATCTTAGAAGGAGGGACAGTCGAACCATCAATCCTGCCTTGATCCACAGGCATCTGGGAGATCTCGTGGTTTTGGCATTGAAGGCATCGAAAGTTGCAACCGACGGTAGCAATAGAGAAGGAGGTCGATCCAGGATAGAGGTGAAAGATGGGTTTCTTTTCGATGGGGTCTACATTCAGAGAGATTGCACGGCCGAAGACAAGGGTGTAGAGCTTTCCTTCCCGATTCTCCCTCACTCCACAGATTCCCCGTTTCGAGTGTGAGATGGTGCACCGATGGTTGCAGAGGTGGCATCGCACCTTCCCCTCCTCTAAAGGACTGTAGAGCATGGCCTCCTTCATCTCACCTTACCAGTCTCCAAGCAGAACTCGCCTTGATCAAAGGAGGCGGAATATCTAAAGTTCAACATAAGGAAGTTGTGCAAGGACATATTCTCGGATCACCTGCGGGCGGGGTAGATCCCAAAGGATCTTGTTTTTCTGAATGAAAGGAAGGAGAAGTTCTTTAAACCGCCCCCCACACGAACACCGATCAGAACCTTTGGTGGAACGGCTTCGATCTTTTTGGAAAGGAACCATTCGATCCTGGAAACACTTGGAGCAACGAAGGACACTTTTTGACCCTGACATCTTTCCCCTCTTTGCCAATGGTCTTCCGTCGATCTCGATGATGTCCATGGCAAAGTCGATCACCCGTGCATTGGTGATCGCAGTGCCCACGCCATAGGCATCCACTACAGAATTGAGGCTGAGGATTCGTTTCTCGTCCAACCCACCGCTGACAAAGATTTGAACATGGCCAAATCCCCTTAACTTCAGCTCCCAACGAATCTCCTCGATTATCTTCTGAAAGTCCCCCCGTCTCGAACTGGGGGTGTCAAGCCTCACTCCAAAGAGTTTCCCTCCAAGAGCCTCAGCCACCCGGATGGCCTCTATCTTTTCGTCATTGAAGGTGTCGATGAGAGAAACTCGTTTGACTTTTGGGTGGATGACTTCGTCAAAGGCCTTCGTGGCTTCTACGGTATCACCCATGATCAGGATCAAGGCATGGGGCATCGTTCCTGAAGGCTCTTCGCCGATCAACTCCGCATTTTTCACGACCGATACGCCATCGCAACCACCAATAAAAGCGCTTCGCTCCACCATTGGTGCGATCACTGGATGGATTCGCCTCGCACCAAAACTGATCACCCTTCGATCTCCGGCCGCCTTTTTACAACGGGCTGCCTTTGTCGCCACCCCAGAGGCCTGGCAGAGGAGACCCAGAATCGACGTCTCATAGAGACCAAAATCGGTGTACATCCCCTCAATCTCCATGACGGGTTCGTACGCCCGAAAGACCGTCCCCTCCTTCATCGCCTTTACACTGACCTTCAAATCTTTAAGCAGATAAGTCGCTTCCTCAATGCCAGCGAGCACCCCCCATCCATAATCCTCCGGGAACCGTTTGGCAATAAATTCAGCTTTCACCCACTTGTCAATCTTTTTCGCCTTGAGGACCTCCATCGTCCTCACGAAATAGACATCCGTCATCTTCCCATCTTTTATATCCTTCGGATCAGCAATATGAAACATGGGTTTCTCCCCCGACATCAACCCTTCGGCTCCCCACCCTGAAGACCAAGGCTTACCCTACCCTCGCCGCCGATTGGGTCAAATTGAATTTTATTTTATATAACAGAAATTTATCGCCTGTGTCTATAAAAATATTTCTCCAAACGCTTTGCCTCACCCACGAAAACCAATTTAAACGAATCGACCGCATTGCTGGGTAAACTTGGATGCTGAAATCAAATTACCTTTTGTTTTCAATTATGTTAAAGTAACTGTAATTCTATGACCTCTGCAAATTTAGATCTTATCAAGGAAATCGATACACTCTGGGAACGTGCTTATCCTTATTTGATGCGACAGATCCATGAACTGTATGGTCGTCAGGATGGAACTGTTTTGGAAATCGGCCCATTCTCTGGGTTAATTTTTACCTTATATAAAGAGAAGATAGGAAACTATTTTTTAATCGCAACCTTTCCGTCAGGAATGGCCGATTTCTTCCATCAAGAAGTCAAGAAACGTAAGCTTAAGGACGAAATCGACATCATCGAAACAGATTCTTCCCTGACGCAGCTAATGACGCAGCTAAAGGAAAATAGTATCGATCTTGCTATCTTCCGCGGAGCCTTCTTCTTCCCGTCCTTGTTTAAAGTAGATCTCTCGGGAATCTATCGAGTTCTAAGGTCAAATGGAATGGCATTCATTGGAGGAGGATTTGGGAAATATACTCTAAATACAGTGATTAAGAAGATCGGGAAAAGATCGCGGGCCCTTAACCTTCAGATCGGTAAGATCGAAGTGACCGAGGATGAGTTGCGGCAAATGATAAAAACGACGAATCTGGAAGGAAAAGCCGAAATCCTCTCCGAAGGCGGCTTGTGGGTAGTAATGAGAAAGTAGGTCATTGTTTAGGGCCCTTCCACAAAGGCATCCCGCAGGAGTTTGCTCTGTCTTGAAAAGGCTTGGCGGGGATTTTTTGTATCTTTCATCAGCGAGATCTCTTGCGTGATGAGTCTCGTAACGTTGAGGATATAGGTCTCCGGCTTTTTTGCCTCCCGTTGATAGAGGGGGTGTTGTTGATTGATATAGATCACCGTACCCTCCGTGAAACATTCTCTCATCTCTCACTTGACAATTCAGAAACGATCCAATAACATTGAGCTTAATTTTACTGTTTATTACTAAATATAGCTTTTAAGGGGGGAGGTGAATGAGGCATTGTGTCTGTCTGAACTGATGATCCTATTTAATGAAAAGGCGATAGAACGCACAAATTTAATAAGAATGGCTTTTAAACAAGATACCTCAAGGTATCAGGTAAAAAGAAAGATTGAAGGAGGTATGTAAAATGGAAAGAAAGAAAAAGTGCCAAAAGGGATTCTTCCTACTTATTCTAATTTTAATTCTCTTCGCTTCATTCCTGATGAGCACTGGACTATCCCTGGCCCAAGAGAAGAAGGCCCTTTTAAGGATAGGGGCGACCCCCAGTGGCAGTGGGTGGTATTTCTACACCTCTCAGACCGCAACCATCCTATCGCAGGACCTCCCTAATGTTGAGATCAGCGTTCGGGAAACAGGCGGGACGAGGGAGAATACGATCCGCATGAGTAAAAACGAATTGGAGATGGGTTTTAGCGAAGCACTGGTTTCCTATGAGGCCTATCGTGGTATTGGAAGGTTCAAGGACAAACCTATACCCAATCACCGTCTTTTATGGAATGTTGTGACGGGCTATATGCATTGGGCAGTAGCTCAGGACAGTGGGGTTAAAACCTTTGAGGATTTGGCCGGTAAATCCTTCAATCCCAGCACGATCGGTGGGGGTGGGGAATATATCACAGAGAAGGTATTCGAGTTACTGGGGTTCAAGCCGAAGTTTTATCGGGCAAAACTCGCCGATGCAGCAGAGGCTGTCAAGGATGGGCGGATCGTTGGGTTTAGTTATAATGGGACTCTCCCCACACCGATCTTTGTAGAGGTCCACGCTTTCAGGCCTATTCTTCTGCTCTCCCTGCGCGAGGATCAGGTGAAAAAAGTGACGGAGACCTATCCCTTCTTAGTGAGGAAAGTGATTCCAGCAAACACCTATAAAGGCGCCCCTGAGGCTGTCACTGTAGGATTATATTTCAATGTCTCTGCAAATAAAGAGATTTCAGACGAGGTGATTTATGAGGTTGTAAAGGCCTATTGGAAGCATCTCCCAGAGATCGCCAAGGCCTTTCCTTTAGTGGCCAATGTCAAGCCTGAAGAGACAACCCTGAATGCCACAGCACCACTTCATAGAGGGGCATTAAAATATTATCGAGAGATTGGATTGAAAATTCCAAAAGAAGCCATTCCACCTGAAGCTCAATGATTTGATCCCTAAGGAGGAGAAAGGTGCAAAAGGACTTATCAAATATTCAAACTCAGATCGACCTGGATGCTCAACAGCAGAAGGCCGTTGAGAAGGAAGAAACTCCCAAACGAATTCTAATGGGCTTTTGGGCCCGTATAATGCGCATCATTGGCATTGCCATGGCCCTCTTCCATATCTATACTGCAGGTGCAGGAGCGCTTGTCCTTCAAAACACGATCCACCTCATGTTTGCCTTTCTCCTCATTTTCATAACCTATCCTCCTCGAAAACGAAGTCCTAATAGGAATGCCGTCCAGATTTGGGATGTCGCCCTCACGATTTTGGGTCTCATCGGTAACATCTACTATATGCTCAATCTAAATCGCATCCTTTACGAATTGGGTTACCTTTCCCCAACGTCGCTGGACATTGTCCTAGGAATAATAATGGTAGGTCTGGTGCTGGAGGCTGCACGACGAACGGTAGGATGGGTACTCCCGATCCTTGCCACTGTTGCCATTCTTTATGCCCTCCTCGGCCCCCATTTCCCAGGGATATGGGCCCATTCAGGTTTTTCGTTTCAGGACGTCATTGCAAGCCTATATTTAGGGGAATTAGGCATCTACGGTTCGATCATGCGTGTCTCCGCATCTGTGATCGCCATATTCGTCATATTCGGAGGATTGTTGGTACACACAGGAGGTGGAGATGTTTTCATCCGTCTAGCTTATGCCTTAACTGGTAGATTGACAGGCGGCCCACCCAAGGTGGCTGTGATTTCAAGTATGCTCTTCGGAATGATCAGCGGCTCCACAGCAGCCAATGTGGCCACGACTGGAGTTTTTACCATCCCTTTGATGAAATCCAAAGGCTATAAACCCAACTTTGCAGGAGCTGTCGAGGCAGCGGCTTCTTCTGGCGGGCAGATCATGCCACCGATTATGGGTGCAGGAGCCTTCATCATGGCAGATATCCTGGGTATCTCTTATTTCAAGATTGCAGCCTCGGCCTTGATCCCAGCTATTCTTTATTACCTGGGATGTTGGTTCGCTGTTCAATTTGAAGCTAAACGTCTGGCATTCTCTAAAGATCCAAATGCAGGAAAAATGCCTCTAAAAGAGATGTTTGCTGGATCCCATACCCTCTTCGTTCCATTAATCCTATTGATCATCTTATTAGCATCGATGTATACTCCTACGACCTGTGCCTTCTGGGCCTTTATCAGCGCCCTGTTTCTCTATCTTGTTTCTCAAAGAAGTAAGAAGCAGCTTTTGGAATCGCTGAAAAACGTCATGAAAGCTTTAGAGGCTGGTGCCTATACTGCTGCGTTTGTTGCATCTATGATTGCCGTCGTTCAGCTTGTTGTAGCCGTTGTGGGAATGACTGGATTAGCCGTGAAGTTCTCATCTGTGATTATCACTTTAAGCGGACAGTCCCTTCTCATCGCCCTGGTTTTAGGAATGATTGTAACAATTATATTAGGAATGGGTGTCCCGACGGTAGCGGCCTATATGCTAGGCATTTCGATTGTGGCCGGGGCTTTCATCAATGTAGGGATAAAACCACTTTTTGCACACCTCTTTATTTTCTATTATGCCGTCCTGGCAGGAGTAACACCACCCGTCGCCCTTGGAGCCTATGTAGGAGCCGCCATCGCCGGTGGACATTGGTTCTGGACAGCTCTCACCGCTTGCCGCATCGGCTTTGCAGGATTTTTAGTCCCTTTTATGTTTATCTATAATCCGACCCTCTTAGGACAAGGTCCAATCCATTCGGTGATCATTGGATTTCTCTCCGCTTGTTTAGGGGTAATTGCATTGGCTGCTTCGATGATTGGCTATTTGATCAAACCTGCCAATTTCATCGAAAGGATACTGCTCTTTGGGGCTGCCCTTGCTCTGATTGACTCTCGATTGACCACTGACCTCATGGGTTATGCCCTTATTGGGTTCACCCTCCTCTTACAAAAAAGTTGGAGTTGGCGACCAAAAGAAGTCATTTCCCCTCTAACCAGTGTTAGAATCGATACAATAGGGAGTTAAAGATCGAAGAAAAAAATTAATAAAATGTGCAAATTCATCACTTCTTCTGGAGATGTAAGGGAGGGTGAGAAGTGGCAAAATTCACGGAGAGACGTTTAGAAACAGATGTTCTCGTTATTGGAGCAGGTGGTGCAGGGTTGCGAGCAGCTATCGAGGCAAAAAATCTTGGTGCTGAAGTGATGATCGTCTCGAAGGGAGATCTCTATTCTAGTTGTACAGCAGTTGCCATGGGTGGAATGTTAGCAGTCTCTGATAAAAATGACAGTATCCAATCCCACTTTGAAGACACGATACGGGGAGGGGATTACCTAAATAATCCAGCCTTAGTGAAACTTCTTGTTGACCATGCATTTGAAAGAGTAAAAGACCTTGAACGATATGGGACGAAGTTCGAAAAAGAAAATGAGCAATATAAACTCTTCCCATATACTGGCAGTGCTGTGGCGCGAGGTATCTTAGCACTTGATCCTTATCAGGGGGGATATATTAAAGGCCTAATTCAAGAAATGAATAGACTTGGTATTCCTATCGTGAATCATTTAATGATAACAAATTTGCTCAAAGAAAAAGATGTCATTGTTGGAGCTGCAAGTTTAGATTTTGAAAAAGATTCGATTCTAATCATAAATGCTAAATCAGTAATCTTGGCTACAGGAGGAGGAGGAAATTTATATCCGCTCACAACAAATCCGCCTTGCATTACTGGAGACGGATATACTCTTGCGTATAAGGTGGGCTGTCCATTGCAGGATATGGAATTTGTGCAGGGGAGGGTGTGCATGATCTTTCCTCAAGCATTAAGAGGGATGCCTCCTCCTGGAGATGGACTTGTAACCTTAGGAGGGAGATTCTATAACATATTGTGCGAAAGATATATGAAGAAATATTTTCCTAACCAAATGGAGATGGTCACTCGTGCTCAAATGGCAATCTACACTCAGAAAGAAATAAATGCGGGACGAGGGACTTTACATGGAGGTGTATTCGGCGATTTATCAGGTGTCCCACAAGAAGAGCTAAGTAAATATAAATCATTCCTGTATGCCTGTGCCCAGGAAAATTTTGATCCTACATGGCAGCCTTATGAATGGGCTCCAGGTATTCATCATTTTATGGGTGGGGTGATTATCAATGAAAAATGTGAAACAGGAATTCAAGGTCTCTACGCTGCCGGCGAAGTCGCAGGAGGCGTCCATGGTTCTAATCGTATAGCGGGGAATGCATTAACAGAGACTCAAGTCTTTGGGGCAATAGCCGGTAAGAATTCAGCGAAAAGAGCCCTTTCGATTCCTAGAATACCGATATCACCAAGCCAAATCATTTCAGTCAGAGATCAAATTAATGAAATCTTTAATCGAAAGGATGGAATCGATCCTTTGGAGGTCGAAACGGAGATAAAAGAAATCATGAGTAAATATGTTGGGGTTGTAAGAAACGAAGAGGGTCTTCGAAAAGCAATCCAATTATTAGATAATATAAAAGAACACAAAATTAAGAAACTATGCCTTTTTGAAGACCGATCCCTTAAGAGAGTCGGTAAAATTTTAGAAGTGGAGAACTCACTCCTCGTGGGTCATCTTATCACTTCAGCTGCTATAATGAGAACAGAAACACGAGGAGCGCATTATAGAGAGGACTACCCTGAGTTAAATAAAAGCTGGTCAAAGAATATTATTTTTCAATTCGAAAAAGGACAAACGACAGTAAAGTAAATTACCCCGCCCTTACAGGCGGGGCATTTAGTAAAAAAAATCTAAACCTCCTCATGTCACCCTGAACTCGTTTCAGGGTCTCAGAGATTCTGAACCAAGTTCAGAATGACAGTTTGGGGGTCGGTTCAACCTAATTTTCCGTGCCTTCGGCACGAGGGCTTTCATCCCCATCCTTACAGGTGGGGTATTTCGCCCTATTTTTTATAAAACACTTACTATCTAAATTGAATGTGTATTCAATATTTAAATCCTTTAGAACTCTTTCAAACACCCCATCCGTTTTCCAGAGTGTCGATCCGATTCGGCACTTTCCCTTAATTTTTTCGTATTTCTTGCAAAGAGCGGAACGAGGTGCTCTGACAGCCCGACATCACCCAAATTGAGCCGCTGGAAGATATAGGCATCCTGATGCATCTCGCAAGTTCTATGACCCATCTTATGTTCCGCATAAGAACCCACCTTCAGCTCAAGGATCGGGTGAATCGTGACATCCGCCACCACATGAGATGAATAGCCCAGTAGCCAAGCGAGCCCTTTACGTCAGGTCTCTCCCTGCATGGCCCTCAGACGTCTCTAATTTTCCAGATTCACCCCAAGTCTCCAATACTGACACTTTTGTCACACCTCTATGACACTAAATCCTGATGCTCTAAGTGTTATAATTGTCCAGATTCACCCCAAGTCTCCAATAGCTTCTGATACGCGGGGTCTTCGTACCTCTCTAAAATAAATGCAGGAGCATAATGCGGCAACGTGCTGCCAGTGAGGTGAGCAGCCAAAAGTTCACCTGCTCCACAGCCAGCCATTACCCCAAAACCTGATAGGGCGCCTATCACGTAAGCGCCTTCAACCGGTAGTTTTCCAATAAGGGGTCGGTTCTCACGGGTCTTCGTATAATAGCCTCCATCCACTACTGGCTTGGGAAGCCGGTCAACGTATGCTTTCACACCAGGAATCATCGTGGCCAATCCGCGCAGAACAATTTCAGGATAACGTGGGTCAATGGAAAACGGGAAGACAGGCTCAACTGGGCCCACCTCGTAAGCCCACAGACCGAGTAGGATGTTGCTGTGAGGGCCTCCTTCCGGTCGCGTATGAACACCAGATGGAAGTTCCTCCAGCAGCCTTCTCGTTTCTTCAAAATCAGCTATCATCATGCGCTCTTCTTCTGACCAGGGCAAGAATACGGGATCGGTCCAGATCAGCATAGGTGCATTGCGAGGCAATAGGCATAGATAATCGCTGAAAGCCATCTTCACATGCAATTCGGAGAAGACCGGAAGGTCAACTCCAACCATCCGCCCAACTTCCTTCTGGAATGGTCCAGCTGCATTAACGAAATTTCGTGTTGAGATGGCATTCAGCGAGCTATTACTTCGTATGTAAACTGCCTGTACTTTGTTACCAACTACTTCTACACCTTCGACTCTTCCTTGGAATAATCGAACACCACGTTCTTTTGCTCGTTCTAACATATACATACCTAACTGTTGGACACTAAACCAGCCACAACGCCGAGCGTGAATCAGCGCCACGATGTTCTCGGAGAGATACGGAAAATAATTCTGGATTATTGTTTGATCAAGAATCAAGTCTATACCGGTAGGCTGATCTTCGAAGCCTAATTCATGCGGAGGAGTGTAAGCAGGGTCGCCTGGCTGACCGGTATGATAGCGTAGCAGACCAGCTCCTAACTCAGCCGACTCTTCTGCTACACATTTAAAATGCGAAATTCGGTTTGTGTCGGCAGTGGCATAGATATAGCCACGTCTATTAAGGTGAAAAAAGTTACCGCTTTCGTGAGCTAAATTTTCCAAAATATCAATGCTTCTATTCATCAGGCTGACCATGGCGTCCCCGGGTCCAGGCCAAAAGTTTCGATAACATTCGGTGGATTTATCACTCGTCAATGAGAGTGGTGCGCGCTCATCTACAAGAAGCACATTCTCAACTCCACATTTTACGGATAGATGAAAGGCCGCAGAAATGCCAGCAATTCCTGCACCGCAGATGACAACATCTGCGGTACTCCACTGTGGATGCTTTATCGTATATGTTTGATCCGAGTTGTAATCCATCATGATACCTCCTTTCCGAAAGAGTTTATTAAATCTGGTTTAGAAAGTCCAGAGGCAAGGGGATGGAGAGATGGGGGATGAGGAGATAGGGAGACCTTTTCAAAAGCAGAAGGCTTATGGCTGATGGCCGATAGCAGATGGCTAATTAAAATCTGGGTTGATTTTTTGTGGAATTCTGTGACAGGATGAGAGATTATGGGAAGGAATGAACTCTATGGTTATCTCTATATTCTGATTGGAGCAACGCTCTGGGGTGTCTCCAGCGTGGTCGCTAAATCTCTTTTCAACATCGGACTCCCTCCTGCTGAACTGGTGCTTATCCGTTTGACCCTCGCAACACTCACACTTCTTCTCATTCTCCTATTCTTTGATCGGAAAAAAATAATCGTCTCCTTAAAAGAACTTCCCTACTTCTTCATCCTCAGCTTTGCCGGTGTTGTAGGCGGGCAGTTTACCTATTACTACACAATCAGCAAGATCCATGTTGGACCGGCGATTCTTCTCCAATATATCCAACCGGTCTGGGTATCTATCTATGCCTTTCTCTTCCAGAGAGAACCTCTCTCAAAGGGAAAGATCGCTTCCCTTCTTCTATCTGTGCTGGGATGTTATTTCGTTGTGGGTGGATATCAATTCGATCTTTTACGATTAAACAAAGTTGGAATTGTGAGCGGTGTGGCTTCTTCCCTATTCTTCACCTTCTATGCCCTTTATGGAGAAAAAGGACTAAAGAAGTACAATCCATGGACACTCATCCTTTACGGCTTTGGATTTGGTGCACTCTTTTACTGGATCATCATTTCACCGATGAAGTTCGTTACAGGCGGCTATTCTCTAAAAATGTGGATAGCCTTTCTCTATATCGCCATTTTTTCAACCCTCATACCCTTCGGATTCTATTTCAAGGGAGTCGAACGGATCCGAGCAACCCGAGCAAGCATAGCTGCGACCTGGGAGCCTGTGGTGGCTGGCTATATGGCTTATTTATTTTTAGGAGAGGTGCTACATCCTCTACAAATCTTCGGAGGCTTAGGAGTGATTGCTGCAGTGGTCATCCTTCAGATCGCCAAAGAGAGGGGAGCACCTTCTTCCGCCTTAGAGATTCGCCAAAAAGAGTAGATCGAAACGTTCAATAAGATGCTCTACAAAATTCTTGCAGATATCATCGTTCTCATCCATTTTGTCTGGATCATATTTCTTTTTCTCGGTGCATTTTGGGGAGTGAGAAATAAGGCTGTAAAGATTTTTCATATCTCTGGCCTTATCTTTGCCTTTTTGATCCAGATATTTGATTGGTACTGTCCGCTCACACACCTCGAGGTCTGGTTGAGATCAAGACATGATCCTGCGATCAGCTATACCGGTTCATTTATTATCCATTATGTAGAAAAGATCGTATACATTGAAATTTCTCGTTCCTTGATTATCATTTTCACTATTCTTCTTTGCGGAATCAATGCATGGCTCTATTTAAAAAAAGAGCCAAATTCAAAAAAAGAAGAATAAAAACTTTGCTGAACTTAAAGCTATATCCAGAGGAAGGGAGGTAAGTGAGATTTGATTATTGCCTTCACCTGCGAAACGCTGCGCACCCATCGTCTAAAGTGCTGAGTGCAGGGGAGTCGGGTGCTTAACGCTATGCCCTATGCCCCTGCTTGGGTTCTATCTCAGGCCGTCTTCCTTTTTAGTCTCTTCTTTTTTTAAACCTCCAATTCGTGGATGGGGTCTGCCCGAATCGGTGACAACGATAGCTACGACAATCTCATCGGATCGCGGGGCATCTGGAACCCTCACGGTCATCGCATCGAAATGGGATCGGACAAAGGCTGCATCTTTGTAATGAAGAGGTACGTCGATCTCCGTACCCGGACCTCCCATCTTCTTGGCTGAAGGGATAATGGCCTTTCCTCCACCAACCGCTTCCCTCAGAGGAGTACCCAGTTTGGGATGCAAGATGGCTGCGACATGCTCCAACTCGCCATCCACTCCGACAATAGCTGCTTTTCCGTAACTCTCTGCATTCCCAGGAGGGATCCTCAAGGCCTCGACAGCCCTCTTCCCTAAAACTCCTCCCAAGGTTTCACCGATATCGATGAGGGGATCCAACTTCTCCACATACTTTCCAGCGAACGGATTTTTAATCACGGCAATGGCCGCAGCCTTTCGAGTCGGCGGATCAACCTCTTTTCCTCCTTCCATCACCGTCTCTTCAACAATGGTCACATATTTTCGAACTTCCATGTTTGCACCTCCCATAGTTAATAACAAAATCCGAAATCCGAATATCGAAATCCGAAACAACTGCCTGCGGCAGGTAGGAATTAGAAATTTTACTTTCAAAAATCAAAACTTTTTTGGAAAATTGGTATTTTGAACATTCGTGCTTGTCTCGAATTTCGGATTTCGTGCTTCGAATTTACAATTTCTTTAGTAGGGGTTGCAAAGAGTCCGTCCAAACTACTCTTCCCTGTACTGCAATCAAAGCGCCCTTAATCAGGCCTTTTTGATGTATTGAATAAGCCTTTGATAGACCATTCTCTAAGACTTCTTCAATCTTTTCCTGAGATAACCTTCCCGCTTTCGTCGTCACCCATTCTCCAACAATATCGGTATCAGGATATACACTTTCTGCCAGGCATCTCCTGATACTGGGATCCTGTACATTGGTGAAATTCCCAATGACGGTCGCGGCTGCATCAGCATATGAGGCGCGCTCAGAAAGAACGGTCGCAGCCGATGCAATCCCTTTGGTAAAACTCCTTCCTCCAAGGCCGCTCGTTGCCACTCCACCAATCCCCATAGTGAAATCAATGGCAATCAGATAAGTGGGAGATTCTGCATCAATCTCGGTTTTCACCCCGACCCGTGCCACTTCGCCTTCTCTCAATCGGATAGCAATATCTCCTCCATTATCAACAATGATTTTTGTCCCCCCTTGGCTGATCAAGAAATCGGCAACGACATCGGAGGCAGCCCCTGCCACCGCTGCAAGAGGCGTCAAATCCGGTTCCACCATCTTCTTTGTCGCATCGATCATCCTACGAATCACATCAGGAAAGGCCTCGTTGACTTCCAATTCCAGTGATTTCTTTTTGATTACCGGGAGAAATTTTGCTAAATCGTCAAGAACCTGCATCGCCAGATGAGCCCCCTCTTTTGCCAATTTGACAAGAGGTTTTCCATTCTCAAAGGCGCTAATAAACATCTGCATCGGACCGTAATCGACGAGAACGGTTTCGTTGGATAAGGTTTGAACATGATCATTAGCAGTGTCATTCCTGCGAAGGCAGGAATCCAAGCGATTATCTCTATTCCTGGATTCCCGCTTCCGCGGGAATGACGGAATTGAAGGCTCAGTTCTCATGGACTTCTTATCTCCTTGAGGACATCTTCTAACTTTCTTATTGCTTCTCGATGGCCCCCAATCTCCAAATATTCACCCAATCTCATTGTATATTCGAGGGGGACAACGGTCGCTGGAGTGGGAACATAGGTGAAGGCCCTGACCATGACCTTCTCAACATCGACTAAAAAGGTGATGCCACCTCCTGGAAGGATATAGGCCGGCGCTCCGCCCACGGTTAACCTTGCCCGATTCTCATGGATTGCTCGATTGAGCTTAACAGGGATCTTTGTAACCCCAGCCCTGGCGCTTCCTCCTGACCCACCGACAAAGACGGCAGAGACCCTTGAGGACTCACAATTTGAGCCGATCATCTCAATGGCCATTTTGGCTTTTGGAGTTAACTCGATCCGAACAAACTTTCCATCTTCTCCCAAGCGATACATCGCTGCTCTTTCACCAGTCGTCTCAGTGATCAGAACCGTCATCCCTAATTTTGCAATCTTCGGATCGAAGCCTTCGATGATCTCGATGGGATCTTCAACGGGTGTCCCTCCCCAACCTCGGCCATATTCACCAAAGTATCGGCCTGGAGTGGATCGCCTCGCCTTCAACCGAAGGCCACTATATCTTGCTCCCAACTCCCTTCCTGCGGCATGCTCTGTAAACTGTCCGATCAGGTGGGAATCGAGGACGATCACCTCATCAGCGGCCTCTAACAAATACCTACCAAAGAGACCCATCGAGGCACTTCCACACCCTACCCTCATCCTCCTTCCAATTTCGCCGTCGATCACCGGAGGCCTTCCAACCTGAAGCGTCAGCTCAGCCCCATCCTCCACCTTCAGACAAACCTCTCTACGATTGGCAATATCGACAATGAGCTTGGCTACAGCGAGGCCGTCTTCCCCAGTTAAGAGGTTGACGCCTCCCAATGAAAGCATTTTAGATCCATACTCCTCTGTGCAGAGATGGCCCACTTTCTTCTTCCCGATGAGGACAGGGGCACCCTCGTTCCCCACATATTGATCCGTATCAATCTTCACCTTAATGCCACTGTAACTTAAGGGTGCCTCTGTAACGACCGTGACGACGTCAATCCCATCCAGCTTCGATTGAACAATGTAGGGGGCAGGCTTTGTATCAGGATAAGTGGTTCCTGCTCCGATGCCTGTGATCAACGGTTTCCGGATCACCTCCTCATGATCTTCACCCACCATCTCCTTGACATCCTCATATCGCTGGAGAGGTATGTTACGAACAAGATTCCCATCTAAATTGATGAACCGCTGACAGGCTCCTGTCTTGCCCGGTTTTATATAGCAGGTGATCGGACACGATGGGCATTTGATCCCTCCTTCTTTCGGTTCTGATTCGGGCCCGATCGCCTCCTCTGGACAAACCTTAGTACACGCATTACAGTCTGCGCAAATGTCGGAGATAGAGGCCTTCTTCTTTTCCTCTACCAAGGAGATAGCTCCCAAAGGGCAAACCTCCACACACAATCCACAACCAATACACGTTTCCCAATCAACAATCATGGTTTCTCCCGATAGTTTCAAAAGGGTTCAAGGATTCAAGGAGTTATTTAATTTGATCACTTGAACCCTTGACCCCTAGAACCCTCTTTTATTAAAGCTTACTGGTTACTATCTTTCTATTCGGTGGTGGAGTATTTCGACTCACTTCGATCTTCATCTGACCATCGATCATTACGCCTGCAATTCCCGGTATATCCCCTGCTTCAATTGCCGATAAGGCATCTTTTCCTACTGACCCCATAGGCGCATCCATAATCACCAGATCTGCCTCTTTCCCTGCCGCGATAACTCCTCGGTTCAATCCATAAACCCTTGCTGTATTGCCGGTGGCCATGGCAATGGCCTCTTCTGCCTTCACATCGCAGAGGGATGCCAAGAAGTTGATCACCCGGAGAATCCCCAGAGGGATGACACCCGTCCCGGATGGGGCATCATTCCCAATGATGATTCGGTCGAATGCCTTAACCTCTTTCACAATCTTCATCACGGCCACAATCATCTTTGGATTTCCACAGTGGGCAACCTCTAAAGCAAGGGAGGTATTTCGAACCAACTTTTCTGCCTCGGCAAGGGATATCGCTGTGGGACCTCCATTGATATGAGAGACCACATCCGGATCGGTGTCGATAACATCTTGAGCAGGAACGGTTGTGCTTCCAGGAATCGAAGTTCCTCCAGTATGCATCATCACGACCATCCCATATTTCTTCGCCCACTTCACCATAGGTGCTGCTTCTTTTGGGCTTTTTACTCCCCCCAATCCAATCTCACCCACCACCCGAACGCCTTCTCTGGCCAACTCCTCAAAGTCCTTCTCCTGCAGTCCTGGTTCAAGGATGATACTTCCACCCAAAACCTTCACGCCTGCAGGCCTTGCGGTGGCAAATGATTTTGCAGCAAGGATGGCCAAGGCCTTCGTCCCTGCCACGTCCTTGGGCCTTCCGGGAAGATGAACCTCTCCTGCGGAGATGACCGTAGTCACTCCTCCATGGAGAGACGATTCAATAAAGTCCAGCATCTTCTGTCTCGGTGTGAAATCTCCGAGCACAGGATGGCAGTGTGAATCGATCAGCCCGGGGGTAACTATCATACCCCCCACATCCATCACCTGATCTACTCCTTTGGTTTCGAGATCTTTCTCTTTACCAATAGCCTGAATCACACCTCCCTCTATCATCAGTGCGTCAGCCTCTAAGACAGGATTTGAAATATCTCCCGAAACCAAAGTACCTATGTTCTTGATCATCAATTTGCCCATTTCGAACCTCCGTTACAAAGAAATTAATAGCAAGAACCATCCCCTCCCCTGGCGCCTGCCTGCGGTAGGCAGGGGAGGGGATAAAGGGGAGGGGGAAAGATCCCTCTTCACCCTCACCCCAACCCTCTCCCGTCAAAGGGAGAGGGGGAAATGGTGTATCCGTTAAGATAATTTACTTTTCTGTACTGCCTCCATCACCCTTTCTAAATTGGCTGGCAGATGGTAGATCCTCTGTCCGATGGCATCCGCAATGGCATTCAAAATCGCTGGGGCAGAAGGAATGAGAGCAGGTTCTCCCACTCCCTTCGCTCCAAAGGGACCTGTGGGTTCGTCATCTTCAACGAGAATTGGGATCACCTCTGGAATGTCCTTCGACGTCGGAATGAGATAGTTGACGAAAGAGGTTGTTTTTCCTGGAACGTACTCCTCCATTAATGCAAATCCAATTCCCATTGCAATTCCACCTGTGATTTGACCGATCACATTTCTTGGATGGATGGCCTTTCCCACATCGTGGCTTGCGACCACTCGGCACACCTTTACTTTACCTGTCTCTGTATCGACCTCCACTTCTGCCAGATGTGTGGCAAAGGCATAAGTTGCATAGGGAGCTCCTTGCCCGGTTTGGGAATCGAGTCTGGTTGTCTCTGGGTCGAAGCGGCCTTCTCCCCTCAGAACTTTACCACACTTTTTGGCCACTTCTTTGATTGACAGAGACAGCGAAGGCTTTGACTTCGATTTGATCTCCCCATCTTCAAAGAAAAGATCTTTACTATCGATTCCGATGAAGCGACTTGCTTCATTGGTAATTTCCTGCTTCAAACTCTTGATCGCATTGAGAATTGCACTTCCGGAGACATAGGTCTGCCGACTCGCTGAGGTTGCTCCTGCATTTGTGGTCAAGGCCGTATCTGCTCGAATCAATCGTATCTCTTTTAATGGGAGACCTATGGCATCAGAGGCGATCTGAAGAAGGACGGTATCGGAACCCTGACCAATATCTGCAACCCCTGTAAAAAGTCTCACTTCGCCATCAGGATCGATCTCCATTTGCGCAGTTGAAGGATTGGCAACCCCTGTATTACCAATCCCATACCACATCGAGCCGACTCCGATCCCCCTTTTGATATGAGGCCTGTCAGGATTGTTGTTTGAGATGAGTCTATGATCTTTCCATTCCTTTACCCTTTTTAAGGTCTCCCCTATTCCAACGCTGGCCATAAGGGTTTGACCTGTGGCTGTCTCCGATCCAATTTTGAGGGCATTTCTGAGTCGAATCTCGAAGGGGTCAATTTTCAGAGCTTGAGCGAGCAAGTCCATTTGGGATTCATGGGCAAAAGCCATTTGGGGGACTCCAAAGCCTCTCATCGCGCCAGACCATGGGTTATTGGTATAGACCATCCGGCTCCTCACCTTAACATTTGGAACATGATACGGTCCTGTAGCATGGACAGCAGACCGAATGGCCACGGTAGCACCATAAGAAGCATAAGCACCAGTATCGCCCAAGATGTCCACCTCAACGGCAGTGAGCCTTCCGTCTTTCTTTGCTCCACTTTTATATCGGATCTTTAATGGATGGCGTTTGGACGTTACCTGAAAAACCTCCTCACGAGAGTAAATAATCTTTACTGGTCTCTTGAGATGGAAAGCAGCCAAAGCCAGCAAACACTGAACCGTGATGTCCAACCTTCCTCCAAATCCTCCTCCTGTTGAACATTGAATGATTCTCACTTTCTCTAAAGGGAGAGAAAGGACAGAGGCCACCTCTTTTTGATCGTAATGGACATTCTGGGTGGGACAGATGACCGTAACCCTTCCGTCTTCATCGATGTAAGCAATACCAGCGTCTGGTTCCAGATAGGCATGGTCAACCCAGGTGGTCGTATAAGTCTCCTCGACGATGGTCTCAGCCTCTCTAAATCCTGACTGAACATCACGCTTGATCACATTAAATTCCAAAAGGAGATTTCCATTCTCGTGGATCAAAGGGGCATCAATCTTGAGGGCATCCTCCGCATGAGTAACAGATGGTAAGTCTTCGTACACAACAATAACTTTTTGAGCGGCCTCCTCTGCAGCCTCTGATGTCCTGGCAGCAACCAGTACCACGGGATCACCGATATACCTCACCCGATCCGAGGCCAGAATGGGTTGGTCTTTGTTGATTGTGCCCACCAGATTCTTTCCGGGTATATCCTTTGCTGTAAAAATCCTCTCTACCCCTGGTATCCTTGAGGCCTCGTCCATTTTGATCCCTACAATTTTGGCATGAAGTTTTAGACTCCGAACAGCCTTTAAGTGGACGGGCTCTTCCGAAGGCAAATCCGCTCCATACTTAGCATCTCCTAAGACTTTATCTATGGCATCGACTTTGGGGATCTCAATCCCTACGTGTTTCATGCTCCCTCCTCAGGGGCCTTTTTCATAGCCCTCATAAATAGAGCCTCTACCACTGGCTTTTTGTAAGCAGTAGAATGACGGACACCGGTCCGATGAATCATGGCTTCAGAAACCTTTTGAGAGGCTATTTGAAGCGACTCATCATCAGGAGATCTCCCTTTCAACATGGCCTCCACTTCCGTCATTCGGTGTGGGGTAGGAGTCACGGCACCAACGGAGATGCGGGTATCTTTCATTAGGCTATCTCCCTCTTCCATGCGAAGGACTATAGCCACACTCATCCTCGCTATGGCCATCGCTTCTCTTCTTGCCAATCTTACAAAGCTGCTCCTGACACCAGAACGAAGTTTTTGAAATTTCACCTCAACCAGGACTTCGTGGGGTCTTAGGCTCGTCTCGTAAGGCCCTTTAAAGAGTTGAATAAGAGGGAGCTCCTTGTCTCCCTCCTTTGATATAACTTTTGCAGAGGCATCCAGCACGATCAAAGGAGGAATGGTATCCGCTGCTGGAGAGGCATTGATAATATTCCCTCCGATCGTGCCCAAATTTCTGATCTGTGGAGATCCAATCATTGAGGCTGCATCCGATAAGACCTTAGCCCATTTTTTTATCAGAGGCGAAGAGGCGATCTCGGAATGGGTTACTGCTGCACCAATAGAAATCGCTCCATCCTTTTCTTCAATTCTTCGGAGTTCTGGTATGTTTGTTATGTCGATGAGACACTGCGGCTTGAGGTCTCCATTCCGAAGGCCAATCATAAGGTCTGTCCCTCCGGCAATTATCTTAGCCTTGCCGTCAGCTTCCCATAATAGAAGGCATGCCTCTTTAAGGGATTTTGGAATCTTATAATCAAAAGAAGGGATCATCATAGTAAATGCCAAATTTCAAAATCCAAATGTCAAATGAATGACAAATGTCCAAACCCTTAAAAATTTGAAATTTGGAATTTGAACTTGATTTGAACTTTGACCTTTGACATTTGGCATTCTTCATTCGGTTAGGGCTTCGATTGCTTCGATGATCTGATGATACCCCGTGCAACGGCAGAGATGACCTGAGATTGCCTCTTTAATCTCATCTCGTGTAGGACGTGGATTCTTCTCCAGAAGCGCTTTTGAAGACATCAGCACTCCTGGGGTACAAAAACCGCATTGAACGGCTCCATGGTCGATAAAGGATTTCTGCAACGGATGCAGAGATTTCCGACTCCCAAGACCTTCTACGGTTTGAACCTTCCTCCCCTCAATCTTAGGTGCCAACACAAGACAGGCGTTTACAGGCATTTCGTCCAATAGCACTGTGCAGGTTCCACATTCGCCAATCCCACAACCCTCTTTTGTCCCTGTGAGACCAAGCTTTTCTCGAAGGAGCCGAAGAAGAGTCCAGTGAGCAGGAACCTCCACTTGAACAGATTTGCCGTTCAATATGAAATTGATTGTTATTTCCATGATAAGCTACGATTAAAATTCCAAACTCCAAATTCCAATTCCCAAATAAATTCCAATGTCCCAAATCCAAAATTCCAAACTGTTTTGGTCATTCGAATTTGGAATTTGAGATTTGTTTGGGATTTGGTGCTTGCGATTTGGAATTTCATTTTTTTACGTACTTCATCGCAAAGCCGTCATCCAGAGTCCTGGCCACTCCATGGAATGAGGAATGCCAACGAGTGATGATCACCTTCTTGTCCGTGTAGAAATCGATGGCCTCATTGGCCCGACCTCGGATATCGCCGAACATTGAGATCTTCTTCCCTCCTACAGGAAAATAGGCAATCGGTGCAGGAGTACCAATGTTGATTCCCACCTGACCCACATGGACAAGACGAGCAAATTCACGGGCCCAGCCGCCATTCTCCGTATAGAGATTTGCGGTATGACCATAAGGGCTTCGGTTGATCACTTCAACGCCCTCTGCAAGATCTTTCACCTTCTTGAGACAACGAACCGGCCCAAATATCTCCTCCTGAAAGACACGCATCTCCGGCTCAGCTTCCAAAACCGTCGGTCCAATAAAGTAACCCTTGGGATATTTTTCCACCTTTGGGCTTCTTCCATCGAGAATCAGTTTTGCCCCATCTTTAATGGCCTGATCAACCTCCTTTGACATTTCATTCAAGGCATCCCCCGAGACCACAGGTCCCAACGTCACACCCTTATCCATGCCATAGCCCAAGACCAGCTTTTTGGAAAGCTCAACAAATTTATCCCTAACCTTGTCATAAATCCTTTCCACGGCCAATACATTCGATACAGCAAAGCACCGCTCACCCACATGACCAAAACAGGAATCGACCACATTCTGCATCACCTCGTCCACCACTGCATCCTCGGCTATCAGAACATGGTTCTTTGCTCCTCCCTGACATTGAGCCCTTTTGTTATGGTTGACGGCTGTTTTATAAACACGTTCCGCGACTTGCGAAGATCCCACAAAGGTAACGCCCACTGTGCCCGGATGGGTAATCAGGGCCTCACCCACACCACTTCCAGAACCGTGCAAGAGGTTGAGCACCCCCTTTGGGAAATCACATTCATCAGCGACTTCGATGATCCTTGTGATCGTCATCGGACAGAGACGACTCGCCTTGACGATCGCGGTATCGCCCGCTGCAATGGCCCATACAAAATAGAGGGCGATCATGGCCGGAAAATTAAACGGAGGAAGAAAGACAAAAGGCCCGAGAGGCTCCCGAATATACATCGTATCCACTCCGGTCCCAACATCCTCTGCATGGCTTCCTTTTAATAGCTCCGGTCCTGCACAGGCGTGTTCGACATATTCCATGGCCCGGGTCATCTCTCCTCGCGCGTCTGCCAAGGTCTTTCCGTTCTCATTCACGATTAATTCTGCCAATTCATCATGATGTTGCTGCAACTTTTCGTGAAAATCGAATAAAAGCTTTGCGCGCCGGGGTGGTGGGGTCGTCCTCCAACCCCAGAATGCATCCTGAGCTGCTTTGACCGTCCTGTCGATCTCCTCCGTGGTAACTTCAGGGCATAAGGCTATCACTTCATCCTTGGCTGGATTTCTCACCTCCGTCCACCGATCTGTTTTCGATTCCACCCACTGTCCGTTGATATAGCTTCTAAGTCTTTTCGCCTCCATCATCGATCCTTTCTAAAGGAATATTTGAACTTTGGACTTTGGAATTTGACATTTCTTTTTTCACAGAACACTACCTTCCCATCATTCCTGGTAGAAACAGGGCAATTTGCGGGTACAGGGTGATAAGAAAAGTAACAAACAAAATAGCAGTAAGAAATGGTAAAGCCCCTTTAAAAACTTCTTCAAGGGGTGCATCTTTAGCGATGCTGGCCACTGTAAAGACACAAAGGCCCATGGGAGGCGTTATCAGCCCTGCTCCCATCATGAGCACACATACGACTCCAAACCATATTGGATCAAATCCGAGGTTCAATATCACCGGAAAGATAACAGGCAGTGTAAGAACCATCATTGAGATGGCATCTAAAAAACAGCCAAGCAACATATAAATAAGAACGATGATGGCAAGAATGGCATATTTAGAAACTCCAAGTCCGGCAATCCATGTGGATACCTTCATGGGAATGGTGGAGAGGGCTAAAAAATAGCTGAATACATTTGCACCGGCCACCAAGAAGAGGACCATCACGGCCACACGGAGCGATTCAAAAAGAGAGTAAAAGAGTATCCTTCGATTCAATTTTCTCTTCGCCAGGGCCATCAAAAAGATCAAAGTTGCGCCAACCCCTGCAGCTTCGGTAGGAGTGAATAAACCGGAATAAATTCCACCAATGACAAGGAGAAAGATAACGATGGTTTCCCATATTCCTTTCAAAGCAGATAACCTTTCTTTCCAGGTGACTGCTTCGGGGCTGCTCGGGGCAAGAGCAGGATTAAGTTTCACCCAGAAATATAAAATTCCCATAAAAGCTCCAGCGAGAAGGAGACCGGGAAGCATACCAGAAATGAGAAGTTTTCCAATAGATTGCTCTGTCAGCATACCAAAGATCACGAAACCAAGGCTTGGTGGAATGAGGAAATCGATCGTCGCTCCGGCTGCGACCGTTCCGGCAGCCAGCTTGGGTGAATAATTGAATCGCCTCATTTCTGGATAAGCCACCTTCCCAAAGGCCGCCGAAGAGGCCACCGATGAACCAGAAATAGCCGAAAACCCGGCAATCGCTGCAATCGTGGCCATTCCCAAGCCTCCGGGAAGTCTCCGAAGCCACTTATCAAATGTATCGTAGAGATCGCTGCTAATACCTGAGATCTCTGCGTAGCCACCCATGACGATAAAGAGAGGTATGATCGTGTATGGATAATGGTAAGATGTCTCGTAAACCGTTCTTGCGATGAGGGGAAGTGCTGCCTGAACAGAGGCGAGGTAGGAAATCCCCAAAAAACCCACAAGCATCAATGTAAACGCGATGGGCATGCCGATAAAGAGAAGGAGAAAGAGTAGGCAAGAACCAAGGATGCCGACCACGACAGGATCCATCATGGCCTCCCCACAAACTTCTTTACGGTGTCCGCAAGATCGATCAAGAGCTCGAGGCATACAAGGAAAGCGGCTAATGCCACAAGGAGTCTGAAGGGATATTGTGGAATTCTTAGCATGTCTGAGACGGTACGCTCTCCGATCCCAACTTTCCAGCCCTGCCATGCAAGGATAGTAAAGATGAACAAACTGAGAAGGACGGTAAGGATATTAATGACCAACTGCGCGCGAGTGGAAATTCGAGAGATGAAAAGGGAAACCGCCACATGGGACTTCACCTGTTGTGAATAGGCGAGTCCCAGAAGGATAAAGACCGCCAACATGTACTCTGATAACTCTACAGTACCTGGGATGGGATGGTTGAATACGTCCCTACCTATGACATCGCTTGAAGTGATCAACATCAACGGTATCAAAAATACCGCACCTATTCCACTAATGAATCGGTTAAACCTCTGTATCCCTTTTTTCAATCTATCCAACCATCCCATCGCAACACTTCCTCTTATCATTTTCTCCATTCAGGTGGGAATGCGACGACTTTGACCCCTCTCTTCTCACATTCCTCATTGTACATCCGGACAACTTCTTTAGCTGGAAGCCCCTTTGCCTCCAGATCAGCGACCCATTTCCTCGTCATTTCTCTAAATCCTTCATACCAACGCTCGGCTTCCTTCGAAGGCAGGGTATAGAGTTCCACCTTTTTATCTTCAATCTCCTTCATCATAGTCTTGTAGACCTCTCTCGTTAAGCCACCCGTTGTTTTGAAGGGGTTATGGCATACATCTTCAACGGCGGGTTTCAGGTCATCGGGAATCTTCTTCCAGCTCTCCATATTCATGATCGCACCTTCGGAGACACAACCGAATGTCGTCACCACTCCGTGTTTGGCCACCTCATAAAGTTTATAGGCAAGTACCAAAGGGGGACACGTAACGATGCCATCCACCGTACCCGTCTCCATTGCCAAATAGACATCGCCGAGGGGCATGAACACGGGTTCGGCTCCGATTGCCTTGATGTAATGGGTTTGATGTCCTCCCGGGGTCCTTATTTTGAGTCCCTTAACATCTTCGAGTGTTCGCACAGGTTTCTTTGTCCATAAGAAGGCCTGAATGCAACCATTCAACTCAATCATTTTCACACCCGGGAATTCCTTGTGGAGAACCCTTTTGTACATGGCATTCCCAATCTCTGTGGCAATATCCTTCCCATCCACCCAGGCAGCAAGAGAAAGAACATCTGTCAGAGGAAATCTTCCGGGTGTCCACGTTGCTGTGAAGTAACCCAAATCGGATAGGCCCTTTGCCACAATGTCATAATGTTCGGGTCCCTTTCCCAGGGCAGCACCAGCAAACATCGTATAATTGATTTTGTCCTTGCTTCTCTTTTTCAGTTCCTCGAGCATCGGAATCCAGACGGTTTTGACCTCTCTGCTTACAGGAGGATGCCACGTGCTAAATCTTAAGTTCGTCTGTGCGTGGGCTAAATGATAGTGACCAAATCCAGTGCCCAATGCAATACCGCCAATGATCGAATTCCTTATAAAATCTCTTCTGTTGATTCCATTACACATTTTTACTCCTCCTTTCTGGTTTGCCCTTTTCTTGTTCCGTCATATGAGAAAGGCACAAAAGAAAAATTAGCCCTGTCCTTCCGGAAGTCACCTCCTTTCCCAACGTTATTTCCTAAATTAATTCGCATGGAGAATACTTGATCAGGAACCTTATCCCTGAAAAATTTTAAACCAAAAATATTTATTATTCAAAAGAATTTATCAAAGCGAGAATTTTTGAAGAAATGAATCAATGCTTCCATCTTACGAATGAATAATCCAATTTAATATTAGAAAGAGACCGGAAGATATTCCCCTTGATCTTCCGATTCTTTCTCTCCAAGGTCTCAATCAACTCCTTCACCTCCTTCCGTTTCGTCTTGCCAGAAACAGGACAACCGCTCGGGCCAAAAGGCAGATCCATTTCTCTTGCGAACCTCTCAATCTTCTTCTCGTCTATCAGGGCAAGTGGCCGGATGAGGGTGATCTTCCCTTTGAATAGGGTTTGAATAGGGACCATTGTGCTGATCTCACCACTGTAAAAAATATTGAGCAGAAGAGTTTCAATGATGTCGTCCCTATGATGGCCCAGGGCGACCTTGTTACATTTCAACTTATAGGCCAACTGGAAAAGTCGCTTTCTCCTCTCCCACGAGCAGAGGAAACAGGGGTTTTCCCGATTCTCTGGGCTATTTGCCCTTCTTCCAATATCGGTGAACTCAATGTGATAAGGGAGCCCTTTTGCCTTAAAAAAATCTTTCAAGATTTCCACTCTTTCGGAACCAAATCCAAGGTCGATATGAACCGGAATCAGTTCGTATTGGGTTTGAACACGTTTCTTGCGCTCATGAAGGTGATGAAGGAGCGTAAGGCTATCCTTTCCCCCAGAGACCGCCACCAAGATCCGATCGCCATCCTGGATCAAATCATAATGATGGATCGCCTTCCCTACTAAACTTCGAATTTCTTTCTCCCAATAACTTCCCACTCGAATCTCGTTACCCTCGAATCACGCGGATCAAAATATGCGAATGATAAACAGAAATGAATAACCAATTTCCAAATTCCAACAGCTAAACATCATTCTCAAATCCCCCCTACCCCCCTTTAATAAAGGGGGGAGAGGGGAGGATTTACCTTACGCCTTTCACCTTACACCCTTCACCTTTCACCTTCAAGGGGACATATATCACACTTTGGCTTCTTTTTGCACACCGTTTTCCCTAAATGAACGAAGAGGGCATGGTATTCATTGAATAGCTTCTCATCCAGAGGAAGATGGTCCATAAATAATTTCTGGACTTCTTCATAGCCAGTATTCTCTGAAATCATGCCGTGTCGTGAAAGAACTCGTTTCGTATAGGCATCGACAACAAAAATAGGTTTTCCCAAGCCATAGAGCAGGATGCTATCTGCGGTCTCAGGTCCAAGACCCTTAATTCCGAGAAGTTTTTGCCTTAAGGCTTCGAGTCCTTCTTTTTTCATCTTATTAACATTTCCGTCGTAATTTTCGAATAAGAAATTCACAAAGGCCTTCAATCGATCGGCCTTAATTCGATAATAACCCGAAGATTTGATGAGGGAGGCCAATCGGGACTTTTTAAGTCGATAGATCCCTCGAGGATTGAGAACGTCATTATCTTTGAGGCGTTGAATAGCCTTCTCCACATTTTTCCATGAGGTATTTTGAGTGAGGATGGCTCCCACCATCACCTCAAAAGTTGTCTCTCCAGGCCACCAATGTCGCGGTCCATAAGCCTCATAGAGTTTCTGATAAATCTTCAACAGCAGAGTTTTCATCAATCTTATTGCTTCTGCATCACTCTAAGTGTTGAGTTCGGAGTTTTTAAACAAATGTCTCCGAACCCCGAGCTAATTACTCTGAACTCATTCATTTTAGTCTCTTCTGGAATCGAAGAGAGCTCAAAAGAATCATGAGCCCTCCCAAAACTGCCAATGCCAACAGCTGAGGCCAAAGGATATCCAATCCATTTGCCTTTAAAAAGACACCCCGAATGATGACTAAGAAATAACGCAAAGGATTTGCATGAGTAAAGTATTGAATCCAGGTAGGCATATTTTCTATTGGGAATGCAAAACCCGAAAGGATGAAAGCTGGCATAACGAAGAAAAAGGTCGAAATTTGGGCTTGTTGCTGAGTCGCAGAGATCGTGGAAATAAAGAGACCAACACCCACTGAACTCATCAGAAAAAGCACCGTGCCCAAAAGAAGAATGAGGGGATTTCCTCGAAGGGGGACTTCGAACCAAAACACACCGATGAGAGCAATCATGATAACATCCAAAAGTCCGATCATCGCAAATGGAAGGGTCTTCCCCACTATCAACTCCCAGGATTTTATGGGTGTGACCATGATCTGTTCGAGGGTCCCAATCTCCCTCTCTCTTACAATGGCTTGAGCAGTGAGGATGATGGGAACGAGAAAGGCGATGGAGGCAATCACACCGGGGATATAAAAGAGCCGGCTCTCGAAATTCGGATTGAACCAGGTTCGATGATGTAAGTCCACACCGGCCTCTTCGAAGCTGATCATCCCCTCTCGATTCAACCTCTTCGCCATCACCGTGGTCGAGTAGTCCCCCAGAATTTGACCCACATAGCCCAGGGCAATCATGGCGGTATTCGACTCCGTTCCATCGAGGAGAATCTGGATGGTCGCTGTATCTCCCTTCTTTAACTTTCTCGAAAAGCCACTCGGAATCTCGATGCTCAGGGTGATGTCTCCTTTTCTAATCAGGTCCTCGATCTCCTTCTGGTTTTTGGGAAAAGAGACAATATCGAAGTATTTCGAACTTCCGAATCGTGAGATGAGATCCCTCGAATCCACGCTCTGGTCAAGATCCCGGACAGCGGTCCGGATATATTTCACGTCCAGATTGGCTGCATAGCCGAAGACGATCAGCTGAAAGATGGGTGGGAAGATGAGTGTGATCCTGAGCCGCTTATCCCTTAAGACCTGAATTAACTCTTTGACAAAAAGGTATCGAAATCTTCCAAACATATGTTACCTTACAATCCATAATCCCCCCCTCACCCCCCTTTAGCAAAGGGGGGCTGGGGGGATTTGATTCATCGCAACTCCTTTTTAAAACTCTTTGTTGCAACGAGGAGCCCTGCTATTGCCATTCCAATTAATATCAGGGTCTCCTGCCAGAGAAAAGAGATGTCTGCTCCCTTTAAAAAAATCTCCTTAAGTATGGTCACATAATATCGGGGCGCAATCCCATAGGTGATAATTTGAAGCCACAGAGGCATGTTGGATATGGCAAAGGTGAACCCCGATAGAAGAAAGGTGGGAAGAAAACCAATCACCATGGCCATCTGATTGGCCAGGATTTGGGTCCTTGCGATTGTAGAGATGGTCATACCGAGTGCCAAAGCAACGAGGATATAGATAGAAGAAAGGAGAAGGAGCAGGATGATGCTCCCTCTCAATGGCACTTGAAAGACCCACTTTCCCATGAGAACGGCTAAGCATAGATCGACAAGACCTAAGAAAAAGTAGGGAAATAATTTTCCCATCATCAACTCTCCTTTCCGAAGCGGAGTGGAGATGAGGAGTTCCATGGTTCCCTTCTCCCATTCTCGAACGATAACCTGACCCGTAAGGAGCACTCCAATAATCGACATGATCACTGCTACAAGCCCTGGGATAAAATAATTCTTCGATTCCAGTTCCTCGTTGAACCAGATCCTCGTTCGGCCCTCCATAGGAAGATTAAGCCTCTCTCGGCCCATTCGTTCTACCTTCAAAAAAGTCTTCTCTTGGGTGTATTGTCGAGTAATGGCCTGAACATAGCTGAGGACAATATTGGCCGTATTGGAATCGGTGCCATCCAACAATATCTGGACAGGCGCCTTCTTCCCAGCCTTGACGATCTTTGAAAAATCCCAGGAAAGGACCAATCCCATCTTCACCTCGCCCTGGTCGATGAGTCTCTTTATCTCCTTTTCATCTCGAACCCAAAAGCGGAGATTGAAATAGGGGGAGGCGCTGAACCGATGGATAAAGGAGAGACTCTCCTGGCTCTTGTCACGGTCCAGAACAGCCATTGAGACTTTCTTAACGTCGAGCGTGACGGCATAACCAAAGAGGAGCATCAAGAGAGCAGGCATAAGGATCACCAGTGCCAGGCTTCTCGCATCCCGGTAGATATGTAGAAACTCCTTCTTCGCAATCGCCCAGGTGCGAGAAGGTCTCACTCCTGCTCCTCCCTCTCAATCAACGATACAAAGACATCTTCTAAGGAAGGCCTGATCCAATCCATTCTCTCCAGAAGAACCCCATGCTTCTGGAATAGAGCAGGGATCTCCCGTTCCAAATCGGCTCCCTCTTTACCGATCACATGGAGGCAATCTCCAAAGACTGCAGCTTCAGAAATCCAAGGCTCTTTTTTTAGAAGATCGAGGGCTGAAATGAGGGGATCGGCCTTAATTTCCATCACCCCCTGTGCAAGAGTTTTCAGCTTCAACTCAGAAGGAGTCCCTAAGGCAATGATCTTTCCTTGGTAGATCAAGGCCAATCGATCGCAATACTCTGCTTCGTCCATGTAGTGGGTCGTGACAAAGGTCGTCACACCTCTTTCTCCCATCTGCTGGATCAAGCTCCAGAAGTTTCTTCGTGAGACAGGATCTACTCCAGACGTGGGCTCATCGAGAAAGAGGATGGATGGTTCATGGAGAATAGCACAACCCAATGCCAAACGCTGCTTCCATCCAACAGCCAATGTCCGAGTGATCCGGTCTCGAAGCTCCACCAGCCCTGCCATCTTTAAGGCCTGTTCCTCCCTTACCCTCTGAAGCGAGCCTGATAGACCATAAATCCCTCCAAAAAAATGGAGATTTTCCAGAACGGTCAGGTCTTCGTAGAGGGAGAATTTTTGGGACATATAGCCGATCACCTGCTTGATCTTCTCCGGTTCTTTCATGATATCGAATCCCGCGACTCTGCCTCGTCCAGAGGTTGGCATCAAAAGTCCACAGAGCATCCGGATAGTGGTCGATTTTCCAGCGCCATTAGGCCCAAGAAACCCAAAGATTTCACCTTCCTTCACCTGGAAATGGATGTGGTCAACAGCAACAAAATTCCCAAAGGCTTTGACGAGATCTTCTACTTCAACAGCAAAAGAAGACATAGGGAATTCTCCAATGCAAAATGATAATCCCCCCTCACCCCCCCTTTAGCACCTGCCTGCGGTAGGCAGGAAGGGGGGATGGGGGGATTTGGAACGGACGATAGAAATAAATGCATCTTCGAGAGAAGGCTTAACCTCGGTTAAACCCAAAACCTCCATTCCTCCTGCATTTAGAACTTCTCGAATCACCCTCTCTCCTTCTTGAGGATCATCCACTAAGACATGGATTCTATCTCCGGACAAGACGAGGCTACGGAGTGATTCATTCCCTTCCAACATCTTCATTCCCTTCCGATGATCCTCTAACCTCAGTTCCAAGACCTTTCTTCCCATTTGAGCTTTAACGGCAGAAGGCGTGTCAGTCATCAACAATTCCCCCTGATAGATTAAACCAATGCGACTACATCGCTCGGCCTCATCCAAATAAGAAGTTGAAAAAAGGATGGTCACTCCCTCTTTCAACAGTTCGTAAAGGATGATCCAAAAATCCCTTCGCGAAAGGGGATCGACACCGGTGGTTGGCTCATCTAAAAAGAGGATCTGTGGGGTATGGATCAAGGCACAGATCAAGCCTAACTTCTGTTTCATCCCACCGGAGAGGTCCTGAGCTTTTCGCTTCCCAAAGGGTTCCAGGTTGGCAAATCGAAGAAGCCTTTCGATCCGACCTTTTCTCTCCTTCTTTGAAACCTGATAGAGGTCTGCATAGAAATGGATGTTTTCAAGAACGGTCAGATCTCCATAGAGCCCAAATCGTTGTGGAAGATAACCAACCTTCTCTTTTAAAGATTCCGCCTCTTTCCGAATATCACACCCGGCTACCCGTGCCTCTCCTCCGTCAGGAGGAAGAATTCCACAGAGCATCCGGATCGTGGTCGTCTTTCCAGAGGCATCTGGTCCCACCAGGCCGAAGATCTCGCCGGTCTTCACTTCGAGGTTCAGTTGTTTTACGGCGGTCAATGATCCAAACGTCTTTGTAAGATTGGTTGTTTGAATGGATAACATCTTAATGCTGAAATCCAAATTTCAAAATCTAAATGTCTAATGAATGTCAAATCCCAAAATGGGATTCTGAAACGAGTTCAGAACGACAGTCCTGTCATGCCGAACTTGTTTCGGCATCTCATTTGAATTTAGGATTTGATTTGACATTTGAGCTTTGTCATTTGACATTTTGAGGCTTACCAGTGGTGGGTATCGAAAGGATGATCTTTCCATCCGCTGGCATTCCAGACTTTAATTCTCGATCTGCATTGGGTATATCTATTTTGATGCGGTAAACCAGAGTGACCCTCTCCTTCTCTGTCTGAATCTGTTTGGGTGTGAATTCGGCCTGAGAAGAGATAAAGGAGATCCTTCCTTTGTAAACCTTTTGTGGCCGAGGGTCTGTTGTCACGATCACCTCCTGACCCCACTTCACTTTACTGAGTTCCGTCTCTGGAATGTAGGCCTTCAGCCAAACATTTTCAATATCACCCAGGGTGAGGATCGATGTCCCTGGATTGACCACCTCGCCAATCTCTCCGGATTTGACCAGAACGATCCCGGAAATAGGAGAGCGGAGGACTGTGTAACTGAACTGTGTTTCTGCAAGTTTCAACGAGGCCTGAGCCTGTTCCACCTGGGCACTGGCATCTTCAATATCCTCTTTTCTTGGTCCCTCCTTAACCAACTGGTAATTTTCCATAGCCTTCTGTAATGCAGCCTTTGCGATCTTATAAGCTGTTTCTGAATTATCCAGGGTTTCTTTGGAAATCACGCGCTTCTGAAAAAGCATCTTCATTCGTTCGTATTGCGTCTCTTTATTGTCCAGATCGAATTGGGCCTGCTGGAGGATCGCCTCCGCCTCCCTCAATTCCTCCGGCCGTGATCCTGCTAAAAGCTTTTTCAACCGAGCCTGGGCTGACCTCAGTGTAGCTCTCGCCAAATCGAGACGTTGGCGTAAATCCTCATCATCCAATTTCGCCACTACTTTTCCTTTTTCAATCCAATCCCCCTCTTTTACTGAGATGCTGACAATTCTTCCTGGAATCTTGAAACCAACATCCACTTCCGTGGTTTCAATATTTCCAGAGACCTTGATGAAGGTATCTCCCACCTTCTTATCTCGTGTGAAGAGGTAATATAAGCCCCCACCAATGGCAGCGGCAATCAAGATGAAAATGACAAACCGTTTCATGAGAGATCTTTCCTGAATCTCGGGCAAGCAATTTCCAATTATAGATTCCATTTCTTTTGCTGTCAAAAGATTTTGTCCTTCAAAACAAGAGCCCTCTTGAATTTTCCAATAGTTATAGTAAGATGAAATTGAAATGTTAAGATTTAATGACATCTTAGAAAGACTCACTTCCTATAACCCCAATGCGGATACGGACCTCTTAAGAAAGGCCTATGTCTTCTCTGCCAAAGTCCACATGGGCCAAATTCGTCTTTCTGGAGAGCCCTACCTCATTCATCCCCTTGAAGTCGCTGGGATTTTAACTCAAATGAAACTTGACATCGCCAGTGTGGCGACTGGGCTTCTCCATGATACGGTCGAGGATACACTTGCCACCCCCGAAGAGATCCGAGAGAACTTCGGAGAGGAGATCGCCCAGCTGGTAGACGGGGTGACCAAAATCAGCCAGATCTCACTTCGCTCCTCTGAAGAGGGTCAAGCAGAGAACTTCCGAAAGATCGTTCTCGCCATGGTGAAGGATATCCGGGTCATCCTGATCAAACAGGCCGATCGCCTCCACAATATGCGGACTCTTAAGTTCCACTCTCCCGAAAGGCAAGTAGAGATCGCTCAGGAGACTCTCGATATCTATGCTCCTATCGCCCATCGACTTGGAATCGACTGGATGAAGTCAGAGTTGGAAGACCTGGCCTTTCAATACCTCCATCCCGATATCTACCAAGAGATCCAAAGTAAGATTGCAAAAAAAGAGAAGGAGAGAGCTCGTTATATTGATGAGGTAAAACGGACCTTAATGAAGAAACTTTACGAAAACCACATCCAAAGCGAGGTGATGGGCCGTTTAAAGCAGATATACAGTATCTACCAGAAGATGAAGGTTCAGAATATCAATTTCGATCAGGTCTACGACATCACTGCCTTTCGAGTCGTCGTCAACACGATTAAAGAATGCTATGACGTGTTAGGGATCATCCATTCTCTTTGGAAACCCATCCCAGGGAAATTCAAGGACTATATCGGCCTCCCCAAGGAGAATATGTATCAATCCCTTCACACTTCCGCGATTGGCCCCTATGGGGAGCGGATTGAGATCCAGATTCGAACTCATGAGATGCACAAGATTGCAGAAGAAGGCATCGCTGCTCATTGGAAATATAAAGAAGCAAAGGGCATAGAAGAGGCAGATGATAAACGTTTTACTTGGCTGAGACAGCTCTTAGAATGGCAGCGGGATCTAAAGGATAACGCAGAATTTATGGAGAGCGTTAAGGTAGACCTATTCCCCAACGAGGTCTATGTCTTCACGCCTAAAGGCACAGTGAAACAATTTCCCATTGGAGCAACGCCCATCGATTTTGCTTACAGCATCCACTCCGATATCGGAAATCACTGTATGGGCGCGAAGGTCAACGGCAAGATCGTTCCCCTGAAATACGGACTTCGAAGCGGAGATACCATCGAGATCATGACTTCCCCCGGGGCAAGGCCGAGCAAAGACTGGCTCAAATTTGTCAAGACGTCACGAGCCAAAACCAAAATTCGTCAATGGTTTACAGCAGAGGAGAGAGAAAAATCAATCACGCTGGGAAAGGAAATTCTCGAAAAGGAACTTCGTAAATACAACCTTCAGCAGGCCAAGTTGATCAAATCAGGAGAGCTGGCCAAGGTGGCCAGTGAATTCAGTTTTCAGGCGGTGGATGATCTAATCGCCGCTGTCGGCTACGGAAAGGTGACCGCCAACCAGATCATCGGGAAGATCCTACCTCAGGAGAGATTAGAACAACAAAAAGAAGAGGTTGAAGAGGGCCGATTAAGAACCCTCATAAAAAAGATCACCCGTGGTCCCAAAGATGCCGTCTTCATCAAAGGAGTTGATAATGTGATGGTCCGTTATGCAGGGTGTTGTAACCCATTGCCTGGGGATAAGGTGGTAGGCTTTATCACCCGAGGCAGAGGGATGACGATTCATACCTCCGATTGCCAGAATGCAATCGATGGTGACCCCAACCGTAGAGTCGAAGTCGAGTGGGATTCCACAAAGGAATATATCTATCCTGTGCGTATCCGCGTCTATTCAGACGATAAAAGGGGGTTGCTGGCTGAAATCAGCAATTCAATCACCTCCAATGCGGCAAACATCAAGAATGCCATGGTCAATACGACGGAAGATAATAAAGCGATTGGCACTTTTGAGCTGGAGATCAGGGATTTAAATCATCTCAAGAAGGTGATCAAGGGGCTCGAAAAGATTAAAGGTGTCAATCGAGTAGAAAGACTGAGGGTTGAAACACAAGCCAAATCCTGACGAACAGGGCTAAGCTGCCTTGGTGATCAACCCTGAGCGAAGGCATCGGGAGCAGACCTTTATTCGAATCGTCCTTCCCCCTTTGCTGGCCGTCACTTTATGGAGGTTGGGATACCAGATCCTTCGAGTCTTATTGTTGGCGTGGCTCACATGATGGCCAAAGACCGGCCTTTTCCCGCAAACATCACACACTTTTGCCATAGACATCCTCAGAATATTTTTTAAGAAAAAATAACACAGGTTTGAAAAATTCGCAAGGACCCACCGAATCCCCCACACCTATCCGGCTGGAAAGAATTTTAAGTGACCACGCGAACAGGCCTGCCTTCCATGTAGTGAATAATATTATCGACAGCCATGTTCAGGCCCGCATCCATTGCTTCTTTGGTCATGCCAGCGCTATGGGGAGTCAGGACGACGTTGTCCAATCTTAAGAGTGGGTCGTCGGGGGGTATAGGTTCAATGGGATAAACATCCAAGCCTGCGCCTGCTATCTTTTTCTCTTCCAGGGCCTGGATCAGCGCTTTGTAGTCGATGATCGCTCCTCGCGCTGTATTGATAAAGATGGCCGTGGGCTTCATCAATTCGAACTCCTTCTTCCCAATCAACCCCTCGGTTTTAGGTGATAGCCTGAGGTGAACTGAGACGACATCCGCTCGTTTCAATAGCTCCTCAAAAGAGACAAACTCCAATCCCAATCTTTTGGCTTTTTCCTCAGATGGGTGATACGTCCAAGCGATGACCTCCATACCCATGCCTTTCCCGAGTTCACAGACACGCTGGCCAATAGAGCCCGTTCCAATGACACCGAGTGTCTTCCCATATAGTTCAACCACATATCCACGGGGCCACTGGCCTCTTTTTACCGCATGATGGATTTCGGGAATATTTCGGCTCACCGCAAATATGAGAGCCATGGTATGTTCTGCAATAGATATTGTTGAAGAACCATGCGTATTGGATACGACGATACCCAGTTCTCCTGCCGTCTTTAGATCCACATTGTCTGTGCCTGCTCCCCAGATTGAAATCATCTTCAATTCGGGGCAATTTCTCAGCACCTCATCAGTAAATTTAGAATATGCCCTTATATTCAAAACGATATTTGCATCCCTTATCCTCTCAGTAAGCTCTTTTTGTGATTCCGCCTTTGTGTTGAAGATGGTTAGTTCACCGCACTGTTTGAGCCTCTCATGAGCCTGGGTTCCATTGATTGCTTGCGGAAAATCATCAGGGACAACGATCTTTATCATCCTCTCCCTCCCATCATTAATATTATTGTGGAGTCCCATAAATTCATTCTCTCGTTGACCCTTTGTATTCACGTTGAGATAAACCCATGTAGACCCATTTGATCAAGGTGATGATATCGAAAACAGGGAGTCCCACCGCTTCTTGAACAGCCTTGGAATAAGGTGGCATATTCGTACATTCCAAAACGATAGCGCCCACCTCCGGGTACTCAGATATCATATTCTTTGCAATTCTAACCAGTTCACCTCTTGATTTTTCCACATCCAGTTCCATCTCATCATCGAGAATCACCCGTGAGAATTCTTCTTCCCCTTCTGTACCTAAGATAACGTGAGGCACCTTGTTGGCCCCTACGCACGAAAGGTGTTGTTGGGTTAAATATTTGGCGTGAATGGTTATTATCCCAACCTTTTGGGATGGCTTCAACATGGCATATATCAGAGGGACTTGCATCAGGCTGGAGGTAAAGACCGGAATGTCCACTGCTGCGGCCATTTCCCGCTGAAACATTGCGAGGAAACCGCAGCTTGTTGTGATGGCCCTCACCCCTTCTTTTTCCAGTTCCTTTGCTCCTTTGATGAAAGACGGCAATAAGCCCCTGTCTGCCTTTCTCACAACTGCGTCCGGTGTGGCTTTTTTAATGACCTTATAAAGGACGGGAAAGTCCCAGGTCATTGCATTTCCTATATCACCGGGTATCCTTGGAAATTTTGATTCTAACATCAGAATTCCTATAGAATGCCCGAATATGTTTCTACCTCCCACTGCTTTCGTCAATTTTGACCTCCTTTCTTTCCAAGGTGACCCATGATTGAAAGAGAAAAAGTATGATTGAAATGTTGGCCGATGGCCTACTTGAGAATGGAACAGGAAATAAGGCGATTAGTTTGGGCAGCATTCAGTCCCTGAAGGCTGTTAGCGACTCTCTTATCAATTTGCCCTCTTTGAAGCGCGTAAACGCCAAGGGACCGATGTCGATTGTCTCTGCCCTTCCATTTATAAGCTCAGCGATAACCATGCCTGCTGCCGGGCCATGTTGAAAGCCATGGCCGCTGAATCCAACAGCTAAGATTAAGCCTTCCACCTCAGGGACTTTGCCCAAGATGGCATGATTGTCGGGTGAAATTTCATAAAGACCAGCCCAACCCCTGGCGATTTTTACCTTTTCGAAGACCGGAACTCGATGCATGGCTTTTTCTGCAGTTTGAACCATCGAATCAAAATCTGTGGTCAGGTTGAAACTGGGCTTTTCATCTTGGGGCCCGGACAAGAGGACGCACTCTCCCTCTCTGCGGAAATAGAAATTTTGCTTGTGGTCAATCGTGAGGGGAACAGAAGAAGGGATCTTATCAAAGGGATCTGTCACATAGAGCTGACGACGAATTGGGCTTACGGGGATCTCCACCCCTGCAAGCTTCCCTACATTCGCCGCATAAGGTCCTGCAGCATTAACAACCGTGCGAGTTTCCACCCGTCCTTCTCCAGTGGTTATAGAGACGATGCGATCCCTCGCCACTTCAATCGAGATGACCTCTGTTTTTTCAAAAATTTTAATCCCATAACATCTGGCCCCTTTGGCAATCGCTTGGGTGACCTCATTAGGCCCTGCAAAACCATCTGTGTCACAGAAAGCTCCACCAAAGACATCCTCCAGATTCAGGAAAGGCCACTTTTTCTTTATCTCCTCATGGGTCAGGAGTTGGGAAGGAACACCGAAACGCTTCTGGAGTTCTATATTTTTCTTAAAGGATTCTAATTCTTCTTCATCCCTTGCGAGGAAGAGATATCCAATTTGATGAAGCTCGGGAGAAGTACCGAATTCCTCTTCAAAGTTTTGAAATACCTCAAAAGACTTCATGGCAAATTGCATATTGACTTCGGTAGACCATTGCCTTCGGATTCCTCCTGCACAGAGCCCTGTCGAGCCCCGGCCGATCAGATCCTTTTCGAAGAGAATGACATTCTTTGCCCCCATCTTTCCCAGATAGTAAGCAATGCTGACCCCAATGATCCCTCCTCCGATGATCACAATGTCAGCCGTTTTTTCCATTTTTTTCATCTTTCTCTTTATGTTAACCCAGCAGTTGCATAAAAACATTTCAAGAGGCTGTTGGGTGTGTTGGAAAAGCTTTACAGCGGAACCTTTTGACGTTCTGCTACTATGTTTCCAAGCACATTGTAGAAGTCACCTTAAGTGATATCGCATGTTACCCATAAAACATATTAAAGAACCGCTTGGTAAAGGTTTGGAAGCATACCCAACAGCCTTTTCAATGCAACATCTGGGTTAACCTACATCTACTCAGGTATCAGAGAGTCCCTGATGATGTCCCGAATATTTTCTTCAAAAACCTCCTTGGGTCCCTGTTTCTTGATCTTACCCATTTCCAGAAGATACATATAATCAGAAACCTCGACGGCTTTAGTGATGTTTTGATCAACAAGAAAAATGGTTACTCCCTGTTCTCTTACCCGTTCTAAAAAGGCGTATATTTCTGAGACCAGCTTGGGAGCCAAGCCAGCAGAGGGCTCATCCACCAGGAGAAGTTCGGGGGTTGTCATAACTTCCTTTCCGATGGCAAGCATCTGTCGTTCTCCGCCGCTGAGGAAAGTGGCTTTTTTGCCTCTCTTTGCCCCAAGAATCGGAAAAAACTCGTAGATTTCTTCTAACCTTTGCTTGAGCAACTTGCGTTCCCTTTTGAAAGTCCAAGCCCCTAACATTAAGTTTTCCTCCACGCTAAGTCGGGGGAAAGTATTGATATCTTGCGGGACATAGCTTATCCCCAATTGTTTTAACCTAAAGGGAGAAAAGGTCTCGATATCCTGCCCGTTGAATACAATCTTTCCCTGGCTGGGATGGAGAAATCCGAAAATGGTTTTCAATAAGGTTGATTTTCCGGCTCCGTTTGGACCAATAATTCCCGTTATTGTGTCTTCTTCTATTTCGAGAGAAACGTCATTGACGATATCGATCCCCTTCACATAGCCAGAGGTGACTCCTTGAACGGATAGTTTAGAAGCCATATCTAACCTCCAAGGTAAGAATCAATTACCCGAGGATCATTGGCAACCTCTTTCATTGTTCCTTCAGAGATCAATCTGCCTCCATGAAGAACCGATATTCGACTGCATAAACGGCGAATGGTGGTAAGCTCATGAGACACAATCAGGAATGTTATACCTTCTTCTCGGTTCATTTTTTGAATCGTCTCTATCATGACATCCTTGATAGCAGGATGGACTCCGGCAAAGGGCTCATCGAGTAAATAAAGTCTAAGTGGTTGTCTCATAAAACCTCGGACAATCTGGAGCAACATGCCTTGCCCCCCAGAAAGATTTCTGGCAGGTTCATGGCTCAATCTACCCAAAAGAGAAAAATCGAGAAGTTCTTTAGCCCGATGGCTAGCTTCCCGCTTGCTTGTGCCCTGGGTAAACGCAGGAATGAGCATGTTTTCAAGAACGGTCATGTCCCCGAACAAGCGCGCAACCTGGAAGGTGCGCATGATACCCTCATGGGTAATATTTTCTGGCGACAATCGGTCAATCCGTCTCCCAAAGAAATAGATCCCTCCGCTGGTCGGCTTATAAACCCCGGTAATTAGGTTTATTAAGGTCGTCTTTCCAGATCCATTCGGTCCAATAAGCCCTCGAATCTCTCCTTCCTCAAGACTTAATGAGAGATTATCCACAGCTCTCAGTCTTCCAAAGTCCTTCGTCAGATTCTCAGTATGCATAAGCCTGTCATTCTTTTTACCCATTAAGCCAACCCTTCCCGTGCCTAATTTTTTCTCGCGATCCACTGAGCAAACTGCCTTACTGTTCCCATGGCTCCTTCATGATACAGTCGTGCAATTGCAATAACTGCTAAGGCGAAAACAACCATTCGGATCTCCCCGAATTCCCGGAATGTTTCAGTGAGTATTTCGATAAGTATTGCTCCAATGACCGGCCCTGCGATACTGCGGATACCTCCAATGACTACCATGATAACGATAAAGGCCATCTCGTTGAAGTCAACCATTACGGGGGTAAGGAGTCCGTTGTAATGACCATAAAATGCGCCTGCGATGCCAGCAATACCGCTTGAAATAATGAATGCAAATATTTTCCAACGCGTTGTATTGACTCCCATTACACGTGCAACCATTTCATCGTTACGGATTGCCCTAAGATAATAGCCCATTTTTGAATGATTAATGATCATGATCAGGAGAATAGTGACTGCGGCCAAGCCCAGGAAGAGGAAGTAGCAAGCTACGCCCCGTCCTTCTCCTAAAAAAAGTTTAGGAACAGCTAACCCCAAATCGCCTCGTGTTATTTTGTATGTCATGGAGATAAAAATCCGTACTGATTCTGCAAACGCCCAAGTGGCAATCGCCAAATATATTGCGCGCATTCTTAGACACAGCACGCCTAAAATGAAGCCCATGAGTGTGCTACTCAACAGTGCAGCCAAAATACCCATCCAGATTGGAAATCCGGAATGGATTACCAACAGAGCTGAGGTGTAACCTCCGATAGCTGCGAAGGCATGGTGAGCCAACGAGAACTGTCCCGTATAACCCGCGATTAAATTCCAACTGGAGGCAAGAACGACATAGTAAAAAGCAATAGTAAAAACCTGCATATAGTATTGACCTGTCCAAAAAGGCAAAAGACAGACCACCACTAATACAGGGAGTGAAAGAGAATACCTTTTTAATCCGCTGATCCTTGCATCGCTGATATTTTTCACGAGAAATCTGCCTTGTTTAACAATCCCTAGCCCTTGCTATCGGGTCTTGGAACAGAACTGAATCTGTGCTGCTTTTAGAGCTAAGCCACTCGTTCCCTCTCCTCAAACAGACCTGTTGGCTTTATTGCAAGGATTGCCAAGAGGAAAAGAAAGCCATAGACATCCCTGAATGAGGGGTTAAGGAAGACAGAACCAAGGCTTTCAATCAATCCAAGGAGAAGGCCGGCGCATAGGACCCCGGGGATGGAACCCAGACCTGCGATCACGATAATTTCAAACCCCTTCATTGTTGCGATACTACCGCATCTAGGATGTAGATAGAACTCAGGCGCTAAGAGTGCGCCAGCAGCAGCGGCCAAAGCTACTCCAATTCCAAAGGCAATCTGGTCGAGCCTGAAGACATCAATACCCGCTGTCTGGATACCTACGCGGTTTTGGGCAGCTCCTTGAAAAGCTCTCCCCCACCAAGTCTTCTTTAAGAATAGATAAAAAAGGGACAGGAGGACGACTGTGCCGATGAAAGCTATAAACCTGGTTCCACTTACAGGTAACGTAATAATTTGGGTGGTGCGGTAGTAACCCGGAGGGGAGTAAATGAAGGGACCTGCTCCTATGACAGCCATATTCGTGAAAAGTACACCCAGGGCAATCGTGACAATCGTTGCATATTCCGTTCTTTTTTCCACCGTTCCTTCAAACATCGGTTTGATTAATAAACTTTGGACAACCATTCCAAGCAAAAACACCCCAACCATCGAAAGGATAACCCCTATATACCATTCCTTAACCCCTATGAAATGGGTAATGATGAGATATTGTAGGTAGCCCCCGATCATGTAGAATTCGCCCATGGACCAGTTAATGATCCTCATGATGCCGTAGATGAACGTGATACCCATAGCCATCAGAGAGTAGATCAAGCCGATGACTATGCCTGATATGATGTATTGTGAGATAAGTGTTGAGTCGATGGTAACTACCTCATTTCAAGAGTGAGGTTTGTAAATATCTGAAGATCAACCCTTCGACTTTCCCCGGTCTAAAGCCCGGGGGTTGCCCTCGGCCTGAGCTCGGGCCGAAGGCCCAGGGTTGATACTGAAAGTAAAGGGGAGATGATTCAATCATCTCCCCCAAGTTAAATCAGTAGGTGCTCGCTCTCAAAGTTCTTTGAAACTAAGGAGAAACAAATTCTCCGGTTTTCATGTTCGGCGGCCAGAGGATTGTAGACTCTTCAATAGGTTGATCGACTTTAGTAAATTGGACGATCTGTAAAGGGGATGTATGGTTATGCCACCTAGCACCTGGCAAGCGCCTAAACCGAACAACATCACCCTTTGCCCAGAACCCAAAGCTCCCCTCTTCCAAGGCTTTGATTAGGTCCTTTGGAGCATCGGACTTAGCTATATTGATTGCCTCAGCCAGTAATACGATTTGTCCAAAACCGTTGTAGGCCATGTAGGTTGGTATCTCGCCATATTCCTTCTCAAACCTTGGTTTTAACCATTCGCCTATCGGCGAGAGTCCCATTTTCGGATGGTAGTAATTAATAAATATCATGTATTGACCCATTTTCCCAAGGTTTTTCCAAAATTCGGGCCTGGCCGGCCAGTCATGGGCACCCATCATTGGAACTTGTGGGAAAAATCCGAGATCGAAGGCCTGTTTGGTAATCCGATAGGTTGGGTCACCGACCCCGATGTTCAGAAGGAGATCCGGCTTCCATGCCTTCAGCTTTAAGAGCTGGGGAGTCAAGTCAGCTACTTTTCTGTCAAAAACCATTCCGTTTATTTCAACATCTTTTAATCCACGTTCTTCTTTTATTAATTTTGTCGCCTCGAATAGTCCAACTCCATAGTCTGTGTTCTCAGCCAATATTGCTATTCGTTTCCATCCCTTATTCATGAAAAAATCCATCCAGGTAGAGGCCCTGTCGTAATCAATGACGTGAGTCCTGAATGTGGTTACTTGGTGCTTTTCGGTGATGATTGAAGCAGAAGCTCCCGTCGAAAAAGTTGGGATTCCATATTCCGTACCTACATCGACCAGGGCAGTGCAAACGGAGCTGTGATACTGCCCCATCACAGCAATCACTTGGTCTTTTGTTGCCAGCTTTCTGAAGGCAGCAACACCTTTTTCCGGCGTTCCTGAATCATCCTCTATCACAAGTTCGATTGGCCTACCCCCGAGTACGCCCTTCATCTCTTCATTGACGTACTTTGCTCCGAACTTTGCCCCTCTACTTATCAATTGTCCAGCTGCAGGGTCACCTGGAGGTGAAAGAGGAGATATAACCCCTATCTTCACTGGTTTTTGGGCAGCGGCTTGGCTTATTAATGGATAATAGGGCCATACCAAAAGGAATGCTGCGATCAGCAAAATTATGAAAGAACCCACTTTCGTTTTCATAGCAACTCCCCTCCTTTCGAATAAGGATTTTTTCTACTTCCTTACATTTCTATTTTTGTTCCTCCTTCTTATCACCTCCCCTCAACTTAGCCAGCTAAAGTGAACAATTTAATAAAGTAGTCATTGCGAGGAGCGAAGCGACGTGGCAATCTCATGAGATTGCTTCACTCCGTTCGCAATGACACCACGCGAATGTCAACTTATTTATGACGTTCACTATAACGTGGTGAAAGTATGAAAAAGATTGAGTAATTTTCCCTTTTCGACCTCTCTTTTTTTATACTCCTTTCTCACAGTCATGTCAATTCATTTAAGAAGAAATCGACTAAAACGGGCTGGCACGAACGAAGAGCCTCTCGGCTTGATCGCTGTTTGAAATAGATCGAAATCGACGATTTGATAGTCCCTCCGATGCTCAACCCTTTGATCCTCACTGAAGGATGAATGGAGTCGATCGATACTCTCTTCGATCCAGATTAAAGAGATAAGATCAACCTCATGCCTTTTTCCGCCAAATATAACCGTCCGGAAAGGGTTTCGAATGAGACGGATATCCCCCATTAGCGGATGGGTAAGAAGAGGGTAGAATTCATGGACCATTCTCCTGCATTCCAGTAACACTGCGGAAGGACCTCCATCGATCCATCTCGCCGTAGGGTATGAAGCCAAGACCTTCGGGTTGTTGGTTAATATGAATCGATTCATCTTCCTATTTTTCTTTACCCGCCCCCGTGGATAGCTCTTCCTATTTAAAAACGGTCTGTTCTTGGATTCTTTCTGTGAGACCCTTCAGCGCCGTTCTGAGGAGCTTTTTCCTCAGTTCGACCTCCTCTTTTTTCTCGACCTTCGGATCGCCTGTGGGATGAGGAATAGCGATCGCACGAACAATTCGATTTGCACCCACCGTCAGCGCGATCGGAACAATCGCACAGATCTGAATAGCGGGTAGCCCGACTCTTTCGATCTCTTTCACCATCGTTGCGCCGCAACGAGTCCCTGTTCCTCAGGTGGAGGTCAGAATGACCCCATGAACACCATTTTTAAGAAGGAGTTCCCCAATTTCACGACCATAACGTGCAGCAGACGCAACTGCAGTGACGTTTCCCACCGTCATATAATAATAATCATAGAGCTTTGCAAAAACTCCCTCCTTTTCAAGGAGGCGAGCCGCATCTAAGGGAAGCACCCTGTCCGGGTCGTCATTGGCATAGACGGGATCGTAACCTCCGTGCGCTGTTTGATAGTCTTCCCCAGTCAGATCGTTTATTTTCCCAATGAAATATTTGCAGTACTTTGATGCATTATGTGCCTCTATCCGATCCGGATTCCCTTTGGGGACGATCCCACCCTCTGTCACAAGGGCGATGACAGCATTAGCGAGGTCTGTTACGGGTGGAGCAGGCACCACCTTATCAAATTGAGGGAGGGGCAGTTCGGTTTCAAATGGTTCTCCCCGCAACTTCTTGAGCAACATTTCGACAGCCCGTTTGGACCCCCGTTTTTCTGCCCGAACGTTTATCCGGACTCCCCGAGGAAAGTATCCCTCTTCCTGAGGCATCCCAATAGGGGCCTTATCCAGAATCTTTTGGGCCAGAGCAACCATCTTAGGGATCACCCTTTTCATATCCAAGGTGGAATCTCCGGTCTCGATGATGTAGATTTCCTTGCGCGCGGAATCCACTCCGGGGTTGCTCGTATGCATTGCAGTAAGTGCAGGAATGCCAAGCTTTTGTTGCACCGCCTTGCACATCATGCCGCAAGCAATCCCATAACGACCGGCTGCAAAAGCGGGGCCAGCCAAAAAGAGATCTGGTCGAATTTCCTCAACCCATTTTAAGACGACGGAGGCGACCTCTTCCAAATGCTCGGCCGCATGGTTGTCGCCACAAATGATGGTTCGCACCACCTCGAAACGATCGCTCGACTCCTTCTGAATAAGCTGGCCGACCCCTGTCGGCCCCTCCTTCAACTGAGGATGAATTCCGGCCTTGTCCTCCCCGCCGATCTTGCCAAAAAATTGATTGAGATAGTGTACAACCTTAATGCGTTCCATTCTTCCCCTTCCTCTGGTCAAATGGCAATCGTCTTCAGATTTTCACTCCCCACTTCCACGGTTGAGCCCATAATGCCTGCAATCTCCATCTCGATCCATCCGTCTGGCCGCAGACTCCCGGTGTGGCCACCAGTAATCACATCGATCGCCTCTAAATGACCGATCGTTTCCTCCATGGGTGGTAAAATGACATATTCATTTCCATTGCCGTTCGTCACAATCGCATTCGCCTCAGGAGTAACATCAGCCAAGCCTTGGGAGGCTCCATCGCGACCAGCGTACTCATCAGTAACCAGGACCGTCTTGATGCCTTCCTTTTCAAAGAGACGAGCCAGCATCATCAAATCGGCCTCTGGGTTTCCTCCGCCATCCTCAGACACGATGGCTCCCTGAGCCCCTAAAAACTTTGTTAACTTCAGGACCTGTGTGCAAGTCCTTTCCTTATCGAGCAAAGCGGTACGGACAGGCATCGCTATCACCCCCAAGAAGGAGAGGGTCTTACCATGTTCTGCGAGTAGATCCTCTACAATGGGGTTATTTTGTTGGTGGTAGGTCGTGTTCTTGTGGCAAGGAGCAGCGCAATTTCCACTGACAATGGCGCCATCCATAAACTCTGTGGGTGAGAGGAAGACCGGGAGGCTTCCCTGTGCATTTAGGCCATAAATGTAATTATCGTGCAGCAGGCCCTGGGCAATGACCATATTGACATAGATCACCTTCGGAAGGCCCCGATAGGAATCCTCTAGTTCTTGTAATGTTGCGACTGGGAAACATATTTCCTCATCACACGGTACCACTGTTCCGGCGAGACCTAAATAGGAGGCGGCCCTTATCCCAGCCATACGCACCACCTCCTCGTGCTCGTGTTTTCCCAAATTTTCTTTTGGCTCCATGACCAAAACGAGGTTGAGCTTCTTGGAAAACAGACTAAACTCAGCACCCGGTCCAGACATGTCGATTAGGCCTTCCTGGAAGTTTACAAGTTTCCCACAGGTCACTACAGCCACTCCATCAAGCACGTAGGTGATTCCAGTTCCTACTGGCTCAGCGCTGTTGAAAAAGCCGGGAAAAGTGGTGAGGGTTCCACCCAATTTGGCCCGTGGCTCCAGCACATCCTTGACTGGGATGATCCGCTTCTTTTCCCCAGGCCTGGCAATTTTTATCTCAACAGACTGTAAACGGCGATCTTCCAAAAGGTATCCCGAAAGCTCTTCCTGGTTAATTCGCAACACGTGATCAGAAATCTCAGTCTTTTTTCCAAAGACCACATCATGGACGCGAACTCTTCGTAGAAGAAGCTCATTCATCGTGGTTCCCCCGTCCAAAAAATTAATTTCCCATAATGAAACTAGTTTATCCACAGTTAACAAATTTCTGCCTTTTTGTCAAACCCCAAATGAGAGAGCTCTGGAAAACTACTACACGCTCTCTTGATTACACAAATTTCAAAAGAGAATTACACAGATTTTCCTGATTTTTCAATGCATTTCGTATCTGTGTAATCGTTTCCTAATCGATGTAATCAGAGATTTCTTGACTTTTTCAGAAATCTCTATGACTGTGAGAGTGGTGATTTGTTTGGGATAACGCGAGGCCCATTTCAATCGATTGAGATACGTGCTAAAATATCGACAAAATCCTTTTGGAGGATGTCAATGCGAATTGAGCAGGTAATCGGACAACGGATAGGGATCTTGAGAAAGGCCCGTGGACTCAAATTAGAGGAATTGGCAAAGGCAGCTCGAATCTCAAAAGCGTTGCTTTCCAAGATTGAGAACGCCAAGGTGAGTTCACCCATCTCCACCTACAGTAATATTGCGGCAGCCCTGGGGGTAAACCTCGGCGATCTCATTCGAGAGGGGCAAGAGGTAGACTGTCCCCTTTTTATCTTTTTCTTCTCAACATTTTCAATAAAAATAACATCTCTTCATTCTTTGCCCAATAGGAGCAGATCAAATAGACTCCGAGACCGACAATAATCCCGGTCCCGAGAATTGAGACCTTCTCAACTTCGTTACCAGTTACGGTCCAATTCCCGAAGGAGCAAATAAAATAGGCTGCCAAACCCATTGGAAGGCTGCAAAGAAGGATCCGCAGGAGAGATTTGATATTTCTTCCTATGTCCGATCTTCCCAACTTTGGGCTCAATTTCCGAAAGAGAAGGATAAGGTTGAGAGTAGATGAAAGGCTGGTGGCTAAGGCCAGACCTGCATGCTTCAAAGGAAAGATCAATATCGAATTGAAAATGACATTCGCCCCTAAACAGATCAAAGCGACTTTAAGGGGTGTCCAGGTATCCTGAAGGGAATAGAAGGCAGGGACAACAGTCCTCGCTCCAGCGATTGCCCAAAGACCAACCGAATAGAACAGGAGGGCTCTGGCCGTCATCACAGTGGCTGAATAGTCAAACAGCCCCCTCTGAAAGAGGAGGTTGATGATTGGGGTCTTTAAGGCGATCAGCCCAATCATGGCCGGAATGCTGATGAAGGAGACTAACCGAAACGTGAAGGAAATTGTCTCCCTCAATTCTTCCATCTTTCCTTTAGATGCCAATTCTGAAAGGCTCGGGAGGGATGCCATTCCAATAGCGATGGCAAAAATTCCTAATGGGAATTCCAACAAACGGTCTGCAAAGTAGAGATAGGAGACGCTGCCACTCGGGAGGAAAGAGGCAAAGATGGTATCGATGAATACATTAAGCTGATAGACCGCAGTCCCAATAAGACCTGGAACCATCAGAAGCCCGATCCTTCTGATGGCCGGATGTCGAAAATTAAAGTTGAATCGAAAACTAATTCCCTTCTTCACCAAGAAGGGAATCTGAAAGAGAAACTGGATCACTCCTCCAGCAAGAACTCCGAAGGCAAGGGCCATCACTGGTTTTTGAAGGATAGAATAAAAAAGAAAGACCGAAAGGATGATGGAGATATTGAGAAAGATCGGAGCGATCGCCGGAGCAAAGAAATGCCGGAGGGAGTTCAGGATTCCCATACAGAGAGCGAAAAGCCCCATGAAGAAGAGATAGGGAAAGATGATCTGGTTGAGTAGAACGGTGAGCTGAAATTTCTCTGGAATTCGAGCAAATCCAGGAGCGATGATGCTGATTAAGATCGGTGAAAAGAGGATTCCGAGGATCACCAGGATCGATAGGACCACCCCGGCGATGGTGAATGTGATATGTGTAACCTCTCGAGTCTCCTCTTCTGAACGCTGGGTTAAGTATTCGGTATAGACGGGGATAAACGAAATAGTTAAAGATCCCTCTCCCACCAATCGTCTCCACAGATTGGGGATCCGAAATGCTACGAAAAAGGCGTCAGCGGCCATCCCTGCCCCGAAGAAATGGGCAATCACCATATCCCTTAAGAACCCTAAGATTCGGCTGAGGAGAGTCCCCGCTCCAATGGTGGTAGCCGCTTTGGTGATTTTTTTATTTTCAGACATAAAAAATCAAAGAAAAATGTCAAATGAACGCCAAAATCTAAATGTTAAATTTGAAATTTGTCATTTAGTTTTTGTTTGAACTTTGCCTGCCTGCGGTAGGCAGGAGCTTTGACATTAATGGCAAAATCTTGACACACGCTATAATAAAATGTTAAAAAAATCAATTGATTAAAACGTAGAAAGGAGGATAGATTTTTGGCAACTCATCTATCAGCGCTGAAACGAGCCAGACAAAATGAGAAGAGGAGGCTTCGAACCCTTCACTTCAAAAGCACGGTGAAATCTGCAATTAAGAAGGTGAGGGAAGCCGTTGAGAGGAAAGATGTCGAAGATGCCCAAAAGGCTCTGTTAAAAGCAGTCCCTCTCATCCAACAGGCCTATTCCAAAGGTGTTTTCCATAAGAATACGTCTGCCAGAAAGATTTCCCGCTTGGCATTGAAGGTCAATACCCTCAAGGGCCAAAGCGCTTGACGCATAGCCAACCAAATCCCCTTCTACCCCCCTTTTCTAAAGGGGGGAGAGGGCGGATTACCAGGTCTGCAAAGGTCGATGACCAGCTTTTCCATCAAAAGATCCTTTTGAAGACGCCCTCTCTTAATCGATAGATCAATCTGATGACACTTTAAGATTCCTTCTCGAAGGAAAGATTCAGAAAAATGTCTTCCCTGTTCTATCAGCTTCTTCACATTCCACGGTGACATCCCCAGTGTCTTTGCTATATCCACCACTTCCTGTTCCTGGGAGGCCATCTCCTTCACTCGCCATAGATTTCGGTACTGCTTGGCCATCATGCTCAAAAGAAGCGGAACAGGATCATCCATCTTCTTTGAGGTCTCCTCCTTTTTGAATGAAATGGTCTTTGATGCCATCGCCTTCTCCAAGATCCCAAGGGCCTTCTCCAGATTTTGATGGCCGATGGCATCCATGAGATCGAAGACCGTGCTGACCTTCACTTCTGAGGCGATCCCCTCCACGTCGGACAACTCGATCGTCTTTTTCCCTCCCACGCTCAAAAAGGCTTTTTCCAAGGCGTTCTCCAGATCGTGCAGCCGATCCCCAACCACTTCAACCAAATAGTCCGCAGCCTCCTGTGAAAGTTTTTTCCCTTTCTCCGCCATTCGGTTCTTCGCCCAAGAAAGTAAGGCTCTGCCCTTCAATCGGGGACATTCGATTACCTTCCCAACTTTTTCTATCTCAGTCCGATATTTTTTCCAGGGGCCTATGGTCTGAGCATACAGAACAAAACAGGTCGTAGGAGAAGGGTTTTGAATATATCTCAACAATTCATCCATCTTCTCTTCATCCATACGATCTGCTTCGCTGACAAGGACAAACCGATACTGAGAGAACATTGGGATGGTCTGTGCTGCCTGAATGATCTCCTTTCCGCTATGCTCCTCTCCGCTGAAGATGTGGAGGTTCAATCCCCTCTCCTTCTGAGAAAGGGTCCGATCCAATAATCTCTGGATCTCTTCCTCGATGAGGTAATCCTCAGGTCCATAAAAAAAATAAACCAGATACATATCTCCCTTTGTTTTCGTGGCCATCAAACACCCTTTTTAATACCGACCCCCCACCTTTCCCTCTCCCCGCTGGGGAGAGGGAAAGGGTGAGGGGAAATTCAAATATGCTTGGCTAAGTTTGAGGAATCATGTTTTCTTCAAATTTACAAATTCAGCCGTCTCTCGTTCTATCTCAGGATAGAGCTTATCAATTTCCTTCTGGATTTCTATCGTTTTTGCCTATCGCCGTAACAACCTTGCAATAATGCCGTATATCATCCAACGATAAGGTGCGGCCTTTGCGATCTTTCAACCATTTCTCACAAACCTGATAGCTGCGAATTTGATACTTCCAGAGCACTGGAGGAAGCTCAGTTCTCTAATGTCTGTTGTGCAAAGTCAGGCCATATTTCCCGTTTAATATTACAGGCTTTTAATACATCACAATATTTTCCTATAAAGTCTTGAGGGTCCGGAGTTTTAGTTGCAAGTTCCTGAATAATGGGCAGCGAACCCTCTGCCTTTTCTCTTAGTTTTACAAATTCGCCTTTAGTATATGCTTTATGCATTCTTTCTTGCCAATAAAGGTCATCCGATTCAACTTTAAACTTGAGATAGTTCAGAGTTAACGATACCCGATCGCCATCGGATTCAATCTTTCTGTTCGGAAGCTCGTTACGAAGAAAATCAACCAGCCTTTGCTTCCCTACTTTATACAAGTCAATTTTATAGATAGTCTTTAGCCATGGATAAAAAATAGCATGCTCCATAATTTCAAGCAGCGGACCAAACAGCTTGTTGTATCGGTCTTGTCTTTCCTGTTCATCAGGGATTATGTATTGACGTTCCCTTGGAAAATTATGCAAATGCAGCCATAGATGTCCAAGTTCATGAGCAATTTCTATTTCATCCTCACTTCTTATTGAACCCAACTCGATTATAATAATAAACCGTTTATTGCTTGGAATAAGGCATGCGCGGGCTTCTCTAGGGAAAGGGACACCCATCATCTTTTGGTGCTCTTGTGCATCTCCAAATTCAAGGGGGCGGCTACCATCAGATTTGGCAAGAACATCGGTCATAAGCCTCTGAAGAACACGACTGAGTTGCGGCCTGATTTGATCGCTATCGATTATCATATTTCCCTCTTCAGAGCTTTCTCCGTTCTCTTTATTAACCCTGTAGTAATTTTTCACTTGCGATAAAAAAAATGCTTATGCCAGTTGACAATTTGTTAATAATTAAGTCTCATTTCATGGTCTTAGTTACTTATCCGTAATGGATACGTTTATCCTTTCCTCTTCCTGCGTCCTTCTTGCTCACCGGCTTTATAAATCCCGTAGCCAATAGCACCAAAAGTTACACTTTTGAAAATATTTGTCCACAGGATATCCCAGTTTCGTTTCTTTATCCATTTACGGATATAAGGCATAATTGCATCGATTTTCGGCATTAACTGTGAGAGGGTATACATACTAAAAGGTATATGGTAAAATTGGGCAGGCAATCCAGATAACCTAATGTTTTCCTCGTATATTACAAGAATAGGTTTTTCTTTCCCAAATCCTATTCCTACTTCCCCGTGCAGCCAATCTGGTGCGGTCCACATACCATACTTCACAAGAAGATCGCGTGGGGTTGCGATAGCAATAAGACAATCAGCCCTTGCTATTTCTCTCTTAATCTCTGGAGTGGGCTTATTGGGGTCTTTAGCCTTAACATTAATGCCCACCGTATAACAACTAAATCCCCATTCAGATATTCTTTTAACAATAGGATTAATAAGTGGCTTGTCTTGTTCCCAATTACTCCTGCTTATAAAAACTCTGTATACAGGTTCGGGCTTAATATACAGAGGAATAATACCTTCAGGTTTTATAAATCCATAATTGTGCCATTTTCCTATTTCATTGTGGTAAACGAAGGTTTCAAGTGCAAAATCTATTGTCCTTGTTCCTGTTATATTGGATGGGATTTTTATCGTAAGACGCAAAATAGAAGGCTGCGTCCATTGAGATATATCTTTTTGTGGCAGGCACAAGAAAAAATTAGAACTCCAATCAGGACAAATCCTTACTCTGTTTATGAAGAGTGGTCTCCCAGAAACGTTTTCAACGTATAGATAAATAGTTGCCTCTTCTTCTGGAGAAAAGGTTCCTTTATCCCAAGCAAATTGCAAATTCCATAAAATAAGAAGTTTCTGTTTGGCTGTAATCACTACCTTACCTCCGACTTTCCAATCTCAACGCAAACTCTGATTTGAGGTATATATAAATCTTCTTCCTTAGCGATTTTCACTTAAAACTCTACTGTCTGATTCTCCACTCCTGGGTAGATATTATCAATGGTTTTCTGGATTTCAATGGTCTTTTGTAGCACAGCAACAACTTTGCAGTAGTGTTTGATGTCATCCAGTGATAAGATTCGTCCCTTACGATCCTTCAACCATTTGTCACAAACTTGAAAGCCCCCAACTTGATACTGCCAAACCTCTTCTGTAACTCCTTCAAAATATTGATCTTTGTTTACGAAAACCTTTCCATCTTTATAACTGACTACCTCAACTTTGTTCCCCTCTTTGCCTCTGAATTTTGTAATCGGTGAAACGATCTCTTTGGACTTAAGCAAATGCAAATCGACAAGCTTTTTCCCATGCTCAGCCATTTCGACAAAGAGTTTGTAATCTTTTGAAAAAGGGATTCTTGGAAAATCTATTCTTAGAAATTCGAAGTATTTTTTACGGTAGATGTTTGAATAAAGGACAGCGTAAATATAACAGAAGATCTCTTCTGGTCTCAGTTCTTTTTTATACTCGTCAGCGAGTGATGCAAGAAGCGTTGTGCTGATATTGGGCTGTCTTTTATCCACTTTCTTATGGCTGAATAAATCCTTTTTGTCGATATTTGGATATATAAAAAGAGGAAAAAGATAATTTATGTCGTACGCACTCACGGTCTTGTGACCTATGATAGATTGAGTGACAAATGCACCAGGCTCTTCCTTAAATTGCTTTGGTGTAATAAGTCCTAAATTATCTTGCATCATATGGCACATGACTTCTTTCCGAGTTCGCCAAACTACAGAGTCATGAAAAAATATTTCACGAATATCAAAGGGGCGATACAATATTTTTGTAAAATAATCTTGAAGATTTTTGACCTTGCGTAGCTCCTGGCGAGCTTTCGAAACCCGCCAACCATAATTTTCTACATCTTTGATCTTTTTCCTTCCCAAAATACCTCTAAGAAATTCCTTTATATAATCATCCGGATTCTTTTCGTTAACGAATGTCCTTATCTTGACTTCCAGGGAATGTCTATTATGATCTATTACGAATTCATCTCTTGCTGTAACAACCCCTGTGATGTTAACAGGGAAAATATCTGTTATTCGCCAATATTTGTCATAAATTTCCCTGCCTCTTTCCTCTCTTGGAACAAAAAAGTAATATGGGACTGTTGGATTAAGTTTATTCCATTTCAACGTTTTTACGTTATTTTCCGATAACCAGTTGTTTTTCTTCTCTCTCAATCCCCAAATCTCCGAATGGTAGACCTTGCATTCTTTATTTTTGACTTTCTCCTCTTCAAGAGCCTTGAGGCGGTGTTTTATAAATATTGAGATGGCTACACCTTTTCTGATATCAAAGACATTTTCATCTTTGGAGCCGTCAGGGACATTCTTTTTTTCCCAGATGTCTCCATGTAAGTCTAAGACGTAAATCTCATTGAAACTATTCATCAGAGATTGGCGCATGCCTCGAAAGGTGGGATTATCAAGATACCTATGATTGCTTATAAATCCTAAAGCTCCCTCCCCAACCTGATCAATCTTCCATTGCGCAAAACGGATAAACTTAACATAATCGTCATTTAGCCAGTGTTTTCGCTCACCAAACCATTCTCCATCAATGATTTTATAATATTCTATCAATTCACCTATCCAAGTTTTTTGCTTCACTATTATTTTTTGATTAGCCTTTTTAGTTTGTGGAACCAGTTTATACCAACCGTTATCTTTTTTTATTAAATAATGAGTGACATATCTTTCCCCTTTCGCAATAATCGTTTCTTTCTCGCTTAAATTCGCTGATATACCTTGATATGGTGGATTGCCGAGTATAACAAGAATAGGTTGCTCTTTCTTGACTTTCCCTGCTGAATGGGATTCCTCAGAAAGCGAAACCATACCGGGTAGTTCAGTTTGTGCAAGCTCCTCCATCTCCAAGGTATTGGTGAGATAGAGTTTGAATCTATCATCTTCTTGGAGTTCATATCCAAGCTCTTTTAGAAGAAATGACATCTTCAAATGGCCTACTGCATATGGGGCCATCATCAACTCAAAGGCATAAAAATTTTTAAGGATATGCTCTTTGATAAGATTTTCTTTTCCCCCTTCTCCATATTTGGAAACAAATTCTTCTACTGCCAACTTGGCTGCCTCTGCCAGAAATGTGAGTGTCCCTGCAGCTGGGTCTAAAACTGTCACCGTATCGCTGGCAAATCCATCCTGTCTGTTAAAACGCTCCTTTAGAATATGGTGTAAAGACCGTACAATGAATGAGACGACTGGCTCGGGGGTATAATAAACCCCCCTCTTTTCTCTCGTTTTTGGATCGTACTCAGCCAAAAAGGTCTCGTAAAAATGGACAATCGGGTCCTTACCCTTCCCCTCGTGGAAATATTGATGGAGGATATTTTTTACATCAGTCACCGCTAAAACTTCCGAGATATCATCTATAATCCACTCCATCTGTCGGGGAAGATCTTCCAAGGATATGAATTTGAATACATCCCTCAAAATCCCAATGGTCCGGGGAATGTAATCGTATGCAAGCTTCCTATTGAAACTATTTTCTGAGCGGGTGCGGGCAGCGAAAAGTCCGTAGGTGATGGTTTGTGAATAAAGGTCTGCAAAATCATCTTTTGTAAGGCCGCTGATGAGATATTGTCTAAACGCCTCATAAAATCCTGAGATGAATCCCTTTACCTGGCTTTCCTCTCTCTTTAATTCCTCTGTAACAACCTCTTCCTTTAGAAAGCGCGTCCTCTTTGCCAGTTCGATAGCCAGAGTCTTGGCTTCGTAAACTTTTGGAAGAGAGAAAGAAAAAAACTTTTCAAGGAGTCCGAGAAAGTCACTTTCCCTTTCGACTAAAGGGACGGTTTTAAATTTGCGCAGCAGAAATGGCCTGCCAATGGATACCTTATCGATCAGAACCCCGTTACGATAAAGCCTGAATTCAAAAAAGTTGGTTAATATTAAATTGGGGAAGATGTGAAGATATCGTTTTAACTGGTCTGTTGTTTCTATTTGGTCTAAGTATTCTACTGTTGGCGCTTTAGCTTCAATATAACCAACGATATGTTGTTTCCCATCCCAAATTCTAAAATCAGGATTGCCAGCTTCGGTTTTCTTTGGCAAGGTAGTAATATGAAACTTCTTTTTTTCTACAGAATCTCCATAAGCTTTTAAAAGGTCTTCTAATGGCGAATAATAACTCACCTCCGTGGCATCTCCGGTCTTATTAACATCGAAAACCTTTTTAAAATAAGCGTTCAACATTTTTGAAAAATTCTACTCCTCAAGCATTCGCTTAATCTGGCTTTCAAGAACTGGTAATTTGTTTTGGATAATATCCCAGATGATCTCCACATCCACACCAAAATATTCATGGATGAGGATATCCCTAAGGCCTGCTATCTTCTTCCATTCCACATCCGTATATCTTGAGCGTACATCTTCTGGCACTCCTTTAATGGCCTCGCCAATAATTTCAAGGTTGCGAATTGCGGCATCAAAAGTTTTGACATCTGAAGAGAAGGTTTGCAAGGAAAGGTTGGCCGTATAAGAACGTATTTTTCTTATCGCTTCGACGATATCTTCAAGATAAACTTTATAGTCCCGGGGCATGAATTGCCTCGCTAAGTATTGTTGCGCGGAGTCTTGGTTTGATGGTATCGGAAATAACAAGGTCCACTGGACAACCAAAGAGTTCTTCCAGGAACAGTTTTAAGTCCATGTAGGAATCAAACGACTTTTTCTCGAATTCCGCCACGAAGTCAAGGTCACTCGCTTCAGTGCACTCGCCACGGGCACAGGAGCCAAACAAGCCCAGCCGCCTTACTCCGTAACCACGGATAGTATTTCGATTTTCTTCAAGGATCTTCAATATTTCCTCTCGGTTTCTTCTCATAATTTGGTCTCCCTTGATGACAATCGATCCTTTGGTTAGTTTGAAAATGTCTGCTGAGCATTGACTATTTTAGACAACATCTTATCTAAAAAATACGACTACGTCAATGTGAGGCTTTCCTACTTCCTTCATAGAGATTATACTCTAACAACCTGCACTCGATATTGCTGTTAAAAAATCGTACTTTCAGCTTCAACACCTGCAATATCCTTCAATAGAATCGGAAGACCCAATGAAAGGATTTCTTCCTTTAAAAAAGGCGGGATTCCCTTAGTACAGGTAATGATGATTTTACTCCTTTGTGTCCACAAAGACATGATACCATTCTATTTAATCATTCCTTGATGTCAACAAATATGTCTGCTCACTTTTTTCTCTTTTTATGTTATGTTGACAAGAGTAATTTTTCATAATGAGTTCGTCATCCATGCTGCAGGAATGCATGGGGGATGAAAATAACAGAAATCCTCTCCCCCTTGATGGGGGAGGACGAGGGTGGGGGTGGGCATGGTATGGCCCCCCTCACCCCTGCCCTCTCCCACCAGGGGAGAGGGAGATAATTGGGATATTTCTGGTAATATTTACAGGGCGTACAATCGAATGGAACGATGGCAGAGGGCTCTTACCACAAGTATCACTGACTTAAGAGAGCTGGCCAATCTTTTCCACATCGACATTGAACCATTGAAACCGGTGGTCGAGCGTTATCCCATGCAGATCACACGTTATTATCTTAGCCTTATAAAGAAACCGGGCGATCCCATCTGGCTCCAATGTGTACCAGATCTGCGGGAATTAGAAGATGATCACCTCTCTGCTGACCCTCTCAATGAGGATGGGTTAAGTCCAGTACCAGGCGTCATCCACCGATATCCAGACAGGGTTGTGTTGCTTGTCTCCTCAGCCTGTCCAACCCTTTGTCGATTCTGCATGAGGAAATCACGCATCGGATATCAAAGGATATCAAACAGTGGCAACTCCATCGAAGCCGGTTTGGAATATATCGAAAGAATCAACGCAATCCGCGATGTCATTCTCTCTGGCGGAGATCCTTTATTGCTCTCTGACGAATGCCTTGAAGGCATAGTGGCGAGGGTGCGCAAGATCTCTCATGTTGAAATGATCAGGATTAACACCCGCGCACCCGTGACCCTGCCAGAACGTATCACGCTTCGCCTGTGCAGGATGTTAAAACGTTATCATCCGCTTTACCTAAATACTCACTTCAATCACCCATTGGAAATTACGCCACAATCCACAGAAGCCTGCACAAGGTTGGCTGACGCAGGTATCCCTTTGGGGAATCAGACTGTATTGTTGAGAGGGGTGAATGATGATCCGGAGGTGATGAAGAGGCTGATGCAAAAGCTCTTAACCATCCGGGTACGTCCCTATTACATCCACCAGATGGACCTGGTAAAGGGGACCAGCCACTTTCGCACCCCTGTGGAGCAGGGCTTAAAAATTATGTCCGGCTTACGGGGCCATACCTCGGGCATGGCAACTCCTTATTATGTGATTGATCTGCCAGGAGGTAAGGGAAAGGTGCCAATACTACCGGCTGATGTAAAGAGAGATGGCAATACCTTCTTTTTACGTAACTATCTGGGAGAGGTCGTTGAATATCGGGATGAAGAACGATGAACGATGGACGATGGACGATAAAAAAGGGAATTTATAGTTCCTCAGGCGTAAAAGCTACCACTTCATCAATGTTTTCCGCATCCAGAAAAACCATGACCAAACGGTCAACCCCGAGAGCGATGCCTGCTGAAGGAGGTATACTCACCAATCCCTCCAAAAATCTTTCCGGCATGGGATAACTGGGCTTGCCCAAAGCATGACGATTTATATTTTCCTGGAGAAAGTGCTTTCTTTGTTCTTCTGCATCGATGAGTTCCGAGAAGGCATTAGCCAATTCGAGGCCGCCTATGTAAAGTTCAAAACGTTCTGCAATGGTTTGGTCTCCTTTCTTCAGGCGGGCCATCGCTCTCCGCTGAGCAGGGTAATCGTAAATAAGTGTCGGCTTCCCTATTCCTAATCTCGGTTCAATATCCTGGATCATAATCTCATCAAAAAGGCTGCGCTCCAGAGCCTCCGCCATGAAAAACTGGGAGTAAGCCCGGAATGCCTCTTTCACACTAATTCTTTCCCATGGTCTGGTCAGATCGATCTCTTGGTCGCGATAAATAATTTTCTGCCCCAACCCGATTCCAGAGGCAACCGCCAAAATGAGATCCTCGCACTCCTCCATCAGCCCAAGGTAGTCACAGCCTGCGCGATACCATTCCAAGAGGGTAAATTCAGGCATATGTTGGCTTCCCCGTTCTCCTTCTCGCCAACAACGGCAGAGTTGAAAGATCTTCTCATATCCTGCAGCCAACATCCGCTTCATACAAAGCTCAGGAGAGGTATGGAGGAACCATGTACCTGAAGCTATGGCATCGATGTAGGATTCCGGTGCAGGGGCAGGAATACGATGGGGTGTTTCAACTTCTAAATAACCCCGATCAATAAAGAACCTTCTGATCTGTTGTAGAATTTTTGCCCTCTGCCAAAGGGCCTTCTGACGTCTGGCCAATGGCCAGTTTTTCGTCACGGAGTTATCCCTTGACTCTGGTGGAATACTCACCAGTGCGGGTATCGATGGTGATCAACTCACCTTCCTCAACGAAAGGTGGAACACGGAGCACATAACCCGTTTCTACCGTGGCTGGCTTAAAATCGGTCTTAGCCGTATCCCCTTTCACCCAGGTCTCTGTTTTAATCACCCTGAGATTAACGAAGTTTGGCATTTCGATACCGATTGGCTTCTCCTTGAAAAGGAGAACTTCGACATCTAAATTCTCGATAAGGAAGTTTTTTTCATCGCCCAGCGCCTCTTCGCTAATGGCAATCTGCTCGAAGCTCTGGTTGTCCATGAAATGGTAGTGACCTCCTTCTTTATAAAGAAACTGCATGGGGCGTTCTTCCAATGAGGCGGGTTCAAAAGTATCTCCTTCACGATATGTTCGATCGATGACCATTCCAGTGATCATATTGCGCAGTCTGGTCCGATAGAGCGCCTGACCTTTGCCCGGTTTTGTGAAATCGAAGGCAATCACAATATAGGGTTCATTGTCGATGACAACCTTCAATCCCTTTCTTAAATCTGAAGCCGTATACATATGAGCCTCCCCCCCACCCCTCCCTCCCCCTCGAGGGGGGAGGGTAAGGGAGGGGGTGCGTCTTAAAATTGGTGGAAGAATCGATTCCGTATCCGCTCGGCCATAAATCTTCCGATCTGCTGGAGGGCCGCAGCCTTGTTGGACTCGCTAATAAGGACGTTGAGAGAAGTCCGATACCATCGGTTCTCAGAAAGGTCCTGCTCCTTCCAAAGGATCTCTCCCGTCTGCTTCTTAAGTGTCAAATCGATCACTATAGTGGTCTGATATTCAATGGCAAGACCGGATCGATCATAGGCAATGGAGTAGATATTGAAGGATTTGATGACTCCTTCCAAAATGGAGTCCGCCTCCTTCCGATCCACAATGCGGATCCTTCTATCATTGATGAATTCCCGTAGAAAACCCTGAGTAAACGGGACCTCAATTCCGGGCTCGAGAGTCTGGTTGATGAAGGTGGGGATAGCGATGGAAGTCAGGCCGGGAGGAACGTGGGTCTCTTTGCCGACCATCCGGTAACCACATCCTGTGAAAAGCATCATGCACAGGATTAATAGTACCTCAACGTAATTCCGGAATGCGGATTGCGGAGTGCGGAATTTTTTGACAATTAGATTGCGGATTGATGATTGCGAATTTAAATTCCGAAATCCGAATTCCGAATTCCGCATTTGTCCCCCTATCAGCAAACGATGTTGACCAGTTTTTTGGGAACCAGGATCACCCGCTTGATCTTCTTGCCTTCGGTCAGTCTTCGAATCTTTTCGCTCCTTAATGCCCAAGCCTTCACTTCTTCCTCTCCAAAAGAAGCAGGGATGGTCATACGATCTCTCAACTTCCCATTCACCTGAATGACAATCAGAATCTCTTCTTCCAGAACTGCCTCCCGGTCATAATCGGGCCATTTGTTCTTAATGATCGACTCTCTGTTCCCTAATGCCTCCCAGAGCTCCTCTGCGAAGTGAGGCACGAAGGCCGAAAGCAACAAGACAACCGTCTCGATCGCTTCACGCATCACCCTTCTCGAAAGCTCATCTCTTCGATCCTTTAAAGGTGAAACATAGATCTCATTCACCAGCTCCATGATGGCACTGATCGCCGTGTTGAAATGGAATCGCTCGATGTCCTCGGCCACCTTCTTGATCGTTCTGTGGGTTTTCTGCCGAAGAAGCTTCTGATCTCCTTCAAGAACTGTTCCAAAAGGTAGGGGTTTCACATTCTTAAGATGACTATGCTGCTCATAGAAGAGCCTCCAGACCCGATTGAGAAAACGGAAAGAACCCTCAACACCCTGGTCACTCCAATCCAGATCTTTTTCAGGCGGGGATGCAAAGAGGCAAAACATCCTGGCTGTGTCCGCTCCATATTTTTCAATCAAGTATTCGGGGTCAACGACATTCTTCTTCGATTTGGACATCTTCTCGAGTCTTCCGATAGAGATCTGACCACCGCACTTCCGGCAACGAGCCACCTCTCCCTGTCCTTCCACGTCTTCAGGAAAGAGATAACCATCCCTTGGGCATTCGTAGACCTCTTTGCAAACCATGCCTTGGGTTAAAAGATTGGTGAAAGGCTCTTCAACACTCACCCATCCCATCTCTTTCAGCACACGAGTGAAGAAACGCGAATAGAGCAAGTGGAGGATGGCATGTTCAATGCCTCCAATATATTGATCCACGGGCATCCAGTAATCCACTCTCTTCTTATCCAATGGACCCTCATGGTAGTCAGGGCATGCAAATCGATCAAAGTACCAAGAGGACTCGACAAAGGTGTCCATGGTGTCGGTTTCCCTTCGACCTGGTCCTCCGCACTTGGGGCACCGGGTCTCCACAAATTCCTTCAGCCTGGCAAGTGGCGATTCTCCCATTCCAGTGACTTCCACGTCACCTGGAAGGACGACGGGAAGATCCTTTTCTGGAACGGGAACGGTTTCACATCGGTCGCAGTAGATGATCGGGATCGGTGCGCCCCAATATCGTTGCCTGGAAATCCCCCAGTCTCTCAATCGATAGCTCACTCTCTTACCACCGAGCTCTTTCTCTTCCAAATATTCGGCAATGGCCTCTCTTGCTTTAACGCTATCCATTCCATTAAATTGACCGGAGTTGACCAGAAACCCTTCTTCTTCATAGGCCTCAGTCATCGTCTCAACATCTAAGGTGCGATCCTCCGGTTGGATGACAACGATCAATGGAAGGCCATACTTCTTTGCAAATTCGAAGTCCCTTTGGTCATGCGTCGGAACAGCCATCACTGCGCCTGTTCCATATTCCATCAAGACGAAATTAGCAACGAAGATGCCCATTCTGGCCTTCGTCATTGGATTCAGACAGTACGCGCCCGTGAACACACCTTCTTTTTCCGTTGTTTCAGCGGTTCTCTTCACCCAATCTTGGCGTCTCATCTTTTCAACAAAATCCCGAACCGCCTCCTCCTGCAAAGTCCCCTTTGAGAGGATCAGGGCAAGGGGATGCTCAGGTGCAAGGCTCATGAAGGTGGCACCAAAGACTGTATCCTGGCGAGTCGTGAAGACCTTGATGACCTCCTTTGAATTTTCAAGAGGAAAATGGATCTCTGCACCGATCGACTTCCCAATCCAGTTTCGCTGCATGGTGAGAACTCGCTCAGGCCATCCAGGGAGTTTATCGCACCACTCCAAGAGCTCTTCTGCATAATCTGTGATCTTAAAGAACCATTGATCAAGTTCCTTCTGGGTGACGCCCGGATCATCCGCATGTCCTCGCCAGCAGGTCCCATCACTCATCACCTGCTCATTGGCTAAAACGGTCTTACAGATCTCGCACCAGTTGACGAACGAACGCCTCTTATAGGCTAACCCCTTCTGATACATCTTGAGAAAGAAGAGTTGTTCCCATTTATAGTAAGGGACGTCGCAGGTGGCAAACTCCCGATCCCAGTCGTAACTGAATCCCATCCGCTTCAATTGGTTCTTCATATAGACAATATTCTCATACGTCCATTTGGCGGGATGGGCCCCGTGTTCAATGGCAGCGTTCTCCGCAGGCATGCCGAAGGCATCCCATGCCATGGGGTGAAGGACGTTAAAACCCCTCATCTTCTTATACCGAGCGACCACATCCCCGATGGAGTAATTCCGCACATGGCCCATGTGAATCTTGCCCGATGGATAAGGAAACATCTCAAGAAGGTAGTACTTCTCCTTATTCTCATCCTCGGTCACTTTGAAGAGCTTCTGACTCTCCCAGACTTTCTGCCACTTCTCTTCGATCTCTTTCGGGGTATATCGCTGCTTCATGAAATGCCTCATCCAAATTTAGTCATTGCGTCATTAAGTCATTTGTCATTGAGTCATTGAATCGTTAATTCCTAATTCTTAACTCATAACTCTTCACTCCTCACTCTTCACTGGTTTCAACCTCTCATCATTCTGCGGATTCGGAGTCTGAGGGCATTAAGTCGAATAAACCCTTCGGCATCCTTCTGATTGTAGACCGTGTCTCTCTCAAAGGTAGCAAAGGCGCCATGGTAGAGGGACTTTTCTGACTTCCGACCGATCACAGTGCAGTTCCCCTTATAGAGTTTCAACCGAACAGTTCCAGTCACATCCTTCTGGGTTTCATCGATCGCCTTCTTCAAGACCTCCATCTCCGGCGAAAACCAGTATCCGTAATAGATCAGTTCAGATATCTTTGGAATGAGGCTGTCACGGAAGTGCATCACCTCTCTATCCATGGTGATCGATTCAATGGCTCGATGGCCGATGTGAAGAATGGTCCCACCTGGAGTCTCGTAGACTCCTCTTGATTTCATCCCGACGTAGCGATTCTCCACCATATCGACACGACCGATTCCATTTCGACCTCCCACTTCATTCAATCGCTCCAAGAGTTCAGCGGCCGAGTAGGCCTCACCATCGATCCGCTTGGGAACCCCATCTTCAAAATCGATCTCGATCACAGTGGGACGGTCAGGTGCTTTTTCTGGCGAGACGGAGAGGATAAACATATCCTCTGGCGGATCAGCCCATGGATCCTCAAGAATCCCTCCTTCGAAACTGAGATGGAGGAGGTTCCGATCAGAGGAGTATGGTTTCTCTTTTGTCACAGGGATGGGAATGCCATTCTCTCGAGCGTAGGCGATCAATTCTTCCCGGGATTTGAATTGCCACTGCCTCCAGGGCGAGATGACCCTAATGTAAGGGTTGAGCGCATAGTACGTCAGTTCGAACCGAACCTGATCATTACCCTTTCCTGTGGCTCCATGCGCTACGGCATCGGCTCCCTCCAGTTGGGCGATCTCAACCTGTCTCTTTGCGATCAACGGCCTTGCGATCGAAGTCCCGAGGAGATAAGTCCCTTCATAGATGGCATTCGCTTTTAAGGCGGTAAAGACATAATCCCGAACAAACTCTTCCCGGAGATCTTCAATGTAGACTTCGCTGGCACCTGTCGAGATGGCCTTTTCCTCCAGATGATCCAGTTCCTCCGCCTGCCCGATATCTGCGGTAAAGGTGATCACCTCACACCCGAACTCATTCTTCAACCATTTCAATATGACAGAGGTGTCCAGACCTCCCGAGTAAGCCAAAACTACTTTTTTAACTTTACCTTCCATTGGATACTCCTTCAATTATTATCAATCCACTCGGTCAAATTCCAATAACCAAATCCCAAAATCCAAATAATTACCAATAACCAAATTCCAAAATCCAAATAATAAATCATTCAAGCACCAGGTTTTGATAATTGGAAATTGGAGCTTATTTGGTTATTGGTGCTTGGTGTTTGGAATTTGTGGAATACTTCTTCCAATGCGTCGACGAGTTGATCCACCTCTTCCCTTGTCACAATCAGCGGCGGAAGGAACCGGAGTACATTGCCCATGGTGCAGTTGATGAGAAATCCTTTCTTCATCATCTCTTTGACGATCGAACTCCCGTCCATCTTCAATTCCATGCCGAGGATCAATCCCTTTCCTCGAACCTGTTGAATGAAGGGGAATTTATTCTTAAGCTCTTCGAGCCGGCCGAGGAAGTAGTCTCCTACTTTCTGGCAATTCTCTAACATCCCTTCTTCTAAGATGGTTGTCAAGGCGGCCACACCCGCAGCGGTTGCTAAAGGATTTCCTCCGAAGGTGGAAGCGTGATCTCCAGGCTCGAAACTTTCAGCGATTCCTTTCCTGATCAATAGGGCGCCAATGGGAACCCCTCCTGCGAGAGATTTTGCAAGGGTCATCATGTCGGGTTCAACGCCCTCATGTTCATACGCAAAAAGTTTTCCGGTCCGACCCATTCCCACCTGAACTTCATCAAAGATGAGGAGAATCCCTTTCCCATCGCAGATCTCCCGAAGGGCCTTCAGATACCCTTCTGAGGGGCAGTTGACTCCTCCCTCTCCTTGAACGGGCTCCAGCATCACGGCACAGGTCTTTGAGTCGATGGCGTTCTCCACTGCTTCTGGATCGTTGAAGGGAACATATTTAAACCCAGGCATCAGGGGCGAATAACCCTTGTGAAACTTCTTCTGGGCTGTTGCGGTTAACGTGGCAAGCGTCCTCCCGTGGAAAGAGCGTTCCATGGTGATGACTTCATATCGATCTCCCCCCATCTTCTCCTTGGCGTACTTGCGAGCCAGTTTCAACGCGCCTTCGTTGGCCTCGGCCCCGCTGTTGCAGAAAAAGACCTTATCCGCAAAGGAGTGTTGACAGAGAAGAGAAGCCAGCTGGATCTGTGGTTCGATATAGTAGAAGTTGGAGACATGGATCAGCCTCTCCGCCTGATCTTGAATCGCCTTCACCACCCTTGGATGGCAGTGGCCTAAATTGCAGACGGCAAGGCCCGCCACAAAATCCAGATATTCTTTGCCCTCTTTGTCCCAAACCCGACTTCCTTTTCCTTTCACCAAGAGGATGGGATACCGAGCATAAGTGTGAGCCACATATTTTTCCGATAGCATCATCAGAGTCTGAGAATCCATTCCAACTCTCGTCAAATCCCCCCTCTCCCCCCTTTACTAAAGGGGGGTTGGGGGGGATTAAGCTTGAGCATTAGCCACGGACACGAGACACGATGCACGGTCACGTTTCTTTAGTGATTTGCGTTCCAATCCCAACGTCTGTGAAGATTTCTAACAGGATGGCATGTTCCACCCTTCCATCGATGATGTGGGTTTTGGTCACCCCTCCCTCTAAGGCCTCGAGGCAGCAGTTTACCTTTGGAATCATTCCGGAGGAGATGACCTTTTGGCTGATCAGCCGCTTTGCCTGTTTCGCATCGAGTGTAGGAATCAACTGGTCTTTCTCATCCTTCACCCCCTCGACATCGGTGAGCAAAATTAATTTCTCCGCTTTCAAAGCTGACGCCACCTTTCCCGCTACCAAATCGGCATTAATGTTATAGGTCTCGCCCTCCTCCCCTACCCCGACCGGTGCGATGACTGGGATGAAATTTTCCTTCTCCAAAGCCTCGATCACCCCAGGGTTGACTTCTTTCACCTCGCCCACCATTCCGATGTCAATGACCTCAGGATCTTTACCCTTGCCACGACTCTTCGTCAACCTTAATTTCTTCGCGATGATGAGCCTGCCGTCTTTCCCGCTCAATCCAACGGCCTTCCCTCCCTGCTGGTTAATCAGATTCACAAGCTCTTTATTCACCTTTCCAACCAGAACCATCTCCACCACATCCATCGTCTCTCTGTCGGTTACCCTCATCCCCTCGATGAATTGAGACTTCTTCCCTATCTTTGTCAACATATCACCGATCTGAGGGCCTCCGCCGTGGACAATCACGGGATTGATGCCGATGTATTTCAGGAGTACGACATCAAGAGCGAAAATGTGCTTCAGCCTCTCCTCCTCCATGGTGCTCCCCCCATATTTGATCACAATCGTCTTGTCATAGAATCGCCGAATATAGGGAAGGGCTTCTACCAACACATTGGCTTTATCGATTGGGTTCTCCATAATTTGCATCCTCACAACTCAAAAAGCTTGAGAATTGATTGCGAAATGCAGAATGCGGATTGCGGAGTGTAAAAAAATATAAATTCCGAAATCCGAATTCGTTACAAAATATACCGACTCAAATCTTCATCCTCTACAAAATCTTTCAATTTTTCTCTCACATAGTTGGCATCGATGATCATGGTTTTCCCGGTCATCTCGGGTGCATCAAAAGAAATCTCTTCCAGCAACCTCTCCATGATGGTATAAAGTCTTCTGGCACCGATATTCTCTGTTCTCTCATTGATCAAAGCCGCCATCCCTGCAATCTCTGCAATCGCATCCTCTTTGAATTCGAGCTTGACCGACTCGGTCTCCATCAGGGCCGTATACTGTTTGATCAGGGCGTTTTCAGGCTCGGTGAGGATTCGGATCAGGTCCTCTTTCCCCAAAGAATCAAGCTCCACACGGATCGGAAAGCGGCCTTGAAGTTCTGGAATGAGATCAGACGGTTTGGAAACATGGAATGCACCGGCCGCAATAAATAGGATATGGTCTGTTTTGACTATCCCATACTTCGTCGTCGCGGTTGTCCCTTCCACAATCGGCAGAATATCCCTCTGAACCCCCTCCCTTGAGACATCCGGTCCAAACGTTGTCTCCCTTCCAGCGATCTTATCGATTTCGTCAATGAAGATAATTCCAGATTGCTCTACCCGCTCGATGGCCTGTTTCACCACAGAGTCCATATCGATCAATTTATAGGCCTCCTCGTGGGAAAGGACATTGAGCGCCTCTGGAACTTTAACTTTTCTCTGTTTCTTCTTTTTCGGAAAGAGGCTTCCAAACATATCTTTGATATTGATATCCATCTCTTCCAATCCAGAGGCAGAGAAGATCTCCACGATGGGCAGATTCCGATCCACGATCTCAACCTCGACATATTTCTCATCCAACTTTCCCGCCCTCAGTAACTTCCGAAGTTTTTCCCGTGTGGCCTTCTGATCCTCACCTTCTTTATGGGCCCCTTTGCCAGAAGGAGGAAGGAGCAAATCCAGGAGCCTCTCCTCAGCCATCTCCTCTGCCTTCTTTTCCACTTTTCTGGATTCCTCTGCCTTCAGCATATTGACGGCGAGGTCAGTGATGTCCCGGACCATCGACTCCACATCCCTGCCCACATAACCTACCTCTGTAAATTTTGAGGCCTCGACCTTCAGAAAAGGGGCTTGTGCCAATTTGGCCAGCCTTCGAGCGATCTCTGTCTTGCCGACCCCAGTGGGGCCGATCATGATGATGTTCTTAGGCGCAATTTCGTCCCGGAGAGGTCCAGGAACTTGTTGACGTCTCCAACGATTTCTCAAGGCGATGGCCACAGATCTCTTAGCATCCTTCTGGCCAATGATGTATTTGTCCAGCTCAGAGACAATCTCCCGGGGCGTGAAGGTCTGCATCACAACTCCTCCACCGAGATCTGATCATTGGTGTAGACGCAGATGGAGGCTGCAATTTTCATTGCCTCTTCAGCGATCGCTCTTGCATCCAAGTTCGAGAACCTGGTCAAGGCTTTAGCTGCGGCATGGGCATAGGGGCCTCCACTTCCGATAGCGGTTACCCCATCGTCTGGTTCGATGACATCCCCATTGCCTGAAATGACCAGGGAGCGTTCGTGATCGGCAACAATAAGCAGAGCCTCCAATCTTCTGAGAACTCGGTCTGTTCTCCATTCCTTCGCCAGCTCCACCGCTGCCCTAAGCAAATTCCCGTTGTATTGTTCCAATTTTTCCTCGAATTTAGCAAAAAGGGTAAAGGCATCTGCGGTCGCACCTGCAAAACCGGCCAGAACTTTGTCGTGATAAATCTTCCGCACCTTCCTGGCCGTATGCTTCATGATCGTCTGTTCAAGTGTTACCTGTCCATCGCCTGCCATGACCACCTTTCCCTTATGCCGAACAGATAAGACCGTCGTTCCCCGCATCTTAGACACCCTTTCACCTTTCATCTTTCACCTTCCACCTTTCACCTTCCACCTTTCACCTTTCACCTTCCATCCTATTCTTAAAACTCCTCGGATGGGCCTTGTCATAGACCTCCATCAATTTGCCTGGACTGAGATGGATATACCTCTGCGTGGTCGAGAGGCTGGCATGGCCCAACATCTCCTGAATCTCCCGAATGTCAGCACCCGCATCTAAGAGGTGCGTTGCAAAGGAGTGGCGAAGGGTATGAGGACTCACTTTCCGGAAGATACCCGAGCGCTTTGTATATTTCTTCATCAACCTTCCTACCGTTCGGGCTGTAAGCCTCCCCCCTTTTGAGTTGATAAAGACAGGTTCTTCTCCACCTATGGCCTCCCGGCCTCCTAAATAATCCTTCAATGCCTCGATCGCTTTCGAACCGACCGGCACAATTCGTTCCTTTCTCCCTTTACCCATCACCTTCACGATGCCTAAGTCCAGGTCCAGTTGATTCAAGTTCAACCCGACCAATTCACCTACACGAATCCCGCTGGAATAGAGAAGTTCAAAGATAGCACGGTCCCTTCGCCCCTTTTTTTCCACCCCTAGTCGGGTCTTTTCGACAGGTATCTCCATCAGCCGGAAAGCCTCATCCACGGTGAGGGTAGTGGGAAGAGGCTTCTCCACTTTCGGTGTCGACACACTTTTTGCTGGATTGGAGCTGACAAGCTGTTCTCTAATTAAATATTTGAAAAAGGAGCGGAGCGTGGAGATCTTCCTCGCAATGGAACTCTTCCTAATCTTTCGATGGAGGAAGCTCAAGTATTTTCGGATGGTCAGCCGATCCGCCTTTTCCATCTCCACGTCTCCCGTGCAAGAGAGATACATCCCGGAGCTCTTTAAAAAATTTTCAAACTCTTCCAAATCCCTCTGATATGCTCGACAGGTATGAGGAGAGGCATTCCTCTCCGCAGACAGATGATGGATAAATTGACGGATCAAATTATGTTTGTTACTCACAGAGAGACCCCTATTTTTTCTTACATTGTTCAGCCAGATACCATGTAACTTGTGAAAATTTTATTTAAATTTCAATTTATAACATAATTCTGAATTTATCAATATTTTTCTTATATTTTTCTCGTTGACATTTCTTCAAGATTTTCGTATAGACTTCTATCATCCCTGCCTGCGGAAGGCAGGCCTGCCAGCTGCAGGCAGAAATATCGACTTTAAAGGAGGTGATCAAAATGGCAGAGCCCAGGGTAGCGAGAGTAACAGAAATTATAGCGGGTTCTCCTAAAAGCTTCGAAGACGCAGTTAAGGTCGGTTTTGCGAGGGCTACCAAAACCTTGAGGGGTATTACCGGGCTGCGTGTTATGGAAATGCGAGTGGCAGTTGAAAATTCAAAGATTGCCGAATACCGGGTAAGAATGGAGGTCATTTTCGTTCTCGAAACATAATCCAATAAAATAAAGGCCCTACCCACAATCCTGAGTCAATCTAACTCATTTTGAGGGTAGGGCCTTTTCTTCCTAATTCACGCTGTGCGCATGGCGCCAAGCGCCCAACGTCTTTTTATTTAAGGTCTCTCCTTGATCACCCTGATCAATTCTGCCTGGGTGACAGTTGCAGTGCCAACCTTTCCCACCACGATGCCAGCTGCATAGTTTGCCAACCTTGCGGCTTCGATGACGCTGGCCTCCGCTCCCAAAGCAAGTGCCATTGTCCCGATCACAGTGTCTCCTGCGCCAGTGACATCGTAAACTTCCTTAGCAACGGTGGGAACGAGAAGGGGTTCCTGATGGGGCTCGAAGATGGCAATCCCCTCCTCTCCTCTGGTGATGACCAAAACATCGCATTCCAACCTCTTTAAGAGTACCCTCCCTGCTTTTTTTAATGAAGATAGATCATTGATGAGAATCCCCGATGCTGCACTCGCCTCCGCGGCATTCGGAGTAACAACCGTTGCCCCCTTATAGTAGAAAAAATTTTTTAGTTTTGGGTCCACCATGACAAACTTCTTTGCCTCCCTCGCTCCCCGAATCGTGGCCCGGATAAGTTCTTTCGTCAGCAAGCCCTTTCCATAATCGGATAAGATAACACCGTCGAAATCCTCGACATGCTTCTTTAAAAATTGAGAGAGGTCCCGGGAGGTAGATAGCCCCGTGGGGTCGGCAGTCTCCCGATCGATGCGCACTAATTGCTGGTGATGGGCAATGATTCTCGTTTTTGTAGTTGTCTGTCTTCCTCCCTCCACGAATATCCCGTGCAATCCAATGCCCATCTCAGTCAACCTCTTCATGATCTTTTGACCCATCTCATCATCCCCTATCACCCCACACAGTGCTACTTTCCCCCCAAGGGCATGAATGTTATTTACCACATTCGCAGCCCCTCCAAGAAGAAAGGTCTCCTTTTCCACTGCAACCACAGGGACGGGGGCCTCAGGCGATATCCGGGAGACCTTCCCCCAGATGAAGCGATCCATCATAATATCACCGACCACCAGAATCTTTACCTGGGAAAACCCACTCAATATTTTTTCGAGCATTGATCGTTTCCTCAATAGTCAATGGTCATTGATCATTGATTCGTCGTCTTCGGAAATATTCAACCGTCTTTCTTAATCCTCCCTCTATTCCAACTTCCGGTTCGTAGTTCAATATTTCTTTTCCTTTTTGGATATCTGCCACAGAGTGTTTGACATCTCCCTTCCGAGGCTCTTCATATATCGGTAATAGGTTTGACCCCACAACATCTTTTAGTATATTCAATAACTGATTCACTGATGTCCGTCTCCCGCAGGCAATATTAATCACATCGCCATTGAGATGATCTGCCGACATAGCAAGCAGGTTTGCCCGAACCACATTTTCAATATAGGTGAAGTCCCGAGACTGTTCTCCATCACCAAAGATGGTCGGAGGACGCCCTTCGAGCAGCGCATCGATAAACCTTGGAATGACAGCCGAATAGATAGAGGTTGGATCCTGTTTTGGACCAAAGATATTGAAATATCTCAAGGAGGCGGTTTCCAAACCATAGAGTTGAAAAAAGAGTCGGCAATATTGTTCACCGATATACTTTTGCAAGGTATAGGGAGAAAGAAAATTCGGAGACATCTCCTCACTTTTAGGAATTGTAGGATCATCCCCATAGATCGCACAGGATGAAGCGTAGATGAATCGCTTCACCTCTGAATCCCTGGCTGTAATAAGAACATTTAAAGTTCCTCCCACATTGACCGAATTTGAAGTCAGCGGATCTTCCACTGATCGCTGAACCGATGGAAGGGCAGCTTGGTGAAACACGTATTCGATATCTCTCATCGCTCTTTGACAGACGCTCAGGTCACGGATATCTCCTTCTATAATTTCGAGAGAAGAATATTCCTTATCGAAGATGAGATTTTGTCTTCTTCCGGTTGAAAAGTTATCGAGAACCCGGACCCAATCCCCCTGTTTAAGCAATGCCTCGGTCAGGTTCGACCCGATAAACCCCGCTCCTCCAGTGACCAACACTTTGGACATCTCTCACTTCTCCTTCTCCCCTTACGTTATTCGATCTGTCAATTTTGAAACCGCCACATCAAACTACTCTGCTCTTTTATAGACAACGACCTTTTCCAATCCCCTCCCTTCAAACCGAATTGCTTCGGTAAAATCTTTTTTGATGGTTTTGGAATCCTTATAAAAATTGACGACATCTCTTCCTCCAACGACCAAATATATAGCCTTTTTCTCTGCCATGGAGATCCTAATCTTATCAATAGTATCTTTTTTTAAATCGATATATTCGTAGTTTCCATCAGCATAATAAGCAACACGAGGTGCGTTTGTGAAAATCATTACCCCTTCTCCGCATTGATTTTTAATCCAAATTCCTGCCAACTTCTCCGACAATCGTTCATATCTTTGAGGCTTTAAGGTTTTAGGGAGAACGATGGCCAACACAAGAGCCAATAACCCTGCCAAAACAAAGATACTTCTTCTTTTGGGGTCCAAACCGTGAAGGAAAAGGTATGGTGCGAACTTTTTCAAAATCCATTGATAAACCGTCAGAAACCCTTCACCTACCCAATAAATGGAGATAAGAGACAAAGGCAGTACATGCCTTCCGCTAACAACAAAGGATTCTGGTTTCCCGCCCTCACTCCAATTTGTGAGATTCAATATCATTAAAAATAAAATGGCATAGTGTAATACACAAATGGCAATTAGAAACCCTTTCCCATTTTTAAAAAGAGAAGAAATCCTCTTCCAGAGACCGACGATCAGCAAAGAGATATACAGGGGATGATATATAGCGATGATTTCTAAATTTAATTTTTTAACGCTGTAGAAAATCCTGCTCGTAAGGGAAAGATCACCCACCGTCACTCCCCAGCCGAAAATTCCACCAATGCTTTTACTCTTGCTCAAAGTCCACTCTCCAGTACTTTCCCTTAAATATAGAAGGTAAGGGAATAAAAGAATGACGGAAGATAAAATTAAGAAAAGGATAACCGCACCTTTCTTCCCAGGAACATTAAATTTTTTAATAAAAAGGGTGTAAAAGAAAACCACTAAAACAACTTCTATCCCATCCGGTCTGACAAGGTAAGCAATGGCTGAAAAGATGGGAATAAAAAAATAAGGGTATATTTCATCTTTCTCGACAGTTTTCCAGGCAAACCAAACGGCTGTGCCAAGGAAGAAAAGGTAAGTTGATTCCTTAAGAACGTCCGCTGAAAATCGCCGGATATAAGGGTGAATGACCAGAAAAAGGGCAGAAAGGAAGGCAATCTTTTGATCGAATATTCGTTTTCCCAGTAAATATATAGGAAAGATAATCAAGATTCCGAAAAAGGAAGAGACCAATTTCCCCGCCATTTCAAAATCAGACATCCATCGAGAAACAAATGCGACGATTAAGGAATAGAGAGGTTGTTGATTATGGCTAAGTGCTTTTCCAAAAAGGCCCGATGCAAAGTCCTTAGCAATAGGAATATATTGGAATGCCCCATCCAACGAGATGACATAGGTTCTAGATAAAAGATAAGCGCTTAGAAGAAGGGAAGCGAGGAGCAGTATCGCAAGATCGACCTTTTCATTCTTTATCATAAAAACCGACTCAATAAGCCGATTTACTGAAGAAACCCTTCCAAAGAGTCAAGAAGAGAATTCTGAGATCAAAACCGATCGACCAATTCTCAATGTAATAGAGGTCGTGCTCGATCCGTTTCTCCAGTGAAGTATTCCCTCTCCAGCCATTAACTTGAGCCCACCCAGTCATTCCAGCCTTAATTTTATGCCGGAGCATGTAGGAAGGTATTCTCTTTCTAAATTCTTCAACAAAAACAGGCCTTTCCGGTCGTGGCCCAACTAAACTCATCTCTCCTTTCATCACATTGAATAATTGAGGAAGTTCATCCAGGCTGGTTTTTCTTAAAAAGGTACCGACTCGGGTCCTCCTCGGATCATTTTCTTTGGCCCAGATGGGACCTGTCTCTTTTTCAGCATCAACCCTCATCGTCCTGAATTTCAGCATTTGAATGGGATGGCCGTCCATTCCAATTCGTTCTTGCCTGTAGAGGACCGGACCCTTTGAGGTCAATTTGATCAAGATGCTGATGGCTAACATTAAGGGAGATACAACCATCAATACCAGGGTTCCCAATGTAAGATCAAATATCCTCTTAAAAAAACTATCCCAACCATAGAGAGGTGAGCTTTGAAGACTCACAATCGGAAGGTCGCCCAATTCGTCCATACCACCTCGTAAGCCTAAAAACTCATAGGATCCTGGTACCACCTTAATCTCTGATAAATGTCCATGGACTTTTTTAATCAGGCTTTCAAAACAATCATATTCATTGATTGAGATGGCGATAAAAAAGATATCGATCTCCCTTTCGTTCAGTATTTTATCGAGGTCTTCATATGCTCCGAGTATGGGGATATTTTTGATGTTCTTTCCAGCCTCCTCCCCCTTATAGGTTAAAAACCCCACCACCCGTATTCCTAATTCTGGATAGAGATCGATCTTCTCTAAAACTTTCTGACCGAGTACCCCTGTCCCTGCAATAAGAGCAAATCGTTGGTTATACCCTCTTTTACGGAGCATCTTCAGGGTCTTTCGAGTAAAAATTCTTACTGAAATAAGACCCAGAATACCCATCACCCAGAAATAGAAAAAAGCCAGCCTCGAAAACTCGAATTTTTTGAAAAGATAAATAATGGCTATCAAGAGAACGAAGGTAATGGCCAGGCATTTCCCTACCTCATAGAATTCTCTAAAAAAGTGATCAATCCTACGAGGGCGATATAATTGGAACTTTTTTGAAACCAGACTCCAGATGATCAGGAGGAGAGGCAAAAATTTGATGTACAACCAAAAATCCGGTGTTCCGAGAATGGGAGGTCTGATGAGGGTGGTATGAAATCTTATAACGTAAGAAAAGATCCAGGCAGCAGAAAGAATAAATAGGTCAGAGATAAAAAATAGAGACTTGAAGAATTGGGCATGTTTTTTTAGCATTTCATATCACCTTTAGACCATCTTCATCGTTCGTTGGTGACGGAACCGTCATGGGTAATTTATTTCCTCTCAAAAGTGAATCAACCCACCTACGGTGTTGGACTTCTGCGTCGGTTAATCGCTCGTTGACCGTCAAGGAATCTTCCTATAAATAATATTTCTACCAAAAGAATCTCTTTTTATCAAGTGGAATTAAATTTTTTCCCATGCGGTGCCTTTTCTCCAATCGAAACTAAATATACTGAAAAGAGTCAAAAAAGTTGCTAACATAAAAAAAGCTAAACCAAACGATGAAAAAAGATGTAATTTTCGATTTAATGAAGGAAGTTCTGACGAAAGACGACAGGCTTGTTTTTGGCTATGTCTATGGCTCCTTATTCTCCATAGCCCAGAACCCTCCTACGCTAAAGCTTCGGAGGGTTCTCCTCGCCATTCATCCCCGCTGCAAGCAGCGGGGTATTCTGGCGAAGGAGAATAAAATTGCCAACGACAATTCTATATGGATGGTATATAATTGCTCAAAAGTGGCAATTTATGACACTTAAAAAACTTTTGGGGACTAAATAAGAGAAAGATTTGAATGGATAAGTTTAATTAAAACAATGTGATACGTATCTTAGGGATCCATTAATTAAAAAATGGCATAAAATTTGCTTGTAAATTATCAGTTAAATCTTATTTTTGAAAAATTTAAATATAAAAAAATGCCTATGCACTTCACTCCTAATTTTCTTTATCCAACGAAAGGATTGAGTTTAGAGATGGCACAGCTCAATAAATAGGGGCACAGTTCCCCTTGAGAAGGCCTTGGTATTATTGGGGCCTTAGCCAGTTTTAAATGCCTGTAACAGAACTACAAAAAACCACTATGTTTTCA
>Ga0315312_1000209_pt1 | contig 87975 bp, 65 predicted proteins | sample TDP7_MG_FD_203629 | JGI IMG/M metagenome (GOLD analysis project Ga0315312, IMG submission 203629) | Freshwater sediment microbial communities from Lake Towuti, South Sulawesi, Indonesia - TDP7 | ecosystem: Environmental > Aquatic > Freshwater > Lake > Sediment | place: Indonesia: South Sulawesi...
GTCGTTTATCAGTGGTTTGGCCATATTTGTATTCTCCATAACTGGATATCCGATTTTGGTTTTTCCTATACATGTTTTATCGGACAAACCACTGATTAAATTTTAGGTTTTGTTACAGGCTCTAAATCAAATTGAAAGTTATTAAAATCAAGATTCTTTATACAATCACAACCATAAATGTTTTTAGCACCTTCTTTAAATAAGGTCTCTAAAAACCAGCCTGGACCACATCCAACATCAAGTATTTTGCAATTGTTTTTAATTTTTTGTTTATTAACTTCGGAAAAGTTCAACAGTTTCTTATGCCTAAATTTTTGTGTGTTTATTTTTTTTAACATATATCGCTTTCTTAGTTAACTGCTTTAAGTGAACTGCGTTGTAAATTTAATCGGGAATAAATTATCAAAGCATTTTATTTTTTAATTGTTCTTTAGATAGAATAAACCTTTCTCAGTCTTCTCTCGACTTCCAGTTCTTCGGGTAGAATCTTTTTCTTGCCATCGCCTATCGCTGACTCGATTATTCTTATATCTCTTGTCAACCTTATTAGTCCCACAGGCTCGACGGAAGCCGCCTGGTCTGTTCCCCACATACTTCTGTCCAAAGTAATGTGTCTCTCGATGACTTTTGCGCCGAGGCTAACTGCGGCAAGAGTTATTTGCAATCCAACTTCATGACCTGAATATCCGACAGGGCACTCAAACATTTCTTGATAGGTTTTTATTACCTTTAAATTAACACTTTCAGGTCTGGCTGGGTATGAGCTGACAGTGTGTAGCAGAATGATTTTTTCTTCGCCTAAGAAATCGACCACTTTTTTGACCAGTTGAATCTCGGCCATTCCGGTTGAGACAAAAAGGGGTTTGTCAAGCTGTTTCAGTGCGTTCAAATATTCCTTGTCGGTAATGAGCGCTGAAGGTATTTTAAATGCCGGTAAATCGTATTTTTTTAGGAAATTTATAGAGGATATATCCCAGGGTGAAGCTATCCATATAAATTTTTTTTCTTTGCAGTATTTATCTATCTGGTCATATTCGTCCTGCCAAAATTCGAGCTTTTTTCTATATTCAAGATATGTCATTGTACCCCAAGGTGTTTCTCGTTGTACATTTTTGTATTCTTCAGGCACTGCCTCGTCAGGATTTCTTTTTTGAAACTTGACTGCATTACACCCGGCGACAGCGGCCACATCGATTAGTTTCTTGGCCAGGTTAATATCGCCGTTATGATTTATGCCTATTTCAGCGATAATGAATACGGGATAATCATTGCCTATGAAAGTACCGTCGATTTCTATTACTTTGCTCATCTGTTTTCCTTTGTTGCCAATATTAGGTCAATAACTTCTCTTACGGCACCCCTTCCTCCGGGATTCGAACATATATAATGCGCTTTGAGTTTTACTTTTTGTACGGCGTTCTTAGGAGCAGCAGAAAATCCGGCCCACTCTATAAGAGAAATATCCTGAATATCGTCTCCAATAAAACATATTTCTTCCCTTTTTAAGCAATTATTCTCCGATATTTCCTTAACACACTGCAATTTGTCTTTTACTCCCCAAAAGGTTTTTGTGATTCCGAGCTTTTCACATCTTTTTCTGGCGATGGGCGAATTTTCCGCAGAGACAACCCAAACATCCAGCTTGTTTTCTTTTAATAACTCTATTCCTTTGCCATCGATGCGACTAAATTTCAGCAGTTCCTCTCCAGAATCAGAATAATAAACACTTCCATCCGTCAAGACTCCATCTATATCTAATACTACAGCCTTAATTGGCTTGACTAAATGCACGGTATAGAAAGTCTTTAGATTTCTTGTTAAAGACTCCAATACAACCCAGTCCTGCTCTTCATCCAGCTCATGGTAGCTATAATCGGGCATCTCGTACAGCCCAATTTTCCCGCTTAGTCTGTTGTGTGTGCGTAATAAGGTTTCCCGTTCAGTAATATAAAATGCTCCGTTTTCGACCAGGTATCCGCTAAAATCCTGCCTTCTTGGCCTATTTTTGTAATCATAATTAAGTGGAAAAGCCCCTTTTGTGCGGTCACTATCCCATAAGAATCGTCTCTGTCGCACAACAGAGAGCAAGCTATCGTACCGGCCTGTTAGGTACTGCTCTATGGCTTTTGTCAAATCAATATTTGTCAATAGAGGAGATGTGGCTTGAATGAGAACTATTGTTCGAAAACTAAATTTGTGGGCAAATTCTAACATCGCGCTTTCAGTAGTGGCAGCATCTGTCGCTGTAGCTGGGCTTCTATTAATTACCTCAGCATTGGAGAAATTGAATGACTCTACGACGTTTTTAATCCCGGGGCAGTCAGTTGAAACATATATCTTTTCTATTTTCTCTGTCAATTGTGCGGCAAGTAGTACCCAATAAATTAAAGGCCTGCCTGCAAAATTCCTAATGTTTTTTGACGGAATGTTTTTGCTGCCTCCTCTTGCTGGAATAAGCGCTACAATTTTGGGGATATTTTTTGGATGTTTGCTCATATTAACCGGCTATTTTTGCACCAAGCAAAGCTTTCTCTTGAGGCCTTTGAAAATATCTCTATCTTTATCGTCAAGGACAAAAATATAAAGCATAATCCAGTAGCTAAGACACCACATAAAGCCCTTAGAAAAAAGGGTAAAATAGTTGTTATAGACCACAATTTTGTTTATGACCGAGATAAGAATCAGTGGAAATATTACAAGGGCTGCGATGACAACGCTCTCTTTTAAGAAAATCTCTGCCTTGATATTAAACTCCTTAAAAAACATTTTCAAATAGAAGGGCAACATCGTTAATGTACTTGATGAAAGCCCTATAAAGACACCTATTAGTTCATATTTTTGAATCAAAAGCAGGATTATAATAATATTCAAAAGAGTATTGGTAATACTCAATAAAGTTAAGGATTTCAGATTCCTGTTCATCCCAATCATTATTGCGCCACCCACTGTTATAAATGGAGTAGTCAAATTAAAAACAAGAGCTATCCGCAATAAAGGTGCCAGTTTTACAAAATCGGCACCCAGCCATAATCTGTAAAAGCTTTGTGCTAAAAACATAACTGCGGTAACGACCGGGAAGACAGCAACGAGTTGGTATCGACACGTTTTCAAGAATAATTCTCTGAGTACGTTTGTATTCTTGTTCGCGTACAATTCGCTTGCAGCCGGCATAATCGCTGAATTTATAAATCCTAAGGCAACCTTTATCATTCTGGATATTTTAATCACAGCTTCATAAGATGTCATAGAAATTGGGCCAAGAAAAATCCCGATAATAATTCTTGGGGTATTATGAAAAACCAGGTCCGAAAGCCTGTTAATAAAAAGGAATTTCGTCATATTAAATATTTCTCTCATTGAGCTGATGGAGAGATTAGAGAATTTAAATCGTAAAAATTTGTTATGCCTCAATATCATCCACGAATAGAAATTGAACTGAAGAAATAACATACAAGTTTGAAAAATTATTATTGACAGGTAATTATGCTCAAGCCATAACAATAAAACTACCCCGCCTGCATAAAGAAGTGTAACAACAATTTGTGTGCCTTTTAATATATCAAATCGCTGCATCCCTGATAAAAATCCTACAACTACAAAATTCGGAAACAGGAAAATGTATGAGCTGAAAATGATAAAAAGCGCAATTCTAAAAGACGGATAATATTCCTGTGGGATTTTTAAAAAGTTCTGCACAATAAAATTTGACAACAAAATACCGCTTATCGTCAGAGTCAGGCCTATAAGAAGGAACATTATCACAGAAGTACAGACAATTTTAGCAATTTTAATATGATTATTTTTTGCATTGTATTCCGCAACGTATTTACTAATGGAAGATTGTAAACCCATCTCAAGCAAAGACACACAGCCTCCCACTGTAAAAATAGCCGATATACCAATAAGGCCGTATTCTATAACCCCCAATCTTGATATCATAAACGGCATCAGCAAAAAATTTGCCAATATGGAAATTGTGCTTGATGCCCCGCAGCTAATTGTGTTCCTTATGACTTTTTCTTTTAATGCTTTACTCATCTTTAAACTATAGAGTAAAAAGCTACAGATTATTAAGACGTTTCATACATAAATCGAGCGAATCATCCGGAAAGAATTCGCGAAAGTGTTGAATATTTTTTTGTAAGATTTTCAGGACTAATTCCGTTTTTTTAAGCCGAAACCACTTTGTTAACCATATCATCCAAATCTTTAAGGTCTTCAACAAAAAACTGGAGATTCGAAAATAAGTTCTTCATGGGTTTCCATTGCTCAAAGGGTTTTTCTAACCTTCAACTATAAATGGGACATCCCCTTTTTTATCTTTTAATTTGTGATTTAAAAAAGGTGACATTTTCAAGTAGATAGCCGTATCGAACAATGGGCAACCATTTTCAAATAGCAGTGTTCATTTCTAACGTTTTCTACCTTCACAGCCTTGAAATCAACCCCAACTTTTGAAAGACGGTCCGTGATAGACCGAACATCTTTTAAGCTGAATTCCTTTGATATTGCCCTGGGCTTTCTGAGGAGGTTACTTTTCAATTTGTCATATTTGCGAAATCCGAGCGTTCGTGTTCCCAAGAAATTGGCAAAATTCTTCAATCCCGCTTTCGTAAGTCCATCATGCGTTATGATTTTAGCCGGATTGCGTTTTGCACGGTTGTTTCCTTTTTTATTAATGGTTTCTAAAACGGCATTGGCAACACGTTCGGAACTTTTGCCATCTATAGCATAAAACCAGTTACTAACTATCTGCTGTCTTTGTTTCTTCATTTCCGCAGTGGGAGACAGCCGATTGCCGTTCAGCGCATTCTCAACAATATTAAAAAGATGCTCTCTGCATTTTGCTGGATGACTTACAGCGGCAACGGTTTCATTATGAAGCATAGGGGCGTCAATCCATTCTAACGAGACAGGCTCAACGCCCAGAAAACTGGCATCTAAGGCGGTGGAGCAACCTTTTTGGATTAGTAATAAAGAGGAATTTATCCAAGGCAACGCTGTCCCTTCCTGTATAATTCTGATATTAGATATATCTTTAAATACCTGTTCATATATCCTTCTGTCTTCGAAAGGATGAGGCCGAACTACAAATACGGCTTTTGAAAAGGACTTTGCTAAACCGGCAATTACGTTTATCATCTCAGCCCAGACGAGAAAATATTGACGCACGGATTCGCTAACGTAGGAATCTTCAAAACCTAATTTAAGCAGTATGTTAATCTCATCGCCTAAACGACGTTGAAATCGGGGGAAGATTAAGGGAAATCTTGTATTTACCAGAAGCATAGGGCGGCCGTCTATTTCAAGACAAGGTAAAGCGGATTTCCAGGGCTCGGCACAAAAGTCGTAACGGGGACAACCTGTTACATATAAATTTTCCCGTGGTAATATGTTATGTTCAATGAATGAGTCATATTGACGTTGCCCCCATACACAATATAAATCGATATTTGACGGTTCACTTTTGGCAACTAAATTCGTCAAGCTCTTTTCAACGCTGACAAATACGCCGCCTTCGGTATCTAATATGCCGACCAGGATTCCCGCTTTTGAGTAAGCCTCAACGAGCCTGCGATTGTTGGGTCTTAGATAATTCACAAGAACTAAGTCGGGTGCTAAAGCTGCAACTTCGAAAGCTTGCTGGTACATCGGAACTAAAAATACCTCTGCCCCTTTTTGGGCTAAAGTCCAACCCAGCAAGACCATTCCATCCAAATCGCGTAATGGATTATCAACGACTAAGCAAACTCGCGGCTGTCCCATAAGCACTCTACAATTCTAATCAACCAAATCCCAGTTCAAAGGCGTTCCTTTTTTTATGTTCTTCTTGGCTGCCCGACCCAAAATTTCTGCTATATATTTTGGGCTTAGACCATTAGCGGGCCTTATAGACCTTAAATTCTCTTGCGTAAAAATTTCCCCTTTATTAATGTCTTTGACCGCGAATAAGGAACGTCTAAAAACCCTGCTTTTTTTTTCTTCTTCCGTTAATCCGTAATGAACCTTGCCTAAAGCTTTCTCTACAATTCTTATATTTTCCACCAACTGTTTTAATTCTTGCGGCTCTATTGAAAAGAAACTATCCGGCGTCTTGACTTTTCTCGACAAAGTAAAATGTTTCTCGATTACAGCGGCACCTAAAGCGACAGCCGCGATGGATACCTCTATACCCAAACTGTGGTCGGAAAGTCCGATTGGACAATTAAATCTCTCTTTCATGTGTGGGATGGTTTTTAGGTTCATATCCTCCGGTCTTGCAGGGTAATCACTCACACATTTTAGCAAAATTATATCTTTTGTACCTGCCTTCCTGGCGGTGTTAACTGCTTCTTTTATTTCCGTAATGCTTGCCAGGCCGGTAGACAATATTAGAGGCTTTTTCGTTTTTGCCATGTACTCAATTAGGGACAGCTCAACCAGCTCAAATGAGGCGATTTTATGAATAGGAACGTTTATTTCTTCAAGTAAATCAACTGCGGTTTTATCGAAGGCTGTACAGAAAAATATAATTTCTAAATCGTCAGCAATTCTTTTTAATTTTTTGAGCCAGCTCCAGGGAGTATATGCCTTTTTATATAATTGGTATAGAGTTTGGCCACCCCATTCCGGATGCTTGATTTGGAAATACTTGTTGTCGGCGTTTATTGTCAGAGTATCCGGCGTATACGCCTGAAATTTAACGGCATCTGCGCCGCACTTTTTTGCTTTTTTTATCAGAGCTACGGCCCGGTTAAAATTCTGACCATGATTGGCTGAAATCTCTGCGATTATAAAGCAATGGGAGTTACTTTTCGTAAGCTTATTTGTAGCTCTGGCCATTTTATGAATTTGAATTTGTTTTCTTTATAAGGCCAACTTTTTCTAATCTTTCAGCTGTTTGGGTCATCTCTAAAATAGGAAATTGACTTTTATTTGCGATATCAACCAGACTGTGCTTGCCATCAGATAAATTTAATATCCATAGAATTTTTACTGTAGAAATATCTAACTTTTTTTTAGAACCCACGGTTGAAGAAAGATCATATTTCGTTAAGAACGGTTCCCCATAAGGCTTTGTATTCACATAATAATGGTTGTGTTCTATTGCGTCTATAACTTGCGTATAAATTTCGTAGCTTTCCTCAAGTCCCTTAGGTGTTACAAATTCTAAATTATCAAGAGAGGTATGATACTCATCAAATCTTGCATAAACACTTTTTAATAAAGAACCTACAGGCAGATTAAAACCAAGTGAGCAATATTGCCTTTCATCTGAACCTGTCGGAAAGAATTCAAGAATTTCGTAATCGAACTTGCTGTGTCTTAAAATATGTTCAAGAATTTTATCTATTTCTTTGTCCCCCGCTCTCGTTTTTTTATAGTGGAACTTGCCTTCATCTCCCACGCATGTCAAGACCAACCCATATTTCGTGTATTTCTTCAGATGTTCTCCATTTAAGCTTAGATAAGCAATTGCTCCTATAGTCTCAGGAACGAAAACAAGCCTGTAAGTGAAGTATCTATCCTGCAGTTTTTTCAAATATCTAAATAAAAATGCGTTCAATACAACACCGCTCAAAGAATCATTTGCCATGCTTGGATGACATATATAGCAAGATAACAAAACCTCGTCTTTTACTTTCCCGGGGAGCACAACATCGGCGAAGGTTAAGCTTCCATCTTTTAATTCCGAACTTATAACTGCTCTGTATTTGCCCTTTTTGTGCAAATCCCTTAATTGGTTATAACTAATACAAAAGCCCCACACTTTTTCATAATAGGATGTTAAATAAGGGATTGCATTGGGCAACTCTTCACAATAATGCAAATGTTCTGTCAACTCTTTATAACTTACTTCTTTGTCTACAGGCTCAGAATAGTTTAGTAAATGCAAATTACATTCTTTAAAATCACAAATCTTTGATCCAATAGGTGTTAAAATATGCGCTTCTTTAACACTCCATTCTTTCGGTATTTGCCAATCCAAAACTTTTTTCCCTGTGGGAATTTCTTGAATATTAAGTTCTGGTATATACTCTTTCAATATCTTTAAAGTTTTTCTATTGCCACTTCCAGTTATGCTTCTTGGGATATAAAAAAGTCTTCTCATTAGGTCATGCATTTGCTGACCTATACTATAATCATTATACTTTGCCCACTTAATCATCAAGTAGGGATTTCTTTGTAATTCAATTTTTATTCTATCGAAGGCATCTTTTGCCTTCATCACAACAAAAGTATTTCCTTCTATTACAAAAACCTGGGCAATCTCTTCATCTTCTAATATCTTTCCCATAGGATTCACCCAGGTCGTTACCCCTCTGTCAAGGTCTCTTACAAATATATCGTAAGTTTTCTTGGACTCGTTACCCTCTTCGTCTATATAACCAGCTGAAAAGTCTTTGTGATAACGATAACCAACGTTCAACTGTTCCTCGACATAATGAGCGAAAGTAAAAGAAGATTGGTAATCAACGTTTATCAAAAGTATTTTTCCGTTTTGCTCATGGAGAAAACCAAAAGGGCTATCCTTGCCATAAGAATTTTTTGTGTCTAAACTACAAAGGTAATTCTTGAAATTTCCCCAAATTGTGAAAGAATATATGGGATGTTTCGTTCTTTTAAAGTCGGCTCGCTTTAAGGCTACGTTAGTTAACGACCCCACTTTTGATTTAGTTTTTTTATAACTAAAAGCTTTTCCTTTGCAAAAATCCCAATTGAATGTAGGAAGTAGTATTGTCCCTTCTTCTGTTACGATATCTATGAGAATATCTATGAACTTATTCGTGACTTTTTGAATGTCATCCTCTTTTTCGGCATGCTTATACAAAATGGGAAGAATATTCGAATGAATTAGTATAACATCCCCTTTATTTATAAAGTGTCTTAGACCAATTTCTATTGCTTCCATCACTTTTCTACCTCTTAGTTAAGCCTTTCTACAGACCTTATTAGAAATTATATCGAGAGCCTTCGAGACTACTAAGGCATAATAAGGGTAGAGTTTGTTATAGATTTCCAACACGCTGCCAGCACCTGAGACATCCACAAAGTCTTCGACAAGAACCGGCCCTTCGTCTACCTGCTCCTGCATAATGTGGGCACCTACACTGGCTTTGAATTCGCCGTTTTTAAAGGCCCTTTCTACAGGGTCTGCGCCCTTGTACTTATACAGATAGGGATGAATATTAACTGCGCCGAACCGGGGCAATTTTAACATGTCCGATTTAACAATTTCCCTACCATGAACGCTCAGCAGCAGGTCTGCATCAGTCAAGCTTCTAATGAAGTCTTTATCCCGTATAGTTTTGTAGACAGCAATACCCAAAGAATCCAGAACGGCCTTAAGGTCATTTGAGTAACTCACCGCCGCTATAATATCATTATTTTTAGCCAAAACCGTTAATGCGCCTATTACGCCCGCTTGCCGGCCGCCCATGAAACAGATTTGCAATTTGTTCTTTTCGTTGCCTTTTTTCATTTGGCGTTTATCGCATTTATGATGCGCTTGTATCCCTGGCCATCTATGACTTTTCTTCCTATTTTGGACATACGCATTCTTATACGTTTGCTCGCCAGATACCTCAGAAAGTTTTTCAATCTTTGTTCGAGATTTGCTTCACTACACCAGCCGGCATATTTCAGGAAGCCTGATTTCCTCCATCCTTCGATATTTTGCGATTGGTTTTCCGCTATGCAAATTCCTATCGTAGGGACTCCTACCCGTGCGAGCTCATTGAGCGTCTGTCCGCCGGCGGATATTGCAATATCAGATTCGAGCATAACCTTTCTCATCTGGGCGGCGTTGGGATAATATATCAGCTCGGTGTTGCTGTCCTTGAGTTTTTCAATTTCTGCTATATTTTGGAAGCTCTTTGATATGATTACCTTTTTGAGCAGATGCGGGTAAGCATCTTTCAGCAACTTTAGGACTTTGGGGGTAACATTTTGTGAGTCTATCCCGCCAAATGTTATCAATACGGTTTCGAGATTGTCACGTATCGGTTTGTCAGGTATATCCCAAAACTCTTTTCTAAGAGGTGCGTACTGAGCACCAAGAAGATATGTCACTCCTTCTCTTTCAGGATAGGCCATCTGTTCGGCAAAAACCTCGCCGTTTAGAACAAAACCTTTTGGATAATTAAGCCTTACGTTGTCATCAATGTAGACGGCTGTCTTTACCACATTGGAGAGCTTTTCGTATAAGTCATAGTCTGCAAGATACGAATCGACAAAGACTATATCTGCGTTTTGTACAGCCGCAAGGAGTGTTTTTCGGTTATTGAGCCAGTTAAAAACCTTGCAGCTCTTATCTGTTAGCAGGTCCCCGACAGTCTGGTCGCAATTAACGATAAACTGTGGTTTTATTCCTGCTTCTTCGAAGGCCTGATATATAGATGTACACCTTGTTATGTGTCCGAGGCCTATATTTTCGCCCCCTTCGGTTATGATGAGCACCTTCACAACGACTATGTCAACCTCTTAAACCCCGAAGAACAAACGGGGCCCTTCAAGTATTTTTCTGGATTCCCTTCTTCGAGTGCCTTTGAAATAAATCCAAAAGATATATCTACCGCCTTTACGTATTCTTGGACATGCACTTTCTGGTGAGCGTAAGAAGCATAAAATGCTGTGGTTGCCAAAAATCCTTGTTCAAGCATCAATTGGGTAAAAAGAGTTTTTAGAACCATTGGGTTTTTATACTCAAATGAAAAATGCCCCAAAGGATAAATACCAGAAATTGTAATTTTCAAATGATGCTTTTGCGCTAATCTCTCCCATCCCTGCTGAATCTCCTTACCGATGCTTATAAGATGTTCTGAAACATTCTTTTCTTTCAGCTTATTTATAGTAGCTAATGCTGCTGTGGGGCCTATTCTCTCCGTCCAGTATGTGCTGCTTATAAAGGTATCCTGTGCGACGTCCATTACCTCTGCCTTGCCTATTATAGCAGCCATTGGATAACCATTGCTGATGGCCTTTGCGAATACTGCAATATCAGGCTCAACTCCAAGTTCTAAATGCGCCCCACCCATGCATAACCTCCATCCGGATGTTATTTCATCAAAAATTAAGATTATTCCCCGGTTCTGAGTAGTTTCTCTGATAATTTTTAAAAACTCTCCTTCAGGGTAATGGTTTCGCACAGGTTCCATAACTACTGCTGAAATCTTATTTTTGTATTTGTCTATTAATGCCAGAAACTCCTTGGTATCGTTATAATTGAAGGCAATAGATGTCCCTTTTAAGGCCCTGGGAACACCTCTGGGCTCCAAACCGGGCAGAAGATGTCCATCCAAGGCCTTATCGTCCGCCAAATTTGCGGACAAATACCAATCTTGCCAACCGTGATACCCGCAAAACAGGACTAAATCCTTTTCTGTTTTCGCTCTGGCAATCCGCACTGCGACCGCCATTGCTTCCCCCCCGGTTCTGGCATACCTTACCATACCTGCCCAAGGATGGATTTCGCATAACAACTCAGCTAATTCTATTTCCTCGGGACAATTCAAAGTCGTCATAGACCCGCTGTCGACAGCATTCTTGACGGAATTGCCAACATCTCTGTCAGCATAGCCCAGCACGCAGGCGCCGAGCCCCATGTAGCTCATATCCACATACTTGTTGCTGTCTAAATCCCATACCTCGCAACCTTCAGCTTTTCGATAGTAAGCCGGCCATAAATTGGGCAGAAACATCTCCGGTCGTTTAGATAATAACTGCGTTCCCCCTGGAATTATTTTCTTTGCTTTTTCATAGAGGTCAGGACCTTTACTTACCTCCATAATCTCTGTTTGTTTCTGGGCTTTCACAAAATCCAGCCTTGTTATGCTCATAATAATTTTGTCATAGAGTTTATTCGCGAATTTTATAGCTTTTGGCTGTGTTTTGTCGACGTTAAATCCAACTTTTTGATAACATTTAATAGCAGCTTTGTTCTCGGATACCACCCCCAGCTCAACCTTTTTTAAACCTAACTCTTTGAAGGCATAATCAGTCGTTAACTTTACAACGTCAGTACCTAAACCCTGTCCCCAGTAATTTTTATCTCCAAGTAAAATTCCCAAGGTTGCTTTTTTGCCAGCCCAATCAATAGGTTCAAGTTTAATATTTCCAATATGCTTGTTTTCACTATTTGTAAAGATTCCCCAGAATAGGCAATTTTTGTTTCTTGTTTTTTCTCTGATATATTGTCTTAACTGCCCAACAGTTGCTTTTTTGGTATCTAAAAACTTATTTACCTCAGAATCATTTATCCAGCTACAATATTCTCGTGAAGCGTCCTCTTCAGTTAGTTCTCTTAGATAAATTCTGTCGCCTTTAATTAATGTATCACGCCTTTTCATTTTTGAACTCTTTATCCGCTTTCAGCGAATTTAGATACCCTTCATTCATGATAAAGTGCTGATTTAGCTTAAGTAAATGAGGATGAGCCTCAAGAAATTCAATAATATCTTCTAAATGAAATATCTCTTTTCCGATCCTTTCATAAATAATTTTTATGAACTCATAATCTTCCGGATGGTCAAGAGTCAACCTGTATAGAGGATATTCTCTAATGGAATACACATTCTTTTTTTTATATCTTCTATTCTTTCGTATATAAGGTGTTACATGCTCGCGTTCCGAGGGCAGGGTGGCATTTTCCCAGGCATATTTCAAAGCGGCAAAAGAAAATACTTCAACATCAAGACCATCAGGAAATGTATATTTTAACGTATTAGAGACATAATCATAGTCTCCTTCCAGATACTCACCCACAACGAAGTCGATAACGCAAGGGTCATGCAGAGGGCAATCCGCGGTTATTCGTACAATATCTTTTATATTGTGCTTCTGGGAACAACGATAAAATCTATCCAGGACGTCATTTTCAGAACCTCTGAAAAGTGAAATTCTATTTCTTTTACAGAAATCTGCAATGACATCATCTTCGGTTGAGGTAGTAGTAGCAACAATTACTTCTCTTATCAATCTTGCTTTTGACACTCTATTTACCACGTGCCATAATACCGGTTTATTTAATAACAACTTCATCACTTTACCCGGTAGTCTGGTGGAGCCAATCCTTGCTTGTATTATCGCTGACGGTTTCATAATCCTACTCTTTTTTGCGGCCAATTGATGGGTAAAATCACATTTTCATCGGCCTCCTGTAAGCTTGCTAATCTTCTGTATGCCTTCTTAACGTCACTTTCATACTTCAGGGATTCTATATTCTCTTGCAAGTGCTCTATGCTATCCACACCAATGACTGCTTTGTCTATATATGAATTCAGCAAAGCAAAATTTATACAAATAGCAGGAGCAGGTATATTGCTTTCCTGTGAAATTAACTTCAGAAGGAATAATTTATCCTTTATATTTTCAAAACATGGCTCCAATTTATGTGGATCTGACAGAAGTAAGCCCTGCAAAAATATCGACCTTGCATGAACTTCGATACCTCTTTCTTTTAGCACTGGCAGAATCTGAGAAAATCTTTGGTCGAAAATGCTAAAAGGAATTTGGATAATATCCACCTGGATTTTTTTGTCTAGAAGCTCTTCAATCTCTTTGGGGTAATATAGAGAAAATCCTATTTTTTCAATCCTTCCTTCTATTTTTAGCTGTTCTAAAATGTCCAAAGTTTTAGTTTTTTCCAAAAAGAACTTAAAGTCGTGAATTAGGTACGCATATACCTTGTCCAAATTAAGCCTTTTCAATGATTCATTAAAAACTTTTTTTACCTCCTCTAAATCGCAGGCGGGTAGCTTGGAAACAATCTTCAAATCCGGCTTATTTGCCCTAACAAACTCCCCGATGACTTTTTCGCTATCTCCATAAGCATAAGCTGTATCAAGTACATTTATTCCATTGCGAACAGCACAGCTCAATATCTTAAATACTTCTTTTGCTGGTATTTTGCCTTTTTTATTGTTTATGCCATAATCTAATCCGAATTGAGCTGTTCCTAATGCCAGTTTCAAATTTATATCCTTAATTTATTTCCTCAAATATGGCAGAAACTGCCTCTATAATATAGTTTACGTCTTCTTCTGATATGGACGGATATAAAGGAATGCTAATCTCCCTTTGGTAAAATCCTTCGCATTCGGACATAAAGCTCTTTTGTAGCCGAGCTGTTGATAGTACGGCTGAAGATGTATGGGCAAATAGTGTACCTGCACACCCAGACCTCTTTTCGCAGTTTTGGGAAAAGCCTGATTTTTCTCAGCTTTGTTTGGCCTGCAGGTGAGCTTTTTCCAAAGCTCGGAAGCTCAATACCGCTGTGTCCAGGCCGTGCGGAAATGTCCTTGTGAGCGTGTTTGAAGTATAATCGGCTTGTGTACTTTGGTGCGTATCAATTACCTGGTCTACTATTTGTGGGTCTATACACGGACAGTCGCTTGTTATTCTAACGACTACGGACGCGGCGTTTTCCTTCGCAGCCCAATAGTATCTTGCTAAGACATCATCCCTGCTGCCTCTGAAGCACTTGGCCTGTTCTTTTTCGGCGATAGCTACTATTTCGGCATCTTCCTTATCGGTTGTGGTAGCCACAACGATACCGTTTAGCCTTTTGCATTTCTTCAGCCTTCTTATTACCTGTCCGAGAACGGTAACGTCGCCGCCGTAAGGTAACCTTCTCAGTACTTTCTGCGGTAACCTTGTCGAAGAGCTTCGGGCCTGAACAATACATAAAACTTTCATGCAGATAAGATTCCTGTTATCTTATATCGAAAGTTACCTGGGACTTTATCCGTTCTGCTTTTCTCTCGGCTGCTTTGGCCGATTTGTCTGTAACCACAATCTTTCCGATACGGTCGGTCCCTTTTGTCAATTTGTTAACAGCCTCTCCTATCTTGGCGGTGACTTCAATCTCGAGTAAACCGTCTGTTTTCCTAACTTCGTCAGGAATATGATATCCAGCCAATTCTCCATTTTCAGGGGCCTCCAATATCAAAGCCGCACAAGGAGTGCTTTGAGTGACTGTTAAATCCGGCGTTTCACCCAGTGAAGCGAGTATAGCTGCTTTAACCCAATCTATGCCGGTATAATAATATACCAGTTCCGGTAAGCAGGTGGCTCCTATACGTGCTCCGACTTCAATAATCATAGGTCTGAGGTTTTTATCCAGAATGAAATCTACATTTGAAGGCCCGACTTCAATTCCTAATGCATCGACAGTTGCTGCAATTGCCTCTTGGATTTCTTCGAGTGTTTTATCATCTAACATTGATGGGAACGAGTGACCTGTCGGGAGCATACAAGAAGACCGGGACATTGTGTCATTATGAACTAAAACTCTTTCGCAATGTCCATCTATTGAAAAACACTGAGCACCCGCTTCTATTCCTTCGATAAATTCTTCAACTAATACTTTCTCTTTTCGAGAATACTTGACAGCTTCGTTGAAAGCCGATTTTATTCCATTGATATTTGTTACTTTGGTAATACCTCTACTGCCGGAATTATCGGCAGGTTTGATGACACAAGGGAAGTTGATTTCTTTGGCCGCGTCCATAGCCTCCTGATATGTTGATACGACTCTAAAATCCGGCTGCGGTATATTCTTTCCGGCAAATCTCCGTCTGGTTTCTATTTTGTCAGTACATGTTTTTGCTACCTCGAAGGGTACGCCGTTTAATCCTAACTTATCAACAACCGCGCCTATTGTGGGCACGGGTAATTCTGTCTGCATTGTTATTATGCCGTTTATTTTATATTTTTTTGCTGTTTCTATTGCTCCATCGATATCCAAAACATCTACAGGCAATGCGGTGTCAGCATATTTCATACCTAAGGCGTCAGAGTTTCTATCTATCGCAATCACCTTTAATCCCATTTTTTTAGCTGTTAGAATAGCCGGTAATTGTCCGAATCCGGCCCCGACAACCATTAGCGTTTTGCCGTTATAATTTCCCATTGGCTCGAAAAACAACTATGCCGTTTTCATAGGGTAATTGATTGAGTATTTTTCCGGGAGGCCGCCCCGACGAAAATCGTGCTCAAATAACAACAGCGATTCTCATTCAAACCTTTCGAAAACGTCGAGTGTGTTCCGGACAACATAATCGATGTCTTCTTCTGACATGGACGGATATAAAGGAATGCTAATCTCCCTTTGGTAAAAATCCTTCGCATTCGGACATAAAGCTCTTTTGTAGCCGAGCTGTTGATAGTAAGGCTGAAGATGTATGGGTAGATAATGTACCTGCACGCCCAGACCTCTTTCACGCAGTTTTGGGAAAAGCCTGATTTTCTCAGCTTTGTATTTGTCTTTTAGTCTGATGGGATATAAGTGCCAGGCGGATTTTGCATAACTTTTTTCGACAGGCGTGTCAAAGAACGTATTATTCTTGAAAGCCTGCGCGTATGCTTCAACGATTTCCCTTCGCCTTTGAATGAATCTGCCGAGCTTTGCGAGCTGAGAAATGCCTAACGCGCAGTGGATATCCGTCAATCTGTAGTTGAAACCTAAGGACTGCATCTCGTAGTACCAATCGCCAGCGGCATCGGATTTATTTTTGAAGGTCTTGCGGTCTTTCGTTACGCCGTGATGCCGGAACATAAGCAGCTTGTTATGGAACTCCTCGTTGTTTGTCAGAACCGCTCCGCCCTCGCCCGTTGTAATCGATTTTACGGGGTGAAAACTGAAGACTGTCATATCTGAATATTTACAATCGCCGATAATCGTGTCTTCATACTGGGCGCCAAGGGCGTGACAGGCATCTTCAATTATGAGCAAACGATGTCTTTGAGCAATTTGGGCTATTTTTTTTAATTGTGCCGGATGGCCGGCAAAATGTATCGGCACAATCAGCTTTGTCCTGTCGGTTATGGCTGTTTCGATGAGGTCAGGTTCAATATTGCCTGTGTCGGTCTCGATGTCGACGAACACGGGCTTGGCCCCCAGGAATAAAGCTGCATTCGATGTGGCCAGGAACGTCATCGGTGATGTTACTATCTCGTGGTTACTACCAAGACCTGCGGCAAAATAAGCTGCGCAAAGGGCGGCTGTTCCGGAAGAAAACACAACCGAAAATCTCGTCCCGCAATAGTCTGAGAGCGACTGTTCAAATTCTTCTACCTTGGGTCCCTGCGTAAGAAAATCGGACTTCAGTACTTCGAGCACCGAGTCGATGTCATCCTGTTCTATACATTGGTGGCTGTAGAAGATTTTCCTCATCGTTATCATGCTTGACATGCAGTTTAATCGGCGGTTTTTGCGCTAACCAGCTCGGCTTCTTTTTGGTTAATTATTTGCTCCAAATCTTCTTCGCTGACCCATTCGTCATTGGTGTCACTTCTATACACAAACCCCTCGCCTACGCAGGGGCATCTATCGTATTTTTCGAGGGCCTCTTTATTGAAGAATTGAGGCAAAATCACATAAATTCCATCGAAGATTTTTGTTGCTCTCACTTCGTCCTCGGAGATTAAAGTCTCGTGGATTTTCTCGCCGGGCCGGATGCCGATGGTTTTGAATCTGCAGCTTGGAATTATTGCCTTGGCTAAATCTATTATCCTCATAGAAGGGATTTTGGGCACAAAGACCTCTCCCCCTTCGGATTCTTCCAATGCTTTTAGAACCAGATTTACGCTTTGCTCCAGCGTAATCCAAAAGCGCGTCATCCTTGTGTCGGTTATGGGAATTTCCTGGATTCCTTTCTCCTTGAGATTTAAGAATAGAGGTATAACGCTTCCACGAGAGCCAACAACATTGCCGTACCTCACTACTGAGAATTTAACCCTTCCGCCTGCGTAGGCGTTCGCGGCGATGAATATTTTTTCGGCAACCAGTTTCGTCGCGCCGTAGAGATTTATTGGATTTACAGCCTTATCAGTAGATAGCGCGACAACTTTTTTGACTCTTGCATCAATCGCAGCGTCTACTATGTTATCTGCACCGACTACGTTTGTCTTGACCGCTTCGGTGGGGTTATACTCCAAGGCGGGGACCTGCTTTAAGGCGGCGGCGTGAACTACATAATCTATGCCTTCGAAGGCCCGAAAGAGCCTGTCCTTATCTCTGACATCGCCGAGAAAATATCGAATCGGATATTTTCGAGTGGAGAATTTTTTGGCCATTTGATACTGCTTAAACTCGTCTCGACTTAAGATTACGATCTTTTTTGGCTCATAATTCTTCAGCAGTATTTCAGTGAACTTTTGGCCAAAGGAGCCCGTTCCGCCGGTAATTAATATTTCTTTGTCATTCAACATACACTACTCCCTTTGAATTAATGCTTTGCCGACCGCGTACCACTAATGTTGCGGGAAGAAGTAATCACATTACTTATTCAAAAGCCGTGAAAAATAATCGATTGTTTTTTTTAAACCTTCAGCTAAAGGGACTGTTGGTCGCCAGTTTAATTTTTCCTTTGCTATCGAGATATCAGGACAACGCCGTACCGGGTCATCGTTCGGCAAAGGCTCGTGAACAATTTTTGATTTCGAGCCTGTTAAATCGAGCACTTTTTTGGCAATGTCAAGAATGGCAGACTCTTCGGGTGCTCCCAGATTTACCGGACCGGTGAAGTCATCAGAGCTATCCATCAGCTTTATTAGGCCGTCGATAAGGTCGTCAACGTAACAGAAACTTCTCGTTTGACGGCCGTCGCCATAAATGGTGATATTTTTTCCGCGGAGTGCTTGTACGATGAAATTGCTTATGACGCGTCCGTCATTGGGATACATTCGGGGCCCATAGGTATTAAAAATTCTTGCCACTTTTATCTTGAGCTTATGTTGGCGATGGTAATCAAAAAAAAGCGTCTCTGCACATCTTTTTCCTTCATCGTAGCAGGACCTCAAACCGGTTGGGTTTACATTGCCCCAGTAACTTTCCACCTGCGGATGAATTGTGGGGTTGCCGTAGACTTCCGATGTCGAAGCCTGGAGAATCTTAATTTTTAAACGTTTTGCAAGGCCAAGCATATTGATGGCACCGTGAACGGACGTTTTAGTAGTCTGGACGGGGTCAAACTGATAGTGTATCGGCGAGGCCGGGCAGGCAAGATTGTAAATTTCGTCTACCTCCACATATAGAGGGAAACAAATGTCGTGTCTGAGGACCTCGAATTGGGAATTTGAAAGAAGCGGTGCTATGTTGCTGCGCCGGCCTGTATAGAAATTGTCCACGCATAGGACCTCGTGCCCTTCTTTAAGAAGCCTTTCACAGAGGTGTGAACCGAGGAAACCTGCACCGCCTGTGACCATAATTCGTTTTATCGAGTCGTAGTTTTTCATATAAGCACTTATATCCGGGCAGGAAAACCAATATCTAACCTAATACAAATCATATTGCAACCTTTTCCTTTGAAAAAGTGTTTCCTCTCAAACCCGTATGCACCCAACGATAGTCTTAATTTTTATTTGCATTTATCTGCGGCAGATTTAAGGTTGTCAATCTTCAACTATTAGTATTCTTAGACTCCGTCCCCGTCGGTTGCAATCGAACATTTTTGCAGCACACAAAGCAAAAATAGCCGCAACCCTTTACACGCAATATCCCGTTAACAGGCCGATTGGTTATTGGTAATTGGTTATTATCATTCACCACTTACCATTTACCATTCACACAATTTTCCCGCTGCCGAGCTTAGATTTTGGATGCCCTCTAACGAGAAAGCTGCAAATGCTGTTATCATCAATAACGCCGCGCATATATTCACTGTTTTCTTAATAGTACCTCTGGGAATCAGATATACCCCCTGAACTTTCGTTGAAAATGGTGGGCCGGGCGGAGCATTGTTTTGCGAGCTTTCCATGCCTTCAATCTCCTCTGGGCATTATAGAAGGACCCATAAATCCTGAACGCTGTGCATAAAAATGCACTATTCCTATCATTTCCCGGACTATTTTTTTGGCAGATAATTGTTGTTGAGATAATACCCGTTCCACAATCGACAATCAAGCGTTTTTTGTGTGGCTGTTTTTTAACTGTACATCCCAACCCCTATATGTTCACCAGCCGACGATTCGATATTGAAATAGGCCCGCCCAAACAAACGTCGCGTAAATCTTGACTGTTACTGTGCCCGGTGCTATAAACCGCACACTTGTCCGCCTTTAACCGCCTTCGACGGGTTGGTGGATCGGCCGGTTTGTGCAGACCTACCCGGTCGGATGTGTTGAATCTTTCGCGTTGGTACAATATGATATCAGCCATACAATGGCGGAAGGAACTTGCAGAAGGACTTTCGGATTCTGAGATTAGACGGTTAAGGTTGAATACGCATACAGGCGGACCTTTGGGCAGTGATAGTTTTTTGAGCAAGCTCGAAAGCTTTCTTGGCAGAAGGGTTCGTCCGCTTCCTGTCGGCAGGCCGAAGAAACGTAAAAAAGAAAAAAGGAAAAGAAAATAATAATAAATAGGTGACTGTCCCTATTTTCTCTATCATTTCCCGGACTATTTTTTTGGCAGATAATTGTTGTTGAGATAATACCCGTTCCACAATCGACAATCAAGCGTTTTTTGTGTGGCTGTTTTTTAACTGTACATCCCAACCACTACATGTTCACCAGCCGGCGATTCGATATTGAAATAGGCCCGCCCAAACAAATGTCGCGTAAATCTTGACTGTTACTGTGCCCGGTGCTATAAACCGCACACTTGTCCGCCTTTTAACCGCTTTCAGTGGGTTGGCGGATCGGCCGATTTGTGCAGACTAACCCGGTCGGGTACAGCGCCGTTATCAATTGGTACCTGTATTGTAAGAACAACCCGCTGGTTTTTTTAGAACCTACGTAACTGTCACAAATTCTGTGGTTGATTATTCTGAGTACCAAAGTTTGCGGTTCAACCAGGTGTAAAACCACAACAATTAGGGCATTGAAAAAATTCCCACAATCGTTTAAATAGGGACAGTCACCTATTTTTAAACAGAGGTATCTGGAAAATTGTAAAAGTCACGAATGGCTATCTCCTGAGCTTTACGCTCGATACGCAACTCAAATAATGGCATGTAAACGAAAATCAAGCGGTATGGAGCGGTCGCCGCGGCGCCCAGCCAGGGTGGTCGTAAACAACAGGCTGAACGAGTCATATCAATTGTGAATAATTAATGCGCTTATTCGTGTCATTTCGAGCGAGCCGTAGGCGAGTCGAGAAATCTATTTGAACAGATTTCTCCGCTACGGGTCCCTAAGGGACCCTTCGGTCGAAATGACATAAGCGAAAATTTTAATCACAATTGGTATAAGACAAAGGACAGCTTCTTTTTTAGGTAACTGCCGTCAATAGAAACATCAATGACAGCGAAATGCAAAATTGAAGGGTCTGTGCCTGACCAAATCCATGTCATTGAGCGAGTAATGGCGTTTTCCTTATTTTTTAGACGCATAAAGCCTAAGAAGCCGCGCAGCCGCCTTTAAGGGCTTATTTCCGATTCCTTTCCATAAAAAAGGCTTTTTACCGGACTTTTTCCTTGACAATCCGGCCTGGCTGAAATATTCTGTTTATATTCGAGGAGTGGTGTGAAAGGATTTTCTCACTTCACACCAAACCTTGCTCTGCACAAAAGGAGGTAGCTGTTGGGCCTAATAAATCTGAAATCTCGGTAACAATCGAGAGGCAAGGCCAGATTTCTGTCTGGACCTCTTTACGGAGGACACGCTCATGAAAAAGTCGAATCCACAATCAGCATTTCCTATGCTATTCGTTTCGGTATTGCTCATTGTCTTTGGGGCAGGGCCGCTTACAGCGATAAATGCAGAGCGGTTTAGTCCGGAATCGGCTGCGGACACGTACGACAGCGCAGCGGACTTACAGGTGGCTGCTACCTGTGAATGGCGAGACGGTGACGCGTACAAAATCCACTGGCCGCAGTTGCCTGACCTGGGCTCAACCGGCGCCGATGTAAGGATGTCCCTGGTCTGCTTAGCGGATGATTTTAAGTGCACGGCTACCGGCCCCATCAATGATATTCACCTCTGGGGCTCATTTGCCCAGGATGTTTTGCCGCCGGGCGGACCAGGCAGCTTGATATTTGAATTCAGCATTTATTCGGACGTCCCGGCTGGGGCCGGCGGTTGGAGTATGCCTGGACAACTGCTCTGGGCCAGAACGTTTCACCCCGGTCAATATTCAGTTCGTCTGGTTCACGATGGCCTGGAAGATTGGTATGACCCTCAGACAGGGCTATATTTACCGGGCGACCACAGACGAGCATATCAGTACAACTTCTGTATCCAGAGCGAGCCTTTCATACAGCAGGAAGGACAAATCTATTGGCTGTCGGTTACAGAATTAAGTCTCGGCGGCACAGTATCCGGCATCGTCGCTGCCGCCCAGGATGTTCAGTCGCCGGGCAGCAGTTGTGGTACGTTGAACGTGGCCGGTGATCTGACTCTGACAAGTGCCTCTGTCTACGTGTGGGAGCTGGAGGCGACCTGCAGCGACCTTATTAATGTGGGCGGCAGCCTGTCCTTAGAAACCGGCTGGACGCTGAAAATCGAAACTGCTCAGCCGCCTATTGTCGGCGACTATCTGCTGTTTACATACGGGGCAAGCCTCAGCCTCGGCAGCCCCGTATTCGATGTCTCGGGCGCGCCCGGCTGGGATGCGAGCAAACTCTCTGTCGTAGATGACCCGGCTGAGAAGAAGGTCTACCTTCGTGTCAGCGCCGAGATACCTGCTCTTAGTTACTCGTTCGGCTGGAAGACAACCACAGCCGAACTCGGCTGGAATGACAATGCCGTCTGCCTCCCCGCGGGAGCTGCTGGATTGCCTGCCTGGTTTGCGCTGACTTATCCCGCTGGGCATAGGTATGCCGCTGAAGCAATCAATCTGGCATTCGTGATTAATGGCGGCGAACAGACGAAGCCCGAACACGACCTCGGTGATGCACCGGACAGCTCCAACAGTTTCCCTGTGACGCCGATGTTCGCATATCCAGCCTCTGGCGTTGTGGCGAAATATCCGACCGTTTACGGGGCCGGCTCGCCTCCATTCGGCCCAATTCATCGCGAGCCAGAGGCCTTAATGTATCTTGGCAGAGGCGTTAGCCTCGAAAACGAGGCTGATATTGGCTTTGACGAGGATGCCCACAACAATCTCAATCCGCCTGCTGACCTGTCCGACTTGGACGATGCTGATGATGGTGTCCAGTTGCCGCTGGTGCTGCCGCATTGCCAGCGGGCGACGTTTAATTACGTCGTTACTACCGTCGGCTCGATTTCCAGTCCGGTTTACGTAAATGTCTGGTGCGATTGGAATCGTGACGGTGACTGGGATGATATTGTAGCTTGCCCGACAGGCGGCAACGTCCCCGAATGGGCCGTTCAGAACCAGCAACTGCTGTTGATTGGGAGCGGGACGTTTACTATTACCACGCCGCAATTTATGTGCTGGCATCCGCAGGATGCGGCTGAGCCGCCTGCGATGTGGATGCGCATCACTCTGGCGGAACGGTCCTGGGGAGTAGTTGCCAGCAGCGCAGTACATGGTGGTTCCGGACCGGCGGACGGGTACAGGTATGGAGAGACCGAGGACTACTATATCTACCCGAAGAAAGAAGCCGGGCCGTCCGAAAACGACTGGGGTGATGCCCCCGACCCGCCGTACCCGACGCTTTCCTTAAGCAACGGTGCCAACCACGTGATTGCCGGGCCGTGGCTGGGTGACCAGCTTGATTCGCCCGACCCGGAGTCTGACGGCCAGCCGAATGCAAATGCCCTGGGAGACGACACCGACGGCTATGGTGATGAGGACGGGGTAACGATACCGCCGCTGATTCCAGGCCAGATGGCTGATATCGTACTTGGGGTCTGCGGCGGCGGTGGCGTTGTCCAGGGTTGGATTGATTTTGACGCTGATGGGACCTGGGAGGCGAGCGAACAGGTTTACGATGGTTTCCTGCCGAATGGGACTCACACTATTTCCTATTCTGTGCCTGAGAGTGCCGGTGCTGGACAGACCTTCGCAAGATTCCGAATCAGCAGGCAGGGCGGCTTAGACCCCAAAGGTCCGGCTCGTGACGGTGAGGTCGAAGACTACGAAGTCTTAATTGAGCCGTTGCCATTTAACACCAAATGGGTCCAATTGCCGGATGTAACCAACCGCGGGATTGACATCCGCGTTGATAGTAATGACGGACAGCTCCGTACAGTTGCTGATGACTTTGAGTGTCGAAGCCATAGCCTGATTACGGACGTACATCTGTGGGGCTCCTGGAAGAACGACAAGAAGGGCCTGATAAAGAGGATTGCCCTGAGTATCCATCCTGATGACCCGGCTGGTCCCGATGGTGCCGAACCAAATAATCGATTCTCCAAGCCTGGTCCTGAGGTGCTGTGGTCAGAGGATTTCCTCGCGGGCCAGTTCGAGGAGGTGCTCTATCACGTAGTGCGTTATCCCGGTGAGTGGTGGTGGGATCCGGTCACGGGCCAGTTGAGTCGAGGCGGCGATGCTGAGATTTGGCAAATAGATATCGATATCGACCCCGCTAACGCGTTTCTGCAGGGCGGTTCGCCAGACGGTCCGCGCATTTATTGGTTAGCCGTGCAGGTCGATACCGAGGATGGCGAATTTGGCTGGAAGACGCGCCGATGGCCCGACCACTATAATGACGATGCCGTTTGGGAAGTCTTTTTCGGTTTGCTGCCGCACGTCTGGAAAGAACTGCGTTATCCCGAGACGCATCCGTATTATGGTCTTGAAAAGAATTCGATAGATATGGCATTTTGCCTAACGTACACGGAAGAGGCTCCAGAGAAGCCCACTTCCAGACCGGGTAGCATTACACGCTGTCCTGTTGTGGAAACGCGATGTCCGCCGGTATCGACAGAATGCCCGCCCCTGAGGACCAGATGTCCGGTTTTATCGACTCGGTGTCCTGTCCAAGAGACCAGATGTCCGCCTTTATCCACTCGGTGTCCGCCACTTGAGACAGAGTGTCGCCAAGTGCCGACAGTTTGTCCGCCTATTGAGACCGAGTGTCCGCCTCCACAGACCCAATGTGGACCGATGATAACCGAATGTCCCCCGACCGAGACAACGTGCCCGGCCTTGATGACCAAATGTCCTGTGTATGAGACAAGGTGCCCGCCTGACTCGACCAAATGTCCTGTGTATGAGACAAGGTGTCCGGCCCAGGAAACCAAATGTCCCCCTATGGATACTAAATGTCCGCCAAAGGAGACCGAGTGCCCACCTGTGGAGACCAAATGTCCGCGTGAGGAGACAAAATGTTACCCGGTGGATACTAAATGTCCGCCCAGGGAGACCGAGTGCCCGCCTGAGGAGACCAAATGTCCGCGTACGGAGACAAAATGTTACCCGGTGGATACTAAATGTCCGCCCAAGGACACCGAGTGCCCACCTGTGAAGACACGATGTCCACCTGAGAAGACAGAATGCCACCAGGTGGAAACCGAATGTCCGGCGGACCCGACAAAATGTGAGATTGTAGCGACTGAATGTCCAGTCGAAACTGAGTGCCCGGCATACCCGACAAAATGTGAGATTGTAGCGACTGAGTGTCCAGTCGAGACTGAGTGCCCCGCATACCCGACAAGATGTGAAATTATACCGACTCAATGTCCAGTCGAGACTGAGTGCCCGCCTGTGGCGACTGAATGCGTGTATGTCCCGACCATATGTAGCCCTCCGATCGGTTGCGTTCAATCCCCGGGAGCTCAGCTCATACCAGTGGGAACAGAAGGAACAAAGTCGTCTCCTGTTACGGCGCTATGTCCAGCGATAGACGTGCAGTGCCCTTCTGTTGTCCCGGAGCTTGTCTCGGCAAGGGCCCGCTTGTCTGGGCGGAGTCAGACGCAAGATACAAGACCCAAGACTCAAGACACAAGACCCAAGACATAAGACTCAAGACTTAAATGGTCCGTGTTCTGGGGTCTGGGATATAGGGTCTGGAGTCCGGGGTTTGGAGTTCATACACTCCCGACTCATATACGCTCTTTTTTTGCTTTCGCCTGCTGCGACTTCTTTCCCCCTTTCTGCTTTTGCAGAAAGCGGGGGGCAGTGACACGCAAGAAAGTAATGGTCGAATAGAATTCTTACCTGCCCGGATTGTACAGCAATTTCTCTTAGGCCGAGGATTCCGACCATAGGGTCAATTCGCTGAGTCATTCGTACAGTCTTCCAAATTTCGTATTGCATAGCGTTATAATTTCAGGGATAATCCGCCAAGTGATTCGAGCCAAAAGAAAAAAAATCGAAACATCAGCCGCGGATTCTTCAGCAGGCACTTCGGCAGAGCTGGGGCTGCCCGCAGCAGGCGGATTTGATACGGTCCAGGCCCTGCCCAACGGTCGAGCCCTGCCCACCGTACGAGACTTTGGGCAGGCGGGCTTGCCGGCTACGGCATTGGCCTTCGCGGGAACGAGCGGCCTGGTCGCAGTGATAGCTTCTCTTGTGGCTGCCTGGATTGCGGCTGGCTCAACGGGATTATTAGCGCATCCCCTGCGGCGGGCCTTGACGTTAGTAGCTCTGGGCGTAGCAGTCTTCGCGCAGCGCTCTGCATGCAGGATGCAGGACACAGGACCCAAGACTCAAGACCTGATGGACGATGGACGTAGGACGATGGACGAAGGAAGCTCGTCACTCGTTCTTCGCCTTTCGTCTCTTGTCTGGCGGGCTGGATTGGCTGTCGTGGCAGCCGTTGTCTTGGCCACATTTATGATAGCCTCGTCCCTGCCGGTCGCCAACGTCATGGGTGTCTCGCTTGTTCTGGCGGCTCTTGCCTTCGAATGCAGCGGCAATGCCAGGAGAATGCTGTACGTCTCGTCTTTGGCGACCGTGGTCTTTGGACTCTACCGCATGGCTTTTACGTGCATACCTCTGGTCTGGTCGACGGCTGACTTCCTCGGCCGGGCACTTGGAAACGCTGCCGGCCTCGTTACACATCAATCTATGTATCTCGGCGCCACATTTGCCGGTCTGGACTTTCTCGTTCTAATGAGCGTGCTGTGGGTTCTCTGGTTGGCCCGTAGTAGCCCACGACCAAGACTTATGCGGGCAGTCTATGGCTTTCTGGCGATTCTTGGCGGCCATCTCTGTTATCTGATTGTATTGTCATACACCCCGCAGCTACTTGCCGCGGTCGCCGACCCGGCGAAGGCGGGTTTGATGATGGCCGGTGCTGCCGGCCGGGCTGAGCAGGAAGGTTGGCACTGGGCGGGTCTGCTCTATAAAGCGGTGCCGTGGAATATACCTGTGCTGGCTTGCGGGATACATCTGCTGACCGCCGCGGCTATGTTTCGCTGGTCTGCTTTGCTGCCCGAAAGTGAGCGCACTTTCACAGATGCTTCTACTCGCTCTTGCCGGACCCTTAATCCAAGACACAAGACTCAAGACACAAGACCCAAGACACAAGATTCAAGACTTAAGTGGTCCGGAATCTGGAGTCTGGGGTCTGGAGTCTGGTGTCTGGTGTCTGGATTAGCTGTCCTTTTGCCAATTATCGTTGCGCTTTACCCGGCCAAATCGACCCTCCAGGGGAAAAAAATCGTTTTCTATGAGAAGGGGTTCCTCAACTGGCTCAAGCCTGAGCACGGCAGCTACGGCAGATTATCGAGCGGAATGTATGGAATGCTTCCCGCCTACATCGAAAGCTTCGGAGCCAGTAGTCTTATCTCAGCCGACCTGTCAGACGAGGACCTCCGTGATGCCGATGTCCTGGTCCTGCTTTTTCCTGATGAGGGCTGGGCCGAGGGTCAACTGGCCCGGATATGGGACTTTGTAGACCGCGGCGGCTCACTTTTAGTAATGGGTGAGCACACGACGCGGGACAGGAACCGGAGCAACCGCTTCAATGAGGTGCTGGAGCCGACCGCTATACGGGTGCAGTTCGATTCGGCCACATTTGCGGTTGGCGGCTGGTTGCAGTCATACGAGGCGATTGCACACCCTGCGACGGCAGGTGTCAGTGACGACCGCAATCAGTTCGGTGTGGTTATTGGTGCTTCTCTCGAGACCGGTTGGCCCGCGCGGCCGTTGCTAATTGGACGCTGGGGGTGGGCCGACATCGGAGATGAGGGAAGCGGCCAGGCCATGATGGGCAACGGCAAGTATGACCCGGGCGAGAAACTCGGCGACCTGATTCTTGCCGCTGAACAGCCGATGGGCAAAGGACGCATCATTGCATTCGGCGACACATCCAGCCTGACAAACGGTATCAATGTCAGTTCGCATATTTTCACTTCGCGGCTGTTCGGTTATTTAGCCGGTGACTTCGGAGATGCGCACCCAATATGGCGACAGCTACTCGGCATATTGGGCTGCGGGCTGCTCATCGGCCTTTTGATTTGGCACCCAGGACAATGGACCCCCGCTGCTTCGCTTTTGCGAAGCAAAACGGCGGGGGCGGTGGCACTATGCGTAGCAGGCTCGCTCGCCGTCTCTACTGCCATCAGCCAAAGTGCCGGCGAGGTCCTTCCTGACGGCCGCTACAAGTCGCCCAACAACCTGGCCTACATCGACTCGTCTCACATAGAAGCATACAGCGGAGAGTCCTGGCGTCCTGACGGCCTTGGGGGACTTGCCCTTACACTCATGCGCGACGGCTATCTCGCACTTTCCCTTCCGCAGTTCACAGCCGAGCGGATTCAACGCGCCTGCCTCTTGATTTCAATTGCGCCTTCACGTGCGTTTTCGAAGGCCGAACTCACTGCAGTAAGGGACTTCGTGACTAATGGGGGGACATTCATTATCATGGTCGGACTTCAAGAGGCAGCTCCCAGCCGGTCACTGCTTTCGCTGTTTGGCTTTACTATCGGTGCCTCCGGGCCAGGTACTCCTGAACCACAGGCCATGGGACACTTCAAATCCCCGTACCTGCGGTCGGGTGACCAGCGTGTCTACGTTCGTTTTCACGCCGCCTGGCCCATCACCTGTAACCCAGCACTAATTGGTAATACTCCAGAACAAATTTTATCTTCGAAAGATGAGCCAATTAGTGCTGGGCAAGCCCAGGTGATTGTATACGGGCAAAACAATTTGCCGGTTATCATTCTGCGCCGGCTCGGAGCCGGGAAGGTTGTAGTTATCGGCGATACGTGTTTTGCGATGGACAAGAATCTCGAACGTGAGGGAGGAGAGCCGTTCGAAGGTCTGCGGGAGAACGCCGACTTCTGGCGATGGTTTATCACACGGCTGCGGGACCAGGAGATGTGGGTCCCTCCGGCCCTCCAAAGCCAGCCCGCCGTACACCCTGGGGAGGCGAGCCAGGCCGCCGAACGTCCGGCGGGCAAGCCTGAATCTGAAAAAAATACCCCATTGCCGGATAAATCGAATCAGGAGGTTGCAGATTGAAACGGACATGGATTGGCTTGGCGTTGTTGAGTGCCTCGTGGCTGTTCGGCCTGAGCTATTATCACGATGCTAACTGGTGGGCTTGGGCGATACTTGTAGCGGCCGGTACGGGACTGCTCACGGCGGTGCATATTCGCACGCCCACAGCGACCCAGTCATTAACCGCCGCATTGATGTTGCTGCCACCAATCGTGTTGGCGCCGTGGCCGTACCGTATGGCGCCGCTACTTATCTTTGTTGGCCTTGTACTTGGTGCTTTGCCGATTCCCCGTCGATGGCCGGGGATTCTTGCATCGGCGCTCATACTGGGGGGCGTTATCTTGACGGCCCAATCACTGGCGATTCTCGGCTACCAATACCTCACCGCCAGGTCACACGAGCTTCCGTGGCCTTTGCCGAGCCTGCTTTACACGATTTTGCGGCTGTTAGGTGTCCAAGCAGCGTTAGATGGTACGAGCATTTCCTTATACTCTCCGAGAGCTGTCCACCGTCTTGGGGCAACCTGGGAGCTGCTGTTAGACCTGCCTACGTTAGCTTTCCTGTTCGGCGGGATTGTCATGCTGTGCTTGTGGATACCTGAAAAAAACTTAAAACTTAAAACTCAAAAATCAAAATTGGCGGCTCTGGTCATATTGATTGCTGCATGGCTGCTTGTTCGTGCGGCTGTGTTGATGTCGATTTTCATGCATCGGGCGCTTCGGACAGAATACGAGGCGGAATTAGTGTTGATGAACCAATTCTGGAATCCGTGGCTGCACTTAGCTTTTTTGCTCGGCCCAATTCTTCTAAGCCTGCGGTTCGTGCGCACACCGTCTTGTGGGCAGCCGCCGCGCTTGCCTGCGCGAGAAGACGTGGGGGCTTCGGAACCGGGCGCCGGGCTTGCCGACAGCACAGTCAAACGTCTTGGAGCAATCATCCTGACCTTTGCCGGAACCTTCTGCCTGATTACCGGCTTGCTCTTAGACGTGCCGGGACAACGCAAACAGGGCCGGGTCATAGTCGACGAATATCACTCGACCTGGGAACCCACCGATAGGCCGTTTGACGTCAACTGGTACGGGCACGATTCCGGATACAACTATGCCTGTATCTACGATTACTGTTCGCGCTTTTATGAGATGTCCCGTCTGAAAACGCCCATCGACGATACCGCTGTTCGCGATTGCGATGTTCTTATGGTCAAGGTGCCGACCTCGCGATATGACCCGCAGGAAGTAGCCGCAATTGGCCGATTTGTCGAGAAGGGAGGGGGACTACTGCTTATCGGCGAACACACGAACGTCTTCAATACCGGCACGCACATAAACGACATAGCGAGGATTTTCGGTTTCAGTTTTCGTTACGATTGTTTGTTTGACATCGATACGATTTATACTCAGCTCTACCGCCCGCCGCTGGTACCGCATCCGATAGTTCAAAGCATGCCGCCGTTCAACTTCGCGGTCTCCTGCTCTATTAACCCTGGCAGAAGCCCGCCTGCCCAGAGTCTTGTACGGCGGGCAGGTCTTGGCCGGGCGGTCATTCTTGCCACCGGTCTGAAGTCTCTGCCCGCTGACTACCACGCGAGCAACTTCTATCCCCAGGTCGAAGACCGGGCGGATGTGCGGTACGGTGCTTTTGTGCAATTATGGGCGGCCAATTACGGCTCCGGCCGCGTCGTTGCTTTTACTGATTCGACCGTCTTTTCTAATTTCGCAACCTTCGAGCCAGGAAAAGCTGAGTTAATGCTTGGGATGCTCGAATGGCTTAACTACCGCAACTGCCCGTACCCCTTACGGCCGTTGCTGATTCTTTTGGGGCTTTTGTTATTTGCCGGTGGTCTGGTGCTCTGCCGAATAAGGAGATTAACCACAGAGAACGCGGAGAACGCAGAGATGAAAGAAATTCAAAAAGCTCCTTTCTCAGCGTGCTCTGCGAACTCGGCGGTAATATGGAGCGCCGCCTGGCTGCTTGTCGTCAGCGCCGGGCTGTTCGGCTGGGCGCTTGCAGCAGCCGGCACACGAGCAATCCACCGATATTCGATGCCCCTTCCAGAAGCGGCTCGGCCGATGGTTCGGGTCGTGGTCGACCGTACGGTATGCGACGCGCCTCTATCCGGCGGCGGATTCATCGCGGGAAAGAAAGAGGGTTTCGGTATTTTCGAGCGCTGGATTCTGCGCCTCGGTTATTTCACCTCACGCAGGCGCGGCACCGATGCACTGACAGGCGAGCTAATCGTGTTTACACATCCCAACCGGACGGTTCCCCGCGAGTTCCGCGACGACCTGGTCAATTATGTCGCTGCGGGCGGCAAAGTGCTCGTCCTCGACTCACCGGCGAACGTTGAGTCGACCGCAAACAGCCTGCTGTACCCGTTTGGGCTGACTGTAAATCCAAGCCCAAACCTCAAGGGCCTGCTGAAAGCGCCGGAGAATTGGCCTGTGATAAGAATCGACTCAACCTGCCAGATAGAAGGGGGTGAGCCTATAATGTGGGTGGCGAACAGGCCGATAGCCGCGACAGTCCGTCATGGCAAGGGGACTGTGACCGTCATCGGGTTTGGCTCGCGATTTGCAGATGCCTATATGGGCGTTACAGGTGACGTTGTTCCAGGCGACGAGATGCGGAAAGTGTACGACTTGCAGTTCGTATTGTTGAGGGCTATCCTATCGACATCTTTTAATTAGTACTACAGCGCCACTTAATAACAAAAACATGGTTTAGCTCCAAAAATCCGAAGCACGAAATTCCTGAAAAGGAAAATAGAAACAGAGGCACAAAGGCACAGAGTAATTATAATTTTAATTTTTGGATTCACTTTGTGCCTATGTTTCTTTGCCCCTTTGTGCCTTATGTAAATTTGTTTAGGATTTCGATATTAGGATTTAGGATTTTCAAGATTAACATAACTTCTTTTTACAACAAGGCTTTATCAGTTGCGAATAAAAACGAGCAGCGCTGTAGTTTTAAGTTGGCTAAAATAATGTTGCATTAGAGGGAGAATTCTCTTGGACTGGTTTTTCCAAGCAGATACAATTTTCCGATAATAACAGGGGTCAAAATATGGTGCGGAGCATGCCACAAAAACTAAAAACTGAAAGCTCAAAACGAAAAACTGTGGAATTCCTTACTTTTGCGCTTTTAGTTTTTAGCTCTAAGTTTCTATATATAGCCGGGGTCTTTATTGTTGGAGGGTGAGCTAAAATGAAAAACAAACAAGCAAAGCAATCGCAGGAGAAAAAAAAGGCTGCATGGAGCCGGCTCGTCAGACTCCGTGGGAAAAAGCAAGCAGTTACCAATCATAAGGACACAAAGAACGTACTTCCGGCAGTTGGATTAGACAGCCCAGAGCCGATGAGGAAGACGGGAATTGATATTTTAGGTGACGCTCCGTGGGGCACGCACTTCTGCCAATTTTATCAAACTAAGGAAGATTTAATCGATATCTTAGTGCCTTATTTTAAGGCAGGACTGGAAAATAATGAGTTCTGCATGTGGGTTACTTCGGAGCCTTTAAATTCTGAAGTTGCAAAGAGGTCGTTGAAGCAGGCGGTCAAGAACCTCGAGGGTTATATTAGAAAAGGCCAGATAGAGATTTTAGACTACACCGACTGGTACACGGAGGAGGGAGTATTCGAGGCTGATAAAGTATTGAAGGGCTGGGTTCAAAAACATGACCAGGCTATAAAAAGAGGTTTTGATGGGATACGTCTTACCGGAGATACCTTTTGGCTCCAGAAGAAAGACTGGAAAAAATTCGCTAATTATGAAGCAGTCATAAACAAAACAATCGGCAGATACAAAATGCTTGCCATTTGCACCTACAGCCTGGACCGATGTACGGCAGCCGAAATGTTAGATGTCGAGCATAACCATCAATTCTCACTGATTAGATGGAAAAGAAACTGGAAGATTCTTGAAAGTTCTACCAGTAATCAGATGGAGGCCAGGCTTGCCGAGCAAACAATGATTGCCGAAGTGTTGCAGCGCGGCAAGGAAGATTGGGAGAAAACCTTCAACGCCATATCTGACTGGGTCGTAATGACGGACCTTACAGGCCGAATACTGCGCACCAATCGAGCAGGAGAAGATTTTACAGGTATTCCGGTGGCCGAGATAGTCGGCCAGTCCTGCTGTAAGTTAGTTCACGGCTGCGAGAAACATATTCCCGGCTGCCCGCTGCTGAAGATGTTAGCTACGGGTCGTTGCGCGACCGCCGAACTTCAAGGAACGGACAGCAGCCAATGGTTGATGGTTACGGCGGACCCGGTAACGGATGAGCAAGGTAAAATCATAGGCGCTGTACATATCACGCGCGACATCACCGAGCGCAAGCTGGCCGAGGAGGCGCTGCGGCAGAGCCGTGACTATCTTGTAAGACTAACCGACTCTATGTGGGATAGCGTTTTTTCTGTCAAAATGCCAGAAAGAGTAATAGAGTGGGTCAACGATTCTTTTAAGCTAACTGGCTATAAACCTCAGGAGTGCATCGGCAGAACTACGGAGTTTCTCTACCCAAACAAAAGTGAATTCATTGACTTTGGTAATAAGCTTAAGAAATCCATTGATGCCGGAGAGGATGTGCTACACGCCGAGCAGATATTAAGAAGAAAAAACGGCCAGACCTTCCCCGCTGAAATCACTATAACATTCTTCAGAGAAAAAGGGGAAATTACCAGGGTTACGAGCATTGTTAGAGACATTACCGAGCGCAAGCGGGCGGAGGACGAAATAAGGAAGTTCAAAACACTCGCTGACAGCGCAGGTTATGGAATCGCGATGTCTGACCTTGAAGGCAACCTTATCTATTTGAACAAGTCTTTTGCAAAGATGCACGGGTATACACCAGAGGAACTCATTGGCAGAAACCTATCTGTTTTCCACAATGAGGAGCAGATGGAAAATGTGGATAGATTAAAAAAGCAGCTTCAGGAACAGGGTAGATATGTTGCTGAAGAGGTATGGCATATGAGGAAAGACGGCACCGTCTTTCCTACCTTGATGAATGGTACAGTCATAAGGGACGAAAAGGGGAAATCGCTTTTTATGGCTGCCACGGCAATTGACATCACCGAGCGCAAAAAGGCCGAGCAAGAAGCACGCGATGCCCAACAGAAACTTATTGAACAGCAGCGATATGAGAAGCGGCACGTGGAAGAGGAGCTGGCGAAGGTGCGTGATGAGCTTGTCAGAACGACGCGGCTGGCGACTATCGGGCAGGTATCTGCGAGCATTGCTCACGATTTGCGAAACCCGCTCGGAGCGGTACGCAATGCCTCTTACTTCCTTAGAAGCCGGCTTTCAAAGGACGAGCCGCTCGTATCGGCGAAGGACCGAGCCGAAGCCGGGAAGGCATTTGAGCATCTTGTGATAATTGACCAGGAGGTTACCAAGGCTGACCAGATTATCACTAACCTTCTGGAGATGGCAAGGCCCAGGATGCCGAACAAACAGGCGGTGGATTTAGCCAAGACGGTCCGTGAGGTATTCAACCAGGTCAGGCGAACTGATACCGTACGATGTTTAACCTCAGTGGCTCCCGAGCCGTTTGTGGTATGGGCTGACCCGCACCAGTTGCGGCAGGCGATTACCAACATTGTGAGCAACGCTGTAGATGCAATGAAGGGCCAGGGTGAGCTGCTTGTAGAAGCTACGCGCAGCTCTGATTACGACACTCTTATTTTTCGCGACACCGGCCCTGGTTTTGCACCGGAGGTCAGAGATAAGGTTTTTGAGCCGCTTGTTACCACCAAGGCCACCGGAACCGGCCTGGGGTTGACTATCTGCCGTCAGATTGTGGAAAAGCACGGCGGGACGATTGAGGCAGAAGATTGCCAAGGGCGCGGCGCGGTCATCAGGATTCGCCTGCCGCGGAAGTAATATAAGATGTCTGGACATCTTAGGGGAACAGGATTATGTCGAAAAAGAACATTGCCCGACAGTCGGAAAAAGTCCTCATCGTTGATGATGAGGAAAACATGCGAAGGACGCTCGCCGACATCCTTACGGACGAAGGCTACCAGGTTTCTACGGCGTCGACGGGGGAAGAGGCGATTAAATTGTGCTTGAAGAGGCCCCATGAAATCATACTAATGGACGTGCGAATGCCCGGCATCGACGGCGTGGAGACATTCAGGCAGATTCGACGCCACCAGGAAGGAGTCAGGGTTATCTTGATGAGCGCATATAGTGTCGATGACCTGAAGGCAATCGCGCTCGACGAGGGCGCAATAGCCTTTCTTTCAAAGCCGCTCGACCTCGAACAGGTCATCAATCTCATCGGCGGGGTCAAAGATACGGCCATCCTCGTCGTCGAAGACGATGAGCAGACCGCTGAGCTGCTCCGCGAGAATCTGAGGAGGCAGGGATACAGGGTAACGATAGCCAAATCTCCGCATGATGCGCTGGAGCTTGTCGAACAAATCCGCTTCGACCTTATATTTCTTGATGCCAATCTGCCGTCAATGAACGGGCTTGAGCTTTATTTGGCGATAAAGAAAATTACGCCGACCGCCGTCGCCATTATGATTTCCGATATGGAGAAGGAGTTCGAGGACATTGCCAGGGAAGCTGTTCGGCGTAACGCCTATACAATAGTAAGGAAGCCTTTGGACATCGACCATATTCTGGACTTGCTGCAGCGGATTACCCGTAAACGGGTCTCTGGGGACGACCGTAAACCGCCGCTGTGAGATTAAGCAGGTGTGCGATTCAAGGGAGCGTACTCATGGAAGAGAAAGCGGGATATGAACGGTTCTCAAAGCTGCTCATCGTTGAGGACGACCAATCACAACGGCGGACACTTACCTCTATTATGGAAGCAGAGGGTTTTGACGTCATTGCCTGCTCGACGGCGACCGAGGCCCTCGAGCACCTAAACCGTCTGAAAATCGGCGTGGTTGTCCTGGACCTGCGCCTTCCTGGTTTGAGCGGTACACAACTGCTCGAGAGGCTTGCCGCTGCTACTAACGGGATTCGTGTCATAATCAACACCGCATACAGCTCGTACGAGTCGGCGAAGGATGCGCTGAACCTTGGGGCGTTTGCTTATGTTGAGAAAGCAGGCGACCCGCAGGAGCTTCTCCGCCATGTGCATAGGGCATTCGAGGCAAGCCTTCGCTCCTACGCCGACGAGCTGGAGACTGTCGTGGCCGAGCGAACGGGTGAGCTGCGCCAGGCGAATAAATTGCTCTCCGAAGAGATTGCCGACCGTAAGAAGGCCGAGGAGGCCTATCGCACGCTCGTGGATAATTCCCTGCAGGGGCTGGCAATCTTGCAGGATGGTCGTGTTGTTTTCGTCAACCAGGCTATGGCAGAGATAGGCGGCTACACAATAGAGGAGATGCTGGCCGCGCGGCCCGAGCAATTGCAGGCGTGCGTGCATCCGGAAGACCGAACGCTTGTGTGGAGCAGACATCAACAGCGATTGAAAGGCGAAGACGTGCCCAACCGTTACGAGATTCGCGGGATACGCAAAGACGGCTCTATCTGCTGGCTGGAGATATACGCCAGCCGGATTGAGTACCGCGGAAGGCCCGCTATCCAGACAGCTTACGTTGACATCACCGACCGCAAGCGGGCTGAGGAGGCCCTTCGTGGTGCGCTGGCTTGGCAAGAAGCGGTGTTTGAAGGGTCGCGGGACGCAGTTTTTATCAGTGACACTGATTCAAAGTTCGTCATGGTCAACCTCGCAGCTTGTGAGCTGACCGGATATTCGAAGGACGAATTGGAAAACATGCGAATTCCTGACCTGCATGAGGAAGAAGACCTTGTCGCCTATAATATGTACCACGACAGGATTATGGCCGGTGAGGAAATTGTCAGTGAGGCCAAGATATTAAGAAAAGACGGGACTAAAGTAGATACGGAGTTCAACAATCGATGCATTAGAATTTTGGACAATTCGTACATGCATACAGTTGCCCGTGACATCACCGAGCGCAGAGAAGCCGAAGAAAAGGCACGCCGGCATCAGTCGGAGCTGGCCCACATTTCGCGCCTGGGCACTTTAGGTCAAATGGCATCTGAATTGGCCCATGAATTGAGTCAGCCGTTGTGCGCGACACTAACCCATCTTGAGGGCTGTCTGAAGATGGTCAAATCCGGCTCATCAAACGCAGACAAGGTCCTTGAGAAGCTGGAAACTGCAGCAAAACAGATTGACCGGGCAGGTGCGATTGTTTCCCGTGTCAAGGGCTTTGCTACGAAGGGCAAGACAAAGCGGAGCACTGTTTTTATCAATGATGTTGTTCGTGAGGCCGTGAGTTTTAGTGAGGTAGAAATGCGGCATAATCACATTACCACTGAGCTTAATCTGGATGAGGAAATCCAGCCGGTATCTGCTAATTCCATACAAATTGAGCAGGTTATATTGAATCTGATTCAGAATGCAATTGAGGCGATGAGAGATACCCCTAAGAAACTTCGCAAGCTGATAATAAGCACAACAATGTTGGATGATGCGGTTGAGGTTGCCGTTAAAGATACGGGCAAAGGGATAGATAAAGATAGCGAAAAGAATATTTTTGAATCTTTCGTTACTACCAAATCCGAAGGTTTAGGAATTGGACTATCCATCTGTCAATCTATCGTAGAGTCCCACGGCGGGCGAATATATTTCAAGGATAACTCTGACCACGGCGTTACTTTTTGCTTTACTTTGCCGCTGAAAGCGGAAAAAGTATAGTTGGGCTTGGGATGTTTGGTATTACCTGAGGGATTAGAGCGATAGTTAGTTGATTAGTTAATTAGTTGATTAGTTAATTGTCAACTAATTCACTAATTCTCTAATTCACTAATTCACTAATTTATGATGGATGAAAATCAAATAGTCTTTGTAGTCGATGACGACCAGGCCATAAGAGAAGGTATTTCGGACCTGGTTGAAAGTATGGGTTTGGAAGTTCGGTGTTTTGCCTCGGCGGAAGAGTTTGAGCAATCTTATGAGCCGGGCAGGCCGAACTGTCTTTTGCTTGATGTGCGTATGCCCGGGATGAGCGGGATGGAGCTTTTGACGAGGTTAGCTCAAGAAGAGATTTATATTCCAACGATTATTGTTACCGGCCATGGTGATATATCAATGGCTGTGGAGGCATTGAAGACAGGGGCGGTTGATTTCATTGAAAAACCGTTCAGAGAACACGATTTGTGGCTGAAGATTAAAAAAGCTTTCGCCGTTGGTGCGGCCTCAAGAGACATTCAGAGCCGGCGTGCAGATTTGAAGAGCAAACTCTCACTTCTTACTTCAAAGGAACGGGGAGTGCTCAGGTTGCTTGTTACCGGCCAGACAGACAAAAAAATTGCAATTGAGCTGGATATAAGCCGCCGGGCTGTTGCCTTTCACCGCGCAAGAATTTTGGATAAGATAGCTCCTTTAAGTATCATCGAGTTAACAGCCTTAATCGCGAGATTAGATATCTCGCTATAATTCTACAGTGCAACCTCTCAACGCTTAATGATTATATGATATTGCCATGAAAATATTTATCTGTGGTTGCTAAATTCGAAATCCGAATGTTTAAAAAGCACGAAGCACGAAATTCGAAATCCGAAACAAATCAGAAATTCCAAATCCAAATGACCAAAACGGCCTGCCCGCCGTACGAGACTTTGGGCAGGCGGGCTGTCGCCACTACTGAAAAACCGGTGTTTTGAATTTTGATTTTCGTCCATTTGATATTGTTTTGTATTTCGATATTCCCTCGTGTCTTACGGTGATTGAATAGATAAGCATAGTTGCAGAAAAACATAAAACTGATTATAACATTTTCCCATTTAAGCACTTAGATGCAAAACGCATGATAAATCAACATCCTTTAGCATTGGGTGTAAGGATAAAAACTGGTATGGATATGGCCAAAACAGCACGCTATAAAACCTCATTCTTTTTAGCTGAAACAGTAAAAAGCCACATTAGAGTCTGCAACAGGCTTTTTCAAACATCCCAGTCTTTCAATTGTCATAAGACACAAGGCGATATTCGGATTTCGGTTTTAACTTCATATAATACCAATCCAACTAAATAAATGCGCTTTTTGGTAGACTACCAATCACTGTGTCATGCCTGCGAAAGCAGGCATCCAGTACATATAAACCTATGGATTCCCGCTTTCGCGGGAATGACAGGGCGCAAGAATTAACTCCAATTGGTATAAAAGATGGATTACAGCTAACACAGCGGAACACGTAGTTGCGCTGTAGAGCTAATTAATCACCTCAATTAAGCATGTCGGCTTGAAAATCCGGTTATATTGCCAATTTGGTAGTAAACTTACCATGTTGGAAGCCCGTCTTGAGATAACAATGTCCGATAAAAATAAATAGCGCTTTGATTTTCTGGGGATTTTGCCATGGAAGGTAATACGAATAGCAGCGGATTTTCCAAACGGGCATCGGTCTTCTCGAAAAACCCAAAACTTAAAACTCAAAACACAAAACTCCCCAAGATTGCTTTTACATTGGATGATTTGGCGAAAAGAAATGTGATTGGGGCCGGTTTGTTGCGGCATTTTTCTTACGAGCGTGCGTTTTCGGCGTTTTGTGCCGAATTGCTTAGCGGCTTTAAATCCAGCAGAATTCTTTCACGTGCCCTAAGACATATAGTCAATTGCAAGGAGATAGACAGGGCCTGGTTATGCAAGGATTTTGTGGATTCACAGGGAATACCGCGTGTTAGTCTGATGGCCGAGACTGTGGCTGACCGCATCGGTTCCATTAAGGATAGGCCGATATGGAAGCACCTGCCGAATCTGGGAAATTTTCTCGACTGGCGAGCAAGATTATCCAACGGCGAATTCGTTAGTGTCGATGTCGAGCAGCTTGAGATTGACAATCGCCGGATAATGGCGGACTGCGAGACAAAATCGGCGCTCTTTTTGCCTGTTTTTGTCGATGACAGGTGGTACGGCTTTGTCGGTCTGGAGAATGTTACTGAAGCGATTGAATGGGACAGGAATGATGCCGAGATAATGCGGACCGTCGCCGATATGGTAGGAATATACATCAGCCGTACCCAGGTCGTCGGCAGAGTGCTCAGCTATCAGAACAAGCTGCGGGCGATGGCTTCGAAACTGCTGATGAGCGAGGAGCGGGAAAGAAGGCATATTGCGACCGGCCTTCACGATGAGGTTATTCAACCCATAGTTTTTCTAAAGTTGAAAATAGAACGCCTCAAAAAGAATCGGGCTGATAGCCGACTGCAAAAAGAGCTGGCGGAAATGCTCGAATTGATAACCAATTTGCTCGACAGGACTCGCCAGTTAACTTTTGATCTGAGCTGCCCGATTCTTCATCAGATAGGCCTTGAGGCCGCCATTAAGGAGCTCTTGAAAACGATTGTTTCTGACAGGGTCAATATTGCAACCAGCTTTAATTTTAGTGACTGTTGCAGAGATTTGGATAAAAACCAGAGAATCTTTTTGTATAAAGCAGTGAAGGAATTACTAATCAATGTCGTTAAGCACGCAAATGCCAGAAATGTCAAGGTTTCTATCTGGGCTGCCGACGGCAACGTTATTATCTCGGTAAAGGATGATGGTAAAGGCTTTGATGTTAATGACGAAGAAAAGCTGCATTTCGACAGGTATCACGGCTTTGGCCTTTTCAGTATACGTGAGAGGCTCGTAGATTTCGCAGGGGTTCTTGAGATTAACTCCGTTATCGGAAAGGGGACGGAGATAATTATAACAATGCCGCTGAACCAATAAGACCCGAAAGGCGAGGCTTTATGAGCATAAAGATTCTGGCAGTAGACGACCATGAGATATTGAGGGCTGGGATAAAATTGGTTATCGCTGAGCAGAAGGATATGGAGGTGATCGGCCAGGCGGATAATGGAGCTGCGGCCGTGGAGATGACAAAGAAACTCAGGCCCGATGTCGTAGTAATGGATGTGAGTATGCCCGGCCTTAACGGCATCGAAGCTACCAGACAAATAATTCAGGGCGATTGTAATGCAAAAGTGCTGATACTCTCCGGCTTTTCAAATGAGCAGTTTGTTGTAGATATCCTCAAGGCGGGGGCCAGCGGTTACGTTCTTAAGGACTGCCTGAGCGATGAGCTGATTGAAGCGATATATACAGTATATGCGGGCAAAAAGTATCTTTGCAGCAAAGCCGCTGACGTTGTCGTGGAGTCTATAACAAGAAATAGTGAGCGGAAACAAAATAGAAGCCCCGTAGAGAAACTGACAGAGAAGGAATGTCAGATGCTAAAGCTCGTGGCACAAGGCTTCTCCGGCAAGCAGATATCGAATACCCTCGGCATTAGTATCAAGACTGTAGACGGACGAAAACGAAGCATCATGAAGAAGCTTGATTTGCACAACATTGCAGAATTAACCAAATTTGCGATTAAAGAGGGACTGATAACGTTGGATTGTGAGTAGTGCTCTGTCACAGCCCTATTGATGGCTTGCATATTTTATGCAAGGTTAACACTCCGAGCCCCCAAGCCCGTCCTCCGCAGTCCCCTTAGGGACGGAGGTTAGAAGGCGGTTCGAGGGGTCTATTAATACTACAGCGCTACTTAATAAAAGAAACATGGTTTTGCGCCAAAAATCCGAAGCACCGCCGTAAGGCGTCCTGTGGAGAAATCCTAAACTCTAAATAATATCAAATGTTCAAAATCCTAATTTCAAAAACAAGGAACGTGCTGTTACTCAACAACTATTTCGAATAGTCATACGGTTGCGGTCCACAGGATGGCTTGCGCCATTGCGAGGCTCGTATCGGTTACGTCGAACGTATGACGATAGACGAAACGAGTAGCGCAACCGTTCAACAAATTTTAATAATTTGGATTTTGAATCCTTCGCTCCGCTCAAGGACAAGTTTGTTTAGTATTTCGATATTAGGATTTAGGATTTTACAGGATTAACATAACTTTTATATAATAAGGTGTTATCAGTTATCAATAAAACCAAGCAGCGCTGTAGTACTAAATGTTATGCCAATTATTAAAGCTGGCGCCCCCCCAAGATGCCTTAGCCTTATCGGGTTCGGACTTTTAAGAAATCGGCACCTCTCTTGACACCAGCTTTGTTGGCTTGAGTCTTATTGTTTTACGCCCGGACTATATTCGCCTTTGATGCGAGCCAAAATAAATAGTGGCTGATAATAATATCGGTAAGGCTTCTAAATAACCAGGCGAGTATATTGCTGCGAGAGATGGTCTAAATAGCGTGTTTTTTCAATGTGCTTTTAGAAACGTTCTTATCTCGCTTTCTCTTCTATGAATACGCTGCCTTGAATCGCACACCTGCTTAATCTCACAGCGGCGGTTTGCGCTCGTCCCCCGAGACCCGTTTGCGGGTAATCCGATGAAGCAAGTCCAGAATATGGTCTATGTCCAAAGGCTTCTTTATTATTGTATAGGCGTTACGCCGAACAGCTTTGCTGGCAATTTCTACGAACTCCTTCTCCATGTCGGAAATCATAATGGCAACAGCGGTCGGTGTGATTTTCTTTACCGCTAAATAAACCTCCAGCCCGCTCATTGATGGCAGCCTGGCGTCAAGGAATATAAGGTCGAAGCGGATTTGTTCGACAAGCTCCAGCGCATCATGCGGAGACCTGGCTATCGTTACTCTGTACCTCTGCTTCTTTAGACCGGTGCTGAGTAGTCCGGCCGAGTGCTCGTCGTCTCCGACGAGGATGGTTGTATCTTTGACCCCGCCGATAAGATTGATGACCTGTTGGAGGTCGAGCGGCTTTGAGAGAAAGGCTATCGCGCCTTCGTCGAGCGCGATTGTCTTCAGGTCATCGACACTATATGCGCTCATCAGGATAACCTTGACTCCTTCCTGGTGACGTCGAATCTGCCGGAACGTCTCCACGTCATCGATGCCGGGCACTCGCACGTCTATGAATATAATCTCATGGGGTCTCTTGGAGCATAATTCGACTGCCTCTTTTCCGGTCGCCGCCGTAGAAACCTGGTAGCCTTCGTCCGTAAGGATGTCGGCGAGCGTCTTTCGCATGTTTTCATGCTCATCAACGATGAGGATTTTTTCTAATTGTCTGCCGATATTGCGTTTCGACATAATCACGTCCCCCAAATCCAAAGATAACTTATATTGCTGCCGCGGGTGGCGGTTCCTGATGGCCGCACCGCGGACTTTGCAATCCTCTGCGTGAATACTTCCTCCGTGCATTTGAACTGACGAGAGTATGATTAGTCCTTGACGGTATCGGTAAGATTTTTAATCAACCTGATGAGTATGCTGCTACAAGAGACGGTCTAAATACCGTGTCTTTCGATTGGCTATTGTTGTATTTTTTGTATGGTCGGGCTTTGTCATCGCTCTCCATCGTTCGCTATAAAACTAAGGTGAAGAATGTGAGCTTAAAAGAATTATCTGCATTATTGAAGTTGCTTTGTCCCTTGTCCCGCTGTGCCCAGGCCACGACGACATTCAAGACCCTCAATCCGATATGGTCATCTTTCCAGGATAAAGTCGCGTAGTAGTCGGCGCCATCAACGGTAATGGTGTAGTTTCCCAGGAGGGTAAAATCCTCGGGTTTGTCGGGGCCGGAGGCGCTGTAGGTGATTGCGAGGTCCGAACCCAAATGGGCTATCGGGTCGTAGGTCTCGGCGCCTCCGGTGCCCCGCCAGCTTTCGCAAAGCATTAGTCCGATTCTGGCGGCGGTCACTTGTGAGGCAGCTTTTCGTGCACCCAGAGCAACGTAATGTCTAAAATCGGAAGTTGCGATAAGCGTTACCAGGATGACAACTATCACAATTATTGTGCTGACTAATGAGAAGCCGCAGCGAGAGCGAATGCTGCTCGTTTTCGGGACCATTTTTGTTCTCCTCGCTGGAAGAAATGCACCGCCTATCGGGACTATCGTGCACCTTCTAACTGCCAGGGCCGATTTTTCAGGCATCAAGTATCTAAGTCGAACTTCCCCCCAACCAGATTGCATGTAGTCACTATCTGGTCCGTAAATGACCATACGGTCACTGCTGTGGTACTCCAGAAGCGCTCAAGGCTGCCGCTGGCAAACTGGACTTATCTTGCGCCGACTTTCATTTTGTCACTGTCAATTTTCGTCAGCTCTTTAAAATCGCTGATAGTCTTTGTGATGCTGTCAATATTCTTCTCAACCGACTGCAATTTTTCTCTTAATTTGGGACTGATTTGGCCGCTGGTATCCATCTCGACTTCACGAATAATACTCTTCAAAGTAGGCAGCAGCATCCCTAAAGTGTTTGAGGTCGAGAAAAACAATTTGCTTTTTAAGCGAATTTGTTTCTTTAATTTCATATTCTCGGTTCTGAGCTCATTTTCTATTCGCATTCGTTCTGAAATGTCACGAGATATCACGACAAATGCAAATTCGTTTTCATTTTCATCTTTAACCTCGGACCTGGTAAGAGAGGTCGGAAATTTGCTGCCATCTTTTCGCTTGTGAAAAAAACCAATTTCCCAGCCGCTGATAGCCTGATAAACATTTTCCGAGTCGGCGGATTCTGAACCACTATCCCAGAGAATATTACTGTCTTTTCCGATGATTTCTTCTTCCGTGTACCCGTAAGTCTCACAAAATGCTCTGTTGACGAAAGTTATTTTGCCCTGGAGGTCTGTAATATAGACGCTATCGTCGGTGCTCACGATGGCATGTGACAGTAATCGCAATCTTGACTCCAATCTCTTGTGCTTGATGGCATTTTCAATTGTGATTGGAACAGTTTTGAGATAGTTTTGTCTGTGGTCTTTTATCAAATAATCGTAAGCACCGGCCTTCCATGCTGTGACAGCTACTTCCGCATCGCCGGCGCCGGTTATGAATATAACGGGAGTATTCTTAATCGAATCTAAGATGTCAAACGCCGTCCCGTCTCCCAGCAGGTAATCTGCGATTACAACGTCGAATCTTCCGGTCCTCAATATTTTCTGGGCTTCTGAGATAGACCCTGCTACGGTACAGTCGTATGAAAGCTCTTTATTTTCCACCATTCGTAGGAAAGCCTTCTGATCGAACTGGTCGTCTTCGATGAGAAGGATTTTGTATCTGACGCTTTCCATAATCTTATCTCCTGTTTTGTTCTCCATCAGGTAACTCACTTAATATCCAGCACAGGTTAATTGTCCCGCCTGCCTTCACGGGCTCTTTGGTAATCGTTTTTTTTCTTCTATTTCCAGCTTTTCTGAGAAATCTCCACAGGTTCCACATCGTCGGTATCGATTCGTTCAGAGTATTTTGGCAGAGTAAAGCAGAAAATGCACCCCCGACCAGGTGTGCTTTCAGCCCAGATTTTTCCGCCATGCATCACGATTAGTTGCTTTGCTATATGCAGTCCCAAACCGGTTCCGGACGACCCTGGTCCAACGTATCCATCACATTCCACGAAACGGTTGAAGGTATTTTTTATATCTTCGCAGCCGACCTCAATTCTGGTATTTTGTAAATTGAACTGAACCTCGCTTTTCAGGTCCTGGGCCGTAAGACAAATGGTACTGCCCATCGGGGAAAATTTGACCACATTGTCAATCAGATTTACGAATATTTGTTTTATCAGGCTAGGGTCTGCATATATAGCAAGACTCATATCCGGCGGCAAGCTCGACGACAGCTTGATCTTTTTTTCTTTATTAGTTGATTCAGTAAGCGAGAGTATCGCTTCGGAAATAATTTCCTGTATGTTAACTGCGACTCTTCGTGGTTGTATTTCGCCCGCCTCTATCTTTGAAATGTCAAGAAAATCGCTGATGGTCTTGGCCAATCTGTTAACGGCTCTATCCGCTGTTTCGAGATTTATCGCAAGTTCATCGCTAACCGGGCCTAATACTCCGACTTTTGCATTGGAAACTATGCCGCTGAAGATGCACAACGAGTTTCGCAGTTCCTGAGAAACCGTCACGGCAAGTTTATTTTTTAATCGATGATATTCCTTCAGTTTCTCTTCGGTCCTGTGGTGTCTGACTGCATTTTCTATTCTTATAGGTAAGACCTTAAGATAGTTGTGTTGGCAATCTTTTATCAGATAATCTTTGGCACCTGCCTTCCAGGCTTTTACAGCTATTTCCTCATCTCCGGCTCCGGTGACAAATATTACGGCGGTATTCTCCACCGAGTCGAGGATATCAAACGCCGTGCCGTCGCCGAGCAGATAGTCGGCAATTACAACGTCGAATCTCTCGGCATCCAATATGTTCTTGGCCTCTGAGACAGAGTCTGCTATTGTGTAATCGTACAAAAGTTTGTTATCCACTACCATTTGCGTAAAGGCCTTCTGGTCGAGCCTATTGTCTTCCAGCAGGAGGATTTTGCATCTTGTACTTTCCATAATCTTAGCCTTTATTGAGTTAACTGGCCTAACGTTCGGTAGGGGTTGGTTGCCCTGCTCTCCGGTGGTTTTCATCGCTATGTTGCTTTGCTATTTCAATCCAGTTCGGCTGAGAAAAAAATGACATTATTTTTTCAAGCTCACCTCGGACCTTTTCAAAAAGGCTTTCTATTGTTGTCATATCGTCGCCTTTGCGTCCTGCACGTTCAAGATGATTTGCGTTGGTCTCGAGCTGCTTGGCGGCAATGTGTCTCGCTGTTCCTTTCAGCCGATGAGTGTATAATTCAATGTCTTTGGGATTTTCGGTTTTTATCGCATTAGCTATGTTCTCCGCACATTTTGGAGCATCACTTAAAAATATTTCGACAATCTCTTTAACCGTATCTTCGTCACCGCACACATTCATAATAGAATCCCAGTCAATTACATCTACATCCTGTTCAGTCTGAGTATCGGTTGGGACAGGCGTCTGAGGACCTGCGGATTTTTCATCTTTTGTGTGGTAGAGCAGCTTGGAGTTATCTATCCTGGTTTTGGCTGTGTCGGCTTCCAGGTTCAAATCTTCGTTGTTGGGAGGTATATATTTTTGGATTGTTTTTAATAACTCCTTGCGGTTGATAGGTTTGGACAGGTAATCGTTACAGCCGGCGCAAATACATTTGCCTTCATCGCCGCTCATTGTACTGGCTGTAAGAGCAACTATCGGTATTGTGACCCCATTTTCTCTCATCGCTCTTGTGGCTTCATATCCGTCCATGTTCGGCATTTGTAAGTCCATGAATATCATATCAAAAGAATGTGTCAGGGTTTTCTGGAGTGCCTCATTGCCATCTTCTGCTGTTGTCACTTCAAATCCCATTTTCTTCAATAATTGCTTAATAAGCATTTGGTTGGTTGGGTTGTCTTCGACAACCAATATACTGCCCGAAAATCGAAGGCGCAGATTCGGTTGCTCTACGGCATTAGCCTGAACCGCGATGTCGCTTCTATCGAGGGTCGGCTGTTTTGACACATCAAGGCCGGCCGGTATCATCAACGAGAAAGTAGTACCTTTCCCCACCTCGCTGGTTAATGACAGTCTGCCGCCGAGAAGTTCAGCCAGCTTTTTCGTTATGGTCAAGCCCAGTCCGGTGCCGCCATATTTGCGGGTAGTGCTCCCATCAGCCTGTGTAAATGACTCGAATATTGCTGCCTGTCTTCCGGGCGGGATACCAACGCCTGTATCTTTGACGTCAAAGCAGATAAATGATTTATTATCTATCTGCTGTACAAAAACTTTTAGATGTACATGGCCCTTTTTGGTGAATTTTACTGCATTGTCGACAAGATTGACCAAACATTGACTTAGGCGTATCGGATCGCAGCGTATTTGCGAAGGCAGCCCCTCTCTTTCTATAATTTTGAATTCAAGCCCTTTTTCCGCTGCCTTGGGCTTCATTGTCGATTCGATGGAATTAAGCAACTGCCCCAATGAGCAATCAAGAATCTCTATATTGAGTTTGCCAGCTTCTATTTTTGAGAAATCGACTATATCATTTATAAGCGACAGCAGGTTTTGAGCCGAATCTCTTATCGTCTTCACGTATTCTTGCTGCTGGCCGTTGAGGTTTTCGTCGGCAAGCATATCGCTGAAACCTATGATGCTATTCATCGGCGTACGTATTTCGTGCCTTATGTTTGCCAGGAACTCACTCTTGGCAACATTGGCGGCTTCAGCAGCTTCTTTTGCCTTCTGCAACTGCTCCTGGATTTCCTTGTGCCCGGTGACGTCTTTAGCAATATGAATGCTGCCGATAAGCTCGCCATTTTCATCAAATATGGGTGTAGTTGATTTTCCGATTTTATCTTTCCCTTTTGGGGACATCGTTCCTGAAACCTCGAGCAAACATTTCTTTTTTAGCTCCAATGCACATTTTTTTTCCTCCGGTTGGATAGAGACGGAGCCTGATTTAATTCGACTTTTTGCATTTTTCGTCTGCAATTACAGGCCGATTAATTAGCTTTTTGCCATTGTGTCCGCCGTAAAAAACGCCTCTTTACAATTAAGAAAAGATTTTTTTGACAGGATAACATGATTTTTTTATTTCATTTTTATCCTGTAAATCCTGTCTAAATAATGTCATTGCAGGGGGGGCACAGTAGGACGAGGCAATCTCGACTATATAAAATGGCCGGTGACTGCCTCACTTTCTTTTTGTTTTATCGAAGTGACTTGGAGAGAAGCGATAAAAACCTGCGATTATTAAATCATTGTGGTTTTATCTGTTGGGCGTTTTAAATGTAAAAAATGAGACAGCCTGAAACTCCATTTTCATTAGCCGCCCCATTCTGCTTTATGATGGCGGACAAATAACCCTTAATGCCTGTATCAGTCAATATGTTGGGGTGGGTCATATTGTAACTTCACAGGCAAAACCATCATTTGCAATAACGCATGCGTTAACTTTGGTATGGAGTTACAGACAAAATATCCCCCTATTAGAAATTCAGGCTTGTCAAGCCTTCGCGTATGGCGAACTTTGTCAACAATGCAATACTGTCGAGATTAAGTTTTCTCATAATATCACGCCGTCTGGCATCTATGGTCTTAACACTGACATGAAGTTTCTTGGCGGCGACTTTAGATACGTCTCCTTCCGAAAGCATCTGGAGCAATTCCCGCTCTTTAGGCGTCAGTATCTTAACGGAAGCATGGTTTGCCCCTTTGCCGTTATATCCGACCAGGTCATCAATAACCACACCTGCCACGTCAGAGCTCAGATACCTGCCGCCGTTCATGATTGTCTTTATTGCTTTAATCAGTTCATCCGTAGCACATTTTTTTAGCACATATCCGCTGGCACCGGCCTTGAGCATTTCCTTTACCAGATGACCTTCGCAATTACCTGACAGAGCAAGGACTTTTATCTGGCGATTTGCCTTAAGTATCCGTCTGGCTGCTTCAATACCATTCAAAACCGGCATGGTGACTTCCATAAGCACTACATTAGGATTGAGCTGGGCCGCCAATTCGATTGCCTCACGCCCGTTTGTAGCTTCACCAATCACCTCTAAACCATCTTCGTTGCTTAAGGCCAGGCGTAATCCGTCCCTCACTATCCCGTGATGATCGGCAACCAGCACTTTCGTGCTCATTAATTGCCCCCCTTTCTTGTCTTTAGCTAAAAGCCCTGCTTTTATTAGACGGGATTAACAGGATTATCCTGTTATCCTGTCAAAAAAAACTTTTAACCGCTATCAATTCAAGTACTTCTTCAAGCATCTCTATACTCTTTAGCCGTACGGTCAGATGCTCCTCGGCGAGTTCTTTTTTGTTTTCAAGCTCTATCGGCATCAAAACGAAATTTTCCAGAGCGTTGAATCGTCTGGTCAGCTCGTCTGTATACCTAAAGACCTTTGTCGTAGACGGTAGCTGGTTTATATAATCTGCTAAACTATTTCCATCGAGTCTCCTTGTATGATGCAGTTGTTCATAATCGGATTTTGCTTTCCTCAGTACCGCGTTGTTCTTAAAATGACATCTTAATTTTTCTGCAGTATTTGATTCAGAAATAATTCTTTCAGCCTGCCTGCGGTCGGCTTCGCTGGCGATAAAACCTTCCAGATAGGCCCGCAGGGACACGGAACTGCTGTTGTTAGCGTTAGTTTGTATTAAATCAATCCCCGTTATGTTGTCGGTTGAAAACTCGGCCTTGCAATTATCCCTGTCGACTGCCGAATTAATCTTAAAACTCACAAGCCAATCGACGGATTCATTACTGCCTTACTTAACATTTGTCGGCAGTTTTTATTAGATATCGTAACGAGTAAATCAGGACTTATGGGGGTGTAAATTACTTGTATAGTGTATGAGTAAAAAGCTGCAAGGTTGAACCACATTAGAGTCCTACAGCCAGGTTGACCACGGGCATAAAGCTGCGAGGATTATTCAGCATCTCTTGACCTGGGATACCGACGACAGCGGTTCAGACAATATTAATGACAAAATGACAGCACGGCAGCTTTAACACATAAATGGTAGGATGGGATAAATGTGCGGCGGAAACCAAGTGCTATGAAATCGACACTTACAAAAATGGGCGGTACTGGACTTGAACCAGTGACCTCCTGCGTGTCGAGCAGGCGCTCTGGCCACCTGAGCTAACCGCCCCGCTATACTTTCGCTTACAGTATGGTAAAAAAACACAAAAATCAAGGATTTTTGTATAAAAGTGCTAACCGAAAGAAAAGTAAGATTGTGGCGGCGAACGTAACGTTATGCGTCATCGCAAGTTATGAACAATCTTGAAGCTGATAGCAGCGGACGTGGATGTCTCGATACACACCATTGACCTTCAACGCAACAATTATCAGTTCAAATTTCTTCTAATAACCGCGGCGGCTGAAGCCGTCTGTTGCACATTGCCGCTCGCAGTTGTTATGGAAATCTGAACACTTGTAACTTTTGTCTGTGAGTCTTCGGTCACCGTATCCTTTGTGAAGGTCATCGCGGTAACATTGTCACAAAGCACATAATCCCTGTCAGTCAAATCATCGTTTGTAATTAGATAAAGTTTGTTATCTTCACTGTTATATCGATAAGTTATATCATCTCCGCTGGCAGTAATCAGGGAGCATTCGTTGGCCGGCGAGTTAGGGTCAACTGCATCTGCTGTCCGAAGTTGACTTATCATCCGAAACATCGCCTGTCGCGCGCTGTTAATTGTCCTGAAGATGTCCTCGTTTTGTCGGTAATTTATAACCGAGGCGTTAAAGGCAAAAGCTACAGCAGCAAGCAGCATGCCTGCTATTGCCAGAGCAAGCAGCAATTCTGCGACGGTAAAACCGCCTTGGTATTTCGTATGTCGTATATCGTACATCGTATTTCTTCCTAAACGAGCGACGAGCCACGAAAGACAAGCAACGAATTTAGTATCGTGCCCGAAGCCAGCTTCCTGAGTCGATTTCCTTTGAGTTCAAGAATATCTTTACAGTTACTCGAATGAAAAAACTGCCGTGGTCGCTTACAACCTGTTCAAAATCTGACGCACTTACATTTTCAACTGTAACTTGCTGAGTAAACGCGGCAAAATTGTTCAGAGAGTTTCTGTCGGCACTAATCGGCGGAGAAAAACTCGCACCATCAAAATCATCCAAATCGTCATAGCTTGCTAAGGTTTCCCCCGCCTCAGGACCAAATGTGGAAACACCGCTTACCGGGTCGGTCGTTGCCAGCAAGGTCGTAAGCTCTCTTATCTGTTCAATCAGAAACTCGGCGGTCGACAAATCTACTCCGGCATCGTTAGCTTTCGTGAATGCGTTGTTGGCTATAACCAGAGACACAATTGCAAGAGTGGTCAGCAACATTGCAATGAGCACCTCGATAAGTGAAAAGCCGCCGGGCCTCCTGGATGTCCGCTTGCGGTTGTTATCCATCTGGTATTTTGCAGTTTGCATCTGGTTCCTCCTCAAACGTGCCTGTGCCCCCCGCGAGACAAGGACGACGAATCTATTTACCCGTAACAAGACTGGACATCTTGAATATCGGCAGAATAATACTCATTGCAATAAAGCCGACCAAAACACCCATCGCAACTATCATTATAGGCTCTATCATCGAGGTTACCATCTTGATAGTATTCTTGAGTTCTTTTGCGTAGTACTCGGAGATGTCTCTTAGCACATCGCTCATCGTACCTGAGTCTTCGCCGCTTCTTATCATTTGCGTTACGTTGTCCGGCATCAGATTATACTGATTCAGACTGGATGCAATCTTTTTGCCCTGACGAACCTCCTCGTAGACACTCATCCACATAGCCTTATAAAGAGCGTTTCCCGCTATTTGTGCCGTTATCGAAATGGTATTTAGTATCGGCACACCGGCTCTTGTCAGTACTCCCATTGTGTGAAGGCTCCTGGTTATATAAAGGCTTCGGCACAGCGTTTTTATAAGAGGCAATCTCAGTTTGGTCTTATCCCACCATAGCCGGCCGTCTTTGGTACCGATATAGTACCAAAAAGCCCACAATAAAGCACCAACAGCCGGCACAATAAAATACCAGTAACCTCTCAGAAATGAGCTGCTGGCCATTAACACTTTGGTAGGCGTGGGCAGCAGGCGCTCCTTGCCCGCAAAGATAGCCGTAAACTTCGGCAGAACCCAACACAAAAGGAAAATAGTTACTGACACCGCCATAACTGCTATTATAACCGGATAGACACAGGCCCCTCTGACCTGTGAGCGGGTTTCGGCCTCGGCGCCCAGATACTCCGCTAATTTCTCCATCATTCCACTTAAGCTTCCGGAGATTTCTGCTGCAGCCACCATATTTATATAAAGCTCGCTGAATACCTCCGGATGCTCAGCGAGCGCCTGTGAAAAACTTTGTCCGGCTTCGATTCGATTTTTTAAATCAGTAATGGTCTGCTTGAATTTTTGGTTCTTGTTTTGTTCGGCTATTGACTCAAGCGAAGACTGAAGGCTTATCCCCGCCCGGACCATAACAGCGAGCTGATTCGTAAAGTTCACAATATCCTTTTTGTTCGGCCCACACTCAACCCTGAAATTTTTTATCTTTTCCCATGCGCTTTCCTGTTGGCCGCCCGGCTGACGCCACGGTGTGTAGGTAGACTCTCGGCCGCCTTGCTCCTGCTCGCGTAGCACTCCGGCCCGCTGACGATTCTCTGCAACCGCAGTTGCACTTGCATAATTTCGTGAAGATTCTTCAAACATATGTATGTGTCCTATCTTTTCGCCCCCCTTCTTGCTTTCGCCAGCCCCTGTGTCTCCCGACGCGAGTCGGGGCGGCGGGCAAGAAAGAGGGGGCCAACGTCTTTATTTTGCGACTTATCGTAAAATCCGAGGCGGCTTTCGGTCGCTAAGCAATCTGAACTTCGCACATAGGCGCAAGGATTTTTTCCATCTTCCCAGGATTGCTTGAGCGCATAATTGCCGCTTCTCTGTCTATGTAACCTCTGGAATACATATCAGCGATGCTGTTATCGAGATTCTGCATACCCAACCTGCGCGAGGTCTCGATAATATTCGGTATCTCATAAATTCTGTTCTCGCGAATACAGTTTCTCACAGCCGAGGTGCACAGCAAAATCTCCGTGCACGGCACCATCCCCGGCTGGTCTATGCGCTTGAATAACGTTTGGGAGATAACGGCCTGTAGCGTATTAGCCAGCATCGTTCGAACTTGATTCTGCTGAGTCGCGGGATAGATATCTATAATACGTTCTATGGTCTGGGCGGCGTTAATCGTGTGCAGGGTACTAAATACAAGGTGCCCGGTTTCGGCAGCGGTAATCGTGAAACTGGTCGTTTCAAGGTCTCTCATCTCTCCGACCATAATGATATCTGGGTCCTGTCGCAGCACATGCCTAAGTCCTGATGCAAATTCTGGACAGTCAGAACCGATTTCTCGCTGCTCTATCATACTGTTTACATTTCTTATCATATACTCGATGGGGTCTTCCAAGGTAACTATGCGTTTTCTATACTTTGTATTTATCAACTGTATCATAGCAGCTAACGTTGTGCTTTTGCCGGACCCGGTATGGCCGGTCACGAGCACCAAGCCTCTTGGCAAATCCGTCAGGTCTTTAACAATCGGCGGAAGATTTAGATCGTCTATCGAAAAGACCTCATTCGGTATCACTCTGAACGAAATTGCAATTGAATCACGTTGATAGTGAGCGTTAACGCGGAATCGGTGGCCGCCGTCGATGCTTGTCGAGAAGTCGATATCTCTGTTTTCTTCAAATTTTTTGAATCTATCGGCCCCAATCATGGAAAGAACCATTTCTTTTGCGTCTTCGTCGCTGACAGGGGGAAGGTCCAAATCAATCAGTTCGGTATTCTTTCGCAATATTGGCGACAGCCCAACGTTGATATGCACATCGCTTGCGTTATCTTCTATAGCAGTCGTTAATATAGCCGTTATATCTATCATATCATACCCCTTCGAAGAAATCGTATCTCACTTTACACTTACTTTACGTGACGTTTTCAACAACAGCCTTCTCTTCGTCATGGCCGTGCATTTCGGTCACGCGCAGCACTTCTTCTACTGTCGTCAGGCCCTGCTTTACTTTCATCATTCCGTCGTCAAATAAGCTCCGTTGGCCGCTCTTAAAAAATGCCCGGCGCATATTACTAACCGATGGGTCCGTGTTAATCATATCTCTGTACATATCGTCAATAACCAGCAGTTCGTAAATACCCACTCTGCCCGAATAGCCTGAGTTCCGGCAATGCTCACAACCGGCTCCTTGAAAAAGCTCTTCGGCCTTGATTCCCGCCCTCTCGACGTATTTGTGCATATGCTCCGATACTTTGTAAACTTGCTTACACTCCGGGCAAATCTTTCTAACCAATCGCTGAGCAAGCACCGCATTTAATGAGGCCGCTATAAGATAAGGCTCTACCCCGATGTTGACCAGTCTGGTAATACTGCTGGCTGCATCGTTTGTGTGCAGTGTCGAAAGCACCAAATGGCCCGTCAAAGCGGCCTGCACCGCTATCCGAGCCGTCTCGTTATCGCGGATTTCACCAATCATTATGATATCCGGATCCTGGCGGAGCAGGCTCCGCAGGGCCGTAGCAAAGTCGAGCCCAATCCGTTCGTTCGCCTGCACCTGATTGCAAAAGCCGAGTTGATATTCCACGGGGTCTTCAACCGTTGAAATGTTCAGCTCTTCACCATCCATCTGGCACAAAGCCGAGTACAGTGTTGTGCTCTTGCCGGAACCCGTAGGGCCGGTAACAAGTAAAATCCCGTGAGGTAGGTCTATCTGCTCACGAAAAGCCTTCATAACATCAGGCTCCATACCCAATTGCTCAAGACCATGCATAATAGATTTACTGTCCAGCACGCGGACAACAACCTTTTCTCCGTGGCTTGTCGGAAGTGTCGAAACTCGCAAATCGATTGCTCTGCCGCCGACGATAACCGAGATTTTGCCGTCCTGTGGCAGGCGTCTTTCAGAAATATCGAGATTGGCCATAATCTTAATGCGGGAGACAATCGCAGGATGCATCTTTATCGGCGACTGCATTGTCTCGAAAAGAGCCCCATCTATGCGGTATCTTGTTTTCATGAGTTTTTCCTTAGGCTCAATATGGATGTCACTGGCACCCTCACGTATTGCATTGCTAATCAGATAATTAACAAATTTGATGACAGGCGATTGACCTGCCATTTTCTCAAGGTCTTCGGTTTCCTCCTGTTCGTCCTGAACGACCTCGACTTCGGTCATATCGCTTATGATATCGTCAAGATTGTAATCGATTTCATCGGTCTTGAACGAATTGCAAACGGCCTCGATATCTTCGGCCTTGCAGACGACGACCCGCAGATTCATCTGCGTTTGTCTTTTCACATCTTCTATCGCAAAGACATTTTCCGGCTCACTTGTTGCAACGACCAGAGTGTCTTCTTCTATCGCGATAGGACAAATTGAGCTATTCTTTATAAAACCAATGTCGATTTTCTCGAAAGCCTTCTTATCGACGTTTTGCGGCTCTATGTGCAGAAACTCAAAACCGTGCAGCTTGGCTTTTGCTGCCAGGATATCATCAGTATTGATTATCCCTTCTTTCAGCAGCAGCGTTGCAGCATCAAAAGCTGGCTTTGCCTGCTGCTGTTGCTGCAAGTGTTTGTACTGCTCGGCATTAATCTTGCCCATATCCAGCAGGACACGAGTGATATCGCACACGTGTGATTCGCTGGCCTCTTTCGGAGAGTATAGGTCACTTAGCCCGCGCACAGACTGGCTCTCGGAGCAGGCTCGGCTTTTCGCGGCACCGGTGTTTAATTTGTGTTGTGATTTTTTTCCCGGCCCAGACGAATCTTTTTTCTTTTTACATGCAAAGGGTAGTTTCATTCGTAAAATTTCCGGCCGGTCGCAACGCGAGATAGGGCGCTTTGTAACTCCGGAACTACTTCCTCATCTCTAAACCTAAGCGTAACGACCCGTGGCTCAAGGTTATATTTCATTCCGACAGCTTCAATACAATCTCTATGTCATCACAATTGAGCTTGACGAAGCCATCACCAATCTGGCGAACCTTAAAACCTCCTGTTGAGTCGCCCTCACGAAGGATTTCATCATTGATTACGCAGAAAGTGCCGTGTTCCGATTGTATAACACTCGAAAGCTGCATGGCTTTTGCTCTTTGTCTTATCTGCTGCTGCCACATCGTGTCGGCGTCAGTGTCGAGAGTTTCTGCCTCAGCATCGGCTTTTGCCTTTAGATTGGCCAGGAACATTTCAAGCTCGAATGGGTTTTTCGTCAGTTCGTTGACGTGCACTTGTGGCACATTTGAGAATTCATAGAATCGGTTGACAATCTCGTCCATCCTGCTGAACATCTCTGACTTGACGCCGGTGAACCGGGCAATAGCCGTCTCAATCTTCGTCTCTTCGGTGTTGTTAGCCGTTGCTGATGCAGTTTGCGGTGTGCTCTTTTTAATCATAAACCAGAGGCACAATAGACCTATGAAAAACAAAACGGCAAGAACTATTGTGCTCTTGCGAACTTGTTTTTTTCGAGTCGCTATTGTAAGGTATTCTTCCTGCTGCTGTGGCTTTTCGCTACCATCGTCAGCCGTCCGGCCATTAGCGGCAGCAGGTTTTTGTGCCGGTGAATTCCTGGCGTTTTGGTCTTTTAAAAAAGGTAACATAGATAAGCTCCATTAACTTCGTATCCCTTAGGGATGCGATATCTTTTAACTGTTTTCATGCTGGAAAAATATACTCACTACTGTATCGGCTCTTATTGCACCTTCGTCATTTGTCTGCTTTTCTAATTTGAGCTCGCGAATTTTCATTATGCGCGGGAGTTTCTCAAGCTCTAAAAGGAACGAGTAAAACGAATTGAAATTCCCGGTTAATCCCATTCTCAACGGCTGTTCTATATAGCCGCTATTGTCTTTTTTCGCGAGTGTTCGGATTGTTTGAGGATTTAGGCCCTGCTTTTGCGCGATTACAGTGACCTGCTCAAGCACTTCGTGAATCTTGCTTTTAGGCGGGAGTTGGCTTTCAAAAAACTCAATCGCCTCCTGTAGTTGCTTAAGCTGCCTTGTAAGGTCTTCTGCCGCAGCAACGGCTTTTTCGAATTCGTTTAGTTTGTCCAGTTTCCTCTCAACCTGCTCTGTTGCCTCAGCCAAATGTTTGTTAGCCGGCTTAATCATAAACTGATAACCGATTACAGCTACGCCTAACAGCAGGACGAAAAACACAGCTTTTCTAAAACCGCTTGTCATAATTATGCCCTCATTTTAATGATGACCGAATTTGGCTTGGGACCCCAACGCCGCAGAGAATTCTTCAGCCGGGTCCCTGACCTTTATCCAACACCTGCATTATTAACCCCACGGCGTATCTTTGACTTTAACCCTAATTTCATCGATGTCTTTCTTACTAAGATGGACGTTTTTTCTAAGCTTTGCCGATAATTTGAATTGTCTGAACGTGCCATCCTCGGTTTTGTGTTCTTTTGATTCCACCAATGCCACGTTGTCCAGCAGGCGGGCATTGGTCAAACGCTCAATGTAGGCAGCGACTTGAAGGTCACTTGGAGCTACGCCTCCAATATCTATTTGCGTCTCCAAGGTGTTCTCCTGCGGCACTTTCTGTTGAGTTGCTGCCGCCCTTTTAGCTTGTGCCGCCTCATACTTATTGGTTGCAGCTTGGACGCTGGGGGTCGGCTCATTCTGAATCACGTGCAGTCTCAAAAGTGACACTCCCGGCGGCAGGCTGTTTGTTAACGACGCCAGCACAACGCTTTTCGGCACCGGTTCAAGTAGTTCGGTCGTGGTAAGTGCTGTCTTCATCATCGCCTTACGCCTAATCTGAAGGTCTTCAAACTGCTGTATGTTCTCTTGTATCTTGTTCAGCCTTGCGTTTATAACTTTTTCCTTGGTATCGCAGGTACGTTGGCGTATCTTGATGATCATAAATGAGCCGCCTAATGCCATCATCACTATCATAAGCAACACAAGATACATCAGGTTTGTTCTGCGCGTTTCGTGGCTTTGGACGTAATCATCAGGTACAAAATTTATATTAATCATCTTTTTAGTTCACCTCCTCAATTCTTTGTTAGACAGGGTTAACAAGATTATCCTGTTATCATGTCAAAAATTCTTTTTGTTGGGTCCCTGAACACGCTTTATCGCTTTTGGGCCCTTTTTGCTACTGCAAGCTGAGCCCAAAAGCGGTAGCCCAGTTAACTTGCCTCATGCTCGATTCTCGACCATCGTCCTGCGAGTATCGAGTATCCAGTATCGAGCATCCAGACCCATCAGCTATTTTCACCGCCGCCAGACAATCGCCCATCTGTGCCGGCATTTCCAATTGCTTTGCTATTGTTGCGCATACGTCTCTATCTTCGGCACGACTCGAAAGGAAAATCAAACGCTCTATTTGAGTGTTTTGATACATAGAGCTGAACTGGCGTCTGCAGGCACTCAGCTCTAATACAAGTCGCGTTACTACTTTTTCGTCATCGAGCTGCTTGTTTTCTATCGATATTGAACGGGCAAAAAGTGGATTCTTATGATGACAAATTACGACATTCACGCAGTTTGTCTCTATACAAATGAGCATCACAATCGTTTCAGTATCAGATTCACGCATGCCAAAAAACCTGGCATAGCAGTTTGTCAGTGCGACCGGCCATACTCCAATGGACTTAATCACCAGACCCGCCTCTTCGTACATTGCCAGATGTCTATCGATAATCTTACGCTCGGTTGCCATCACCAGAATATTATTAGCCTCCGTCGGGATGTACTTTATCATCACGTTGTTTCTGACCGGTTCGAACGGCAGTTTCTGCTTTATCTTTGAGAATATGGCATCCTCCAGTTTGCGGTCATTTTTCCTCGGCATCTTTATATGGTCAATAAAGACCTCACTTGCCGGCATTGCCGCTGTCGCATCTCTGCCTCGAAAATCGCCGTTCGCTGTCAGCCGACGTATAGTCACGATAGCCCATCTTTGCCAATCGCCGCTGCCGGGCCTGACATTATCAGGCCGATTTTCACTGCCGCTGGCGATTAGAGTCATACCATCTCCGTTGTTTTCGAGCTGGACAAGCTTCAGGCTGTCATCGCCGATATCGACACCAATCGGGCACCATTTTGCAGTGAGTCGCAATATGGCAACCTTCGAACATGCGTGGCTTTTCCAAGACTCAAACATACAAACCTCACCGGCAAAGGCGTATCACGCCTTGCCTCTTCAAATACTCGTGCAGACCCTTACGAGCTTCGCAACCGCACCCTTACTTAAATACGTTGAACGGTTGCGAAGCTCGTATCGGTTACGTTAAACGTTGAACGTTTGACGAAACCCCGCCTGCCGGACGGGCAGTAAGCAGCGCAACCGATGGACGATATACGTATCATTAAGCTTGTCCCCGCAAAGGCAGGGATCGCACCCTCCTGCTCCCAATTCATCGGAATTCTAAGTCGGTATCTGCATTAAATTATCAACACCACAACAAGTCGGGACTTCTGACACCCCGACTTGGTGGCGTTGGTTCTAATTTAAAGTATACAAAGCAGAACCATAACAAGCCAAACGGGGGCAAAAATATTAGGGCCTCGTTTTGTAAAATATTGCAAAAAACTGCTCCCACTTCCGATAAAATCTGCGGTCCGAATTCGTCGTTACATTTTCAGCTTATGCACTTAGTGAGCCGTTTTTAAGTTTTCTCATAATGAAAAGCATGCTTTTTTGCTGCTTTTTTTGAACACTTCGGTTTTTGAGCACAGAAACAGAATAGGACGCAATCCCAAAAATACCTGGTTTCTATTGCAAGGATGCGTTGATTTGTGGATAATGATGTTAGTGGGTTCTAATACTCTTGTTTAATAACACTTTTGGAGGAGAAAGTCCAAACGGCGTTCTATTATCGGAATTTTCTTGAGAATAAATAAACGGCTAAAACTGCGCACAGCGTGTGCCGGGAATATTAACAAATTTTTTGGAAAGGTAGAAAAATGAAAACGACAAAATCGAAGACCCGCTGGTGTGAAATGTTAGCAATTTTGATTTTGGTGCTGGGCCTGGTTGGCAATGTCTCAGGGCAAAACTCACCAGTCAAGTTCAGGGCGACGGTTGCATCTAATGAGGACCACGGCGTAATGTCGGTCTGTTATGGAGATTATTTCGTCGAAGTGTCGATAAATGAGATTCTGGAGGATGTCAACAGTGTGCTAACTGGGATAACATCGGTTCAAGTATGCTATAATGATGCCCAGGGTTTGGTATTGGGTGACAATGTTGAAGTTTATGGTTACTACTGGGCAGGCATCTGTCCAAAGCAGCTCTGCCGGCGAGTTCAAATTCTGGATGGCTCCTACTACATCATTCGCGTCCGAGGATACGGAGACAATGATTGGATGGTCTCCGGCAGTAACATGCACTCAATACCTTCGGGCAATGTCGGCATCGGGACGGCGACGCCGGAGGATAAGTTGCATGTTGTTGGCAATGTGAGAGTAGAAGGAAAGTCACCTGCGTGGTTAAATCTCGTAGGTGGTTTTGGGGAAGATGCCGGTGTGAGCCTTACCACAATGGGGCTGGGCGTGAATAAATGGGAGGTGCTGCGGGAAGGTAGCTCCGGAGATTTCTTGATAAGAGAGACATTTCCGTATCGGCCGTTTTGGGGTGCTACGCTTGTAGTCAAGGCTGGAAGCGGAAACGTCGGCATCGGGACGCCGACGCCGCAGGAGAATTTGCACGTTGTTGGCAATGCTATAATAGAGGCCCAGGCAGGTGGGGGCTTCGGGGCACCTTTGCGCGTTGTAAAGGGTGGTACAGGAAGGCAACTCGCTGCCTTTTTCAGTAATCCAACAGATGGAGTTTCTTGCGAGGTTGAGATTCAGATGGGTACGGGGACGATGCTTCCTTCAGCCTGGAGCCTGAAGGCGGCAAGCGGTCTATTTAGTATTGCCAATGTTGCCGTTTTACCTCCTGCTCTGAATATAAGGAGTACCGGCGAAGTGGGCATCGGGACGATTAATCCGCAAGGCAAGTTAGACGTAAACGGGTCAATCTACCAAAGAGGCAGTCAGTTGCACGCCGATTATGTCTTTGAGCCTGGCTATGATTTGGAGTCGATTGATGAGCATTCGGAATTCATGTGGCAGCATAAGCACCTGGCGGCGATACCAAAGGCGGTAGTGGATGGCAACGGCCAGCAAATCCTGGAAATTGGAGCTCATCGCAAAGGAATGGTTGAGGAGCTGGAAAAGGCACACATCTACATTGAGCAGCTCCATAAGCGCATCAAGGTGTTGGAGGAAAAGCTGGCGAAACTGGAAGCCCAGGTTAGTACTCTATGACTTTTAATTTTACAATCTGTCATTCCCGCGAAAGCGGGAATCCAGTTTGTTGATGGATTGAATGTTGAATTCTGCATCAAACTTGGAAAACCATCTATCAACAAATTAAAATTTCATAATGTATTAGTGCCGCCGAATAGTACCGACGGTCTGTCATCTTAAAAACGAGCCGCGCAACCGCAACCTTATTTAAATACTCAAATTGACTGGGTTTGGAATAATACCAATCCAACTAAATAAATGCGCTTTTTGGTAGACTACCAATCACTGTGTCATGCCTGCGAAAGCAGGCATCCAGTACATATAAACCTATGGATTCCCGCTTTCGCGGGAATGACAGGGCGCAAGAATTAACTCCAATTGGTATAAGTGTTGTCTTAACAAGAACATGCACAATTTGTCATTCTGAGCGGAACGTAGCGGAGCGAAGAATCTGGCGCGGATATTGCAGACTTAAAAGGCACTATGAGCCGTCCCATCGGCGCATGTGCCGGAATCGTCCGCTTGAAAAGCACCGTTTGTAAGATTAAAATCCCAGCCGTGACTATCATCTCCAAGGGTACCCGTACCCGAAACATCAACAGTATCTAAGCCGTTAAACGGGTTCGTTGGAATCCTCTCTATATAGGGACCGTAATCGGTGCCAACTGCCCCGTTGATATTGGTTTGGCTCGTCATAGCCTGTGCAAATGAAGCTGTCCCTGCACCAGGCAAGTTATCATTGTGGTTAACCTTATACAGCTCAATTTGCGAGCGCATCGTTTGAAGCTCTTGGTGCAAGCGTGTCTCCTTGGTGTCAGTGTTAGCCTGGGTGAGCTTAATAATCACAACAGATGCCAAAATACCCAGGATGACTACTACGACCAGAATTTCGACTAATGTAAAACCTGGATTCGCTTTCGTTTTTTGCCTGTTTTCTAAGACTTTCATTTCTTGTTTAGCAAAATAGATAATGCCTAACACTACAGTTTTTTCACAATTAAGAATATCGACTTAATTAACGTACAATCTTAACTGCACCTTTAATCTTTCTTGAGCTATAAATCTTCCCAGAACAAAGAAACTTCCAATACACACTTCCCGAAAGAATGCGTCATCATGGGAAATATGAAATATGCGGCTTAATCACTCAGCTTTGAGCTGGCGCTGCATTAAATCCGCAATCGCCTTTTGTACCGGCTTATTCTCAAACAGCACTTCATAGACGGCCTGCGTAATCGGCATCTCGACTTTGAATCGCCCCGCCAAGGCAACGACCGATTTGCAGGTAGCAACGCCCTCGACGACCGATTCGGTGGCCTCTTGGGCCTGCCGGACAGTCTGCCCTTTACCTATCCTTTCACCAAACGAACGGTTCCTTCCCTTCGGTGAAATACAGGTTGTTACCAAATCGCCCAAGCCGGTCAATCCAGCAAAGGTCTGGCCTCTGGCTCCCATTGCAACTCCTAAGCGGGTTATCTCGGCAAGCCCTCTGGTCAAAAGCGCCGCCTTAGCGTTGTCGCCGGCGCCTATACCGTCTATGATTCCCGCCGCTATGGCGATGATATTTTTGCAGGCGGCTGCTAACTCTACCCCTGCGACGTCGGTATTAGTATAGACACGCAGCCATGGCACTATGTCGGAAAAGGTGTGTTGAATTTCTTTGGCCAATGATTCATCGCTGGCCGCCACACAGGCCGTCGCTGGAAGTCCCCTGGCCAGCTCATCGGCGATAGTCGGCCCGGAGAGAACGGCAGTTTTTAGTTTTGAGTTTTGAGTTTTGAGTTTCTGTGTGAGAACATCGGCAAGTATCTGGGTCGGACGCAATAGTGTATCATTTTCGATGCCCTTGGTAACCGAGACAATGGCAACATCCTGTGGAACGTAATCTTTTAATCTGTTCCAGACCCGGCGCATATACTGGCACGGCACAGCGGAAACAATCAACTCGGCCCCATCCATTATACGCCGGTCGTCGGGTTCGAACACGAGGGCTTCGGGCAGTTTATAGCCGGGCAAAAATTTCTTGTTTTCGCGCTCTCTTGCTATCTCGGCCAACTGCTCGCGGTCATAACCCCACATCCGTATCTCGTAACTCGTCGCTCGTGCCTCGTCGCTCGATTCACGATTCACGATTAACGCATCACGTTTTTCGCAGAGCAGGATTGCCAGGACCGTGCCCATCCCCCCATCGCCGATTATGGAGATGTTCTTAAACATTGAGAAAATTATAGTGCCAAACCCAACAATTGCAATGTGTTTTTCAGAGCGTGGTAACCATTGCACGTGAAATGTTGGACTGTCATTCCGAGGTGAGTATTTACCTTTTTTATGTCATTCCGAGCGGAGCGCAGCGGAGTCGAGGAATCTGTTCAAAAAACTGTCATTCCTGCGGAAGCAGGAATCCAGATATAAATAATCATCGTTAATCATTTATATGTTGGTAGTGTGCACCGCACACCATTATGCCTACTTAACCGTGCATCCGATGAGGTACCTTCTTACAATCACCGAACGCACACATAGCAATGAGAGTGTCCAGAATTGTCGAAAGCAGTTATTATTAACAACAACCCAACAGCGCTAACAATGATGACGTAGCTAATTCAATGATCTGCTTCCTGATTTCAGACATAGCCCATACGGGTAATCCGTCCTTCCGAGCTTCCACTATGTTAGGCTGACGGCTTAGACGTAAGGGAAAGGATGTAGGATTAAAATACTCCGGAAAGTTATCCTGAAAATCGCCTCTTTTGTTGGGTAACATGTCCATATATTTTCCATCGGAAGGTTTGAAGCGCGTCAGACTGCAAGAGCCCATAGCATTAACAAAAGCGAAAATGTACCAATTCTTATCGTTCTTATCATCTGGATTCCTTGAGTACCTCCAACACTTGTTTTCTTTCTTGCTCATAATCAAAATTTCCTTTTTAATTGATATAGAACAACGACTTTGACCCCGGTGTGGCTTCAACACACTCTAAGCCAGCCCTCTGTCCTCCCAGCTCCACTGGAAATCCATTTTCCAAGTCTCCTCGTTCCTGGCATAGCTCAGAAATATGTCCACAACAGTATCGTAATCTATCGGGCCTTCGTAAAAAAAGACTCCACTTCCGCCTTGGCGGAAGGTTATCCCCGTTTTCCCATCAGATTCAACCCAATCCTCGTCTGTTCTCAACATTAATATCCACGAGTCCTTATCAACAAAGCAACATTCCTCCACGGCTTGACAAATTTGCTCTGGAGTTGGGTCCACAATTTTCAAGTCTTCACCTATTTCAGACTTAATTTCCAACAAAAGCATCTAACGCTCTTCTTTCTACATTTCACAGCGTCTGCTTAGCCAAGTAACAAACCCTATGCCTATACTGCCAAGAACCACCGCACTATGTTCGGGGATCAAATACAAATCATATACTTCGCTGTCAGTTAATGCTCGATTGTAGATTTTAACTTCATCGATTACACCACTAAAATAACGGTCATCGGGGTAACCTGACCAGTACCCCGTTTTCCCAATATATAAGCTCGCTGTTAAATCTCCTATTCCTCCTGCTGGAAAAATATCACTTTCGTCTTCTGTACCATTAACATATACGGTCATATTTTTGTTATAGTAGACGCCAACTACATGGTACCATAAGCCATCGGTAAGAACTGTGTTACTTCTTAGCCATCTGCTATCTACATAAGATTGGTCCGCTATTAGCACAAACTTGTTATCTATGACACCAATAGCATAATTAAACGTTCCCTTTCTATCATCGTGCCGTGCTATTATGGAGTCGAATGTCGATGATTCAGAGTGTTTTATCCAAGCCGCCAAAGTAAAACTATCCCAAGAATCGAATAAAGTTGAGATTCCACTGCCAAAGTCAATGTAGTCATCCACACCATCAAAGCTGTAAGCACTATTGGGGTTTACGAAACGGTCGATTGTCAGGGTTGCACCATATACATTACCATTATGACCATAACCGCTCTCATCGTTTGCATTGCCACTGAAAGAGTAGTAAGCTATTAGACCGTCACTTAGGTCAGCCCACACAGTTCCAGTTGACAACAAAATGAAAACCACTACCCAAATAGCGATACTTTTGCTTTTCATATCAACATCCTTCTCTGAAGAAAATGTGAACACTTGCAATACACTTTAATATAATAAGAATTGATAGCCGTCTCATTTTGGCTCTTCTATTAGTTTTTTTGGAACTCCTCACACCTAATATCATTGTATCTTTTTCAAACTTCAAATCAAGAAAAACAGAGATGATTTGTGTGATTCGATTCTAATTCTTTCTTCTCAATACAATATACGCTTTGAGAGATACGAGCTACGAGCGACGAGAGACGAGCGACGAATCAATCGTGCCGCAGTGCCACGACGGGGTCAACCTGGGCTGCTCGCACCGCTGGATACAGTCCGGCGGCCAGGCTGACCAGTATGGAAAAGGCGACCGCCCCCAGACAAAGCCACCAGGGAAAGCTGAAGTAATCGACGTAAGAGACCGCCTGTTTGGCCAGAAAATAATTGACAACTTGATTGATGAGCAAACTCACTGCCCACCCGAGAGCAAGTCCGAAAATGCCGCCTAAAAAACCAATCAGTCCCGCTTCAAAAAAGAATATTTTTTTTACGTCTTTATCACTGGCGCCGACGGCTTTCATAATTCCTATCTCTTTATATCTCTCCAGAACGGACATCACCATAGTATTGATTATCCCTAAAGATGCGACTGTAATGCCAATCATCGCAACCGCAGCCAAGAACATATCCATAAAGATAAATGCAGTCTTGATTTCCTTTAGCTGGTCTATAAGTTCAAAGGTCTTAAGCCCTTTCGCTTCCATCTGCTCTTTAACAGAGTCAATATATTTTACCGAAGCCACCTTAATAGCAACTGCCGAATAGCCTTTGAGCTTCTCTGGCGGTTCGAAAAAATCCCGGATACTTGTCAGCGATATTTTTTTCATCCCCTCAGCCGGGCCGGGAGGTATATACGCATTGCTTCTAATTGGCACAGCACCACCAAACCCCATAGGTTCAGTCACCCCGACGATGGTGAAAGTATAGCTTTCTTGATTGAAAGGGAGCCTGTCACCCTGCATAATAGACATGATGTTCACGGGATTTAATATTTTAGCATCCAGAGCAAGGGTGGAGAGCTCGATTTGTTCTCCGAGCACGGTTTCAACGTCCTTGATATCCATCTGGCGTAGCAGTGAATCGCTTATAATCAAAGATTTTTCCGCATCGTTGCCATACGGCTTACCTGTCCTCATTTTCATCAATTCTGATTTGCAAACTTCAGCCGACATAACCTGGACAATGCTGAACTGTTCCTTTTCCCGGAATCTAATTAGGGCCGGAAAACGAATTTCAGGGAAAGCCGATTCCACGCCTTCTATTTTCCTGACTTCTTGGAGAAAATTATCGTCGAGGACCGCAGCAGAGTGGGAATGTGGGACCCGGTCATTTTGGGTTTGCTCATTCTGTTCATCAGGGTCCATATCGGCCTGTTCGATTCTGTTTCTATCGGAGTCTGAATAGACGGCGATATAATTGAAAAGTCCAAGTTCCTTAAAGCTGTCTGTAACGTTTTTCTGGATGCCTTCGCCGAAAGCAAACATGGAAACCAGGGCTCCGATTGCTATTACTACGCCAAAAGTAGTGAGCAAGGTGCGGAGTTTCTTCTTGAGCAGATTGGAAAAAGATTGTTCGATGTAATCGAAAATTCTCATCGATTCTTTACCTGATTTTTTCTGATTCGATAACTTCTCCGTCGCGCAGGTGAATAACATCATCGGCGAATTCCGCCAAGAGAGGCTGTTCGTGGGAAATCATGATGACGGTTAGGCACTGGTTCTTGTTCAATTCTGCCAGCGTCTGTACAATTTGCCTTGCTGTGCCGGTGTCCAGATTGCCGGTGGGTTCATCGGCGAGCAGGATTTTCGGTCGGTTAACTAATGCACGGGCAATGGCCACTCTCTGCTGCTCACCGCCGGAAAGCTCGGCTGGTCGATGGTCTTTGCGATTGATTAGCCCTACCGTTGTCAGGAGCTCGCAGGTCCGGCTGTTTCTTTCTTTTTTAGGCACGCCTGCAAAAAGCAGTGGAAAAGCTACGTTCGCCAGAGCCGTATAAGAGGGAATAATATTGAATGTCTGGAATATCATCCCGACCTGGTATCGGCGGTAAAGGGCCAGCTCTTCCTTGTTCAATTCGGAGATAAATTTGCCCTGGACTTTGATACTCCCGCGAGAAGGGCTATCCAGCCCGCCCAGCAGATTCATCAGGGTGGATTTGCCTGACCCGGAAGGCCCTGTTACTCCCAGGAATTTCCCTTCCTCGACGGATAGATTCACATCCTTAAGTGCAACAACGTGAATCTTGCCGGAAGAGTAGACCTTGGTCAGACCCTTTGTCTCGATAAAGCCGGCGGAATTCATACTTTATCCTTGATACCGAACAAAGATAGATGGGTACGAAGAGCAAGTGCCATCAGTAACTTGGCGTATAACCTAATCTCCCCCAGCAGCCTCTCTGCATCTTATATAAATCCTGTTTGCTTTCCGGCCCTTGAGGCGTCCAGTGGGTGGCCGGGTGAGTACGGATGGCCGCCCTGCCGTATTTTATCGTCTCGGCGCCTTTCCACTTCCAGTAATCACTGTGTCCATCTGCAAAAGACACGATTGTCCCGTCGCCGTGCCGGACAGGGGGGTCGTCCCACCACTGTTCGTCCTTGAAATGAACCGCGAAGGCATCGGGCGTTACCCAGCCTTCGTCAATGAAGACAAGTCTGAAGGCCGGTGCTGGACTGTGAATCTCGGTCCTTTTCTTGATGTGTGCGCCAGCTACTCCCTTGACTTCGTCATGGCAGACAGCATTCATGGAAAACATTATAGCGTATGTCAATAGCTCTCCCCGCAGACCGGTCGGACATCGGTAGAGTTTTAAGTCCTTGACATACGGCCACAGGGCACCTTTGATGATTTCAGGTCGCTGCTGGTCCTGGGGTAGTTGTTCGCCCAGCCGGTAATTACTGTGCCAGCACTTGCCTACCCATGCAATCTCGTTTTTGTGGTCGCCCCACGATGTCTGGACATCGCTATAGCCTGCCGCGCCGTTGACGAGCTTGTCGTCGTTCTCGTCGGCATACATAATCCACGCTAATGCCATCTGCTTGAGATTATTTAGGCAAACTGCCCGCCTGCCCTGTTCTCTGGCTCTGTTCAGTGTCGGCATCAATATCGCCATCAGTACTGCGATGATAGCGATTACCACCAAAAGTTCTATCAATGTAAACCCCGATCCGCGGCGAGGGGTCGGGGTAAAGCGGAGAGGTTCCGCCCGAGGCTCCGGCGATTTCCGAGTTCGACTTATTTCTAATAGCGTAAATTTTGTTGATTCACGCATAACGATACTCGCTCCTTCTGCTTGGTTAAAATACCAAATCTGACTGTTAAATGCAAGCCAAATGTTTGCACACTCTTCTTTTGCGGGTTTTCGGCTTTTCCGATATCGAAACCGCTGTGGAAATCCCTTGTGTAATAAGCAGAAAAACCATCGCTGCGTTTGAAATTGGGTTTGTTTGGGTTTGTTTTTTGATTTACTGTTCATAGTTATTTGTTCGTAGTTCATTGTTTTAAAAGAGCTTACGTTCAATTGGGCACTTTCGAAATTGGGTTTGTTTTGCATAATTTAGTAACCACGGATTTCACGGATTTCACGGATTAACACCCTTCTTCGCTGCGCTTCGCCGGGGCAGGCAGATTTTTTAGGCACAAAAAGGTACAAAAGGCACAAGGTACCGAGCGAATTAGTGAATTTGTTAATTGGTGAATTAGGTTCGTTGGTCATTGTAAATAGTTCATTGTTCATTGTTCATAGTTCATAGTTCATAGTTCATAGTTCGTATTTAATGGGTTATTTGACTTGGCCTGCCCGCCATCATAAAGATGTCGCGGTAAACTGGACCTGAGACCTTGCCCTACTGGGCGGTTTGTCGTCCCTACGGGGACTGTGGGAGATTTATACCAAATTTTGGGCAAAAGTCAAGTTAAAAATTAGCCACAAAGGCACAATGAGATTTTTAGCCACAGAGGGCACAGAGGTCACAGAGAAATTAGCCACGAAAAGGCACAAAAAGCACAAAGAGCTTCTTTAGACAGGATTTACACGGGTTCACATTGATAGTACAAAAGTAATTAACAGTGGAGAACGCAGAGATTTTTTTAGACGCGGATAAACAGGGATTAGTGAATAGTGAATCGTGGATAGTGAATCGGGAATGGTGAACGCGTGGGGTGGCGGTTTGTATGGCTTAGCGGCGCTTCATTGGAGCCAGCCATGCCAATTATATTGCGGTGTGCACCGCACACCATTTTCCTTATTGTTTATCTCAACCGAAATTTATTTCGGGGTTATTCTGCCCGCATCGCACAATCTAACCCTGTCATTCCCGTGAAACCTGTCATGAGCGCAGCCAAAGGAACGGGAATCCAGATACCTGTCCGCCTTCAGCGGATTTAGATCTGCCTACTTGCAAGAAGACTCATAAAGTTGTATAAATAGAATAATGAGAACTGAAGCAGATATCTATCGCAAATGAGTGCTAATAAATCTAATCGACACAATCTTGTACAACGAACCTCATTCCTTCACCGAAAAGAGAGCTTTTACAGATGGACGCATCGTGGTTTCTCGTGACAAAATCCTCAGAAAAAAGTGAAAACGAGCCGACTATCTTATGCGCTATACCCTTGATTTCCCCATCGCTGTCATCGAGACCAAGGCCCAATATAAATCCGTCGGTGATGGAATAAATCGCAAATTAAATTTTGCCAGTACTTGAATAAACTCAATACTTAAAATTTAAACCAAAAGAACCGCTTATTTCATGTTCCTTGAGCTCTTGCTACTCGACGTCCTTTATGTCAACAGTTCCCATTTTTGATATGTCAATACCATGCCTAAAGAGTCGTATTAAGTCGTCTCCTTTGGGGTTTGGAATTAATGGATGTTGCATTCCATGAAGAGCATATGTCATATATCTATCGAATTCACGAGCTACGATGTAACCTCTGACTATTTTCTCAGGCGATAGATGTTTTCGAACCCACCCCATATATCTAAGAATTTGACCCACAGCTTCATCTGAAATCTTGTCCCTCTTGAACTCAATTACCACAAATGATTTCCCTTGACTCAACGTCAGTAGGTCTATTACTCCTCCATCGGGCGTTTCGAACTGCTGCCCAGTTCTACCGCCTACCTTGTATAATTTAAGGCCTGATTCTATGAGCCCAAGGTTGTTTCTATAGAAATCTTCAATATGTTTTTCTTCAATTCGCTCTCGTAGTTTTTTTACTGCCTCTTTGACATCGGGAGCTTTTTTCGCAAGTTCCTTAGCTTTTTTGAAATTACCAATTCTCGCATAATAATCAATCGCAGACTTAATGTCAGATTTTTTCGAGATGTCTCCATAATGGCAGAACCATGATTCCTTAGATTCAAAATCTACAAAATGAAGATTTTGGTCCTCCTCCAAAATCCCTTTTGCTCTTTCTTCATCTTTTAATATGATTCCTTCTGAGTCTCCGAGCGTTTCTCTGGTCCAAGGCCCACTCAGAGTTAAAAAGTTTATGTCTTTGCTTGCTGTTTCAAGAGCTTCTACAAAAACCGGCCTTTCACGCCCTTTTTGGCGTCTCGTTAGTTTTTTTATAATGTCACCTCTTTGTTCATCACCGAGTTGACGGAAACTGTTAATCCAAGCAACGCATTTAGTGATATCTTCCATAGTAATTGCTTTTGTAACAAATAGGGCGAATTCCTGTTTGGTTATTTCGTGAGGTTGCAGATTCATAATGAGTTGCAAACAGAAATTAAACGGAAATACTTTGATGTGTCCGTATCTTTTTTTGATTCTTTCGAATGTTGGGTTGTAGTATTGCAGTTTTCGGAGTTGATGCTCCAATATAGGTCTATAATCAATATTATTTTCGATTAGTCGCTTTCCAATCGAAGTGATTGTTACAAGATGATTTTCCTCTACCCACGCTAGTCCCAATTTTTGATAAATATTTATGAAGTTTCTTGCATTGGCAGAAAACCAGTTGATCAACAGGTCCTTACCAAATTTGCGTTCTACTTCATAATAGTTTTTACCTCTTTCTACAATTTGAATTATCTCGTCAAATTTAACTTTCAGGTCTTCGCTTTGCTGTTCTCTTGAAATAATTCCCTCGACAAATAATTTACTTGCAAAAAATACCTGTGCTGGAGCTCCCCATCTAAATACAAAAGATTCGGAAAAAAGCTTCTGTTGCGGATGTTGCAAGTAGCTTTCCAAATATATTTTCTCTTTTTCTGGAAGTAACTCAGGTTCACTGAACCAATAGCTCAAAAGGTTCAAACCCTGAATTAACAGTCTTATCGATTCGTAACTGTATGTCTTGGCTTTTGGTATTAAATACCACTGAGTGTCACTGCTACGGTATTTTGCGATATATTTATCCCAATTTCCAAGTTCACACTTTAGTGGCATTTTCTATCTTACCTTTTTTGCAACAATGAAAAAATCACTTTTCACGGTATTGGAGTGGGCATTCCGTTTTCTGCTCATTCTGTAAATGTAGTAGGGTCTTTCAAAGACTCTTTCTATCTCAAACCCTACTGATTCACATATTTTTTTGAAGACTTCATTTGTCTGGAAAGTTGTCTTTCTGATAGTAGAATTGCCCACAACATATATTAGATATCCATTATCCATTAATATTCTGTGGCATTCTTGGGTAATAAGATGCATATCCTTAAAATACTGATATAAAACCAGTCCGCATTTCCTATCGACATCTAGTACCTTTTCTATTTCCTTCTGAGCAAACTCAATTCCCTCATAGGAATATAAATCAGTTCTTGCTGACACTCTATCTGTTCCAACATATTTTCGCCTATATTCCCTAAATTCTTCATTTCTCATACAGAGTAGCAAAGTACTAAGCTGTTGAACTCTAGCATAATCTACTGCGTAAGCATAAGGCGGTGAGGTAAAGACCAATTGAGCGATTTCGTCTTCAAGTCCGATTTCTCTTGCATCCGCACACTCGATTTCTCCGAGTCTTTTATTCTTAACTCTTTTTGAGAAAGAGACTATTTTTTCGAATTTTTCCCATACAGAATTCTCAAACTCCTTCAGCGTGTTCTTACGCTCACGAATGGGATTATCAATATCCCTCTGGGGAAATATGTCCCTCGGGTCTGCATTAGAAACTTCTCGAATTATAGATGAAAGAGACAGCAGGCCAAAATCTCTCAATCCGTCTTTACTTTCCTCCAGAACAACGTCTCTAATTAATATTAACTCTCTCAATACATCTTTCCGAAACCATAGTAATGAATTTGGAAACTCTTTTTCGGTTGGTATAATAATCTTTTTTAGTCTCGAACTCTTTAGTTCCTTCCACGCTTTGAGCAGAAGATTCTTGACGCCGTGCTCGAAATCCTCTCTCGTACCATAACCAGCAAAAGAAGTAGTTGCTACTCTTGAAATTAACGAAGCGATAGGATCGATATCACATCCGAAAAATCTTCTTCCGCTGAGCGCAGCTTCTATTAATGTGGTACCTGCACCGCACATTGGGTCAACTACTAAATCTCCTTTTTCAGAAAAATGCTGTATAAAGAAGCCCGGAAACTGTGGTATGAACTTCGCAGGATAATAATGCAATCCATGTGTTGCATAACATGTAAGGTTGTTAGGAACAGTCTGTAATAATCCCCCAAAATCCCTTTCGACCTCATCCACTTTATTAAAACCAAGCATTAGCTGAGTATTCACATTGCACTCCTTAACTACTGCCCAACCTTCCTTACTTTTCTAAATTATCCTAAAGATATCTTTCTTAGTCAAATAATTTTTATTAAACGTATGTCTATACATTCCCTTATCATCAAATATTATATAAACCTCTACTTCCGCGCAGAATTTACAGATTACAGACGTCGAACCTGATTCACTTTTACCTTCTGTCCTCAACAAAACCTTCAAAAGCAGCCTCTAATTTTATCTAAATAAGACAGTGTAAATCTGCGTCAGTCCATGTCTTCTTTTTTTGAATTTTGGATTTAGTGCTTAGGATTCCGAATTTATACGAAATACGCTTCACGCATCGATGATTTCAAGTTTGTCGGGGTGGAGTTTTTTGAGGTTTGGGAGCTGGTTTCGGCCGAGGCAGGCGTCAATTAAGACAGAGCTATCCAAGTATTGCTCGTTCAAAATCCGGCCATGCGCCCGCAAGAAACTCTGGACCTTGCCGTTCGACTGGCTACTGCTGACACGCAGTAAAATTTCGGCGCCCTTGTATTTTATTGTTACCGCCTCGCTCAGCCCTTCCAGGCCGAAGCCGGTCTTGGCTGATATGGCCACCGCATCGCGAAAGAGCGTTTGCAGCATCTCGAGCTGGCCGATTTCTTTAACGATATCAACTTTATTAAACACCTGTAAGAGCGGCCTTTCGCCGCAGCCGATTTCCGCCAAAACCTTATTCACGGATTCAATCTGCTTGAGTGCGTCCGGATTCGACACATCTATGATATGCAGCAGCAAATCGGCATTGACAGCCTCTTCGAGTGTTGCCTTGAACGAGGCGACCAATTGATGAGGCAAATTTTTTATAAAACCAACGGTGTCACTGATGAGCACCTCTACGCCTTTGGCTGGACTCCATCTTCGCGTTCGCGTGTCGAGCGTCGCAAAGAGTCTATCCTCAACAACAACGCCCGCATCGGTAAGTGTATTTAGAAGCGTGCTTTTGCCTGCGTTGGTATAACCGACTATGCAGATTTTGAACAGTCCCTCTCGTCCGTTAATCTCGCGAATCCTGCGTCTATCGATATTCGCAAGCTCGCGCTTTAGGTCCGTGATTCGCCTGCTGACCAATCGGCGGTCGATTTCCAGTTGCTGTTCGCCTGGGCCTCTGGTTCCTATTGCGCCGACAACGCCTGCAGTGGTCGCTCCGCCTGCTCCTGCTACGCTGTCTAAGTGAGACCACATCCGCGTCAACCGCGGATATGTATATTCCAACTGGGCTAATTCGACCTGCAGCTTGGCCTGTTTGGTCTTTGCTCTGGTGGCAAATATGTCTAAAATCAGCTCGCTGCGGTCGAGAACTTTGACTTTGGTAATCTCTTCAAGCTCGCGAATCTGGGCGGGCGAAAGGTCATTATCAAATATAACAACATCGGCCTTGAATCGCCTAACTCTGTCGGCAAGCTGGTCGGCCTTGCCTTTGCCGATGTATGTGGAGGATTTGATGGTACGGATTTTCTGCTGAAACCTGTCCACGACCACCGCGCCGGCACTCTCTGCCAACGCTGTTAGTTCAGCTAAATTGTCTCCGCTGTCGAGGACAGCGGCCATCAAAACGGCCCGCTCTTTTCTGACTCTGAGCGTCTGGCGCATTTTCTCCAACTAAGAAATACCTCCAAAATTAATTTTATATTTTAACATATTTGACCATATTTCTCAAGAAATCCTTAAAATTTGTAAAATTTGCTGGTTTTTATGGTCTAATATTGAAATTTTATCGGGCATAAATGCCATTTTGCGTTAAAAACTAACAGCAGTTATTTTTGACTTGAAAAAGTTTAGAAGCTGCTTTAAAATCCTAAGTTTATCTTTGAGTAATGAAGTGAATGATTTTTGACGAACTAAGAATAATATAGGGATATTTTTGCGGCTGCTTGCAGTATTGTGAGCACGGAAAGGTTTATTTTCTATGTTGAAAGTTAAATCGCGGGCAGGCGAATCAGTGCAACAAATGATAAGACGCTTTAAGAAGCTCTGCGAAAAGGAGGGTCTAATCAGAGATATGAAGCGCATGGCCTACTACGAAAAACCTTCGGAGAGGAACCGCCGGCGCATGCGCAAAGCACAACGAACCGTAATCCAACGCTAATCCAAATTCTTTTTGCCAATTTTTACACACCTTTAATCCAAAATCCGAGCAAGCAAATTAAAAAAACCAGATTCCCTGTCGAAATCCCAGCGGCAGCCTCATCAGACGACCTGGGCATCGAACTTGCATAGCTGGCAGAAATCCCTCATCCGGTCTTTGTAGTCGCCGTAAAAGAATATCTGGTGAAAGCCGGGGAAGCTCAGCACTTCCTGCTTGCCATCGAATTTGACCTTGACCGACACGACACATCCGCCGGCCGGTGGGACATCGATATTGTCCAGCACGGTGCCTGCGGAAATAAGCAGCTTCGACTTTTGATTCTGCTTTTCGTCGCCCGGCAGCAAGTCGATACTCGTAACTCGCTGACCCTTGCGCCACAGTGTCCGCGGCACAGCATCCCGGTTGCCGTGGTGGTGCCTAATGTCAAACGGTTCGGGCGGGGAGCCAAAGCCGTTGAGCTTTGTCGGACACGAGCAGTGCGCGCCGATTATCGAATCGTCGGCGGTATCGGCCACCGGGTCCTGCTGAAATCCAGGACGGTCGAACAAATACTGCACGATAATGTGCGAGGCCACCGCACCATAATCGGCCTCACAGGCTGCGGGTATGCCGTCATCGTTCATCCGCGACCAGGCGATGCAGGGCAGACTCACTTTGATTTTGCCAAGTGCACCGAGACAATCCATTGTTATTGCATCGGCCTGCTCGTTTTCGAGAATCTTACCGGCTACATAGTAGCTCTTGACGCCGTTTATGACGTCCTGCCGAGTTGCGCCTGTGCGTCTGCGTGCGCGGCCGATATAATCATCGGCCATTGCCAGGATGTCTTTGCTGTCACCGGTCTGGTTGTACTGCTCGATAAATGTCGTCGCCGGTACGGTTCGCATTGTAATGCCGGTATCGGCTAAGATTGCCTCGGAGCGCTGCCGGCCTTTTATCACGACGCAACGTGTTCGGCGCATCTTGGCCGCTGCATAGAGCATCTTCATCCCGTAAGCGGCCTGGCTGAAATCGTCGGTTGAATAAATAACACAGCCGGGCGTCTCGGCCAGAGCGATGGTATTGGTGGTAAAGGATGTGCCCAAGGGCGAATAAATAATGGATGGGATACTGCTCTGAGCAACCTTCTGGGCGCTCGGCCAGGAGTGTTCCTGCCGGTCCAGCATAATGAGCACCAGGCCATCGACATTTTCTTTTTGGGCTTCGGCAATCCAGCTTTCGGCCTCAGTGAGACTATAGATAGGTTCGCTGCGAAGAGTAAGTTTGACTCCGAGCTTTTGAGCTGTATTTATCATTTTGTCGCTATACATTTTTAATGCCGCCTGTCCATCGTAGACGGCCCCGGGCCAGCGCATCCCGTATTCCTCTTTTCGGCGCACGAATGCCGCCTTGACGGTCGGGACGTAATTTGAAGCCGGGCCGCAAGGACGTATCGGCCTGGTTGCCGGGTTCTGCCGCCGCAGCGATGTGCAGCCGCTCAGCAATGATGAGCTTGCAAGAAATACAGTAGAGCCGCGTAGAAAATCTCGGCGATTAAACTGGTGATTGGCAGTACAATGTAAAGGACATCGTGAAGAACTCATTGTCACCTCCTATAAAAATTGCTTATTGACTGGTGTGCGTAGCACAGCCTACATTTTTGAGAACTGTGCGGGATATGATACGGCGTGACGAATGAAATTGCAAGGATTTAGCCAGAAAGTTTGGGGTGACTCAAGTATGGATATCAGGAGAACAGGAAATCAGGGTGTAGGATACTATCAGATCAGAGTATTGTACGTATCCGAAAAAATATATGCGCTTTGTGGATTGTCATTGGGATATTAGAATATCATGGGATCAGGGTATAGGTTATCAGGGAATCAGGATATCAGGTTGGATATATAACGTCGCGGAGACCGCGAGCAAGCGAGCAGCTGTTCCTCCTTTCTTTCTCAAATCCATGGTTCTTAAAACACTCCATAAGTATATACGCATATACTTATATACATCTGCAAACTCCCATTCTTAAAACCATGATTCATAAAAAAGTCCATAAGTATATACGCATATACTTATACAGTGCTGGCTAAATTGTCAACCGGAAAACGAAAAATCATCTAAATCTTCCAAAACAAAATCTCAGATACTATCTCTGCTCTCTGGCAGACTTAACCGTAAACCGTCCTTTGTCTTCCCTCACTCGTGCACAACGCATCACTCATTCATCTCTCGATTGATTACCAGTAGAACCGTCAATCGCGCTTAATTTTTATGATTGGTATTAGAAAAACCCACTCATCGGCTGCGCTTGGGACTCGGAACGTGCCTGATTTCAAGGTAACCTGATGCCCACTACATAGTGATCTGTCACAGCTCTATTGATGGATTGCATATTTTATGCAAGGTTGTTACCCCGAGCCTACCAGAGGTGTGTCGATGGGTCTATTAAAGCAGATTCCTCGACTCCGCCCCCGTGCTTTCTTGCGAAAGCAGAAACGGGGGCTCCGCTCGGAATGACATTTTTGCTTTTGAAATAGTTTCTAAAGTATGGATATCACGGGAACAGGAAATCAGGATGTAGCACCATAAGGTGTCCTCCGTAAGGAGTCCATAGGACTGTGGAGATACCAGCAGATCAGAATATCAGGAAGACCAATACATCAGCTTCGTTCATGATTATGATCAGAGCAGTTTCAGCAAGGCGACGCCGAGGAAGACGGCACTTCCGGCGAAGACCATACACCACAAGACCGGGTGGCTGCGGGCGTAAGTGGGTAGTTTGTGGTCAAGGTAGAGCAAAACGAAACCGAGCAGGCCGAAAACGACGGCATTCATCGAGGCAATCATGTTGATGACGGCGGCGGGCTGTTTTTCGCCAAGTAATATGGTTACGGCTATGACGGCGAGGTATGCACCCATTACGATGCGATAGATTTTGAGCTTGTTGGTGAACCGCGGCGAGATGCCGGTCAGCATTGAGGCGATGGCCCGACTTTTGCCGTCCATGCAACTGACTATGGTACTAAACAGGACAAAGAACGCGACGACAAGGAACGTTTCCCGGCCTCGCGGGACCGAGCCGAGCATCTGGGACAGAGTGGACATTATCTGCTGCTTCTCGGGCACAATACCCTGGGCATGCAGAGTGGCGACCCCCAACGCGAGGAATGAGAAGGAAATTCCGAGCATGAGTGTATAGGAGGCAAGGCAGTCAATCCGCATCGTGGAGAGCCACCGGCGATAATCTTCTTCGCCCGCAGCGTCCCTTGCGGGACTGCGGGCCTTGCCGATTTTTTCGTTTATCCATGATGAATAGAGCAGCGTGGTCGTGCCGGCGCCAATCCAGCCCATCAGCCCCATGATGGTGGATACGGAGCCTTGCGGGACAGTGGGGATAAGGCCGCGTGCGATTTGTCCGGCAGGCAGCGGGATATGAAATAGCGTATAAATCATGCCGGCGAGCAGTATCGCGCACATGGCTGCGACTACCTTCTCGAAAAACGGGTACGAACCGGTGTACAACAGAACAGGAACCAGGGCCGTGGCACAAAAGGCCCCGATGCGAATGTCCAGACCTGGAAACAGGCCGGCCATAGCCGAGCCGATTGCCAGGGCGATGCCGCCGTAACCTATCATGTCCAGCGAGAAGACCAGAATGATGAAGTACTGGGCCCAGTGCCGTGGGCCGGGCAGCCAGTCGAAGGAGCGAAAGACGTCATCGCCGGAGGCGATGGTCAGTCTGGCGAGAGCTTCGCTGAACGCCGCTTTATAGACGATGGTCAGAATTGGCACCCACAGCAACGCAAATCCGTATTGCGCACCGCTTCTGGGTGTAAGTATAAGCTCGCCTGAGCCTATAGCTAGTCCTGCCAGCACTACGCCGGGCCCGATGAACCTGAGCTTCTCATAAAAATTCGCAGGTGCCTTTTTGTTCGTTTCCAACGGTCATCTCTTTTGACAATGTAAAATTCAAAGCTGAAAACGCAAAACTATGGAATTGGGACCCCGCCTTGCGGGAACCCTCAACAGTTTTTAATTTTTCGCTTTAAGTTTTTTAGCTTTCTAAGTTGAAAGTGCCTCTTCGAGGTCAATATTACCTGGAATTTCTAATATAACAAGGCTTTCGAAATATTATTATACTCGAATTGACCGATTTTCGCTTTTCTGCTGAGCTGGCAGGCCTGAAAGTTCGGAGTAGCTTAAAGTTTGGAGTGGATAAAGTTCCTAAAATTGCTGCTGTCATTGCGAACGAAGCGAAGCAATCTCAAACCTGAGCAAAGTGATTGCCACGTCGCTGCGCTCCTCGCAATGACACTCCGTGTAAATTTAGTCACTTTGTATTTCCAGCAAGGGCCAGAAGACCGAGTCGCCTTCATCCCACCATATTCTTGGCCTGCCCCAGCCATCAAGGCCGAGTCTGCCGCCGTCATCGTCAAAGTCCATGCCAAGGCTATAAAGGATAAAATCATCTTCGGTCTTTCTATAAACCAGGGGCTTATCGCTGAAGGGATCAATCGGCAATTCCTTCATATATCCTTCTATAACCAGCTCATCAAGACTGGTCGGATACCGGCCCTTCTCTTTTTCATATCGCTTGACTGCCAGAACCGTCAATAAAGCCCACTGGCTTGTTTTCCTTCGCCAAACTATATTGCTTAACCTGCCATAAGAAGAGGCCAAGACTCTAAGCATTGCGCTGTGTTCGGCGATTTCATCCAACTGCTTAGCTCTGTCCTCGGAGCCTGCATCCGCTGGCGTTTGCGTCAGCAAAACGTTGGTTTGGCTGTAGAACTGTTCGATTCTCTCGACCATCTCTTGCCTGCCGGGGTAGCCGAAGGTGGCAAGTCCAAGCAGGGCGTCTTTCCAGTCTCCTACCGCTATTGGCAGCGCTTCTTTCAACGGCCGACCGCCACCCTTCCCATCATCAGTAAATGTCCGTTGAATCTGGTCATACCAAAACATTTTTTCCGCCTCCATAGAGAAAACCGGCTTTGGCTTGTCAAATTGCTTGTCTAATTCTTCCTGAGTATTTTTCAAAACATCCTCTGGCACCGTAACTCTGTCAAGCAATGTAAAAGTTAGACTATTGGCGAGCCCCTCAATCGCAACACCCACTAACTGCTCAATCAATAAACCATTGCCTTGTAAATGACCGCCAAATTTTGTAATAGCTACACAATCGCTCAATGCGGTGTCAATGTCTCCATTGTATGCCTCATATTGAATCTGCCATCGCATAGCACGCGCCAGACTTTTATACCCCCTCAAGATTTCCGTAGCATCGCCTACGAGGCCACTGGTCATTAAGGCAGTAGCCATGGGGGTTTTGCTCAATTCAGTCTCAGTCTTATTAACTTGGTATTTACTCCAGTAGCCGGGGCGTCGCGAGCCTTGCCTGAGTACCTTAAAAGCATCCTGATTAGCTTCCAGCCAATCCGATAAAGATTTCAGTTTCACATCGTTGAAGTCCGTTGGCCATATCGCCTTGCTATTAATCAGCCACTGGGGCATTTCCACATATAATTTAACGGCTTTTTCATAGTATGGCCTTGCATTGTCCTGCTCGTCCCTGCCAGCATGAACAAGTTCGTTTAGCCGGTCAACATAGTTAAGGCTTATGGTCGGCTTGCCCACAACAAGAGGAATAATACATATAAGAAAATACAAGACAATAATCCCCAATATCTGAAAGCTGCGGACAATAGCTGTTCGCCAGAGGGGCCGGCAGCGTTTTTTGGCGCGACGCATTAGAACAGCAAGTAATTTCACATCGCCGAAGTCGGCGATTAACTGCTGAGCTTTATTCTCTTTTTCCTCATCCGTTGCATAGTCTTTTAGCTCATCTTCAAAATGTGTTGCCAGTTCAGCCTGCACATCCTGCCGAACTTTTCTGCGATACCGCATCTTTCTAATAACAAGGTTTATGAACTCAGCGGCACAGGCGGGAAGATGCTCTAAATCGCTTTCTTTATGCTCCTTTATCATAATATTGGCCTCTACTTTTACTTTTGTAGCAAATGCCGATGGCCCTATCGAGAAAATCAAATATCAAAATGCAAATATCAAAATAACATATCAAAATGTAAAATTGTTTTTCTAAGACTTATTTTTGAATTTTCCTCTGTCATTTTGCATTTTGATTTTTAATTTTTGATTTTTTTACGCAGGAGCAAGTGCTCCGCCGAAGACAAAATTCAAACCGGCTGTCAGCTCTTTCAATTGTGCCTTTTGCTTGGCCAATTCACCTTTGCCTTTACTGGTAATCGAGTAATATCTTCTCTTTCTGCCGGTCTCTGCGTTTTCCCATTTGCCTTTGACCAGCTTTTTCGCCTCCAGGTTGTAAAGCAGCGGGTACAGGGTCCCTTTGCCGAGCGTCAGGATATCACCGCTGCGTTGTTCGATTGCCTGGCTTAATTCATAGCCATACATTTGGCCACGAGAAAGAATCTCCAGAACGACCACCGGGGCAATGCCCTTCAATAGCTGACTTTCAAATTTCATAACAATCTCCTTATAACACTAACTAACACGGACTATAACACGGACTGACACTGCCCCAACCACACGGTCCGGGGCTAATCAAATAATAATTTCTGTCTTCTGCTTATTATGTTATGCAAACTATGTAATGTCAACTATAAAATAAAAAATATTAAAAAAATTTTCCGAACGCTGATGAAAGAACGTGTGTGACTAATTTCCGTAGCGTTGCGTAACAGTATTGCTGAGACGATTTTATCTGCTGTTGTCATTGCGAGGGAGCGAAGCGACCGAAGCAATCTTTTGCATTATTAGTCTTGAGATTGCCACGCCCCGACAAGTCGGGGCTCGCAATGACAGGGGGCTGCCATAAAATCTGGTCACACACGAAAGAACTGATTCTGCCGAAACTTCTTGCAACATCGCCTTTTTTATATAAAATTGTTGAAAATCTGCTCTAAATAGGGCTTATGAACCGATTAGGATTAGAGACTGGAAACAGTTACATTCGGAGCAGTGGCCGAGCGGCTTAAGGCGACGGTCTTGAAAACCGTTTTACCCTTCCGGGTAACGGGGGTTCGAATCCCTCCTGCTCCGGTAGGTTAGCTCCCTTGATGGGAGGGATTCGAACCCGAGAGGGTTTGGGAGAGATGCTCTCCCAAGTCGTCGGGGTGACAGGGAGCATTGCGACCGCCAGAGGGGCAGAGCCCCTATGGAAATTTGCGAAGCAAATTTGGGTTCGAGGCCAAAGGCCGGAATCCCTCCTGCTCCGGTCTTTGCCCTTAAGCCTATGCCCGGGGTCGCCGCACGAGGGATGAGGACAGCCGTAGATGCGCAGCAGATGCAACTGGGATTCGACACGGACCTTTTCGTGGCCGCGAAGCGAATTCCTCCGGCTACGGTTTATAGTTTAATACGGATACGAAAAAAATATATGCGCTTTGCGGACTTTTATTGGGACATCAGATTATCGGGGAATCAAGGTATAGTGCTCTGTCACAGCTCTATTGATGGATTGCATATTTTATTCAAGGTTGTCACCCCGAGCCCGCCAGAGGTGGGTCGAGGGGTCTATTAAAACAGATTCCTCGACTCCGCCCCCGTGCTTTCTTGCCCGCCGCCACCCTTGGGGGGAACCGCGAGGGCAGGCGAAAGCAAGAACGGGGGCTCCGCTCGGAATGACAATCACTCAAATCATGCGTGAAAGAGCAGTAGGTTATCAGGGAATCAGGGTGTAGGATACCAGGAATCAGGATATCAGGTTGGATATACAACAGAGCGGCGACCGTGAGCAAGCGAGTAATCATCTCTCGATTGATTAACAGTAGACCTGTCAAGCGCACTTAACTTTTATGATTTGTATAAGTGGGTTAAATAGTCCTATAATAAATCATAAATAAATAAACTATAAGCATAAGTTTGATTTCTATCGGAGTACTTATGAAGATTTCAAAAGGACAAATAAAAGAACTTGCTGATTCGGGGTCCTGGCAAAGAGGGATTGCTTATTTTGAGCAGGGAAATGTAGTTTCATTGTTTGAAGACAAAGGCACAATCACAGCTAAGGTTCGGGGTACGCATACGTACAAAGTAAAGCTATGGACAGAGGATGGGCAACTCGATGGCTCATGTAGTTGCCCGATGGGTGATGCAGGGGCATTCTGTAAACATTGCGTTGCTGTTGGCTTGGCATATCTTGAGGGAGCGGTAAATGGTTCTGCTAAGCCATCGTCTAAACAGAAAGCTTCCAAAGTCGCTCCTGTAGTTAGGACGGAAGATGTGCGAAAATACCTTGCCCAGCAGAAAACTGATACACTCGTTGAGATTATTATGGACCAAATGGCTGAGGATGAGAATCTGCAGCAGCGGCTAACAATGAAAGCAGCGAGATTCGGTCGAAAGGAGTTGGATGTAGCTGCTTTCAGGCACGCAATTAGCCAGGCTACCAATACCGGCGGATTTGTGGATTACTACTCGGCTTATGATTTTATCAAGAGGATAGAAAACGCGGTCGATTCTATCGAAGAACTGTTGACCGATGGGTACGCTCAAGAAGCTATTGAATTGTCGGAGTATGCATTAAAGCGGGTAGAGAAAGCTTTAGACGAAATAGATGACTCGGATGGAAATATGGGCGGTGTCCTTGAGCGATTGCAGGAGATTCATCACAAGGCCTGCGAAAAAGCAAAACCTAATCCTGAGGCCTTAGCTAAACGTCTGTTTGAATGGGAGCTGACCACAGGCTGGGATACGTTTTATGGAGCAGCAGAAACTTATGCTGACATTCTTGGCGAAAAGGGTCTGGCTGTCTACCGGCGTCTGGCTGAAGACGAATGGGCAAAATTGCCGCAGCTTAAAACCGGCCAGACAGATAGAGCATACTATGGTCGTAGGTTCCGCGTGACTTCAATTATGGAAGCTCTCGCTTCTGGCGAGGGCAATGTTGAAAAGCTCGTGTCCGTCAAAAGCAGAGACCTCTCTTCTGCATATCGTTTCCTTGAGATTGCCGAGGTATATAAAGATGCCGGAGATTTGGACAAGGCCCTGGAGTGGGCCGAAAAGGGACTGAAAGCTTTTCCTGAAAATACTGATAGCCGTTTACGAGAATTTCTTGCCAATGAATATCACCGGCGTAAAAAGCATAGTGAAGCAATGCAGCTCATCTGGGCGGATTTCGCCGACCATCCTGGCCTGGAGAATTACAAAACGCTCAAGAAGCACGCCGACCGTGCCAGGCAATGGCCCAATTGGCGGCAGCAGGCACTGGACTATATTCGGAATGAAATCGCCGAAGCGAAAAAACCAACACCCAAGGATTATAGTTATTGGTCTGCCACGAAGAACCATTCACTGCTTGTGGAAATATTCATCTGGGAAAAGGATATGGAAGCCGCCTGGCGCGAAGCCCAAACAGGCGACTGTAACGATTATCTCTGGATGGAACTGGCAAAGCTGCGAGAAAAAGACCATCCCGAGGATGCCATAGCGATTTACCGAAAGCAGGTTGAGCCGTTTGTCCTGAAGACTAATAACAGCGCTTATCGTGAGGCTATTATCTTGATTAAGAAAATTCAAGGTCTTATGAAAGGTTTGGGGTGGGGTAAAGAATTTGAGGAATATAAATCTTTCTTGGAGACCAAATACAAACCCAAAAGAAATTTCATAGCTCTGCTCAACAGACTCAAGTAGATTAAGTCTTCGCTAAAAAATGACCTAAATCAAGCCAACAGGTATGACAAATCTGTCTTTCTTTATAGGTATCATTTGCTGGCCAAGACATATCACGCTACCTTGGCCTATCTTCTGTCCGAGACGTTCTATTACCGAGAGCGCCCGAAGCCACTCCGGTTTGAGAGCGGCAGATTTTTTTGTCTCAGCAGGAAAAGTATTTGGTTCTGCTCGAACAAGAGATCAATTTCTCTGCTATCTTTATCACGGTAGTAATACCAATAATAAAAACTAATGGCACTGTATGGTGATTGCCGATACCCCTCATGGTAGTAAACTAAAATGTATTGCAAGGAGGCCATCATGACAATTAGATATCATCAGTTCACAAGTCATCTGCTATCTTTGGCCAAAAAAAGAAAAGAATAAACACCTGGCGGTGCGTATACAGACCGCCGCGTTGGCCAAGCAGGGTTTTATACCAATCATAAAAATTGGTTCTCAATCATGATATTGGTAAAGAAAAACAATAAAAATGGGCATTTCGGGCGTATTTGGCCGATGTATTATCGGACAACTTATCAATTCCTGCCTGCCGGCAGGCAAGGTTTGCAGAAAGGCCCGATATGCCCAAACAAAAACAACGCAAAAAACAGAACGGCAGTAAACCAGCTAATCTGCCGTTGGCTTTCTTCGCATGCCCAAACGGCGACTGTGCCGACTTTAATAAGTTCAATGCAGGTAACCTTTCAACCGCCGAATGGATGGGAAAAAATAAAGCCATCCGACGGTTATATTGTAAAACCTGCGGTACTCGCTTCAGTGAACGAGAAGGCTCACTTATGCAGGACACCAAGCTATCCACGGACGATGTCGTACGCATTATCAAATGTCTCGGCCACGGCTGCTCTGTCGAAGCGGCGGCGGATATCTGTGAAGTTGACACCCGTACAGTGCAGCGGCTATTGGAAAAGGCGGGCAAACGTGCCGCTGATTTCCACCGCTTACAGCTTGAAAATCTTAATGAGCCGCTTGAAGCGGTACAGATGGATGAACTGCACGGTAAAACCGTCAAGGATAAATGCAAAAGCAAGTTGGTTGATGTACCCAAAAAGCTTCGTAAACGCCTTATTAAAAAAAGGGCAAAACCTGGCTTCATACGGCTCTGGCCGTGAAAAGCAGGTTTCTGCTCGAATCTATCATTGGTCCAAGAACACTCGAAACGGCCTTGCAATTGACTGCTTCGGTGGCGGTATATTCCAAAGACAAAGACCTTCCGCTGATTCTTATAGACGACCATTTGCCATACCCGCAGGCCATTTTGCAGGTATTTGGAGATATAAAGCACTGCCGTCGCAAAAACGGAAGAGGCAAATTCAAGCATCCCAGACTCAAACCACCTGCGAATTTGCAGGTGGGCGTGGTAGAGAAACTTCGGGACAAAAGAGGCAATTTGTTGAAGGTATCGGGCAAGGCTTTGTTTGGCAAAAAGAAGGAAATCGTAAAGCGAATTCAACAGCTTGGTATCGGGCAGAAGATCAACACCTCTCATTTGGAACGACTCAACGGCACGATAAGAGGTCAGCAGGCTCGTCTGGCACGGCGAACTCGCAACGGTTCTCATCTGGAGGAGATGTTGCAATATTCGGTATGGCTGTGGCGGGACTTGTACAACTGGACGAGGGTGCATTACTCGTTGCTGGACGAAACACCTGCTATGGCGTTGTGTCTGGCGGATGAGGTTTGGACTGTTTTGAGATATATTTTGTATCCGGTTCATGTCAGCGACCTTCAACGTCGGGATTGGGCCGAGCAGCGTAACAGCGTGCTGGAATCAGCCGTTGATGTTTATAAACGTAATAAAGCTTTACCAATATCATGAGTTAGTACCTAAAAATTAAGTGCCCCCTTTTCTGCCTTCAGCAGAAGGCAAGGGGGACAGGTCTACTGGTAATCGATCGAGAGATGAGTGAGTGATGCGTTGTGTACGAGTAAGGGAAGACGAAGGACGGTTTTCGGTTGGGTCTGCCAGCCAGGGAGCGGAGATAGCATTGGGGATTTTGTTTTGGAAGATTTCGATGATTTTTCGGTTTCCGTTTGACAATTGGGCCAATACTGTATAAGTATATGCGTATATACTTATGGACTGCATCAGGAACCATTGTTTTGTGAATGGGGGTTTTGTAGAGGTATATAAGTTCTTCGCTTTCATCCATAAGGCCGACGTATCGGCCTAATATATAAGCTGGCTGAAATAGCTTATGCAAGTAGGACTTCATTATGATAAGACGATAAAAAAATCATGCATAGGAGAATTGCAGGTGGTGAGTAATGATTAGGGATCGGTGAGCGATGCGTTATGGACGAGTGAGGGAAAACGGAGGACGGTTTTCGGTTGGGTCTGCCAGCCAGAGAGCGGAGATGGCATCGGGGATTTTGTTTTGGAAGATTTCGATGATTTTTCGGTTTCCGTTTGACAATTGGGCCAATACTGTATAAGTATATGCGTATATACTTATGGACTGCATCAGGAACCATTGTTTTGTGAATGGGGGT